>Ga0102815_10001672_pt1 | contig 13814 bp, 17 predicted proteins | sample ColrivemetaGS759_FD_79113 | JGI IMG/M metagenome (GOLD analysis project Ga0102815, IMG submission 79113) | Estuarine microbial communities from the Columbia River estuary - Ebb tide ETM metaG S.759 | ecosystem: Environmental > Aquatic > Marine > Intertidal zone > Estuary | place: USA: Columbia...
AACGTCTACTAGTGGGTGGCATGAACTGTAACGTAAAGAGAGATGTAACTAGTGATGCGTTCTCAATTTCAACATTGCGAATATCATCATAGATAAATTCTACAGTAGTACCTGGGTGTGCTTTCTCTACACTTCGGACACGCTTCTCCATGTCGCCCTTGAAACCTTCTGCAAACTCAACACCGATGTAGTTAGCCTTCGGTGCAAACTCATAGTTCTGATCAGCCATAGCTTGTATAGTCTTACCAGTTGAACTACCAACGTCATACACGTTACTCTCTTCATCTACGAAGTATCTTGATAAATCTACTACGTCTTGGTGTAGGTTGCTATACCCACGGATACTTTGTTCGATGTGGTTGTCGAACCCTTCTTCACGATGTGCGAATGTAAAATCACTCATTTTGTTACCTCATAATATGGCTTTATAACTTTCTCATAGATCGAATCAGCAAGAGCCGCCATCATCTTTGGAGCGACCATGCGCCCAATGCGTTCTGCTTTCTGATCAAAAGTACCAGTAAGTTTATAGTCTTCTGGTAGAGACATAAGACGTTTCAGTTCTTTGATAGTTAGCTTACGATTTGAATCGTAGTGAAACACACCAGACAACCCTTTCTTCTGACCTTGCTGTGTCAATGTTGGACACGGCTTTGCAGGTGCAGGGCGAATCATATTAAAGCATGATGCTTTAGGATTCCAATCACGAAACTGTGGGTTGCTAGGCTTGAGATGCTTCTCAGGTCTGAACGGAATGTTATCTAAGAACTTCTTCTGAAACGAACCTTCGTAGTAATCACGTAGCTCTTTTACTTCATCTTCATCATTGACAATATCTTCAATAGCAGATTCCATACTGATATGCTTAGTCGTTGGACTAGGGAATATGCCATTCACGTTCAGTACATTTAAACCGATAGCTTCTGCTACATCATCACGTATACAGATGAAGATAGTACGCTCTCTTGCTTGTGCTACACCATAGTCTGCGGCGTTCATTACTTTGTACGTAACTTGATACCCAAGTGCTTCGAAAGAGTTTACAAACTCAAACAACTTAGGTCTAGCTTCGCCAAATGTAATACCTTTGACGTTCTCTGCAATAATAACTTTTGGCTTGACTTCTCTTGCTACACGAATATACTCAAAGAACAAGTCTTCGATACCTGTCTGCGTCTTACCATCAGAGTACTTCTTAATACCCTCTTTGGTCTTCAACTCGCCTTCTTGTACGATGTTGCCTTCGTCATCAAAGTAAGTCTTGCGTGTATCTTCTTGATAACCAACCCAACCCTTCTCACGCTTACCTGCGACAGAGAATGCTGAACATGGTGGTGAGCCATCAAGAATGTCTAGTTCACCTTCTTTGATGTTTGCCATCGATAGAAAGTCTTGACCAGAGTACTTCTTAATGTCATCTACTAAGACAGGTGTGTCTGGGTAGTTTTCTTTGTATGATGTTATCGCTTCTTCTACGAATTCATTGATAAGTAGAATATTGCCGCCGGCAAGCCGATAGCCAGTGCTAGAGCCGCCACCGCCCGCAAAGCAACTGATAACACTAAACCGCTTCTCTGCGGCACGTTCATTAACGTCTTTATTGTAGTAGGGTTCATATTTCATTTGCACCTCAAAAAAGCTTTGGACCGACATCTTGCCAGTCTCTTACTAAATCCATTGTTCGTTGTCTATTATACAGATTTATGTCAGGGTTGTCAAGTAGTTTCTCAAAATATTCTGGTATACCTGCAATTAATTGTAAGTTCTCATGCTTACGTCTTTTGATACCCTTGATCTCGTGGAATGCCTCATGTATGGGTGCTTTCTGATATGGCTTGTTAAAGAAGTCATGATCATGCAACATCATCCATGCGGCTACATCACTATTTAGGTATGGCGCAAGTATCTTCATTCCATACTCTTCTGCAAGATATTCTTGTTGTCTTATACCAGCAGGATTCTCTGCACCAAAGTAATCATTTCTGAATTGGTCGAATAGTTCTTTTGTATGTTTGAAGTGAATGTTAGCACGTTTAGATACGCCGTACCAGCCATCTGCCGCTACACCAGAGAGTACTACTTTCTCTTTGATCTTAGGGTAGACATATAGAAAGGGAAACGTACACTCTACTTGAGTTTTCTTCTTACAGTGATACTTGTTGATGAGTGTAAAGAAGTCTTCTTCGATGTTATCAACTGGTACATCTACTGGTACGAAGTCCCAACCAAAGTGTTCAGCGACATCTCTTGCACCTAAACTATCTGTAGTCTGTTTGCCATTGACGTACATACTGTAACCAGTAACTTTCTTACCTAGACGCTGTGCGGCTAGACCACATGTGATGCTATCTGTACCTGCTGATAATAGTACTGCTACATGATCTTCGTCTGTTTCTCTATCAATGTAGTCTACTATGATCTCATCTATGTTCTTCATCATGTATTCTCTTTCTCAATTCACTGGATGCGAATCTATGATTGCGCCCATTAAAGTATAATTCAATGCCTAGTGTATCACAAACATCACGTCCTGTAAAGTCTAAATCCTTATATTCTTCACCTAATATTCGTACATCGGGAGTGTACATTTCAAGGATATCTTTCAGTTCATGCTCGTACAGATATGGAACAACTTCATCGACATACTTAACCGCCGACAGTTGAGTATAACGCTCTACTGTATTCTGTATAGGACTATTCTTTTCTGATCTATCTAGCGAAGGATCAATATGCAATGCACAAATAAGATAGTCACACTGCGCCTTGGCTTCCCTAAGCATTGCAATGTGACCAGCATGTAACAGATCAAACGATGATGCTGTTAACCCTATTCTCTTCTTGCTTCTCATCTTCAAGACGCTGTAACCTCATAATGTATTTTTCAAGTATTTGTGGCTTTACTTTCTCAGCCTCTAAGCAATCGATAACCTTCTTTAGATGCACTACGTTGTCAAGTTGATCACTCATCACCCTGATCCCGCTCAAACGTTCTTACAGTTTTGCGGTATTCGGCAATAGTTTGTGCATAGCCCCGAGGTCTTTCTTCCTCAAGTCTTTCAATCTCTGAGTTGAGATGTTCTATACGTTCTTCTTTCGTCATTGAGTATCCTCCTTAGTAGTTGCGTTAAGCCGCCATACGGCTAAAGTTCTTCACTTTCTCAAAACGAATTACTTGGTCAAACTTCTCATATAACTGATCACCCTTGTGACTAATAATGAATACATTAGAGTCGGCTGTGATCTCATTAATAATTTTCAAGAACTCTTCTGTACCTGCATTGTCTAGGCTAGAGTCCATGATCTCGTCCATGATCAAAAGATTAGTAGAAACAGAGTTGCGTAGTTTACTGACTGATCTCCAAGTAAATAGTAGTGCTAAATCGATGCGTAACTTCTCACCTTCAGAGAACGATGCGTATGTGAACACATCACGAAAACGACTTTTGATAGTCTCATTGAAGTTTTCATCTAGTTCAAATTGCACAAAGAAATCCATGGCGGCTAAGTATTTATTAATTAGCTTATTCATCACTGGGACATACTGCTTAATAATACGTGTCTTAATCCCGCCGTCTTTTAGCATAGAAGCGACAAGTGATAGCATTTCTTTATCATCGAATAGTTGACTTTGTTTAGTATGATATGTAGTCATATCATCTTCGAACTTCTTTATCTCTGAGTTGTCTATCGCTTCAACGGACTCTTCTGCTTCTGTTAGTTCGCCTTTGATAGACTTACACACATTCATCGCCATCTTGTAGTTAGCGTTATGCTCTGACATCTCAAGGTTCTTTGAAGCCATTTCAGTCTCTACATCATCGATCTCACCAAGTCGTTTGTTTACGCTTCCAAGTCTATTGTCGAGTTCTGTCTGGGCTTTTTCGATTTCTGTAATCTTGCCTGTGGATTCTTCGATTGTTTCTTGTTTAAATTCGTGTTCGATCCCTTGCTTGCAGGTTGGACAGTTGTCGTGGTCTTCGTAGAAGTTGATGTCTTTACGTAGCTTGGATAACTTTGTGGAAAGTTGACCATCGATTTTCTCCAGTTCTTGTAGCTTCTTTTTCATGCCAGTTTTGTCACTGACACCTTCAGCCATTTGCTGTACTTCACCCATGATAGCTTCTACAGCGGCTTGCTCGTCTTCGATCAAAGCAATTTGCTCTTTCAACTTCTCTTTAAGTTTAACAACTTCACCTTCTTTTAATTCACGAATGGATTCGTTGTGTAACTTAGCATTGTCGATACTATTCTTAAGTAAGTCGATCTGGTACTTGATCTCTTGTATCTCTTCTTTATTGTTAGATACTTTCCCCTTCAGTAACGTATTCATTACTGTAAAGATTTGAATATCAAGTAAGTCTTCGATGACTGCCCTACGTTCACTCGCTTTCAGTTGCATAAAAGGCACGAATGTACTAGAACCCAGAACAACTACTTGCCCAAAAGATTTGTAATTCAGTTTAAGAATACTCTCTTCTAGGTATGATTGATAATCCCGTGCGGCGGCATCTTGATTTAAGAGTTCACCATTACACCAAATCTCAAACACATTAGGTTTGATACCACGCTTTACGTTGTAGTCTTTTGCACCGATCTTGAATGCAAGCTCTACTTGCAAGTCTTTTTGATTGATAGAGTTGAGTAGTTGCTTCTTGTTGATGTTTCTAAAAGCTTTACCATACAACGCAAAAGAAATGGCATCAAGCATTGTAGATTTGCCTGCACCATTTTCACCTAGAATAAGAGTAGACTTACTATTGTCTAACGGTATCTCAGTCCACGAATTACCCGTAGATAAGATATTCTTAAACCTTATCATCTTAAAATGTATCATACACTCAAAGCCTCACTGTATAGTTCTCTCAAAAAATTCTCAACTTTTACTTTGTCGCCCTTGAACTCAAGGTTCTGTACGTACTGTGTCAATATAGTCATAGTATCTTGCGCCTCATCTACTAACTCATCATCGTCAATCATGTCTAGATTTTGATGATCTTCTACGACTTTGATGTCTGCGGCTTGTGATTGCTGTAGACGATCCAAGAACAAGTCGAAGATATAAGGATTGTCCTTAGTCTGTACTATAACCTTTATGAAGGCGTTTGTCAAGAGGGAAGTGTCTAAATGTGCAACATCTTCTATAGTCATGTCAGTATCATTGTACAGGATCTTATGAAATAGCTGATTTGGATTTTGAACATGCGTCATCTCACGGGTATCAGTGTCAAAGACATTGAAGCCACGCTTCTGTGCATGATCAGCCCAAGTCATCTCATATTGCGCACCTAGATAAGATATGTTACCAATAGTGGACGGTTGATGAAAGTGACCTGAGTACACACCATCAAACTTCTGAAAGACTTTACGATCCATACCATGATCACACAGATGACCTTTATCCATCTCAAACCCAGTAATCTCAAAGTGACCCATGAGTATCTGTGCTTTCGTTGAATTCATAGCATCTATCGACTCCTCATAGTTCTCTTGACATAGCCAAGGGACTAGCATGATCTTACACCCATCCATGTCTAGCTCAACTGGCTTCTCCCAGTATAGTTCTAGATTTTCTAGTGATGTGTGACCATAGAGTTGACGTAGACTATTGACATCATTTGTGTTCTTGTAATACGTATCATGATTACCAGCAATGATATACATCTTGATACCGTCTTCTTGGCACCGTTTGAATAGTACATCATGCATAGTCTGCGCAGTTACAAAGTTAATGTACTTACGTCTGTCTGTCAAATCGCCTAGATGAAAGATAGTATCGATGTTATTCTCTTTCAAGTAAGGAAAGAAAACTTCATCGTAGAACTTTCTCTGATGTTCAGCGATTACAGCATTATCGTTTCTTGCACCGAAGTGCGTGTCGTTTAGTATAGCAATCTTCATTCAGTAGTACCTTCATCTTCACCGTAAAACTTTTCAAGCCCCTTCTTCTTTGTCTTTTTCTGAGCCTTGCTTTTTGTTTCCATTCGCTTCTCGTAGTTAGATACGAAATCATTCATGTAGTCATTATTAAGGTCAATGTAACCAGGTTCACCTGATGCGCCTTCTTCTTTCTCGACGGCAGTACCAGTGAGTACAGATTGCTCTGTAACCTTGTGTCTAATATACACTTGTTTCTTCTCTTTGTCAATACGTCTGAGGAAAGCATACCAAATAATTTGCGTAAAGTATGCAAATGGGTTGCTAGATTTCTGTGGATCAAAGTTCTTTAGTGCTTGAATAGCATTCTCTAAGCCATCACTAATCATCTCTTCTTTGTATGTGTAGCCTGAGAAGTTAGGTTTAGTTGCTAGACGATTTGATATCTGATAGATGCACTCACCGATGTAATTCGGTATCTGAGGGTTCGGTTCGCCCGATTCCTCTGCATCTTTACATTGTTGTTTGTAGTCAATGATAGCCTGTAAAAACTCAGGGTTATTGACGTAATTTCTCTTTGCTCTTGCCATAGGTCACCTCACTTGGTATATATTGTTGTTAATATAACATATTATAGGGAACTTGTCAAGTATTATTTTTCTTTTCGGTTTGCCCTTGACAGGTTGATTCTTTTGGTGTATAATAATATTAATGCTTTTATGAATTAATCTAATGTTTAGTTGATGATCTTGATTCAAGTAATGTTTCATACATCTCTTCTAAGTCTGAGGCATAATCATCATCTGTAAGTATGTCAGGCTCATCATATGAAGCACTTATTCTAGCTTTGAAGTCTTCGTAGTACGAGACTGCTTTATTGTTTGCAGACTGCACGTAGTATATATCTTCTTTATATAAGACAACGGAGTTCTCCTCGGAGAGGAGTAACCAAGACTTAGCGAACATTCCGTGTACTGGATCAATACTAATTTCTAAAGGGGAGTCTATCATAACGAACTCTTCTTCGTCATGCTCTATGATACCCACTAGGTCTTTACCTGTCTTCAACTTAATAGTTACGTAATTCGGCATAATTATCCCTTAATGTCTACGTTATAGATTTTGAAGTCAAAACCCTGATCACTGTATATCTTTACTCTTTCCTTAAAATGTCTTACTGCGAAATTTTCTTTTGTTTTCCATTGCAGATCGTCTACTATGTCATATAGCGTTGCTTTATCTTTTCCGTTACCTTTTCTGAGAACTCTACCAATCGACTGGAGATTTCGTATGCGAGATTTAGAAGGACTAGCGAAGATAATATTGTCAAGACGCTTAATGTTAACACCAGTAGAAAAGGTACCATAGCTAGCCAGTATGATATTATCTGAAGTAGATTCGGCAATGCCTCGTACTGCTTCTCTATCTTCTGCTCCAACTCCCCCATGAATGAAATGTACGACTTTTCCATCTTTCTCAAGGAGCGGGTGCAAAACTCTGCCATGCTTGTCAACGTATTGAAATAGTATAAGCGTGTTGCCTTCAAGAGACCACGCAAGGTTTCTAATAAATTTGTTACGTGCTTCATTTCGAACAATCCAGTCAATTTCTTCTTGATAACTCTTATTCTTATTTATCTGTCTCGTTTCTGGTGGATATCCTAGAATAAGTGCTTTGATGCCGAACTCTGCTAGAGTGCCGTCATCGATTAGTTTTTTAGTTTCAGTTACTTCTTTAGTTGGACCAAACAGCCCCTCTAGTACTAACTTGTGTGTCTGTGATTCATCTAATGTACCAGTGAAGCCATATCTATACTTGACATGCGGTGTCTTCTCTAGTACTTTAGTTAGTGACTTAGCTTTAAACAAGTGTGCTTCGTCACCGATTACAACATCAAACTTCTCGTACCAATCTTTCTTTAACTTGTAGATAGATTGCCACGTTGTTACAGTATAGTCTGCGTCTACGTTCTTGTCAACCCCACCCATAATCTTGTGAATGTCTAGCGGTCTGTTCTTGTTATATTCTACAAAGTCAGATGACATTTGAGATACAAGTGATGTTGTTGGTACAACGATCAGAACTTTACGACCTTGCTCTACATGATGGCGAGACAGTAAGTATATAATGAAAGACTTACCTGATGCTGTCGGTGATAGAAACAATGATCTGTTATTATATAGTGCGTGTGCTACAGCATCATTCTGATAGTCTCTAGGTTCAAATGCACTATCAAAGTCTTTTGCTAAGTCATAGCCAGCATTCTCATAGTACTTTGTTTCTGGTAAGAGTGAACTATCTACTTCGACTTCATAGTCTCTATCATTACAGAACTTAATAATGTAAGGAAGCAGACCAGCATAGATCATGCCAGTCATTGTATTCATAAGTCTAATCTTGCCGTCCCATACTCTATTCTTGTATGCGGGCATGAACTTATAACCAGGCACGTAGAATTCAAAGTAACCGCTCATCTCCATCTTTACAGATGCTTCAGCATTTACCCTGACATGCACATTGTCAATCTTTTCTACGTGAACTTGTTCCATGATATATTCTATATTTACCTTTTTACATATTGATTAGAACCACTAGGAATATTTATAATGTTTCTAGAGCCCGCTTTCTTAACCCAGTTGCTTATAGTAGCGGGCTTGACACCCAAAGCTTTAGCCGCATCTTTACCTGAGTTGTACAGTACACCTTCAATTGTTATCGGCTTTAACAATTTTTTAGCCTTCTTCGCTTTATGCTTTTTTGACTGCTTAGTGCCTCTTATCTTATCAGCGGCGGCAGTGACGCCCTTTTTCCAATAGTCGGACTCAGCGATTTTCTTTTTCATTGTCGCTGATATTAGTGCCTTCCATTCTTCGATATGATCCTCATGAATCATAAAGCCTCCGAGACTGTGAGATAGTACAGCGTCTTCTGGGAGTTTGTAGTTTTCGTGAAAATTCTTTAGCTTAGATACACCTAGTGCGTTTGCAATAGGATCATAAATAGTAGTTCTGGACATAAAAGCCTCCTTGGGTTGTCTAGAGTAGTCGGAAGTTGCCGCTTCGTGGACTACACTTCTATTTATGATTTATTGGTCCCAAGTAAATGATTAATATAATCTTCTAGTTGCTCTATAGTGATCATCTTTAAAGCAAGTGCTTGGAGAGCTTTCTCTTCAGCTTCTTCATAAGTCATCACATCGCTCCAGTTCTAAATCTTTCCCAATCCAGGATCGTTTTGAGCTGGAACCCTCTATTACTTATCATCTTAATAATTGCTTCTAAATAGTTCACCTTCTCTTCAATCATACCGACTTTTAGTGACAGATTAATCATATCTTGATCTGCATCAATGTATGTACTGATATCTGTTCGTAGTATCTTTAGAGGTTGTGGTTCCCATCCATACTGTTGTAGCTCAGTTATATCTAACTCGCCACGATAGTATTGTTCTTTAAGCAACTTCAATTGCTTATACTTAGCACGTAACTGCTTGAGTTTCATGCCTTCTTCCATGTAGACACGGAAGTATTTGTTATGTAGTTTGGGAATGTTTGCACTCTCGCCAGACACATTCGTCTGATCGATCTCGCTGTCTTTTGCCCACATTTCATATATCTCTTCGATCTTCATTCACTTCTCCATAAAATAACCATGTTGTATTATAGCAGGTTTCGCTATAAAGTCAAGTACTAATTTACAATTCTAAAATCGTAAGATGTATATCTGAAAGTCATATCAACAACTGGTGGTGTAACGTCTGTCTGATTTGTTGCTAGTGCGATACTACCAACGGACACGGGAAACATGTCTTTGAATGTAACTTCTACATTCGGGTTCTTCTTACTACTTAGTACAGTCAAAGTACCGTCTGAATAGATACCATCGCCGCCTGCACCGATTAGGTTTGCGTATTGCTCAAAGCCTTCTGGTTTAGTCAAAGAGATTAACCAACGCCATGTCTCTAAGTAAGATGATAAATCTTCGTCTACTAATACTGAGAGTGTAAGATCACCGAACTCTACTTTATCAGCAGGTAAGTAAAGTGTCTTAAAAGGTGTTGCTCTTTCTACAGGCGAAGAAGAGATATCGGGTAATGTGATACCCTGCACAAAGAACTCTACGTGAGGCAAACGACTCATCGTAAAGCGAAACTCATTAGGATTGAGAAAGTTTTGTAATTGGCTCATTTTGTCCTCACTTAATCTACAATACTATTTATAGTCAAAAAAAAGGGCGCTCCGAAGAACGCCCTAATCTGTTCAGTTCACTGACTTCCCGTCAGTTCTGACTTCTTATTATAGAAGGTTGGTGATGATAGAGCGTCTGTAGTAAACGTTTGCGTTTGCTGTCAGAGCGCCTGTACCCGCCGCCGCACCTGGTGCAAATGGATTTGCAACCATGCCGTAACGAGTTTTGAAACCTAGCTTCGACTGGAAGCTGTTCTCACCAACTGCACGTACCATTTGTAGCGGTACATATGGGCAGTAGAAGATACCAGCGTCAAATGCGCTAGAACCTTTATAACCTACTACCATGTACTGTGCGCCAGCATATGGATCTACGTACACACGGAAGCGACCGTTAAGTACACCTACGAAAGTGTTACCAGTATCATCTGGGTTCAAGTTGTTGCTGTTCAGAGCAGGAGTGTAATCTAGTACACCAGCCATTTGAAGTGCAGATGCTACATCAGATGAACATAGGATGATGTTACCCTTGCCTCTACGTGTAGTTTTTGCAATCGCATTAGCTTCTTTTTCGATCTGGAACATCAAGCCTTTGAACTTCTCTACTGACCAACGACCGTTAGCATCAACATCTAAGTTGAAAGTACCTGCGGATGCTGTATCGGCAGAACCGGCTACTGCTGAGTTGTACACTGTACGAATTACTTCACGGTTGATTTCTGCAAGCAGTTCAGCCGATAGCATGTTCGCTAGTTCTGTTTCAGCGTCAAGACCGTGAATTGCTTTCAAGTCTTGTGCTAGTTCAGTTGTGTACTCTGCTTTCAACGCACGTGATTGCGCAGTAACAGACACTTTGTCGATTTGGAAAGACATCTCGCCAAAATCGCCACCACCTGAAGAACCAAGTTGTTCTGCGGCGGCAGTTCCCATACCAGTACCAGTTGTTACTGATGCTTGACCTGGAGCGTTTGAAGAGTGCGTACCAGCACCTGAGAAGTCTGTGTCAGCTTCGTTGTAGAAAGCTTCAGTCTTAACAGAGTTGTTTGCACCATCAACGTAGTTTGAACGCATTGCGAAGATCAGTCCTGTTGGACCAGTCATTGGCTGAACGCCAGCAATATCGTATGCAACTAGGTTAGGCATCGCACGACGGACTAGGGAAATAAGTACCGGATCGTAAGTTTGCATTTCGCCTGTGTGGTTAACCGGTCCTACTTCTGCTTCTGACAAAAGTGATTGCGGTGAATATGAGTTACCCTCTTTGAGAGCAGTCTCGGTGTTTTCTAGCAAAGTAGCCGTTACAGCACTACGATGCTTGTCTGAAATTGGGTTAAGTGCTTCATGCTCAAGCACTGGGCCCCACTTTTTCATTAGTTCTTCGTTTCTCATCTGAATTCTCCTTTTGAGATTTTATCTTTTAGTATTTATAAAAAACTTATTTTGCAAGACGACCAATGCTATCGGCGTATAATGCGATGGCAGGATCAATAGCTGGCTTAGATGCCTCTTCCTCAACTTCTTCTTCAAGAAGTTCTGTCTCATCTGCAACTGGTGCAACTGATTCAGTGAAATAGTTATCTTTGATAGCTTCTAGTTTAACAGAGTAATCTTCTACTGTTTCAAAAGATACTCCTTCTGCTAGAACACCAAGCTTTTCAACCTGAGTATCTGTAAGACCCTCAGAGATAGTTTTGAATGCATCTGCTAACTCTAGTTGCTTTTTATCTTCTTTAAGCGCCATAACTTCTTCTACAACTTCGTTGTATTTAGTAGTTGACTCTTCAAGCTTTTCTTCCATCTCTGCTACAGCATCACGCTGTACATCATCGATTGAAAGGTTATGCTCTACAACCAGACCTTTTAGGCTATCTAGTAGGGACTCTGCAACTTCTACTTTGATGTTAGATTCCACTGCAACAGAATTTTCATCCATCCAGTTTTCAATAACGTAATCAAGGTAGGAGTCTACTTTCTCTACCAAATCTTCTACGGAAGCTTCGACTTGTTCAGCTAGATCCGCTTCAAACTTCTCTTCTAATGCCGCTTTTTGTACCAGCACTTTTTCGTGTACAGCCGCTTCAAAGACTGCTACGGTTTTTGTCTTAAATTCTTCTGAAAGCTCTTGACCTTCGAAAAGACCAGCAAAAGCTTCTTTAAGTCCAGTGTCATTAGTTCCTTTAGATGGACCGTCATCTTTGACTGTATCCGCTTTAGGATCTACTGATTGGTTTTTATCAGCTTTACGATTTTTACCCTTCGCCGCTCCGCCAGCTGGTGTTACAGGATCTGCACTTTCAGAATCCTCTCCAGTTGCCTTAGCTTCGTCAAGTTCCAAATCTAGCTTGTTTTCTAGTTCTTCACTCATTTGACTTCTCCTTTAACAAGTAATATTGTTCTCTATATTTATAATAATCATGTTTTCGACAGTGATTTGATAAACTTTTCAAAGATTACGGCTGCCTGCTCTTCCAACTTACGAGGATCGACTTTCGCAATTTCTTTAATCTCTTCTTCTATACGATCAAAAGCGTTAGCTGTTGTCCATGTAGAAGACGCAACATCATAGACCCAATCAACACCTTCCATTACACCCTTAACGAATGCATCTGGTGCAGAGGGATCAGCTACGATATCTCCTGCTGTAGCAAGCATGAAATCGTTTTGGACTTCCATGATACCTTGCTTGTTCTTTTTGATAGAACCCATACCACGAGACGAAATGCCTAAATTAGCACCCTCATCGATTAGGCTCTTCACGATTTTACCCATAGGCGTTTCCATAATTTTGGCACGCCCGATTACATTAGATCCGTCTTCTTTTAGTTCTGTGAACATGTGAGAGACACGATCCAAATTGATAGTTGGTCCAGCTGGGTGACCAAGTTCTCCGTAAGCACGTTTCGCTTCAACGTAGTTTTTGTTGTAGCGATTCATCTCACGTATTAATGTTTCTTTAGGGTAGACACGACCATTACGATTCTGTATGTCACCTTGCATGATAATACCTTCGATAAAGTAGTTCTTACCTTTAGTATTACCCTCTTCATCCAGGATATCTTCTGAGATGTATTGTACGTCTTCAACGATTTCTTTAATTAGTAGTGACATTATTTCTTCGCCTTACTGAAAGCGAAGTCAACCATTTTCATGAACATGTTTTCGTTCTTGCCAATAGCGTCAGCAAACTTCTTTTTATTAGAGCCGTTTAACGCATCATGTACTTGTACTAATGCGCTTGCTGTGAACATGTCAATGCGTGGTTGAGTGCCATCGCCGAGTTTAATTCTTTTGTTTTGTTTAGTCTTGACAATCTTACGTAGATCGTCAATAACTGCTTCGCTCAGATTGCTTTCGGATACACTCTGCTCTTCCATGTCGCACTCATGATCTTCGCCTTTTTTATATGTAGCACCGCACTCTTCACATTCAATAGAACGCTCTTCATACACTGCTTCATCGTCATCACGATCTGCAACACGTTTCTTCTTTTTAGTCTTTGCTATAAACTGATCATCTTTAGCAACAGGATGATCTTTCTTATCTACGATATGTTTATCTACAAAGTTTTGCTCATCAGGTGACTTAATCTTGTCAACTGTTTCTCCGAGCATCTCCTTAAAGCTTTTCATCTGATCACCTTTGTTTAATCTTCGTCTTCTTCGTCATCATCATCTTCGTCTTCGTCCTCATCATCGTCGGCATCTTCGTCTTCTTCTTTGACTTTTTTGCCTTCGTCAATTGAGTCTTCAACTTC
>Ga0102815_10001674_pt1 | contig 13810 bp, 14 predicted proteins | sample ColrivemetaGS759_FD_79113 | JGI IMG/M metagenome (GOLD analysis project Ga0102815, IMG submission 79113) | Estuarine microbial communities from the Columbia River estuary - Ebb tide ETM metaG S.759 | ecosystem: Environmental > Aquatic > Marine > Intertidal zone > Estuary | place: USA: Columbia...
ACGCCGTATTCGCATCCACCACATTTGCAACCCAGCCCGCCAGGCGTAACCCGTCAGCAGCAATAGCTTGTGCCGTGAGCAAGGCATGATTGATACAGCCAAGCCGGACGCCAACCACCAGAATTACCGGTACACCAAGGGCAATAGTCACATCAGACAGCGAAGCTGTGCTATTCAACGGCACCAGCCAGCCGCCAGCCCCCTCCACCAATGTGAAATCTGCCTGCATATCCAATACATGCTCAACCGCAGCCACCAGCGCACTTAACTGCAACTCAACACCAACCTGCCGAGCTGCCAGATGCGGCGCAATGGCGGGGGCAAAGGCGTACGGATTGACTTGCTCGTACGCCAGCTCAAGTGAGCACTGCCCCTGCAAAATCAACGCATCACTGTTTCGCAACCCGAGTGCGGTAGCCTCGCTTCCGGACGCCACCGGCTTGACCGCTGCCGTACTTAAACCGGCCTGCCGCGCCGCATTCAGCAGACCTGCCGCAACAGTGGTCTTGCCCGCGTCCGTATCGGTACCGGTAATAAAGAACTGTGCGCCCATAACTTCATTCTTCCTTGCGCAATACGCCGTAGACCACCTGATAGGTAGCAGGCAGCCCGTGGTCGACGCGCCTGTATTCGTAGGCCTCCATCAGGCGGCGAATACGTTCGCGACCTGTTAGTCCGCCCGGACGTCCTGAGTTCATATTGTGCGCTCCGAGCGCCTTGAGCTCGCCGGTCAACTGGCGCAAGTCAATGAAATGCAGTACTTCGGCCTGCCGCTCCAGATGCAAAACCTGCATGTTGCTGGCCGCACAAAGCCGCTGATAATCCTCGAGCTGACGGAAACGATTGACGTGCACCATTCCATCAACGGCCTGCCAGCTATCGCGCAATTCTTGCAAAGTGCCGACACACAAGCTGCTGAAGGCAAACAGCCCCCCTGGCTCAAGAACCCTTCTGGCCTCGCTGAGCACCGCAGCAAAATCGCCACACCACTGCACTGCCAGGCTACTGAAGATCAACTGCCGGGACTGCGCAGCTAGCGGCAGGGATTCGGCGTCTCCGCCAATAAAAAACTTTGCACCACCAAGCTCCCGCGCATACACGAGCATGCCTTCGGCGATATCCATCCCAGCACTACAGGCCAGTGGATAACGCTGCGCCAGAGCCCGCGTGAAATATCCCGTGCCACAGCCCAAATCCAGCCAGCTGAGTGGCTTGAACCCTGCCGGTAGTGCGTCGAGCAGCTGTTGCCCGACCTTGCGCTGCAAAGCCGCTACGCCGTCATAGCTGCCGGCCGCGCGTGAAAAGGAAGCAGCTACCTGCCTCTTGTCTGGCAAACCTTGAATCAGCTCAGTCATCCGCCACCTCGCTGAGAAACGCCTGAATCACCGCAGCCACTTCATGGGGCCGCTCGAGCACAAAGGCATGACTGCCCGACTCAAGGACGCCGACTTCAATATCGGGCTGAAGGGTAAGCAATGCACTCGACAGGGTTGCGGGTACCAGCGCATCACCCTCCCCCAGCAGGTGCAACTGCGGGCCCGAAAACTGCTGTAAAGCCTTGCGTACATCTACCGTTGCCAGTAGCTCCAGGCCGGCCAAAAGTGCCTCCGCCCCGGTTTGCGACGCACTGGAATACAGTAGCCGGCCAAAACCCCGGGCATCGTCAGCACCTTGGGCGCAGAGCAGGGCAAAGCGCTTGAGCGTAGCCACCGGGTCAGACCGACAACCCTCCTCAAATGCCTTGAACGTCTCGACAGACATCGCATCCGGCCAATCGGCACGGGCAACAAAGCAGGGGTTGCTGGCCAGCGTGAGCAAACCGCAACAACGCTCCTGCCGCCGGGCCGCCAGCGCTGTCGCCAGCATGCCGCCAAGTGACCAGCCGCCCAACCAGCAGTCTTGTGGCAAGCTGGTATCAAGCTCATCCAGCCAATCTGCAAAATCACCTTCGCTAAAGTCTGGCAGCGGCTCAACCTGCACATGCAGACGCTCATTCAAGCCCTGCAGCGCCAAGGCCAATGGCTCCAGCGGCGCGACCCCCAAACCCCAACCGGCAAGGAGAACCAGGCGGTTACGCATGCCCTGCCTCGCTTGACAGCAAGGGCCAGCACTCGGCCAAAGCACTGAGCAACTGCTCCAGCTGCGCCTCGTTATGGGCGGCAGACAGGGTTACCCGTAAACGCGCACTATTCACAGGCACGGTTGGCGGACGGATGGCTCCGACCAGCAAGCCGCGCGCCTTGAGCATCTCGGAAAGCTCAACGGCTCGCACACTGTCACCGATCAGGATCGGCTGGATAGGGGTAGGACTGTCTACCAATTGCAGGCCGATCTCTGCAGCACCCTGACGGAAGCGTGCGATCAACCTGTGCAGATGCTCGCGGCGCCAGTGTTCGGTTCTCAATAGCTCAAGACTCTTGAGGGTGGCACAGGCGACGGCCGGCGGCTGACTGGTGGTGTAGATATACGGCCGGGAGAACTGAATAAGCGTCTCGATCAACTCTTCACTACCCGCGACAAAAGCTCCGGCCGTGCCAAAAGCCTTGCCCAGGGTGCCCACCAGAACCTGCACATCATCAAGGCCAAGGCCATAGTGCTCGACGATTCCGCCACCGCTGGCGCCCAGCGGGCCGAAGCCGTGCGCATCGTCGACCATCATCCAGGCATTCTTGCTCCTGGCCTTGGCACACAGTGCCGGCAGATCCGCGAGATCGCCATCCATGCTGAACACGCCGTCAGTCACCACCAGGGTATTGCCGGCGGCTTTTTCCAGGCGACTGGCGAGGCTGGCGGGATCGTTGTGCAGGTAGCGGGAGAAGCGCGCACCGCTGAGCAGGCCGGCATCCAGCAGCGAAGCATGGTTGATACGGTCTTCCAGCACCGTATCGCCTTGCCCGACCAGCGCGGTCACTGCCGCCAGATTGGCCATATAGCCGGTGGAGAACAGTAGCGCCCGCGGCCGTCCGGTAAATTCAGCAAGGGCCTCCTCCAGCTCATGATGAGGCGTGCTGTGGCCGATCACCAGATGCGACGCACCGCCGCCCACTCCCCACTTCTGCGCGCCTTCCTGCATGGCGCGGACAACTTCTGGGTGACTGGCCAGGCCCAGATAGTCGTTGGAGCAGAAGGCCAGCAGTTCGCGGCCATCAACCTGTACCAGTGGACCCTGCGGACTCTGCAGCATTGGGCGCTGGCGAAACAGATGGGCAGCATGGCGCTCGGCAAGACGGGAAGCGAGATCGAAACTCATGGGACACCCTGAAGACTGGTGGGTAACCGCAAGCGGGTTAACCACCCTACGCAGAGATGGTGAGTTGCGCAGGGTGGACGCATCATCCACCCCTGCCTGACATCAAACTGCAGCGTTGTAGAACAGCTTGGAGTCGCGCTGCTCGACTAACGCCTGCTCGATGGCCGCCTGATGCACCTCGTCGGAATGCTCTTCGCGCTCTTCCGGCTTGATCCCCAGCCGGTCAAACAACTGCATGTCCTTGCCGGCTTGCGGGTTGGCAGTGGTCAGCAATTTCTCACCGTAGAAAATCGAGTTGGCTCCCGCAAAAAAGGCCAACGCCTGCATCTGATCGTTCATCGCCTCGCGTCCGGCGGACAAGCGCACATGGGACTGCGGCATCATGATACGAGCCACTGCGAGCATGCGAATGAAGTCGAACGGATCAACATCCTGCTCATCGGCCAGCGGCGTACCCTTGACCTTGACCAGCATGTTGATCGGTACACTTTCCGGATGTTCCGGCAGGTTGGCCAACTGGATAAGCAGGCCGGCGCGGTCGTCCAGCGACTCGCCCATACCCAGAATGCCACCAGAGCAGATCTTCATGCCTGCATCACGCACATAGCCCAGAGTTTCCAGGCGATCGCCATAGGTGCGGGTGGTAATGATGTTGCCGTAGAACTCAGGCGAGGTATCCAGATTGTGGTTGTAGTAATCCAGCCCGGCGTCGGCCAATGCCTTGGTCTGCTCCTGGTCCAGCTTGCCCAGAGTCATGCAGGTCTCCAGGCCCATGGCCTTGACCCCTTCTACCATTTTCAACACATAAGGCATGTCTTTAGCCGAAGGGTGCTTCCAGGCCGCACCCATGCAGAAGCGGGTGGAACCAATGGCCTTGGCCTCGGCTGCAGCATCCAGCACCTTCTGCACTTCCATCAGCTTTTCTTTGTCCAGCCCGGTGTTGTAGTGGCCGGACTGCGGGCAGTATTTGCAATCTTCCGGGCAGGCGCCGGTCTTGATCGACAACAAAGTCGAAACCTGTACGCGGTTGGCGTCGAAATGCGCGCGGTGCAAGGTCTGGGCCTGGAACAACAAGTCATTGAACGGCTGCTCGAACAGGGCGCGAACTTCAGCAAGACTCCAGTCATGGCGGAGCGAGGGGGAGCGGGTAGCACTCATGACGATTCCTCAGAAAAAACGATTTGCGCCTGCTAGGCTGGACGCAACATGGATGGGCGGCATACTCAGGGAAGGCACATGGACTGTCAACCAGAAACGCAGCGGCAGGTTTACAAGTGGTTAATTAATAACCAGCTCTGTTTGCTTTGCAATCTAAGCGCTCAACAAGAACGCCCCATCTGCCTCGATTGCGAGCTTGACCTGCCGTGGCTGGGCGCACATTGCAGAATTTGCGCCTTACCCCTTCCTGCCAAAGGGCAAGTTTGTGGTGAGTGCTTGCACAAGCCACCGACTTTCCAGCAGGTAGAAGCGATGTGGCGCTTCCGCTTTCCGGTAGACAGTCTGATCAGCCAGTTCAAGCATCAATCGCGCTGGCCCTATGGCCGGTTACTCGCAGAACTGATGGCGGAGCATCTGCAGCATGCCTTTGCGCAAGGCCTGTCACGCCCGGATTTCCTGCTGCCCGTACCGTTGGCCAAACAGCGCCTGCGTCAACGCGGCTTCAACCAGGCCGGGATGCTGGCCGACTGGCTCGGCAGATCGCTCGCGCTGCCTGTTGCAAGAAGCTGGCTGCAACGCCCAGTAAATACCACCGCGCAACAACATCTGGATGCTGCCGCGCGCAAGCGCAACTTGCGTCAGGCCTTTCATCTCTCCAGTGAAGCAACAGTCAAGGATCGGCACATAGCGGTCATTGATGACGTGCTGACCACCGGCGCCACGGCCGAGGCCATAGCCCGCCTATTGCACAAGGCCGGCGCATCGCGGGTGGACATCTACTGTCTGGCGCGCACGCCCCGGCCAGGGGATTGAGCCGCGAGTGTCCGGGGCAGCCTGTTACACTCCGCTCCCCCGCTCAGGAGCACGTCCATGTCTCATCCATTTGCTGCCCTCACGCCCGACCTGGTTCTGGATGCTGTGGAAAGCCTGGGCTTTTTAAGCGATGCACGGGTACTGGCGCTGAACAGTTACGAAAACCGTGTCTATCAGATAGGCATCGAAGACGAGCAACCGCTGATCGCCAAGTTTTACCGGCCTCAGCGCTGGACTGATGCCGCTATTCTCGAGGAACACAGTTTCAGCGCGGAACTGGCCGACTGTGATGTGCCGGTGGTAGCGCCTTTGCAACACAACGGCGAGACCCTGTTCAGCCATGCCGGGTTTCGCTTTGCCCTGTTCCCGCGCCGAGGCGGACGCGCACCCGAGCCGGGCAACCTTGACCAGCTGTACCGCCTGGGCCAACTGCTCGGGCGCCTGCACGCGGTCGGTGCCAGTCGTCCCTTTGTTCATCGCGAAGCGCTGGGCGTGGCCAATTTCGGTCACGAATCGCTCGCTACCTTGCTCGACGGTAATTTTGTCCCGCGCAGCCTGCTGCCGGCCTACGAGTCGGTCGCGCGCGATTTACTGAAAAAGCTCGATGAGCTCTTTGCCCGCGTACATTTCAAGCCTATCCGGCTGCATGGCGATGCTCACCCCGGGAACCTGCTGTGCCGTGATGACAGCTTCCATATGGTCGATCTGGACGATTGCCGCATGGGCCCTGCCGTGCAGGATCTGTGGATGATGCTGGCTGGCGAGCGGCACGAGCGTCTGAGCCAGCTGGCCGAACTAGTCGACGGCTATCAGGAGTTTCATGACTTTGACAGCCGCGAGCTACCGTTGATCGAAGGCCTGCGCTCACTGCGCCTGATGCACTACAGCGCCTGGCTGGCCCGGCGCTGGGACGACCCGGCGTTCCCCATGAGCTTCCCCTGGTTTGGCAGTGAGCGCTATTGGGGCGAGCAGATTCTGATTTTGCGCGAACAGCTTTCCGCGATGGATGAAGAACCCTTGCGCCTGTTCTAGGACAACCCGGTAATCCAGCAGACTATTAGCTACTTGGCTTCGGAGCCCGCAAAGCGCAATAAAAAACGCCCCGAAGGGCGTTTTTCAAATCAATGCAACTGATCAGGCGGGCATTTGATTGGCCGACTGCATCCGCTCCAGTTCCTGGGCGTACAGCGCATCAAAGTTGACCGGAGCCAACATCAGTGCAGGGAACGAGCCACGGGTGACCAGATTGTCCAGCGCCTCACGGGCGTAAGGGAACAGGATGTTCGGGCAAAACGCACCCAGGGTATGACCCATGCCATTGGCGTCCAGACCCTTGACCATGAAAATACCGGCTTGCTGAACTTCGGCAATAAAAGCTGTTTCTTCGCCATTTTTTACAGTGACCGACAGCTTCAGCACGACTTCATGAAAGTCGCCTTCCAGCGTGCGATGACGGGTATTTATGTCGAGCTCTACGCTAGGCTTCCATTCCTGACGAAATATCTCGGGGCTTTTTGGCGCTTCGAAGGACAGATCGCGCACATAAATGCGCTGCAGCGAAAACTGTGGGCTCTGCTCTTCCTGGGCAGCGGCTGCGGGGTTGTTAGCTTCTTCGGTCATGACTGAGCCTTTTTGTTGGTCGATTGATTCAATAGATTAGTGAGGGGGCGGTTCAACCCTGCAACAGCGCGTCCAGCTTGCCAGCACGCTCCAGGACATAAAGATCGTCACAACCACCTACATGGGTAGCGCCAATCCAGATTTGCGGAACCGAGGTGCGCCCAGCCTTTTTCGACATCTCTGCACGCAACGCGGAGTTACCATCAACATTAAATTCTTTGAAGACTACATTCTTGCGGGCCAGCAACTGCTTGGCACGCGTACAGAAAGGACACCAATTAGAACTGTAAATGACAACTTCAGGCATTTACTTAACGACCGGCAGATTATCGCCACGCCAGCCGGAAATTCCTGCCGACAACTTCACCACTTCGTATCCAGCCTCCTTCAATACGCGACAGGCACTGCCAGCATGCTGGCCTGCCGCGTCTATAACAATAATGGTGACACTCTTGTGCTTTTCAAGCTCAACCATGCGCTCGGCCAGCTTTTCCTGAGGAATATTCAACGCTTGCACGATATGCCCGGCAGCAAAATCCTTGTGCGCGCGGATATCCACGATCACCGCCTGGGATCCGTTGACCAGCGAGGTCAGCTCCCGATTGGAAATGCTGCGCGCACCACGCCGCCCCTCGGAAAACACCAGCAGCGCCAGCGCAGCAACAAAAGCACCGCTGAGCAGATAGTGATTAGTCATAAATTCAATAAGTTGGGCGAGCATCAGGATGTTCCACAAAGCTAAAATGGCGGCCAGTATACACAGCCCCGTAAGTCGGCCAAGCCCCGTCCGGCGGTGACTAAGATGGTGAGCACATTTAGAATGCCTTCCTTTCTCTCAAAAGAATGAGCCAGAACACATGACTGCGATGCACAAACCCCTGGTGCTGATCATCCTCGATGGTTTTGGCCATAGCGAAAGCACCGAATACAACGCCATCTATTCCGCCAACAAGCCTGTTTACCAGCACCTGCTGGCCACCCAGCCACATGGCCTGATCTCCGGTAGCGGCATGGATGTCGGCCTGCCGGACGGACAGATGGGCAACTCCGAGGTTGGCCACATGAATCTCGGTGCCGGCCGCGTGGTCTATCAGGATTTCACCCGGGTCACCAAAGCCATCCGCGATGGCGAGTTTTTCCACAATGACGTGCTCTGCGGAGCCGTGGACAAGGCTGTAGCCCATGGCAAAGCCGTGCATATCCTTGGTTTGCTGTCGGAAGGCGGCGTGCACAGCCATCAGGATCATCTTGTGGCGATGGTCGAGCTGGCCGCCCAGCGCGGCGCAGAGAAAATTTACCTGCATGCCTTCCTCGACGGTCGCGACACCCCACCGCGCAGTGCTCGGGCCTCCATCGAACTGCTCGACAGCACCTTTGCCCGTCTGGGCAAGGGACGCATTGCCAGCCTGATCGGCCGCTACTTCGCAATGGATCGTGACAATCGCTGGGATCGCGTGGAACAGGCTTATCGTCTGATCGTCGACGGCACTGGTGCACATCAGGCAAAAACCGCCATGCAAGGCCTGCTTGCAGCTTATGCGCGCGATGAAAGCGACGAATTCGTCAAGGCAACCACCATCGGCACCAGCGTACAGCTCGAAGATGGCGATGCCGTGGTGTTCATGAACTTCCGTGCCGACCGCGCCCGCGAACTGACCCGCACTTTTGTCGAGCCGGAATTCAGGGAATTCGAACGCAGCCGTGTGGCACACCTGGCCGAGTTCGTCATGCTCACCCAGTATTCTGCCTCGATCCCTGCGTCCAGCGCATTCAAACCGACTGCACTGACCAACGTGCTCGGTGATTACCTGTCTAAAAACGGTAAGACCCAGCTGCGCATTGCCGAAACCGAGAAGTATGCCCATGTCACCTTCTTCTTTTCCGGTGGCCGCGAGGAACCGTTTCCGGGCGAAGAACGCATCCTGATTCCATCGCCAAATGTCGCCACCTACGACCTGCAGCCAGAAATGAGCGCTCCTGAAGTCACCGACCGTATCGTTGATGCCATTGAACACCAGCGCTTTGACGTGATCATCGTCAACTACGCCAACGGCGACATGGTCGGCCACACCGGCGTTTTCGACGCCGCGGTCAAAGCCGTCGAATGCCTGGATGCCTGTCTCGGTCGCATCGTGACCGCTCTGGACAAGGTTGGCGGCGAAGCCCTGATTACTGCCGATCACGGCAATGTCGAACAAATGGAAGACGTCTGCACCGGCCAGGCACATACCGCTCATACCTGCGAGCCCGTGCCGTTCATCTATGTCGGCAAGCGCCCGCTGAGACTGCGCGAAGGTGGCGTGCTGGCGGACGTGGCACCGACCATGCTGAAGCTGCTGGGCCTTGCGCAGCCTGCCGAAATGACCGGTCAATCGATTGTCGAACTGATGTAGGGAAATGACTTTAGTCCTTCCCGGCAATCCCCCGGCGCTTGCAGCTTGCTGGCGTTTTTTTAGGCATACTAGCTACCACTCACTTTTCCGGTTTCGTGCAGCCATGTTTCGCGCCCTGATCCTGATCCTTCTTGTTGCCCAGCTTTACCCGGCTATTGCTGACGAGCGCAGTGATGCCCAGCAGCAGCTGGAACAAGCGAATCAGGATGTGGCCGAGCTAAAGCGCCTGATGCAGAAGCTGCAGAAAGAAAAATCAGGCGTGCAAAAGGATCTGCAGAAAACCGAAACCGAGATGGGCGCGCTGGAAAAACAGATCAAGGACTTGCAGAAGGAGCTCAAGGACAGCGAAAGCGAACTTGAGCATCTGGACGACGAGAAAAAAAAACTCCAGAGCGCACGCCTTGAACAACAAAAGCTGATTGCCATTCAGGTGCGGGCGGCCTATCAGAGCGGAGATCAAGAGCCCTTGCGCCTGCTGCTCAACCAGCAGCAACCGGAAAAATTCTCCCGCACCCTGACCTACTACGAATACCTGGGAAAAGCCCGACTGGAACAACTCGCGGCATTTAACGAAACCCTGCGTCAACTGGCCAACGTCGAACTGGCCATCGCCGAGCAACAAAATTTGCTCAATCAACACAAGAGCGGGCTCGACAAACAACGCGAACAACTTGGCGGATTGCGCGAGCAGCGCCGCAAAGCGCTGGCCAGCCTGAACAAGGAATACTCGGCGCGCGACCGCAAGCTCAAGGCGCGCAAGCAGGACCAGGAAGAACTCGCGGCAATCCTCAGCGCCATCCAGGCTGACCTGGCCCGTCAGGCCAGGGAAGCTGCAGCCGCAAAAGCTCAGCAGCAAGCCTTGCAAGTAGCACCGGCCAGCGCGAATGGCGGCGCCCAAGGGCCATCTATTTCCAGCACTGCCACCAGTTACGGCGGCCCGATCAGCAAAGCCCGCGGCAAATTGCCATGGCCAGTAAGTGGCCGGCTAAGCGCCCGCTTTGGCAGCGCGCGCGCAGGTGACTCGCGCAGCATCTGGGATGGCGTCCTGATCAGCGCCAGCGAAGGCACCCCGGTGCAAGCCGTACATGGCGGCCGTGTAGTGTTTGCTGACTGGTTACGCGGAGCAGGATTGCTGGTTATCCTTGACCATGGTGACGGCTACCTGACCCTCTATGGGCATAACCAGAGCCTGCTGAAAAATCCGGGGGATTTCGTCAACGCCGGCGACATCATATCCACCGTCGGCAACACCGGCGGTCAGCAGACCCCGGCACTGTATTTTGCCATTCGCCAGCAAGGCAAACCCGTCAATCCTGCCCAATGGTGCCGCGCGCAAGGTTAACCTCGCGCCTTATCAGGAGTTATTCATGCCTAACCTGCCCCGCCTTGCACCTCTTAGCATGAGCCTTGCGCTGTTGCTGGGCAGCAGTGGCAGTTTCGCGGCCGAGGCTCCTGCCGTTCCGGCCGCCGCGAGTAACAGCAGCGCAGAAGAAAGTGCAAAAGGCGTTTTGCCGCTGGATGAGTTACGCACTTTTGCCGAAGTGCTTGATCGGATCAAAAGCTCCTATGTCGAGCCCATTGATGACAAAACCCTGCTGGAAAATGCCATCAAGGGCATGCTCAGCAATCTCGACCCGCACTCCACATATCTCGGCCCTGAAGACTTCGTGGACCTGCAAGAAAGCACCAGCGGCGAGTTCAGTGGGATTGGCATTGAAGTCGGCATGCAGGATGGCTTGTTTCAGGTGGTCGCGCCGATTGACGATACGCCTGCAGCAGCAGCCGGAATCGAATCAGGCGACCTGATCATCAAGATCGACGGCAAACCGACCAATAATCTATCGATGATGGATGTGGTGGATATGCTGCGCGGCAAAGTCGGCACAGACGTTGAGCTGACGCTGATACGTGGAGACGACGATCCCTTTACCGTAGAACTGACCCGCGCAGCCATTCCGGTCAAAAGCGTAAAAAGCCAGGTGCTGGATGATGGCTATGGCTACCTGCGCATCAGCCAGTTCCAGATCAATACCGGCGATGAAGTCGGCAGCACGCTGGCCAAGCTGAAGAAAGAGAATGGCGGCAAAAAGCTCAATGGCCTGATCCTCGACCTGCGCAACAACCCCGGCGGGGTGGTGCAGGCTGCCGTTGAGGTGTCCGATCACTTTCTGAAAAAAGGACTGATCGTCTACACCGAAGGCCGTGTAGCCAACTCCGAAATGCGTTTTTCGGCAGACCCGGCTGATGCCAGTGAAGGCATACCCTTGGTGATTTTGATCAACGGTGGCAGCGCCTCAGCAGCAGAAATTGTTGCCGGAGCACTTCAGGATCACAAGCGCGGCATTCTCATGGGCACAGAGAGCTTCGGCAAAGGTTCGGTACAGAGCGTATTACCATTGACCAACGACCGTGCCCTGAAGCTGACGACGGCACTCTATTTCACACCCAACGGGCGCTCGATCCAGGCCCAGGGCATCACCCCGGACATCGAAGTTACACCGGCCAAGGTTACCCGCGAAAAAGCCCGCGAGAGCTACAAAGAAGCCGATCTGGCGGGGCATCTGGGTAATGGCAATGGCGGCGCCGACAAGCCCAGCAGCAAAACCAAAGCAAAACCGCGCCCCCAGGATGACGACTATCAACTGAACCAGGCTCTGATCCTGCTCAAAGGCCTGAACGTAACCCGCAACCGTTCCTAGTGAACGCCGTCGCTTGATGGCATTAACCGCTCGCAGGTTTATCCGTGAGGTGACTATGTCCCAGATGCAGATTCAAGCGATAACTGCCGATAATCACACTGACTGGTTGCCGCTATGGCTGGGCTATCAGGCGTTCTATAAAACCGAAATTCCGGCCGCTACCAGCGCTATTACCTGGCAGCGCTTTCTCGACACCGCGGAACCGATGCATGCGGCTCTGGCCTGGCGCGATGGCGTGGCCATTGGCATGGTGCACTGGATATTTCACCGCTCCTGCTGGACCAGCGGTGACTATTGCTACCTGCAGGACCTCTACGTTGCTGAAAATGTCCGGGGAAGCGGCGCTGGACGCGCACTGATCGAGCATGTTTATGCCGCAGCTCAAGCGGCCGGAGCCAACCGGGTGCACTGGCTGACCCAGGAAGACAATGCCCAGGCGCGCCTGCTCTACGACCGGATTGCCACTTATTCCGGCCTTACCCAATATCGCCACATGCTCGGCTAATCGGAAGTTTGGCGCTACGACTGGCTGCTGCTGTATTACTGCGGCCGGCTCAACGCATCACAATACCGCGACTGGCCATATAGGCCTTGGCTTCCGGCACGGTGTACTCGCCGAAATGGAAGATGCTCGCGGCCAGTACCGCGTCAGCCTTGCCTTCGAGGATGCCGGCCGCCAGATGCTCCAGGTTGCCGACACCACCGGAAGCGATCACCGGAATACCGACCATCTCGCTGATGGCACGGGTAACCCCAAGGTCATAGCCGCTCTTCACGCCATCCTGATCCATGCTGGTCAGAAGGATTTCACCGGCACCCAGATCTTCCATTTTCTTGGCCCAGAGCACTGCGTCCAGCCCGGTCGGCTTGCGCCCGCCATGGGTGAAGATTTCCCAGCGCGGCACTTCACCGGGCTTCGACACCTTCTTCGCATCGATAGCCACAACAATGCACTGCGAGCCAAAGCGTGAAGCGGCCTCACCGACAAAGTCCGGAGTGAACACCGCTGCAGTGTTGATCGATACTTTATCGGCACCGGCATTCAGCAAATTACGAATGTCCTGCACGCTACGCACACCACCGCCCACGGTCAGCGGGATAAACACCTGACTGGCCATACGCTCGACGGTATGCAGGGTGGTATCGCGGTTATCCACACTGGCGGTGATGTCGAGAAAGGTAATTTCATCGGCACCCTGCTCGTCGTAGAGACGGGCGATTTCCACCGGATCGCCGGCATCACGAATATTCTCGAACTGCACGCCTTTGACCACGCGGCCGTTATCCACGTCGAGGCAAGGAATGATGCGTTTAGCCAGTGCCATAGCATTTGCTCTCGTAGGGTGGGTTAGCCTTTGAAGCTGTCACACAAGGCTTGCGCCTCGGCCACATCCAGGGTGCCTTCATAAATCGCCCGACCGGTGATAGCGCCAATGATGCCCGGTGCGCGAGCATCAAGCAGGGCCTGGATGTCGCCCAGATTATGAATGCCGCCGGAGGCGATCACCGGAATCCTGGTGGCATTGGCCAGCGCCGCAGTGAAGCTCACATTGCAGCCCTGCATCATGCCGTCTTTGGCGATATCGGTATAAACGATGGCGCTGACGCCGTCTGCCTCAAACCGCTTGGCCAGATCAATCACCTGAACCGTGCTGATTTCCGCCCAGCCATCGGTAGCGACAAAACCGTCCTTGGCGTCCAGACCGACAATAACTTTTCCCGGAAAGGCCTTGCAGGCTTCGGCAACAAACTCCGGCTGCTTGACCGCCTTGGTGCCGATGATCACGTAGCTGACACCGGCCTTGATGTAGTACTCGATAGTTTCGAGATTGCGGATACCGCCACCAATTTGTATCGGCAGATCCGGATAGGCGGCG
>Ga0102815_10001675_pt1 | contig 13808 bp, 14 predicted proteins | sample ColrivemetaGS759_FD_79113 | JGI IMG/M metagenome (GOLD analysis project Ga0102815, IMG submission 79113) | Estuarine microbial communities from the Columbia River estuary - Ebb tide ETM metaG S.759 | ecosystem: Environmental > Aquatic > Marine > Intertidal zone > Estuary | place: USA: Columbia...
AATACCGAAACCAGAATATTCAGCCCATCAAGAAAGGGCGCCAGGCCATCATCACCGGCAAAGATTTCAACATTGTCAATCTGCCGCATGGTTCGTGTCCAGCCGCGCACATCAAATCCAAGTGCGGCAAAACGCTGTGCCATAACGCCGCCAATTGCGCCAACGCCCATGATGCCAATTTTCGCACCGCTTGCCGGTCTTTGCGCAATGGGTTGCCATGTTTTGCTGATTTGACAATCACGGTAATAGGCAGCGTCGCGCCAGAAATCCAGCGCCGTCAAAATAGCCCAATGGCTAAGCGCATTCGACATATCAGGATCGACCAGCCGCACCAGCGGAACATCGCGCGGTACCGTTTGATCGCGCATCATATAATCCACACCCTGACCCTGCATGATGATGCCTTGTAAATTCGGCATCTTTGCAAGCTGGCCTTCTGGTGGCGCCCAAACAAGCGCAATATCGGCAAGCTGGCCCTCAGGCGACATCAGATCGACAAGGGTAAAATCATCAAGATGACGGCCAAGCTTGGTTCGCCATCCGTCAATTTTTGAACCGCCATAAAATCCGATTATCGTCATGGGATATTCCTTGTTATTCAGGGCGGAAATAATGAACCGCCGTCTAGTCGCGTGCCGATATTAATGTCAAGGCCGCTTGATGCAATTTTGGTGTTGCTGCGGCAAGAATGCTGGTTGATTGACCAAGCTGGATTGGCTGGCCGTCAAGATCACTGACGGTGGCTCCTGCCGCCAACATCAAGGCAACAACCGCCATCATGTCATGCGCGGCAAGACTGTCTTCCATCACCAGATCAATATGACCAGCAGCAAGCAAGGCGTAATTGTGACAATCACCCCCGTAATTTGTGACCGCTACCTGATCGGCAAGCCGGTCAAAATCAATCAGACGTTCGGTGCTTAAAGCGCGTGGCGATGTTGTTGCCAATCTGGCCGCGCCAAGTTCGCTCTGCCCACTAGGGGCAATGGCGGCGCCGTTTAATTCTGCGTGACTCTGGCCAGAAAACCCGTTCAGGCCGATATAGCTTTCGCCAAAAACCGGCATATCAACAAGACCGGCGATTGGCAGATTATGGTGTAAAAGCCCGACCAGCGTGCCAAAGGCAGGTTTGCCACTGATAAAGGCCTTGGTGCCATCAATGGGATCAATGATCCAGCGATAGGCGCTATCTTGATTGCCGGTGCTGGCAAATTCTTCACCCATGATCATATCATCGGGGAAACGCGCGGCAATGGCGGCGCGCAAATCGCGTTCAACGCTTTGGTCGGCAATCGTAACGGGGGATGAATCCTGTTTGGTTTCAATCGCCGGATTTTGGCGGAACCATTTGGTAATGACAGGCCGGCTTACCAATGGCAAACCGGCCAGAAAAGCAATCATATCAGCCGGTGCGCACTGACCGGCAGATCCGGTCAGTGCGGGCGTCATGTCAGATGGGCTAGTTGGCACCTTCAGCTGCGATATCATCGGCGCTTGGCAATGCGGCAGGGCTATCAGCCTTGGCCCGCATCCATGCGATCAAATTCGCCCTGTCTTCTGGCTTTTTCAATCCGGCGAAATTCATCTTTGTGCCGCTGATATAGCCTTTTGGCTTGGCTAGAAATGCGTTAAGCGCTGCATAGTCCCACGCGCCGCCAAAACCGGCAAGCGCGTCAGAATAGGCATAGCCTTCAGATGCGCCCAATGGCCGATTCACAACATTCCACAATGCCGGCCCAACTTTATTCTGGCCGCCAGCATCAAATACATGGCAAGCCGAACATTTCTTTGACAATTTCTCGCCAGCGCCAAGATCGGCACTAGCCAAAAGCGCCAGAATCGGTTCAGGGCCGGTATCAACCGGTGCAGCAGCGGCTGTCTCGGTGGTTTCTGCAACCTCGATAACATAGGCATTTTCAGCAAGCTCTTGATGCGGCACCATCACATCAGCGATTTTGACGCCCGCCATTAACAACAAGGCAGCAAACAAAAACCCTGCAAACACTTTATTCAAGCGCAATTCATCCATGCGTCATTCCCGAAACCGGGCTCCCAATTTGAACCAGCCCGAATGGGCAAGGCCTGTGGTCGAAAATCATGCGGTCGAAAAACCAACTATTGCGTGGTTAATTAGCGAAAATCGAGCCGCCCCTCAACCCCCTATCTCATGCTTCGTCACCTTATTTCGATAAATTGCTTTGCGCAAAACCGAAATATGTGATGAATTGCCGAAATCATGGCAAAAAATGACGCAAAAATCATCATTATTCCGGCACGGCTCGCAGCAAGCCGTTTGCCCGGTAAGCCACTTGCTGAAATCGGCGGAAAAGCTATGATTCAGCATGTTTGGGAACGCGCAATGGCGGCCGATTTGGCGCCGGTCTATGTTGCGACAGATGATCGCGCCATTGCCGATGTGATCATATCTGCTGGCGGTAAGGCGGTCATGACACGCACCGATCACCCATCTGGATCCGATCGGGTTTTTGAAGCCATCGAAACGATTGATCCCAACAGGCATTTTACGCAGATTTTGAATCTACAGGGTGACCTTCCCGATTTGTCGCCCGAAATTCCGCATTTGCTTGGCGCGACGCTTGATCGTGGCGAAACTGATCTGGCAACGTTGGTAACCTCAGCCAGCGCAGAAGAAGCCGCAATGCCGCAAGTGGTCAAAGCCGTTGTCAGCTGGCAAGACGCCGATTTTGGCACCGCGCTTTATTTCAGCCGCGCCGCCATTCCCACCGGCACGACGGCATTATTTCACCATATTGGCGTTTATGGCTGGCGCCGCGATGCGCTTGCTCGGTTTGTTGCCTTGCCACCGTCACCATTAGAACAGGCTGAAAAGCTGGAACAGCTTCGTGCGCTTGAGGCCGGAATGACAATTGCCATTGGCAAAATTGATACGGCACCGGGCGGTATTGATACAGCTGGAGATCTTGAAGCTGCCCGCCAGCGCTTTGCCTCAGCGCGCCACAAAGATTGACAGCACAGCGTCACCCTCGTAAAAACGGCGCTTCGGGCCGGTCTTGATGACGGCAGGGATGATCAGATCTTGATGTAAGCCCGTTGAGCCAGAGGAAATTCGATGTCAGATGCAGTGAACAAAATCGCCTTTCAAGGCGTCCCCGGTGCCTATTCGCATATGGCATGTCAGGCCGTAAAGCCAGATATGGCGCCTGTTGCCTGTGCGTCGTTTGAGGATATGCTGACCGAAGTCCAAGATGGACGCGCCAGCCTTGCAATGGTGCCGGTCGAAAATTCTATTGCCGGACGCGTTGCTGATATCCATCATCTATTGCCATCATCCGGACTTTATATCATTGGTGAGCATTTTCACCGGGTCAATCATCACATCATGGCGCCGCGCGGTGCCAAGCTTGATCAATTGACCCATGTTCACAGTCATGCACAGGGGCTTGCGCAAAGCCGCAACCGTGTTCGCGCGCTTGGCCTAACCCCCGTCATGCATCCCGATACCGCAGGCGCGGCCAAGGACGTTGCCGCCGCTGGTGATCCGAAAATCGGTGCCATTGCATCGCGCTTGGCATCTGAAATCTATGATCTCGACATCCTGTTTGAATCGGCTGAAGATGATGAACATAACACCACGCGTTTTTTGCTCATGTCGGCAACGCCATCGGTTCCAGCCTCTGGCGCCGATATGATAACAACGCTGGTCTTTCAATTGCGAAGCGTGCCAGCCGCGCTTTATAAGGCATTGGGCGGATTTGCAACGAACGGGATCAATCTAACCAAGCTTGAATCCTATATTCGCGCGGGTGTTGCCGAGCAGGCCCAATTCTATATGGATGTTCAGGCACATATTGATGATCCGGCAATGCAGCACGCGATGGAAGAATTGCGCTTCTATTGCAGCAAAGACGAAGTCCATGTTCTTGGTACCTATCCGGCAAGCCCAGCACGGTCATAACCGCAAGCCCGAAATCAGCATTTATTGCCGTAATAACCCTGCCTTTGGCCATAAAAAACTTGTCGAAACCGCTGCTTTGTTTCATACAGATAGGCAGGAAGGCTGGGCGGACGTTGCCCCTGCTAATTCGGTCAGGTCCGAAAGGAAGCAGCCGCGGTAGGATGTATACGGGTCATCCAGTCTTCCACTGACTTTTGGCGTTTGGCATATCTCGCCTGGCACGGCCGCAATGGTTTTTCCCTTTTTCGGGATTCGGCGCAGCTGAATATGACGCCAGCTTGATAACGCCAATTGCGACTGATCCGACCGGTCACAAATATTCGCGTGGCCATGAGCAAGAGATAGGTGTTTACCAGCCGATGACTGACACCGCCAAGCCAGCCTATCGCGTATTGGCCCGCAAATATCGTCCCGATACTTTTTCCGAACTGATTGGTCAGGATGCGCTTGTTCGCACGCTTGGCAATGCCCTGTCACTTGGCAGGCTTGCGCATGCTTTTGTGCTAACCGGTGTTCGCGGCATTGGCAAAACCTCAACAGCCCGCCTTCTTGCCAAGGGGCTGAACTGTATTGGTGCGGATGGGAATGGCGACGCCACGCTTGAACCATGTGGTCAGTGTGAACCATGCAAATCCATTGCGGCCGGACGCCATGTTGATGTTCTGGAAATTGACGCTGCTAGCCATACGGGTGTTGATGATGCGCGTGAAATTATTGAAGGCGTTGGCTATCGGCCAGTTTCAGCACGCTATAAAATCTATATCATTGATGAGGTGCATATGATGTCGAAAAGCGCGTTTAACGCGCTTTTGAAAACCTTGGAAGAACCGCCTGACGCGGTAAAATTCATCTTTGCCACAACCGAAATCAGAAAAGTGCCGGTCACGATTCTTTCGCGCTGCCAGCGCTATGATTTGCGCCGTGTGCCTGCGGCAATGCTGGCCGAACATCTTGGCATGATCTGCCAACGCGAATCGATTGCAGCGGATGAAGATGCGCTTGCTGCAATTGCGCGCGCTGCCGAAGGCTCGGTTCGTGACGCGCTATCCTTGCTTGATCAAGCCGCGGCAATGACAGCTGACAAGCTGACCAATGACATGGTTGCTGATATGCTTGGTCGACCCGGACGGCGCGAATCACAAACCGTCCTGACTGCCGCGCTGGCTGGTGATGCCAGTTCTGCGCTTGCCGCTTTTCACGCTGCCTATAGCCGTGGCGCCGAGCCGGAAATGCTGGTCACCGATCTTTTGGATTTGATCCATCTTGCCAGCATGCAGGCCGCAGGTGGCAGCGATGACGCCTTGATCGAAAGCGAACGCGAAATGATTGCCGGTCTTGCCGGATCAGGCATTGCCCGTCTTGGACGGGCATGGCAGCTATTGCTTAAAGGGCATGGCGAGCTTGGCAAGGCACCCAATCCGGCGGCGGCTTGCGAGATGCTGATCATTCGGCTGGCGCATACAGCGCATATGCCAACGCCAGGCGAATTGATGCAGAAATTGCCAAAGACCAGCCCGTCACCGGCAACAAGCGCATCACCGGCGCCAGCAGCGCCTGCATCATCGGCACCTATATCATCGGCACCTATATCATCGGCACCGGCAGCGCCCGTTGAGGCAGCAGCAATCGAAACAAGCGTAAATATGCCAAACTCGCTTGGCGAGATTGTTGCTCTTGCCGAAACCAATGGCGAGATGTTGTTGGCAGCGCGAATCCGCAATCATGTGAAGCTGGTATCATTGAAACCAGGCAATTTGCAAATCGGTCTTGTTGGCGCTGCGCCTGATCAGCTGGCGGGTGATATTGCCCGATATCTCAGCCAATGGACGGGCCAGCGCTGGCTGGTGTCTCTGTCCGAGTCTGGCGGTGCGCAAACCCTTGCCGAAGAACAGCGTGATGCCGATGACAAGCTGCGCGACACAATTGCCAGCGAGCCTTTAGTGGCGCAGATTCTTGATATTTTTCCCGGTGCCAGCATCGATGAAATCAAAAATCCCGAAACCACGGATGCGGCAGTAACGCTGCCAGATGATAACGGGCTTTTGGAGGCTGGACAAAATAGTGATGATGAGGAGATGTCGGGATGATGCGCAATATGGCTGGCATGATGAAAAAAGTGCAGGAAATGCAAGGCCGGATGGAAAATATGCAAGCCGATCTTGCCGTCATGGAATTTACCGCAATGGTTGGTGGCGGTGCTGTCAGCGCAACGGTGAGTGGTGATGGCAAGCTGGTTCGGCTAAAGCTGGATCCGGCAATATTGGCTCCGGATGATGTTGATATGCTGGAAGACATGATCTGCCTTGCCACGAATAACGCGCTTGATGAGGCGGCGGGTGAAAAAGCCCGTCTGCTGAAAGATATTACTGGCGGGCTGCCTTTGCCACCTGGCATGAATCTGCCGTTCTGAAATGCATAATTCGCTTGAAAATCTGATCCGCAGGCTTGGTCGCCTTCCGGGGCTTGGGCCAAGATCGGCGCGACGGGCTGTTTTGTTTTTACTGAAAAACCGTGATCGTCTTATGCTTCCACTTGCCGAAGAGCTGCATGATGTTGCCAGCAATGTTCGCGCCTGTGTTGAATGTGGCAATCTTGATATCACCGATCATTGCAGCATCTGCGCCGATAGCCGTCGTGACCGAAGCCGCATTTGTGTTGTTGAGGATGTTGGCGATTTATGGGCGATGGAGCGGGCGTCGGTTTATCGCGGATTGTATCATGTTCTTGGCGGCACGCTAAGCGCGCTTGACGGGCGCGGGCCTGAAGATTTGCATATTGACCGGCTGGTGCGCCGCGCCGGACATGCCGATACTGCCGAAATTATTCTGGCGCTATCAGCCACAGTTGATGGGCAAACCACGGCGCATTATATCGGCGAAAAACTGGCTAATTTGTCGCTGGATATCACCAGATTGGCGCATGGAATGCCGGTTGGTGGCGAGTTGGATTATCTTGATGATGGCACGCTGGCACAGGCATTAAAAGCGCGTGCCAAGCTGGAATTTTAGCCCGTATTGTCACGTCCCATATAATCGAGTCTCGTAACCACACCACATCGTCACACCCGTGCAACCAAGCCCGCACCTAACTTATCAAATCAGTTTTTGGGACTGCTGGTGTTGCCTCGTCACTATCAAGAACGTCGATTTCATCAATTTTATTGCCGCGTGAAATAATCTTGCCAGTTGATGTCTGGATGTCCGAAATATCCCTTTCGGCTTGCGAAAAATGCGTTGCCAATTTGGCAACACGATCCTCAAGACGATGCACATCCTTCATCATCAGATCTACCTGCGTTTGGATCAGACCGGCCGCCTCATGCATGCGGGCGTCACGCAAAATGGCCCGTACCGTATGCAGCAATAGCATCAGATTATCTGGGCCCGCCATATAGACACGCGCCTTGCGGCTAGCCTCGACCAGCTTTGGCAATTGGATATTGATTTCGGCATAAACCGATTCGGACGGTAAAAACAAAATGGCGCTTTCAGCGGTTTCACCCGGGATAATGTATTTTTCAGCAATATCCTGAATATGTTTTTTCACATCGGTTTCAAGCAACCGCTTTGCAGCGTCACGTTCGGCCTCATTCGCCGCGCTGGTTAAGCGGCGATAGGCCTCAAGCGGAAATTTCGAATCAATGGCGATTGGCCCGGGTGGATTCGGCAGGCGAAGCAAACAATCGACGCGCCGACCATTGCCAAGCGTTGCCTGAAAATCGAACGCATTTTCTGGAAGCGCATCACGTACCAGATTTTCCAACTGCACCTCGCCAAAACTGCCGCGCGCCTGTTTGTTGGATAAAATATTTTGAAGCTGCGTTACCTGATTGGTTAGCGCCGATATATGGGTGTTCGCCTCGGTGATGACCGCCAGCTTTTCGGCCATGCCGGTTAATGATTTGGTCGTGCGGTCATTCTGGTCACGAAGCGATTGTTCAAGCCGGTTGCCAAGGCGGCCTTCACTTTGCGCCATCTGATCGGCAATCAGCCGCTGCAATTCATTTGACTGGCTTGCCATCTGGGCAAGCTGGCCACGCAATTCGGCAAAATCTTGGCCATTTTCCGGCATTTTCCCCCGCCGCAAAAACAACATGCCAAGCCCCATCATGCCAAGCAAGCCTGCGATCAAAATAAGTTCCACGCCAGTCATAGTCATCACCCGTAAAGCCGTTTCAAAAATGGTCTGGCTTTTCCCCAATGCCAAGTTTGACATGCTAGCAACTTGACTGCAACGACACCATCTTCTAATCCATGAAAACCGAAACTGACCAAACTGGTATGAAACAGCGCTTCAATATTTGGTGCTGCCTGTTTCTATTGGCCAAAGTCACATTTAGGAATTTTGCTTATGCCAGCCACTGCCAAGCTTATACCAATTATCAAAGTGCCAGATCCGATTTTACGGGAAACGGCAAAGCCAGTGACCGAAATCACCGATGGCATTCGCCAGCTTCTGGACGATATGGCGGCAACCATGTATGACGCGCCGGGCATTGGTCTTGCCGCGCCGCAGGTCAATATTGGCCAGCGTGTGATCGTTATGGATTGTGGTAAGGATGATGCGCCCGAATTATTCAAAATGATCAATCCCGAAATTATCCGCGAATCAGACGCCCGCGCCATCTTGGAAGAAGGCTGTCTTTCCATTCCCGACCAAACGGCCGATGTTGAACGGCCAGCCGAAGTTGAAGTGCGCTATCTTGACGAGGCTGGCGAGACGCAGTCACTTGTTGCCAATGGGCTGTTGGCGGCCTGTGTTCAGCACGAGATTGATCATTTGAATGGTGTGCTGTTTATCGACCATATTTCCCGTTTGAAACGTGATATGATTTTGCGTCGGGTAATGAAGGAAATGCGTCAAACGACATCGCGCAACTAACCGGAGGTCATGCATGACCGCCTCGCATTCAGACGCTAAAATGGCAGACGCTAAAATGGCCGATAAAAAACCGGCTAAAGGCGCAAAACAGCGTATTGTCTTTATGGGCAGCCCTGCCTTTGCCATTCCGACGCTTGATCATCTTGTCAAAACACATGATGTTTGCGCTGTTTATAGTCAGCCTGCGAAAAAATCTGGCCGTGGCATGAAAACGACGCCTGTACCAATTGCCACCTATGCCGATGCTGCTGGCCTGCCGGTTTTTACCCCCGACAATTTAAAATCTGCCGAAATTGAGGCGCAGCTTGCAAACCATGATGCCGATCTATTCGTTGTTGTCGCCTATGGCCTGTTACTGCCAGCGGCCATTTTGACCATACCGCGGCTTGGCTGTTTGAACGGGCATGCGTCTTTATTGCCACGGTGGCGTGGTGCCGCCCCGATCCAGCGCGCCATCCAAGCTGGCGACAGCGAAACCGGCATTTCGGCAATGATCATGGAAACCGGACTTGATACCGGCCCAGTTGTTGGCGTTTGCCAGACAGCGATCAGCAAGCATGATAATGCCGCAAGCCTGCATGACCGGTTGGCCGATCTGACTGCGGTCTGTCTCGGTGCGGTGATCGACGGCGCGCCGGACAGCTTGGCATCACCGATACCACAGGCTGATGACGGTATTGTCTATGCTGCCAAAATCAGCTCGGCCGAGGCGATGATTGATTGGCAGCAGCCTGCCGATATTCTTGATTGTCATATCCGTGCCTTTGCGCCCTATCCTGGCGCATGGTGCTTTGGGCCAAAAGGGCGATTGCGCATTTTAGACGCAAGCCCTATGGCGATGCCAGCAGCGCAGAGGACCGCAGCGGCTGGCAGCTTTCTTGGCAAGACGGCTGATGGCGGCATGATGATTGCTTGTGGGCAAGATGCGCTGAAGATCACAACAGTACAACCAGCGGGGAAAACCAGCATGCTGGCAAGTGATTTTCTGAACGGGGCAGCGCTGGCGATTGGTGCGTTTTTGCATCCTGACACCAGCCAAGAAAACACATGACACGGCGGATTCTGATCACCATTGAATATGATGGCGGCCCCTTTTCAGGGTGGCAGCGTCAGGATAATGCCGATTCGGTTCAGGCCCGGATTGAAGATGCCGCTTCGGCTTTTTTACTGACACCGGTTGCCGTTGCAGGGGCAGGGCGCACGGATTCGGGGGTTCATGCCACCGCGCAGGCAGCGCATCTTGACGTTCCCGATAAATTCACCGCAAACAGGGTGATGGAGGCGCTGAACGCGCATCTTGCCAGAATGCCGATTAGCATTCGAAATGCGGTTGAGGTGCCAGCTGAATTTCATGCCCGCTTCAGCGCCATTGGCAGGCGCTATCTATACCGGATTTTGCCGCGTCGCCAACCGCCAGCGCTTGATGCCGGACGGGTATGGCATCATAAACATCCGCTTGATCCCGTCGTGATGGCAAGCGCTGCCAAACATCTTATTGGGCGACATGATTTCACCAGCTTTCGGGCAAGCCAATGTCAGGCTGAATCACCATTGCGGACGCTTGATCGTTTGGATGTCGAAATGGTTGGCGATGAAATTCACATTCATGCCGAGGCGCGTTCATTCCTGCATCACCAAGTGCGCAATATTACCGGAACGCTGGCACTTGTCGGCACGGGTAAATGGCACGCCGATGATGTGAAAACCGCGCTTGCCGCCTGTGACCGCAGCGCCGCTGGCCCGACCGCCCCGCCCGAAGGCCTGTATCTTGTTGGCGTTGATTATCCGCCGATGGCTGGCAGTCGCGACTGAAGCATATAAAGAAGGCTGACATCGATCATGAATGACATGGCGATGAAACCTGCCGCCACCAAGCCCCCCTTGCCGACAATATCGCGGCCAACGCGCCACAGCCAATAGCAGGTCCAGACCGCAACCGGCAAAATTGAAATCATCAGCGTTTGATCGCCCGTTATCACTGTTAGGCTTTGAACGATGCCACCAAGAAGCTGTTGCAGATTTTCAATCCATAAAAATGGCACGATAAAAGGTAATAATTTATCCGGTCTGCCAAGCGCTTTTAACAACAGATTGATCAAAAGCACCAGCAGGACAACGCCAACTAATTGTAAAAGCAACGCTGCAAAAAACAGGCTTGGGGTCGCCTCAAGCCCCGGATAAATTGTGACTAAAAGCGTAAAGACAATCGATGCCGCAATGGCCTGCCAAACCCCCGCTGGCGTTGTGTCATAGCTGCCAATCGCTGGCCTTCGGCCAAGCATGACAAGCAGTGTCACCCGAACCAGTGAAAGCAAACTTGATGGTGATAGATTGGGCAATGATGCCATTTAAGATTCACCCTTAAAAAACCGAACCAGCATTTCATGATAGATTTTCGCCAGCTGGTCGATGTCAGCTGCGTCAACATGCTCATCGACCTGATGCATGGTTTGACCAACAAGGCCAAATTCGGCAACCGGACAGATATTTGTGATAAAGCGCGCATCCGATGTGCCGCCACTTGTCGACAGAATTGGCCTTTGTCCGGTGACCGTTTCAATTGCTGTTTGCATCAATTCGGTAAAGCTGCCGACTGGCGTTACAAAAGGCTGGGCCGAGGCACGCCATGTCGCCGTCCATTCGCCACCAACACGGTTGAAATGTTCTTCCAACCAGCCAATTAAATCATCTGATTTATGCTCGGTATTAAAACGGATATTGAATTTGGCTGACACTGATGCGGGAATGATATTGCCAGCCTCATTGCCCGTATCGATGCTGGTCACATTCGCCGTTGATGGGTCAAAATAATCATTGCCGCCATCAAGTGCGGTGCCATTCACCGGTGCCAACATTGCGATCAAGCGGGTAATCGGGTTATTGGCCAAATGCGGATAGGCAACATGGCCTTGCACCCCGTCAACGCGTAACTGGCAGGACAAGCTGCCACGACGGCCGTTTTTAATCACATCGCCAAGGCGTGATGGATTGGTTGGCTCGCCAACAACGCACACATCTGGCACCTGATCATTCGCCTGTAACCATTCAACCATCTTAACCGTGCCAAAATCAGCATCACCTTCTTCGTCACCCGTAATGATAAAGCTGATCGATCCTGCATCACCGGCGCCGTCAAGGGCTGTTACGGCGGCAACAAAAGCGGCGATGCCGCCTTTCATATCGGCCGTGCCACGACCATATAATTTGCCATCAACAAGCGTGCCGCCAAATGGGTCATGCTGCCAGTGCGAGGCATCACCAACCGGCACAACATCAGTATGACCAGCAAAGGCAAAATGAGGCCCACTTTTCCCGCGGCGGGCAAACAAATTATCAATGCGTTTTGCCCCAGTGCCAAATGGCAATCTTGTACAGTCAAAACCAAGCTTGGTGAGTTCATCCTGCAACAGATCAAGCGCACCGCCTTCAACGGGCGTTACCGATGGGCAGCGCACAAGTCTTTGCGCAAGTTGAACCGCATAGGATGGCATGGTTTTAATCTCTCAAAAGATCATTCACAGATGTTTTCGCACGGGTCTTTTCATCAACTTTCTTGATAATTACGGCGCAATAAAGCGACGGGCCAGGTGACCCATCGGCCAATGGCTTGCCAGGAAGGCTACCAGGCACAACAACTGAATAGGCTGGTACGCGGCCAATATGCACTTCACCCGTTACCCGATCGACAATCTTGGTCGAGGCGCCAATAAACACACCCATCGACAAAACCGCACCGGTTTCGACAACGACACCTTCAACAACTTCCGAGCGTGCACCGATAAAACAATCATCCTCAATGATGACCGGCCCTGCCTGCAATGGTTCCAAAACCCCGCCAATGCCAGCGCCGCCTGATAGATGCACATTCTTGCCAATCTGCGCGCATGATCCAACTGTTGCCCAAGTATCAACCATCGTTCCGCTGCCGACATAGGCGCCAAGATTCACAAAGCTTGGCATCAAGACGGCATTTGGCGCAATAAAGGCAGAATGGCGAACAATACAGCCCGGTACGGCGCGGAAACCGGCTTCGCGGAAACGCGCTTCATCCCAGCCGCTAAATTTTGGTGGTACCTTATCCCACCAGACAGACTCGCCCGCACCTTCATAGATGGTTCCGCTTGGGATGGTTTGCATATCATTCAGACGAAATGATAAAAGCACCGCCTTTTTCAGCCATTGATTCACCGTCCATTGGTGATCGCCAGTCGGTTCTGCGACACGCGCTGTTCCCGAATCAAGCAAAGCAAGCGCAGTTGCAACAGCGTCACGAACCGCCCCTTTGGTCGAGGCATTTACCGCATCACGATTGTCCCATGCGGCGTTGATTTCGGTTTCAAGTTGCGCCAGATCCATGCTTTTTCTCCTTATATTTGACAAGCCAATTGCCCGCCCTTGTCGTTATAGCTTTTACCGGCCCATGCGTCCATGATGCCGTCACTTAAGTCTCTTATATTGATCACCCTGCAAGGGCAAGCGAGCGCAAAAACCCCTTTAGGTCATCGGCTTTAAAATGCACATAAGGTTCATCCGAGCCTCGATTTGCCCATTCGATATCACTTGCCAGCCAAACCGTACGCATGCCAAGCGCCGCTGCGGGCTTTAGATTGGCTGCCATATCTTCGATCATCACCGCGCCATTCGGGTCGATACCGGTCTGCTTTAAAAAACAATCAAAGGCATATTGATCTGGCTTGGGAATATAATCGGCTGCGACAATATCAAAAATCTGGTCAAAATGATGACGAACACCATAGGCCGACAGAATATTTTCCGCATGTGGTACGGTGCCGTTGGTAAAAATATGTTTGCGCCCGGGCAAGGAGGTTAACATTGAATCAAGCTCGCGGTCATGGCCAAGATCACTGACATCAATATCATGAACATAATCGAGATAAACTTTGGGCTGAATATTTTCTTCGCTCATCATGCCGCGCATGGTTGTTCCATAGCGGTGAAACAAATCCTTTTGAATCACCCGCGCATCATC
>Ga0102815_10001676_pt1 | contig 13805 bp, 9 predicted proteins | sample ColrivemetaGS759_FD_79113 | JGI IMG/M metagenome (GOLD analysis project Ga0102815, IMG submission 79113) | Estuarine microbial communities from the Columbia River estuary - Ebb tide ETM metaG S.759 | ecosystem: Environmental > Aquatic > Marine > Intertidal zone > Estuary | place: USA: Columbia...
AATTCAGGTCCCAAAACCCCTGTTTTAAATATATTTTTTAAACCCTTGGCAAACCAATCTGCGGCATCATTCAACTTATTATATTCTTTATGCTTGAGGGTTATTTTAATGATTTTATTAAAAGGAGGGTATTTATAAATCTCTCTCTGATACAATTGCTCCTTACACATAGATTGAAATTCATAGCTAGTTACCTGCTGAAGGATTTGATGCTCTGGTTGGTAAGTCTGAATGAGCACTTTCCCTTTTTTTTCTGTCCTACCCGCGCGTCCTGCAACCTGGGTAAGTAATTGGAAGGTCTTCTCATGCGCTCTAAAATCAGGAAAGTTTAACAACGCGTCTGCAGCCATTACACCCACCAAACCAACATCTCTAAAATCCAATCCTTTGCTCAACATTTGGGTACCTACAAGAATATCTATTTCATGTTGTTCAAAACGATCAATAATTTGTTGGTAGCCATCTTTTGCCCTTGTTGTATCTAGGTCCATTCGACCCACCCTAGCTTCAGGAAAAAGCACCTCCAAAGAAGCGACTACTTGTTCTGTTCCAAAACCTTTTGTAGACACATCTAAACTTCCACAAGCATTACATTGAGACTTTTTGTATTCTTCATAACCACAATAATGGCAACGAAGCACTCCTGCGTTAGAATGAAAGGTTAAACTCACATCACAACTTTTACAATGAGGGGTGTGCCCACAGCTAAAACATTCAACTATTGGAGCGTATCCCCTCCTATTCTGAAATAAAATCACCTGCTCTCCTGCAGACAAAGTTTCTTCAATAGCCCACCTGAGTGGCTCTGAAAACTGAAGCTTCATCTTTTTCTTTTTGTATTGTTCCTTGAGGTCTATCAAATTAATACTAGGCATAGCAATATTTGCATGTCTTTTGGTTAATTCCGCTAAACCGTATTTGTGTTGCAATACATTTTGCATTGATTCTAAACTCGGGGTAGCGGAGCCCAATACAATAGCTGCCTTTGAAATATGTGCCAAAACAATAGCCGAATCTCTAGCATGGTATCTAGGGGCTGGATCAAACTGTTTAAATGAATTTTCATGCTCCTCATCTACTATTACGAGACCTAATTTCTTAAACGGTAAAAAAAGTGCAGATCTAGCGCCAACAACCAATTGCGCTTTTGGGCTTTCATTGACTGTATTTTGCCAAACTTCTACACGCTCTTGCAAATTGTATTTAGAATGATAAACAGAAACACTAGTGCCAAAATAGGACTGAAGCCTGGTGATAAGCTGGGTTGTCAATGCAATTTCAGGCAATAAATACAATACTTGCTTTCCACTTGAAAGCGCTTCCTGAATTAAAGCCGCGTATACTTCTGTCTTTCCAGAAGCAGTGACTCCGTGTAAAAGCGCCACTTTTCGTTCATTAAAATGAGACTTAATTGCAGCCAATGCTTTTATTTGTGGAGGATTTAAAGGTTTAATTGGTATTGTTTTAAAATCCGGATCAAGTAAAACACGGTCTACCCTTCTTGCTGTTTTTTCCAATACACCTTTAGAAACCAATGCCTTTAATGCGGCAGGACTTAGTCCTTTATTTCTAAGATCTAGGTCGGTAATCACTTTTGAATGCGATGCAGCAGCAATAAAGAAATTTACTATTTCAAGCTGTTTGGGGGCATTTTTAAGCTTTAACTCCAAAGATTCTACATGGCTAGCATCTGAAAGAAAATGCTTTGGAAAGGCGTACTCATTTCTAAATTTTGGGGTGTAACGTGCCGTGAGTTGCTCTTCAACAACAACTAATTTAAGGTTTAAAAGCACCTCAATAATATTAAAAATATTGTCATTTTGCACAAGAGTACTCAAGGTCTGAATAGGAAGTGATACGTCTGAGGACAGTGCATCCAAAACTATATAAGCATTGTCCGAAAGACCTGCTATGAGCGCATCATGATCCCTTTTCAAGATATCTGAACGCCTGAGATGTGTCTCTCCCTCTAAAATCAGTGCAGTTGGAACAGCCGTTTTATATACCTCACCTAAAGCGCACATATAATAATCTGCCATCCAAGACCAATGCTTTAATTGTATTTCAGTAACAATTGGTGTAGCATCTAAAATGGAGAGTATTCTTTTTGGTTCGTAAGTTCCTTCAAATGTATTTTCAAGGGAATAAACCAATGCGGTATATACTTTGGATTTACCAAAGGGGACCGCAACCCTCATGCCCGGTAAAAGGAATTGATATTCCGCCTCTTCTAACTCATAGGTAAATAATTGCTTTAAAGGCAATGGAAGAATAACGGAAACAAAGTGCCTGATCATAAATCCTCTTTATTTTTCACAATACCACTCTTTAATGAAAATAAGCTCATGTTGAGCTCAAAGCCTAAAAGCAAGATATTTGAGTTAATCCATATATAAAACATTAGAATCAAAAGTCCCCCTAAGGCACCATATAGCTGGTTATAGGTAGAGAAATTATCTATATAAATTCCAAAAAAATAAGAGGTGAACAAAAATAAAGCGGTAGTCATAAAAGCGCCAATGGAGAAAAAATTGGTCTTGGTCGTTTCTGCTGTTCCAAAGAAATACAAAATAGTTGTAATCAGATAGAAAACACCCGCGAAAAAAGCGGTCTTTAACCAATACACCAACTGTAGTTCTTGATCTGCAGAGGTATAGGGATTGCTTTTTGAAAAGTCAATCATGAAATCTAAAATATAAAATTCAAAATATACATATCCAATGGCTCCCAAGATAAAAAGCAGGGATAATAAAAGCCCTACAGCTAAGGCAAATACATATTGTTTAAAAAAGTTTCTGCTGAGTTTTGAATGGTATGAGTTTTCAAATCCTCCGAAAATAGCGTTCACCCCATTGGCCATTAAAAAAATAGAAACCACAAAAGATGTAGATAACAAGCCTGACTGCTTTTGCTGCTTAATCTGATTGAAAATCTCAGAAAAATAATCTCCAGTGGCAGTGGGCAAAAAAGATTCCATAAACAAAAACAATTGCTCCTCAAATGCCTGGTCTCCTATTTGAATGTAAGGAATAATGTACGGCACCAAGGTTAATATAAAAATGAGCAGTGGAAATAGCGCCGTAAAAAGCGAGAAAGAAATAGCACTCGCCCTTGTAGAAAGCGCTCCCTTGATTATCCCCAACATATACATCTCAATAAGATCATATGCAGACAAACCTTCGAATCCGGGGAGCTGAACTTTTTTAAGTAAAGACAACAAGTTTCTAAGTAGGGGTATTTTTTGAATTTTTATCTCAATCTCCTTTGACATGGTAAACGTATAGTCTTTCTGCTAAATTAATAAAAACAAATACCTTTGTATACTTATCTGATTAAAATGACCATAAAACTAATTGCTGTTGGAAAGACAGACCAAAAAGAGCTACAACACCTTATTGATGTTTACATTTCAAGACTCAAACACTATGTCAGTTTTGAAATAAACATTATCCCAGATATTAGACATAGTAAAAATTTAAGTGAGTCACAGCAAAAATCAAAAGAAGCTGCGCTTATTTTAAAACAAGTCACACCCGCAGATATCTTTATCCTATTAGATGAAAACGGAAAAAGTTATGACTCAGTAGCATTTTCAAATTACCTTCAAAAACAAATGCTAAGTGGTCAAAAACAATTGGTTTTTGTGATTGGTGGTCCTTATGGATTCAGCGAAGAAGTTTATCAAAGAGCCCATGGAAAAATTAGCCTATCCAAAATGACATTTTCTCATCAGATGATTCGATTGTTCATGGTAGAACAGTTGTATAGAGGGTTTAGTATTTTAAAAAATGAACCTTACCACCACAGATGAAAATCATTTAATATTTTCGAAAGCACCCACACTAGTACAATACCCTAAACTTAATGGTGTTAGGTATTTCCTTAAGTGCTTTAATCACTTCTTTGTTGTAATCTTTATCTAAATCTGAAATCACATAACCTACCTCAGCATCTGTAGAGAGAAACTGTCCACTAATGTTCATATCAAAGGATGCCAACACTTCATTTATTTTGGCCATAATTCCTGGAACATTTTTATGAATGTGTAAAAATCTATGGGCATTTTGTTGCTTGGGCAGTCTAATATTTGGAAAGTTTACAGCGTCTACCGTATTTCCAGAATTCATGTATTCCATTATTTTATTTGGCACAAAATTAGCAATATCTCTTTGTGCCTCTTCCGTACTGCCTCCAATATGAGGTGTTAATATAACATTTTCCATACCCTGAAGGGCCGTTACAAAGGCTCCATTGCTAATAGGCTCCTCTGGATAAACATCTACTGCAGCGCCACCTATTTGGCCGGATTTTAATGCGCTTACCAAGGCTTCAATATTAACTACAAATCCTCGTGACAGATTCACTAATAAAGCCCCATGCTTCATAGCGTCAAAAGCAGCCTTATTAAAAAAGTCTTTATTTGCTTTGTTGTCATCTATATGTAAGCTCACTACATCTGACAATCCCAATAGTTCATTTAAATGATCACATTTGGTGGCGTTACCGATGGATAACTGGTCATTTACATCGTAAAAATAAACATGCATCCCCATAGCTTCAGCCAGAACAGATAATTGTTTGCCAATATTCCCGTAACCAATAATACCTAGATTCTTTCCCCTAACTTCTCTTGAATTTGCTGCTGTCTTATTCCATTGACCCTGATGAATCTCAGTACTTCTAGGAAAAATACTTCTCATTAACATAATAATCTCTCCAATAGCTAATTCCACTACAGATCTGGTATTGCTGTAAGGCGCATTAAAAACAACCACCCCTTTTTTCTTGCAGGCCTCTAAATCTATTTGAGTGGTCCCGATACAAAAAGCACCAACAGCCATTAGTTTATCTGCAGCATCTAAAACTTTTTGCGTCAGTTGTGTTTTGGATCTAATCCCTAGCACATGCACCCCTTTAATCTTCTCAATTAAAGAGGTCTCATCTAAACTGGTTTTAACCAACTCAACCGAAAAACCATCCTTAGAAAGCTTTTTAAAAGCTTCAGGGTGAACATTTTCTAGCAACAAAACCTTAATTCTATTCTTAGGATAGGAGATGTTTCTGGGAAGGTCATTAACATATAAGAACTCATCTAAGTTTGGTGTAACATGATCTGCATTTGCCGTGGCTTTGTCTCTAGAAACATTTTCAGTATAGGCAAAAAACTTGTCAGCAATCCCAGCTTCTCTCATGACATAATCACTATACCCATCCCCTATTACCTGAACTTCACCATCTAAATTCATTCGCTTCAAGCACTCAATCTTTCCATTGTGCGAAGACAATACATTCTCTTTGTCAAATCCTGTGATATTACCTTTTTCATCATAGGTGAATGTATTGGCATATACTTTGTGTGCTGGTATATTATAATGCGCTACAATTGGTTCAATAAATTCTTTAAAACCACATGAAATCACATAAATATCTTCAGAATACTTCTTAAAAAATTCTTTGTTTCTCACTATTGAAGCAGACACTTTATTTTGCAATTCTTGAACCAAAGTAGCCAAATCTGCCTTGTTTGCGTGTAATAACGAAAGCCTTCTCTCTAAAGATTCTGTAAAGGAAATATCTCCATCTATACCGAGGTTTGTAATGGCTTGAATTTCTGACACAACTGCGTCTTTCTCTGGCTTATTTGCCAAAGTGATTTCTGCCAAAACATCCAATGCTTCTACACTTGTCAAAGTACTGTCAAAGTCAAAAACGTATTTCTTACCCACGAGAAGGAATTTTAAATTAAGGCATAAAAATAGCTATTATTTACGCTTTATAAGCGCTTTGTCTATTCATTTTTAAGGGAGTTATACACATATTAAACAATATTCACAAAAATGTAATTTATTGGGCAAAAACACACAATTATAAAATAAAATGAGGCTTTTGTTGTGACTTTTACAACAGCCCTAGCTGAGGTAAATTTAAAGTATCTTTGAAAAAAAATATTTAGATGAAACTTATTTTCGCCACACACAACCAAAACAAGCTCAATGAAATAAAGTCTCAACTCCCTACTAATATTGACATACTATCGCTTAAAGAGTTGTCATTTAGTCAAGAAATTCCAGAACCCTATCTTACTTTAGAGGAAAATGCAGCGACAAAAGCAAATACTATTTTCAATTGCTTTAATGAAGCTTGCTTTAGCGACGACACTGGGTTGTTTGTTCCAGCGCTAAATGGCGCACCTGGTGTTCACTCTGCTAGGTATTCAGGGCCCAATGCAAGCGCGAGCGCAAATATGAATAAATTACTCAAAGCACTTGAGCACATTACAGACAGAAAAGCGTACTTCCAAACAACCATTGCGCTTAAAACCGCTAATGATTTAATATACTTTACAGGAAAAGTATATGGTTCCATTGCGTTAAGTAAAAAAGGTAATGGCGGTTTTGGGTACGACCCTATTTTTATCCCTGAAAATCATTCCGAAAGCTTTGCCGAATTACCCTTGGCCATAAAACAAAAAATTGGTCACAGAGGTAAGGCAATTAGTGCGCTAATTGCCTATCTAAATAATCTCTAGTTTTAATTAATTGCGCCAAAATCCCTAAAACACCAGTAAAATCAATACATAACGCAACATTACATATGTATTACATTTCAAGGTATTCTGGTTTATTTTTTGTAATTTTGCCACTTCAAATAACGCCGCTAGTATAGCATGTGTTGCGCTGAGTAAAAGGTTAGTAAAGGTTAATCGCTCTATGCAATAGACATATTTGCGATTAAACATTTAAAAATGATACCATTTTCAGAATTGGGACTTCAAGAGTCCCTGCTCAAAGCTATTGAAGATTTAGGCTTTGAAACCCCATCAGAAGTTCAAGAAAAAGCCATTCCCCTATTATTAGCAGACCACATAGATTTAGTGGCGCTAGCACAAACAGGTACTGGAAAAACAGCTGCTTTTGGATTTCCACTTATTCAAAGAATAGATCCTTCAAGCAGAACAACACAAGGTTTAATACTTTCACCTACCAGAGAACTTTGCTTACAAATAACAAAGGAGATTCAAGCGTATTCAAAATATGAAAGAGGCTTAAATACGGTAGCCATATACGGTGGTGCTAGCATTCAAGACCAAGCGAGACAAATTCAGAGAGGCGCACAAATTGTTGTAGCTACCCCTGGAAGAATGAAAGATATGATCAGCAGAGGAATGGTAGACATTTCTAAAATTGATTACTGCATATTGGATGAAGCAGACGAAATGTTAAATATGGGGTTCTTTGAAGACATCAAAGACATTTTATCCAATACACCAAAAGAAAAAGCGACCTGGTTGTTTTCAGCTACCATGCCTAAAGAAGTCGCTATTATTGCTAAAAAATTCATGAACAGCCCACAAGAAATTACTGTGGGAACTAAGAATTCTGGAGCAACAACAGTACAACATGAATATTATGTAGCCGGAGGAAGAGACCGTTACCCTGTGTTAAAAAGATTGGCAGATACCAATCCTAACATTTTTTCTGTGATTTTTTGTAGAACAAAAAGAGACACTCAAAAAGTAGCTGAAAACTTAATTGAAGACGGTTACAACGCAGGAGCACTTCACGGAGATTTAAGCCAGAACCAGAGAGATTTGGTCATGAACGCTTTTAGAAAAAAACAAATACAAATGTTAGTTGCTACAGATGTAGCAGCCAGAGGAATAGATGTAGACGACATTACACACGTAATTAACTACCAACTTCCAGATGAAATAGAAACATACAACCACCGTTCAGGAAGAACCGGAAGGGCAGGTAAATCAGGAACTTCTATGGTTATTATCACCCGCTCAGAAATGAGAAAGATAAAAGCCATTGAAAACAAAATTCAAAAGAAATTTATAGCAAAACCTATTCCAACAGGAATGGAAATATGCGAAACCCAACTGTACCACTTAGTAAACAAGATTAAGGATACTGAAGTAAATGCAGATGTAGAAAACTACCTTCCTGCCATTAACGAGATGCTAGAAGGTATTGATAAGGATACCTTGGTGCAAAAAATTGTTTCCGTTGAATTTGGTCGTTTCTTTAATTATTACAATAAGGCTAAGGATTTAAACTCAAATGACAGGGACAGAGGAGAAAGACCTGAAAGAGGAGAGCGTAGAGATTCTGGCGACTCTAGAGACAGAGGCGCCTCAAAAAACTACGGTGGAGACGGATCTACCCGTTATTTCATTAATATTGGTGAAAAAGACGGTTATGATTGGATGTCCCTAAAAGACTTTTTAAGAGACACTGTCAACCTTGGTAAAGACGACATTTTCAAAGTAGATGTTAAAGAAAGTTTTTCATTCTTTAACTCTGAAGCTAATGTTGAAGAAGCCATTTTAAATACTTTTAAGGACCTAAAGGTCGACGGCCGCTTTGTTAATGTGGAAGTCTCTAACAATCCAATTGGTGGAGGTTCCAGCAGAGGTGGCGGAGGTTTTAAAGGCAGAAGTAAAGGCGGATCTGGTGGCGGAAGCGGTTTTAGAAGCAAAGAACGTGGTGGCTACAAAGGGGGTGGATCTTCAAGATCAGATCGCCCTTCTAGATCTACTAGTTCAGACAGGTCTGATTCCGGAAGAAGGGGTTCTGGAGATGGAGGTAAATCCTTTGGCGGATCTCCTTTCTCGGAAAACAAGAAAAGCAAGAGAAGAAACGGATTTATGTAATCATATATTTTAGTTAAAAAAAAGGCGCCAAGGCGCCTTTTTTTTGTTTTCCATCCTATCTTTATGCCAAGCTTAAGATATGAGAAATAACAGACCAACAATCAAAATAGTCCTTTTTACATTTACTTTTATTCTTGGACTGCAATCTATCTTAGCGCAGTCAGATGAGATAAATGCGACTATTATAAATGCTCAAACACAGGAGGCTTTAGAAAGTGTTCACGTCATTAATCTTTCTCAAATAAAGGGAACCATAACAGATAAGGATGGAAACTTCACAGTCCCTGCGGTAGCCAATGACACCTTACTTTTATCTTATTTAGGTTTTAAAACTATCAAGGTTAGGGTGACCAATGATATGATGACTTTCCAAAATACAAAAATAGCTTTGACAGAGTTAGCATATGCCTTAGAGGAAGTGGTTTTAAAACCATATCAACTCACGGGTTACTTAGAAATAGACATTAGAAAACTCCCCGTCAATACCGCATTTCAATACAGCATATCTGGCCTAAACGTCAGTTATGAGGCAGGTAATAAGAGACCATCATCTGTTTCAAAGGTTCTTGGAGCTATTTTAAATCCCGCAGACCTGCTTAGAAACTTGTTCGGAAAGAAACCAAAGCAAATGAGAAAGCTCAGACAGATGAAAGAAGACAACAATATTAAGGACCTGCTCGCTTCTAAATTCGACAGAGAAACACTCACCGCATTACTGCAAATTGAAGAAGCAGATATTCAAGACATTCTAAGTAACTGCAACTATTCCAAGTCATTTATTAAAACAGCTAACGACCTTCAAATTCTAGATGCCATAAGTGGCTGCTATGAGGAGTATAAAGTTTTAAACAGACAGAAATAGTGTTGCTCAATAGTACCCATCACTACTTTTAATCCGCAGGTAGCTTCATCTACGTCATATCCCCATAAAATACATTCCTTTTTAGTATATTGCTTTACTTAAAAGAACACCAATGAAGTCATCTATTTTCATCTGTCCAGCCATTTTATTATTATTATTTAACGGCTGTAAAGAGAAAGAAAACCTTAATCTAGAAAGTTCAAATACACCATTTGTTTGGGAGAATGCCAATATGTATTTCCTATTGACAGACCGATTTAATAACGGTGACAAAACCAATGACATAAACTTCAATAGAACCAAAGAAACTGCGGTACTTAGGGGTTTCAAAGGCGGTGACTTTGCAGGTGTCACACAAAAAATAAATGAAGGATACTTCACTAAATTAGGAATTAATGCGCTCTGGTTCTCCCCTGTCGTTGAACAAATTCACGGAGCTACAAATGAAGGAACTGGAAACACTTACGGATTTCATGGCTATTGGACCAAAGATTGGACCGCTATTGAACCTAATTTTGGCACAGAAGCAGCACTTAGAACTTTGGTGGAGACAGCTCATGCAAATGGTATTAGAATCGTGATGGATGTTGTCTTAAACCATACTGGACCCGTGACTGAAAAGGATGAGGTTTGGCCAGAGGATTGGGTAAGAACTTCCCCAGCTTGTACTTATGATTCCTATGAAAATACTACCGCTTGTACCCTTGTGAAAAACCTGCCTGATATTTTAACAGAATCTAACAAAGAAGTTTCATTGCCTAACTTTCTACTGGAAAAATGGAAGAATGAAGGTAGACTAAAAGAAGAATTAGCCTCCTTAGATGACTATTTTTCTAGAACCGGATATCCTAGAACACCTCAGGCGTATATTGTTAAATGGCTCACAGATTATGTAAAAGACTTTGGCATTGATGGATTTAGAGTAGACACCGTAAAACACGCTTCAGAAAAAGCCTGGGACATGTTGTACACAGAAGCATCCTTTGCTTTTGATACATGGAAAAAAAATAATCCTGAAAAAGTTTTAGATCAGAATTCATTTTATATGATGGGCGAGGTTTATAATTATGGCATTTCTGGAGGAAGATCCTATGATTTTGGCAATAAAAAAGTAGATTATTACGCACATGGTTTTCATTCTTTGATCAATTTTGAACTTAAGTACGACGCAGACAAATCCTACGCTGAGATATTTAAAAAATACGACAGCCTCTTAAATGGTCCCTTTAGGGAAAAAAGTGTTTTAAATTACCTCACTTCCCACGACGACGGACAACCTTATGACAAGCTAAGAGAGAAAGGATTCAGAGCGGCAAATGTATTATTACTTACCCCTGGGGGGTCTCAAATTTATTATGGAGATGAGACCAATAGAAACTTAATTGTACAAGGGACTGAGGGTGACGCCACCTTGAGAAGCTTCATGAATTGGGAGGAAATAGACAATCAAAAAGAGTTGTTGCGTCATTGGCAAATGCTTGGACAGTTTAAAGGGAATCACATAGCTGTAGGCGCTGGAAAACATAAAGACATAAGTACAACTCCCTATGTTTTTTCAAGGGAGTATCTGAGAAACAAACTCGAAGACAAAGTAATTATTGGTTTGGATTTACCCGAAGGAAAAAAGGACATTTCGGTTGGGTCAATATTTAAAAACGGACAAGCGCTAAAAGACACTTATTCTGGAAATACCACTGAAGTTATTAATGGAAAAGTGTCGTTAGACACTCCATATACTCTAGTGCTATTGGAAGCTAATTAATTCATTAGGGTCTGGTTAAATAACTTGAAGCGCCTACCAAAATTAACGGGCCAATTGGCCATTTTTGTATTTGAGCGCATATTGATAAATTACTCTGTTGCGCTCTGCCCAAGCCACCAAGCCTTTAAGCTCCTCTTCCGTAAGGCCTCCGTGGGTCCAGGTGTATGATTTCAATGGCATTTCTCCCTCTTGAACCTCTGCTACAAGTTCTTCTATTTTATGGTCCTTTTTCTTAGTGCTATAAGTCTCCCATTCAGAAAAATTTAAATGCTTTTTACCCTCTGAAATATGGTCCTCTATCCAATAAGATACTGGTGCAATAGTATTGTACCAGGGATAGTTTGTATTGTTAGAATGGCAATCGTAACATTTGTTTTGAAGTGTAGCTAAAATAGGGGCTAGCGGCTCAGTTTCATCTTCAAAATAAGTAGTACTATACGTTTCAGAGATATTTTTTTCTGGCCTGTAAAACTGCATTCCGAGGAATACAATTGTCACTAAAATTAACACTTTCTTTAAAAATTTATTCATGACTAGTTATTTTACTTTAACTCAAAAATACATATTTTTAAGCATAGAAATAAAGCACCCTACACTAAATCAATCACGAATTTTGAGATAGCACTTTCTAACTGATTATAGCCCTATTGATAAAGTGTATAATAGATCATAAAACAGCTTATAAATAATCCAATCAAGCCTTCTTATGGGCTAAATGTGTAAGATCTTTATAAAGCTTTTCCTATCTTTGCCGCTTAATGAATTTATCATGGCATTAGACGCATTACACGCCATTTCTCCTATAGATGGTCGTTATTCAAGTAAAGTTTCAAATTTATCTCCTTATTTTTCAGAGGCTGCATTAATCAAATACAGGGTTCTCGTAGAAATTGAGTACTTTATTGGCCTTTGTGAATGTCCTTTGCCACAGTTGGTTTCCTTTGACAAAAACAAGTATCCCAGGCTTAGAGAAATATATACAAGTTTCAAAGATCAGGATGCTATAGCGATAAAAAAAATTGAATCTGTTACCAATCATGACGTAAAGGCCGTTGAATATTTTATCAAAGAAAAATTTGATGTGCTTGGTTTACAGTCCTTTAAAGAGTTTATTCATTTTGGGCTTACTTCTCAAGACATTAACAATACAGCCATACCCCTTTCCTTAAAAGAAGCGACGCAAACGCAATACATACCTACTTTAGAGTCATTAATAGCCCAACTAAAAATAATGAGCTCAGAATGGTCAGACGTGCCTTTGTTGGCCAGAACACATGGCCAGCCAGCATCGCCTACAAGGCTAGGCAAAGAGATCATGGTATTCGTAGTGAGACTAGAGCATCAATTAAAAGCGTTAAAAGCCATTCCTTTCGGAGCAAAATTCGGGGGAGCTACAGGGAATTACAATGCCCATTTTGTAGCCTATCCCTCTATTGATTGGAAACTTTTTGGCACCCAATTTGTAGAAAAAACCCTAGGATTGTCGCATTCCTTTCCTACCACTCAAATTGAGCACTACGATTCTATGGCGGCTTTGTTTGACGCAATGAAAAGAATCAATAATATTCTTATAGACTTAGATCGAGATTTCTGGACCTATGTATCGATGGATTATTTTAAACAAAAAATTAAGGCTGGTGAAGTGGGGTCTTCTGCAATGCCTCACAAAGTAAATCCTATTGATTTTGAAAACTCAGAAGGAAATTTAGGTATTGCCAATGCATTATTTGAACATTTATCTGCCAAACTACCTATTTCAAGATTACAGAGGGATCTTACAGACAGTACCGTACTAAGAAACATAGGTGTTCCTTTAGCCCATACCATGATCGCTTTTGGTGCAACACAAAAAGGCCTCTCAAAATTACTCATCAACAAAGAAAAAATTGCCCAAGATCTAGAAAATAATTGGGCTGTAGTAGCAGAAGCTATTCAAACCATTCTGAGAAGAGAAGGATATCCAAATCCTTATGAGGCGCTCAAAGGTTTAACTAGGACAAATAGTAAAATTGATCAAAATAGTATTGCTGCTTTCATTGAAACTTTAGCAGTAAACAACGCTATTAAAAATGAATTAAAAGCGATTAGCCCTAGTAATTACACCGGTATATAGTGCTTATAAACCTAAATCTGGCAATAAGCCTTTAAAGTCATCTATGGAGGCATTTGAAGATTGAAGAGCCTCTAAAAATGGCTTCAGATATTTAGGATTCATACCGTCTCCCATTACCCTAATTAGCACAAAACCTTCTTTACCACCCTTGGCATAGACAATGAGCTCTTTTAAAGCATCTTCAGAACCCAAATAGGAAACAGACCCTTGGTAGGCTTCTGCCTTGAGCTTCATAAGCTCCATGTAGCTGCTCGTTGAAAGAATTTTTACAACAGTTTTAGATTCCGTATCAAATACTGATAGATTTTTTTGGTTATTTCTAAATACGAGTACATTGAGTTTTTTTAATGTTGCCAAAGCTTCTTTTTGATCCGCCTCCAAGGAATCTACCGCTATATTTAATATGGAG
>Ga0102815_10001681_pt1 | contig 13782 bp, 15 predicted proteins | sample ColrivemetaGS759_FD_79113 | JGI IMG/M metagenome (GOLD analysis project Ga0102815, IMG submission 79113) | Estuarine microbial communities from the Columbia River estuary - Ebb tide ETM metaG S.759 | ecosystem: Environmental > Aquatic > Marine > Intertidal zone > Estuary | place: USA: Columbia...
CGAATAAACATATGAAAAAAAACCTACCACCTACCTTGACGGACCACAACACGGGGACACTACAACCCCTCAGTGGAAATTATTGACCACCAAGTATAGACTCGATGGATGAAGCGAAGTCGCTACTCTTTGAAGCGGAGCCAGCTAGTGGTGCAGAATTAGTTCCGCCTGATAACTTAGGCTCTGCATCTTCGTATGATGCGAGCTTGCTAGTAAGTTCTTCGATGAGCTTCTGTGACGAGGCATACTCTTTGACCATTGATGGTAAAAGGCGGGCGGCTACTGCTTGGTAAGCGAAGTCTACTGAGTGCACGACTGTTGGGTCTACATCAGCTGCTTCTTTCTGGATGCCTTCTAGGTCTAGTCCCTCGAAGCCAGATAGGAAAGGTACCTTGTCCTTGATTCGTTGTGTGACGTTCTTAGTTACCTCAACACGCTGTGCGGCTCGGTCAGCAAGTGCAATCTTCTCGCGCTCTTCTGAAACTAGGTTTGCCTCACGTAACGCCTCGTCTGCGTTTGATCGTAGGTTGTCACGTCGCTGTAGGATAGGGTCAATCTCTGCGGCTAGTCTGTAGAATACAGCTTTGTCGCGATCTGATGCTGTGGCCATTAGCTCGGCTACAACTTCTTCCTGCTGTGCTGCATCCTCGATGGTCATCGCGTCTACAAGTGACTCGTAATCTACGCCGTGTGCTTCAGCTAACTTTTCTACGCCAGTAAAGATCTGCTCCAACGGCTGCATGACTGCCTCATTGTATGCATCGGTCTGCTCCAAGCTGGTCAGCATTTGCTGGTTCTCATACTCTTGGACACGTTGCTGTAAAGTTTCTACGGTCTCGCTACCTACTACGCCTTCGAGCTCGGCTACTTTAGCCTCTGCTTCTTTTGCTCTTTGCGTAAGTGCCTCGCGCTCAACACGTTCTGACTTAAGTTCTGTCTTGAGCCGCTGAAATGCGGAACTGGCTTTGGGTGTCCAGTCATCGCCAACGTCGGCGTCGAGTGAATCAAGTAGATCGGATGTCTCTTCGGTGGACTCCTCCTTGGTTGCCTCTGGTGTCTCCTCAGTTGCTTCTGCTTCTGGGGTGGACTCTTCTGTTGCTGGTGCTTCCTCCTGTACGGTTTCCTGTACAGGTGCTTCTTCGGCTGGCTCATCAACAGCGTTGATGCTTGCCTCGAGGGCTGCTTCAAATGAGAAGTCAGCTGATTCACCGCCATCCACTTCAGGGATGGCGGCTACTGGGTCAGCGGGGGCGGATTCGGGTGCGGGTGCAGTATCAGACATTATAATGTTGTTTTGTTATTGTAGGTGGTCCCATTCAGTTGTGCTGAATGTTTGGTTTAGGTTTGCTGGGGCTGAGCAAAGTTTTCGTAAATCATCAAACGCGTCACAGTAACCAGCAAAGACTGCGTGGTTCATGGAGTTGGTCTCGGTGTTTCTAATGGATCCTCGGGTGGGCCGTGCGTTCTCTTTAAGAACGGCCTCCGCCTTGCGGAACACTTCGCTGTTCATCAGCTCTTTTAATGATCCTGCGTTACCACTGGCGTACCATCCCTTGACACTTGAGTCTACTGGGATCGGCTCGAGTGGGAATGATTGTGGTTCTTTCTTACGGAACATGGGTTGAATATTAGGGACTTGATTCCCAATGTTCAAGGTAAATCGTTAAGTATTTCCCAGTTATCTCTGGGGCTGTCTATTAGATTCCAGCTCATTGAAGAAGGACCAATGATGTCTGTTAGAGGATACAGGGCAAAGGCTTCGTGTTCAGCGATGTACATAGCCATGTAATCGAAGTCCCCTTCTTTATATAAAGTGTAGCGTGGCTTGCCTGTGTTGTTTACCCTGCGCTGGCTCGACGGCTTCCCTGAACCTATAATAACTTTCCAGCGTTCTTTGTGCGTTGGCTTGACCTGCTTTTGCTTGGCACCTTTCTTGACCTGAATCATGATGGGCTTGCACCCAGCCTTGCGGATGATCACATCCGTTTTAGTATTATGGGACGTGGGCAGGAACGCCTCGTAGCCGTGCAGGGTGGCCTGATATACAAAGGCGGCTTCGGCTACGTCTCCTGTGTTCAAATCAGTTTATTTTTTATACCCTCCGACGCTTTAATAATTTGTCCGCTGCCCCTTGTCTCTTGACAAGGGATGGAATCATATCACGACTAATATCCATAAACCGTTTGAATCTATCCTCACCCTTAATTACACTGCCTTCTCCTTCTCGTTCTACTTCAGGCTGTAGGTTCTGCTTAGGGAATCTTTCTTTCATTAGCTTGGCATTATACGCCCCCCATACTTTGATATCTTTGGCGTCGGGAGAGGACACCTTATCAACATAGCCGTAAAATCTGCTTACCTCTGACGGTAGTGACTTTCGGAATACTAATTTCTCTTCGTCACTTTTTGACAAGTAATCTTCTACTTTTTTGTTAAACTGCTTAGGGTTGGTTATTCTTTTCCCTGTTGTCTTGTACTCATGCCTAGTCAGTGCTGCGAGGGGTGGGGCAAACTCTCTAGGGGTCAATTCTGGATATGTTGGGGCATACTTGTCATACACTTTATTTTTGTCTGTATCACTGGAGAACTTCTTAGCGCGGCCAATTTGATAAATTTTAGGGGTGTCCTTATGTGTTAAGTCATGGGTCAACTCGTGGCCTATTGTTCCTTCAGGTGTTGTTACATCACCTTTAAGGAAGGCGTTCACCTCTTGGTTCATCTTACTGTCATCTTGGCGGATGTCTGACTCTGGTGTGGTGATAGATCCAACACGATCTAGATCGTCGGGGTAAAATGTATAAGTCCCGTCCCCATACTTGACCTGCACATTGTCTCTACCGCTGCCTACATTTAATCGTTGCATCCCAGACTGCCTTCGATATTTGTTGGCTGCTGCTATTTCTGTCTCGACATTTTTTCGATTACCGTAGCCTAAGTCTGCTAAGGCGTCTTTTTTGTCCATGGAAAAAGGAGTGACGACGGCGGTTTCCCTTATGGATTTTAAGGTTTCCTTGACTCCACGCGCCCCTCTCTTCTCGCGAAACTTGTCGCTAGCGGCCTTTAATAAAGCGGAACGTATTGACATAATTAACCCCTAGCGCCTTCTTGGAACTTCATGGCTGTTTCGGCATCCTTGAGAGACTGATCCTGCTCAAATTTACGCTGCTTTATGCTCAGTTCTAGATCAGCTTTTTCTTGCATGATCTGCATCTGAACTTGATGGGCTTCCATCTTGGGATCTTGTGCTTCACCAGCTTCGCCTTCCACGGGCGCTGCTTCTTCGCCAGCCTGAGCATCGCGCTGCTCTTTCTCCAGAGCCTTGGCGGTGTTGTTGATTTGCTCTTCACCATACTGCAACACTTGGTTGGCTTCAGACACAATAGACTGCAAAGCAGGGTCACCGCTCGCAAACTGAACGTGCTCCGATACATGCTGGTAAAATGCTTGTAGTGGTTGTAGCGATTGCATGGGGTCAGCCTCACCAACGTTGAGAGCCTGAATTAGTTGCCCAAACGCCTCAAGGTGCGCCCGTAGATGAGAGCCGTGAAGCTCAATACTTAATACAGGGAAGCTCTGCCCTTGTATAATGTGATGGTTCTCAATCATCGCCATCTTCATATCAAGGGTCTCTCGGTCTCCATTGGCAACTGGTGCATACCTGTCAGCCATATCACTACCCGCACGGGTCGCAACGATGTCACGGGTTAAGTTCCTGCGGCCTGTTTCATCGAACGAACCTGAGATAGCCTGTAGTTCTCTCAAGCTGGCAAGACGGTTGGCGCGTGAACCGTTACCAATAGCACGCACAGCTTTCGTTCTGGCTGTGTCTATGTTCCTAATAAACTCGGCTGGGACGCCACGCTGCTCACAGCGCTTGTAAAAATCTCTAACGGCGGGATCACGTGTGTCGCTGATAACACGCTTCACAACCTCCCGTAGTAAACGACCCCACGAAGCATAGAAGAGGTTTAGGGCTGCTCCACTAAGTTGTGTGGAAACATCCATATCAGACACTACTTGATCCTTGTTCCTGTATGGTGAGCTTTGGTTCGGTCCATATGGGCTTTGGGTATCAGTGTTCTGAGCCAACTGTAGCTGCATATCCTCCAAGGCGGGTTTAACCGCTTGGGTCAGGTTAGGTATAGCTTTCTCAATAATGTTTACGTTAGGTGACAACACTGCATAAGAGCCATAGTAGGTGAAATCTAGTTCCTCTAAAGCACGGCTGCTTTCAGGTTGCAGCATTATGGAAGAACTAAGCATAGCCCCGTCAACCATTTGACAACGTAGTCGATTAGAAGTCTGGATGTGCGCAAAGATCCGCTGACCTAAGCCACGCACTGAATGATACGTTCCATTAGACCCCACACCAAAATTAAACATGACGTATGCTTCCTCCGCTTTTTCATAGCGGCTTTGTTTCTCATACATGAACGACTCAGGGTTACTAGACGCACACGTATAGTGCGACAAGCTACCGTCAGTCTCACGAACAAGAAACTGAAGAACTTCTACTGTGGGGTTTTCTACCCCCATATAAAGATCGTTGTTCTTTAGCTCTGCTTGCAGGGCTTCGTAATCAGACTCATAGTTGCCCGTGCTAAATGAACCACGACCCGTGGTCTGCACATTTTTAAGCATGACTCGCTTTACCTCGTCCACGTTCCAACCAACTTTCGCAGCGGCTTCAGGGTTCACAATAAAGCGTGCTAATTCGTGCAAATGATAACTGCGGCGCAAAACTGCTACGTCGATCATTTCTTCCGACGCAGGTGTTTGGCGGGGGATTAAAATATCTTCGAATGACCCAACCCTAAAACGCCAGCCGTCAGGCGAATCAAAGTAAGCTACCCCCACACCATGCTTAATAAAGGTAGTGCATAAACGTAAATAACTACTGTGGAACTCAGGCCATGAACGAAGCAGGTGGGTGATCTCCTCTGATACTATTGACTCCCATATGTGCTGCTGCTCTTCTTCACCAAGTGTGCCGCTGACAGTTACAAACTTCTCCAACGATGAATACAAATCAACGTAGGCTGACAAACTAATATCAAGCAAACGCTGGGCTTCACCAAAGTTCAGGTTGGTCTTCATACCCTGCCCACTTGCATTCAACTTGCCTTGCTCGTAAGGAGCGGCTCCATCAAACATCGCATCTATTCGGGCACGCTGTAACGCGGACTGCTTGTCTGCCTCCTTCAGGCGGTTGTAAATAGCTAAAGCAGAGTCAACGTCTTTCAACCGACCCACTTTCTTGCCTTCTTCATCTACCCCTAAGGTAAGTCCAATTTCATCAAGCACGGCTAAGGCTCCGCTTGACGACGTAGACCTTTTAGTTTTGCTGTAAGGCATACGAAAAAATTTACACTAAATCAACCCAGTCGTCAATAGTGCTTTCTGCACTGCTAGTTAGGTTGCCCTCAATAAATGATCTAAGGGCATACACCTCCGACTTACCCAATTGAGTTAATGCAACATAGCCACTAGAGCGCCACGTCTTTTTAATCTCAAGGTTACCCGCATCCCAATGGTAACTCAAGGTGTAGTTGTCTGCTTCGTATTGGTCGTCTGTTCGTTTCATGATTAGTATTCGTTGGTGGTGAGTAATGTTTCGTGATCCATGTATCCTGTATGCTCTTTATAAAGCCGCTGCAAAGCTGCGCGAGTATATGACCTAGCACGAAAGGCTGAATCACTAAGGCTAATCCGTATACCATGGTAAGGCACTTCTTTTAAATAGACCCCAATTATTGAGTCATCAACAATCCTTAACACGTCCCCAGCTTGGTTTACAAAAAACAGGGGACACAGATCACCGTCCAAGGATACATAGTTACGAGGTGCGTCGCGCATTACGGAGCCACGGGATTTAATCTTCCTGAGCAGGACTGAGGGTTCAATAGACTTCCGCTTCCCATCATCGAAAGTTATCTTAACAAGACCACGCTTTCTAAGTCTGTTACGCCCGTGGCGTATTGGCTCGACCTGAGTTCTAAGAGGGCGCATCTTCCCCGATTTGAGGCGGCGGTAAACAACCAAGTCGCTTCCTAGTTTGTAGCTGGAAGCATTAGGTATATCGTAGTATTGTTCCATGTGGAACAAAGTCACCATAAAAACGCCCTCACGTCAACCACTTTTTTCCCTATTGTAGTAGGTCAAGCGGCTGGAAGCAAGCATCTAAGCGGGTTGTAGGCTAAACGGGGGCGGAAAAACAACCATTGATCTTATAGAAAGTTTATATTGGGTATGTACAGAAATATTAGTCAAAAAACTTTATATAAAACGGGGGGGTGTTTTTCCGCCCCCATTTACGCTGTAACCCGCTTAGATACTTGCTCCCAGCGTTTTGTATATTTTTTCAACCTCCTTAAAACTAAATCGTGTTTTTGTGAGGGCACTTTACATTGTATATACGAAGGCTTAATAAACCGCAGTAAATCCACTTGATTTGATTTACATTGTGCATACACCTTGCAAATTGAACATCGCATTCCCGAATTTCAAGATCGCCTATTTTCAATCTCAAGCTGGAGGACAGCCAACGCACGCCAAGCCATTTTTGCGGAGTGCGCTATTCCGTCATCGTCTATTTCGCCAGACTCCATAAGATGACGAGTCAACGCATCGTGGTGGTCGGAACTTTTTTCGCGACTCCAGTGGAGCGGCTCACCTGCATTATGCTGATCGTTTCCTGCCTGACTGCACTTAGCTATCGCCCAAATTGCGTCAGGGAAGTATTTAAGCACTCCGCTGAACACAGGGGTAGCCTTTCGCTCAATTGCTTTGCTGTTTTCGCTCATTTTTCTTTCGCTTATAATATTCCCGCGCATAAACTCTTTGCTGCTCAGCAAACTCAGGGTCTCTTTCTCGACGCTCTTTTACCTTACGGAGTATCTCTTCGCGCTTGTTGTAGTATCTCTCCTTAGCGTAGCGTATCCGCTTTCTCCTATGGAGCTTATAGTATTCCCTTTGCCTCTTTAGTATGTGCTCAGGGGTCTTATTGGTAGCCATGCTGGAGTATACACAGCAGAAAACACCCGTCAATTTTTTTACACGCCCCCATATATATATGTGCGCGCCCAGAAAAAAACGATGACCCCACCCGTGGCGTGGTAATATAACGCGCGCGCATCGCGAGGGACTCTCTAACAGAGCCAAACATGGCTCATAACTCCTTGATTATGAGTCACTTAAACGAAACATAAGCAACCACGCATTTTGTATGTTGTGCGAAGTTGGGAGGGGTTTCCTCACGCGCGCGAACTAACTGAAACGCGCGACATTTAGAAGAAGAGTTCGTCATATCGAGCTTCCCCCCTCTCTCTGGATGAAGGGGGATGAATTAAACGAATTTAATTCCCCTCATTAAACACAATAACAAAATAGTAATATGAAAACACTAGCAAACATTACAGATGCAATCGCAAAGAAAACAGTAGACGCTACCATGTCACAAGTGGACATTGCAGAGCTGACAAGAGAAGCACTACAGAAACAAGGAACGACCACCGCTGCTTGCCTTGTGATAGGTAAGAGCCTAGGCACTAGCCTTGCCAAATGGGATAACCTCCAGCTTGGAGTTACTGCCAAGGGTGTGATTGATGGATTGCATACCAAGCACAATAACAAAAGAGGTGGAGACATGGCACGTGCCATACTACATACCGCTTTCGAAATGTATGATGGTGACAAGAGATCATCTACCATATCTGGCAATCTATACACTGGCATGAAAAAGAATCCAAATGCTGGACGTGATAAGGGTATCACTGTTAAAGCTGAAGTTACACGCATCAAAGCCAACTTCACCAAGGCACAAATCAAGGAGATCATTGCACAACTTGGATAAGAAAGGGAAGAGCAGGGGATTAATTAAATGGATTTAATTCCCTGCTCCCCTCATCTTGAACCATGTATCTTGAATCATGAATCAATTGTTCACTATCATTGGAGAGCTATTCCTTATGGCTCTGATGTTTGTCCTTATCTTCTTGGTCTGTGCCCTTTAACCATACACCTCCAGCACATGGGTTTAATTAAATGGATTTAATTCATGTGCTGCTGTGTGTGGTTGCATACTCTTTGCAACTTCACTTAACAAAACAAATACAATAAAATGGAAACACCAATAAACGAACAGTGCGGAACTAGCCACGGCTACTTACTTGCCACTGAGATAGAAGGAGCATTGCTCCATCGTCAAGCTGATCAACTCATGGGTAGATCACCCATGCCAGCTTACCGCAGATCATGTGATCGGCTTGTGGGTAGTGGGGAATACAAGTTCTTTCATGACCGCGTTGTGAAAGTCCTCGACTTGATTGGAGATGCGTCATGAATCAAGAGCGAGCAAAGCAAATACTGGAAGCCCACGAACTGAAGTCGGGTAGGATACAAGCACTGCATGATCTGGATGTGCAGGTGTATGGCAACAAAGGTAGGATGTGGACGAACACCGCCTGTATCACCGAGCTTGATGCGGTGAAAGCGGAGTGTAATCCCCGCTTGGCTCACAACTACTGTGAGTCACAGCACGTTGGATGCCCTAAGTGTCTGGCTACCCTCCGAGCTATTGCTGAGGGTGTGGAATTAAATGCATTTAATTCGGAAGGAGTTGAGTCATGATGCCGCACGCCGTCCACCCCAAGCCCAAGTCCAAGCCCAAGCATACGCCCTACCTGCGAGGTGGGGGTAGCATGGAGAGTATCTTTGCTGCTGTGATCTATGTCATCCGCCATCAAGAGCTAAGCAAGACAGAAATCACTGACATGCTGGAAGATGTGCTTGATGAACTCAATCAGCGGGAAGGAGCAATACGTAGTGATGAGTAAGCCACTACTCCCGTATGTGACAGATTGAACATACTGCACAGACTACACACTACCAGCACATGGATTAATTAAATGGATTTAATTCATGTGCTGCTGTGTGTAGTTGCATAATCGTTGCAACTACATATTAAGAAAACAAAAACAAAATAATAATATGAAAACGGAAACAACAATACAAGAAGATACTGTCACCGACTACCGCGATGAGGTAATAGCTGCCAGTAGTGCCATCCTCCTTAATGATGGTAGATATGATGGTCAATACTGTGATGGTGAGGACGCGATATCCTGTAAGGTGGATGGCTTACACTATCACCTACCCCCCGACCATGAACCCGACACTGACAACGACTGCTGTCATCATATTGCCATGACAACCAATGGTGATGTCATCCCCCTACGAGACATCACACAGATTGCTTGTGGTGACTGGTATGAGACTGATGAATGCGTGTGGATTGAATCCTGTTGTGAGTATGCCCACGAACATGATGACGAGGTGGTGACTACCTACAATGGTGAAGAATACAACTACCGAAGCAACTGCTGGTGGATAGAATCGCGGGACACGTATGTTAATGATGGTGATGAGGACTACGCATACTGTGACAGGACTGAGGAATACCGTCACATTGATGACATTGATGATAATACTAGTGATTCACCCGATCACATCAATGAGTATCACAGCAGTCCGAGTGTGCATATCTATGACCACCCCAAGAATACACAAGATAAGTATGAGTGCATCAAGCACTGGACTGTTGGCTTTGAAGTTGAGAAGACTACAGTGGATGGTGAAGACAGCGAGGGTGCATACGTTGGAGAGCAGCCACTGTTTGCAGGATGGGAGACTGACTCATCGTGTGGGGTAGAAGGTATCACTCATGCCTATCCTCTTACTGAATGGGGGTATAAACTATTCGTGGATCACGTGCGGAGATCTAGCTATACTGATGAGCCAAGTGATCAGAGATGTGGTGGGCACGTGAACCTAGTGAATAACAAACGGCTCAGCATGAACGATGGTGGTATTAGGTTTGAAGTGCTGGCAGGTATGACCCTTGAACAGTTCCACCCCTACGCTGGCTTGATCTATGCTATCTACCGCAAGCGTTTGCATCGTAGCTACACTGCATGCAATAAGAAGATGTGTCCCGATAACAACACCAAGTATGCACCCTTCTACCTCAAGTCTGGTAGGATGGTGGAGTGTCGCTTGCCTCGGCGTGTTGAGCATGGGGGCAACTTGATCAACAGGTTCAAGCTGTTCCGCGAGCTAGCATATGCTGTGGAAAACAAGCTGACCTTCAAGGGATTCATGCGGCGGACACGTGACGTGTTGCGTGACATGTATCCTAGCCCCACCAAGCGTGAGCATATCAGACGATACGCTTATCTGTTCAACGACTACATCCTCAATGACGTGGTGCATCCCGACATCAAGGAGTTCATTGAGAACCAATAGAATTAAATGGATTTAATTCACAACCCAAACCAAACTAAATAATACTATGTGTTTAATTATATACAAACCAAACCACAAGTCTAAGATTCCAAGTAAGTATCTTAGCAATGCCAAGCGTATCAATCCCGATGGCTTCGGCATCCTGTATCTTGACAACGGCGAGTTGATCAAGACCCTAGACTACAAGAGTGTTGATGCTCTTGTAAATGTAGAGCGTCCGTTCGTTGCACACTTCAGGTATGCCACGCAAGGTAAGATCAACAAGAAGAACATTCACCCTGCACCCTGTGCCATTGGTCATGTATTCTCCAATGGAACTGTGCCTCTTGGATGTGACAAGGTTAGTGACACCCGAGTCGTGGCTGGCTACCTTGAGTCAATACCTCGTGAGCATTGGGCTACGTTGCTCAGCATGACTGACACTAGATTCGTAGTGGTTGACAAGGAACTAGAGGTGCTGACCTATGGCAAGTGGTATGATAAGAAGGGTGTGTTCTACTCCAAGGACAACTGCTTCAAGTCTGCTGCCAGTTGGCATGGTAGTTACTACACCAAGGACTACTACCCTACTGACTCATACTATGATGAGTCATACTATGAGTCTCATGAGATCAGCACCACTGATGGTGAAGAGGAGACAGTGACCAGCCTGTTGCATGATGAGTGTGATACCATGCAGCATCTAGGCAAAAGTGCCGATATCATACTGACTCACATCGAAGAGAACATAGACTACAGCGTGCACATGGCAGACCTTGATGAAGTCTACAGTGCAACAGCCTTGCTTGAGTATGCTCAAGACTTGAGTGGTAGTCTACCATCCAGTTTAGATTGGATACTTGATGAGTGTTACAATCGAATCAAAGCTGTTGACGAGTGCAATGGTTACGACATGGACATTGGCAATGAGGCACACTATCGTGAACTGTTGAACGTGCCCGAGCTACCTGCCAACGGCGAGCTAGTCGCAGTGTATGGCACACTCAAGCGTGGCGGTGGCAACGACCGACTGTTCACTGACAGTGATCAGTGGTTGGGTGCTGGTCGTAGCGTTGACAGGCTACGCATGGAAGACAAGGGTATACCCTACACCTATGAGGGTGATCATCCAGAAGGTCATCAGATTGTAGTAGAGGTAGTCGAGGTTAACTCACAGTCCACGTGGTCACAGCTTGACTCACTGGAGGGTGTGCCCACTCACTACCATCGTGAGTTGACTGATGTCCAGCTTGACAACGGCGAAGTCCTACAAGCATGGATGTATTATGCTACACATGATGCACCCAAGCATGCTGAGTGGACTGAATGCTACAACACCAACCCCATCCCAGAGTTATTCAGATTGTGTAAATAAGTTATTGACTAGTTACCAACAAGCAATCATTAATGAGTAACAACATAACCCAAACAAGAAAGGAAACAACAATGAAACTATATGATATAGTAGGTAAGAATAAATACTGCGGACCCGCAGTAATCGCAGCACTGACAGGTGTGACAACTGATGACGCAGCCACTGCAATCAGGCATCACTCCAAGCAACGAGCAGTGCGTGGAGCACAGACGACACACCTCATACGTGCGCTGTCTGACTTCGGGCTACATGCCACCAACCAAACCAAGGTGAGGGGGCTGACTCTGAACCAGTGGTTCAAGCACTCCGTTAAGCAGCGCACGGCAGGTCGTGTGTTCTTAGTGGTGGCAGGTCACCACTTCCAGATCGTCACGGGTAGACGCTACATCTGTGGCAGAACCCGCGAGCTAATCAGTATCAGAGCAGATGCTGTCAAGCGCAGGTCACGTGTTGCTCAAGTGTATGAGATGACAGGCAAGGCAAAGCTTCCTGCCTACCCACATCCTGTGAGTGAGAAGGCTCAGGTCAATGCACTCAAGGCTAAGGCTAAGGTCAATGCAGCACGGGCTAAGGTCATGCGCTTAGCTGATAAGTATGGCATCACCCTAGATGTCGAGCGTTACGATGACTACTTCAGGTGCTGGGTGTATGAACCTGAAGGTGTCGACGTGCCAAGCTACCTTGATGACGAGCGTTGCCGTCATGATTGGGACGACGCACTGACGCGAGTCGAGGAACTAGTAGAGTTCCTTAACGGCGAGTTCCAAATCGCAAACAAACAATAGGACTACGCATCACCTGCTCACTAGCCTTGCGTTAGTGAGCAGCTATGCGTGTTTCATATTCTTTGAAACCGCTACCAAAACAACAACTAAAAATAGAAAACAAAAACATTATGTCACATTGTAAAACAGAAAAAGATACTATCATCGTACCACAAGGCAAGGCTTACCGCACTTGGCACAATCTCGAAACTGTATGCGCTACTGATCGCCTCACGAAGGCGGACGCACGACGCAACGGATTGTTCCCCGAAATTTTAGAGGGCGCAGTAACTGCTAGTGTGGGTGGTAGGCACGTCACCCTACCCAACCACAAGTCCTTGGTTGCTCGGTCAATGGATGGTGAACTCCACCCTCTACACATCAGCAGCCAGAGGTATAGCATCATCTCCAATGAGATGGTATGGGATACACTGAGCCTCGCACTGCGTGGTATCGACATGCCCTATAAGCTAACGTGTGCTGGCACACTGTGTGGGTTGGGCTGGTTCTTCTTATCAGTAGCCATCGGTGATGAAGACGGCGGCTTCATGGTTGGTGATGATAAATACCTAGGCAACCTGAACTTCATGACGAGCCACACAGGGGAGATCACCCTCGTAGGTATGGACTCAGCCGTCCGCACTGTGTGTATGAATACATGTCAAGCATCACTGCGTGGTAGTCACAGCTTCAAGCTCAAGGTGCAGCACCGTGGCAACACCGTTGCTAAGTGTGAGGACATGGGTAATCAGATCAATGAGGTGCTGCTTGAGAGGCAGCGATTCATTGAGGCAATGGATCAGCTACGTGCTACACCAGTAGCAGACACAGACATTGCACCCATCATCGGTGGTTACTTCTTGAAGGCTGCTGTCAATGCAGGGACTGACCTCAGTGCTGGCTTTGGCACACGCACCAGCAACCACATCAATGGTATTGCTGACCTTGCTAGACATGGTCGGGGCAACAGGGGTGAGACACTCTATGACATCTTCAATGGTGTGACTGAGTATTACACACATGGTGATGGCACTGGTATCTCTACCCCAGTAGGTCAGCAGGTATTCTCCTCTGAGTTTGGTGGTGCTGCTACTCGGAAGGTAGACTTCGGTCGCTACCTAGTAGACAACGATCACCTCTCCGTAGTGGATGAGGCAACACGCGTGCTTGAGATTGCTGGGTAACTGAACACTGCATCATTGACCCTGCCTCTTTTATCAGGGGTGGGGGTCTTAACCCAAACCAAACCAATGACTAAAGAACAAAGCCTAGTGTGGGCAAGTGCACACTTCTTATCAACACCATTCCCTGCCGACATCTTCGAGTATGGTGATGAGGATGACATCCTTGAGCACATCAAAG
>Ga0102815_10001684_pt1 | contig 13778 bp, 11 predicted proteins | sample ColrivemetaGS759_FD_79113 | JGI IMG/M metagenome (GOLD analysis project Ga0102815, IMG submission 79113) | Estuarine microbial communities from the Columbia River estuary - Ebb tide ETM metaG S.759 | ecosystem: Environmental > Aquatic > Marine > Intertidal zone > Estuary | place: USA: Columbia...
CCCATGACACTGCGGGTAAATCGGCTGCAAACGACACGGGAAGCCTACCTGGCTATGCTTGCCAGTGCCGGCATCGCGGCTCGTGCTGGCGCCTTGTGTGAGGACGCCATCTACCTCGAACAGCCTTGCGACGTCACTGAACTGCCCGGATTTGCCGAGGGCCACGCCAGCGTCCAGGATGAGGCGGCGCAACTGGCGGCCGTGCTATTGGAGGCGGCCCCCGGAGAGCGAATTCTCGATGCCTGCTCCGCCCCAGGCGGCAAAACCTGCCATATTCTTGAGCTGCAGCCTGCCATCGCGGAGCTGGTGGCCATGGATATTGATGAAACACGCCTGCTGAAAGTCTCGGAAAACCTCGGGCGCCTTGGCCTGACTGCCACCCTGCTGGCCGCCGATGCTGGTCATCTTCCAATGCAACTGGAGCCAGCCAGCTTCGATCGCATCCTGGTGGATGCCCCTTGTTCTGCAACCGGCGTCATCCGCCGCCACCCGGATGTAAAGCTGCTGCGCCGCGAGGAGGACATTCGCGGTTTCGCCGCACAGCAGCGCCGAATCCTCGACGGCCTGTGGCCGCTGCTGAAGGCGGGGGGCGCACTGCTTTACGCTACCTGTTCCATCCTGGAAGAGGAAAACAGCGCGGTTTTACAACAGTTCCTGGGCGATTACCCCGATGCCGAACTCGTGCCTTTTGCCGGCGACTGGGGGCAGCCCACCCCTTATGGCCGCCAGCTGTTACCCAGCCCCACCGGTCCCGATGGCCTGTTCTATGCACGCTTGAAGAAAACGTTCTAGGCCCGGAAGCGGTTAAACAATAGGTATAATTTCACCCGACCTGCGCTTACATTCGACCGGCGATTTCATTAATGTGCTGATGTATTCAGGCACTGCCGCTACCAACAGAGCTCCTTGAGCTATGAAGATCATTATTCTCGGCGCCGGCCAGGTCGGCGGCACACTGGCCGAGCACCTGGCCAACGAACAAAACGACATCATCGTTGTCGACAATGACCCGGAGAGGCTGCGGGCGCTCAAAGACCAGCTCGATATCGGCACCGTGACCGGCTCTGCTTCCCACCCCAATATCCTGCGCAAGGCTGGCGCTGAAGACGCCGATATGCTGGTCGCGGTCACCGACAGCGACGAAATTAACATGATGGCCTGCCAGGTAGCCCATACCCTGTTCCATACGCCAACCAAGATATCCCGGGTCCGGTCCCAGCAATACCTGGCTGTTCAGGACCAATTGTTTGGTCGTGACCACATCCCGGTGGACGTCATCATCGGCCCGGAACAGCTGGTCACCAAGAATATCGAACAGTTGATCGCCAACCCAGGCGCGTTACAGGTACTCGACTTCGCCGACGGGAGGGTGCAGCTGGTTGCCGTGAGGGCCTTTCACGACGGACCGATTGTGGGCCACGAGCTGCAGGAAATCCGCAAGCACATGCCCAAGGTCGACACCCGGGTCGCCGCCATCTTCCGGCAGAACCGACCCATCATCCCAGTGGGCGATACGGTGGTAGAGGTAGACGACGAGGTATTCTTCATCGCCGCCAGGGAGAATATCCGGGCAGTGATGTCTGAGCTGCGCAAGGTCGACAAGCCTTACAAGAAGGTCATGATAGCCGGCGGCGGCAACATCGGATCCATTCTGGCCTGGAATATTGAGAGTCAGTACCAGGTCAAGATTATCGAGCAGTCTTACGATCGCTGCCGGCTTTTGTCCGAGCGGCTGAAGCACGCCATCGTGCTCCACGGCAGCGCATCTGAGCCTTCCTTGCTGGCCGGTGAGAATGTTGAGGCCACCGATGTATTCTGTGCGCTTACCAATAACGATGAATCCAACATCATGATGTCCATGCTGGCCAAGCGCATGGGTGCCAAGAAAGTGATCACCCTGATCGCGAACCCGGCCTATGCCGATCTGGTAGGAGATGAAATCGACATTGCCATTTCTCCCCAACAGATCACTATTGGCAGCCTGCTGACCCATGTGCGCCGGGGCGATATCAGTAATGTACACTCCCTGCGGCGTGGTGCCGCCGAGGCCATAGAAGTGACGGCCCATGGCGACAGTCGCTCATCGAAAGTGGTGGGCAGGCGCCTCGATGAAATCAAGCTCCCCGATGGTGTGACGATCGGTGCCATCGTGCGCGGCGACCAGGTTCTTATCGCTCACAGCCATGTGGTGGTAGAGACTGACGACCACGTCATTCTGTTCCTGGTCGATCGCCGGACAATCAAGGCTGTGGAGCAGTTGTTCGCCGTAGGCTTCGGGTTCTTTTCCTAAGCCATGCACATATCAGTCTCCCTGCGGATCCTCGGCATCCTGTTGATGTTGTTCAGCACGACCATGCTGATGCCACTGATGCTGGCCCTGCTGGAGGAAGACAACTCGGTCACCGGCTTCCTCTCCGGGATGGGTATTACCTTCTTTTCCGGCCTGTTGATGTGGTTGCCCGTGCGCAAGGCCAGTCACGATTTACGCATCAGGGACGGCTTCCTGATTACCGCCCTGTTCTGGACAGTGCTGGGGATTTTCGGCGCCTTGCCCCTGGCACTATCGGAAGCCCTGCATTTGTCCCCCGTAGACGCCATATTCGAGTCCATTTCCGGGCTGAGCGCCACGGGTGCGACAGTCATCGTCGGCCTGGATAACCTGCCCCAGTCAATCCTGATTTATCGGCAACTGCTGCAGTGGATGGGTGGCATCGGCATCATCGTCGTGGCCGTCGCAATCCTGCCCATGCTGGGCGTGGGCGGCATGCAGCTGTACAAGGCGGAAACGCCCGGGCCCTCAAAGGACAGCAAGTTGACCCCGCGCATCACCGAAACCGCGAAGGCCCTGTTCGCGGTTTACCTGGCCCTGACCCTGGCTTGCGCCCTGGCCTATTACGCGGTGGGCATGTCCGGCTTCGATGCCATTGCACATTCGTTTTCTACCGTCGCCCTGGCGGGGTTTTCAACCCATGACGCCAGCCTGGGTTTTTTTGACAATGACAATGTCCTGATCGTATCCAGTTTTTTCATGCTGATATCGGGAATGAATTTCGGTTTGCATTTCTTTGCGTGGCGGCGGCGGAGCCTGAGTGTTTATCGCGCGGATTCCGAAACCCGATTTTACCTGGGCGCAGTTCTGATCTGCATCATCACTACAATCGTCTACCTCATTGTGGAGGAAATCCACGGCCACCAGGAAAGCGTCATTCATGGCGTATTCCAGGTGATCTCTATTATTACCACCACTGGTTACTCCACGGAAAACCTGTCCTTGTGGCCCGCATTCCTGCCCATTATGGCGATCTTCTTTTCCTGTATGGGCGGCTGTGTCGGCTCCACGGCCGGGGGTATCAAGTCCATGCGGCTGATGCTGATTTGCAAGCAGGGTATGCGCGAATTAAAGCAACTGGTTCATCCCCAGGCCATCATCCCCCTCAAAGTTGGCAACCGCCGGGTAGAGGCCACGGTGGTCAGCGCGGTGTGGAGCTTTTTCGCGGTCTACACCACCACCTACATTGTTATCCTGCTGCTGTTGGTGGCTTCCGGCGTGGACTTCCTGACAGCATTCTCCGCAGTGGCCGCCGCACTGAACAACCTCGGCATGGGTATTGCCGGTGTCGCCGGCGGCTTTGGCGACCTCAGCGATTTTGCCAAGTCCATTCTGTGCTTTGCCATGTTGCTCGGCCGCCTGGAGATTTTCACCCTGCTGGTGCTATTCACCCCTGCCTTTTGGCGCTTATAGCAACAGCAAGCGCTCACATACCTGAGCTGCTATCGCGCCGAGGGACGGCTCTTGCGCACCATTTCATAAGCGGCCTGAATTTCCTGTGAGCGCTCGGTCGCCAGCTTGATCATATGCTCGGGCACACCTTTGGCAATCAGTTTGTCCGGGTGATGCTCACTCATCAGCTTTCTATAGGCCCGCTTGAGCTCCTTGTCACTGACACTGGCGCTGACTCCCAGCGCCGCGTAGGCATCTTCCAGGCTGGTACCCGATTGGGGGGCGAATCCCGATTGTCCGTGGAAATGCTCCTGGGCCTGGGCCATCCGCAGCAACTGCTCGAGCCGGGCGACACCAAACCCCATCAGTGTGACAATGCGCTCCAGCGCAGCGTGCTCACTGGCCTCAATTTTCTGGTCTGCCATCGCCAGCGATATCAGGAACAATAACAGCGCCTGCTGTAACTGGCGCTGGGGGCCGCAGGTTTGCAGGAATGCCGACACCGTCGGTGCCAGTTGGAAGTCGGCCTCGGCACCCCTGCGGAACAACTCGATCGCCTGCTTGCGCTGCGCCGCGTTGAGGTTCAGCTGGGTAAAGATAGATTCGGTGTGCGCGACCTCCTGTTCCGAAACACGTCCATCGGCCTTGGCGACGTAGCCAGACAACAGGAATGTGGTTTCGAAAAAGCTGGTTTTGATCCGCTCGATATTTTCTGGCGAGCCAAACTTCAGCGTGTTGACCAGGCCACGATCAAACGCGTGCCCAACAAAAACACCGATGATCAGGCCAAACAAGCCGCCCACCAGCAAGCCGATCAGCCCGCCGATTACTTTTCCATATACCATGCACTACCTCACTGTGTTCCCGACAGGCCTGTACCGGCTCCACGGCACATACCAGTACCAGCCCGGGGCACCCGATCCGGGGAGAATTTCACTTTCAGGGAATGCGCGTATTATGCCGCCAAAAGAGACTGTATAATAGCCGGCTTTTTGCAGCGACCTCGCAGGCATAACTGTGTCACAAGACTTTTCTAAAACACTTACATTTCAAGATCTTATCTTGAGACTGCAAGAATACTGGGCAGCCCGGGGCTGCGTGATATTGCAGCCACTGGATATGGAAGTAGGGGCGGGGACTTTCCACCCCGCCACCTTCCTGCGCGCGGTAGGCCCGGAAAGCTGGAACGCCGCCTACGTGCAACCCAGTCGCCGTCCCACCGACGGTCGTTATGGCGAAAACCCCAACCGCCTGCAACATTACTACCAGTTCCAGGTGGCGATGAAGCCCTCACCGGACAACTTCCAGGAACTGTACCTGGAATCCCTGGCCGCACTGGGTATAGACACCACGATCCACGACGTCCGTTTTGTTGAGGACAACTGGGAATCACCCACCCTGGGTGCCTGGGGGCTGGGCTGGGAGGTATGGCTCAACGGCATGGAGGTTACCCAGTTCACCTACTTCCAGCAGGCAGGTGGCCTCGAGTGCTACCCGGTGACCGGTGAGATCACCTACGGCCTGGAGCGCATCGCCATGTACCTGCAGGGCGTGGACAGTATTTATGACCTGGTATGGGCCGAAACACCGGCGGGCACCGTGACCTATGGCGATGTGTTCCACCAGAACGAAGTGGAGATGTCCCACTACAATTTTGAAGAGGCCGATGTGGACCAGCTGTTTGGTTTTTTCGATTATTACGAACAGGAAGCGCTACGCCTGGTGGACAAAAACCTGCCCCTGCCCGCCTATGAAATGGTGATGAAGGCTTCCCATACCTTCAACCTGCTGGATGCACGCCATGCCATCTCGGTCACCGAGCGCCAGCGTTTTATCCTGAGGGTGCGCACCCTGGCCAGGGCCGTAGCCCAGGCTTACTTTGATGCCCGGGCAACACTGGGCTTCCCGATGGCAACAGCGCGTATGCAAAGCGAGGCGCTGGCCAGAATCCAGGCGGAGGAGGCTCAGTCATGAGTACCGATACCCTGCTGGTAGAACTGGGCACCGAAGAGCTGCCCCCGAAGGCACTGAAGGCACTGGGCCTGGCATTTCGCGATGGCATTACCCAGGGCCTGCAGGAGCAGCAGCTGGGCTTCGGCGAGGTACAGTGGTTCGCCTCGCCACGACGCCTGGCCGTGTTGATTGCCGATGTGCAATTGCGCGGCGCCGACCAGGAAGTCGAAGCGCTGGGCCCACCAGCCGACCGCGCCCGTGATGCGCAAGGCAACTGGACGCCCGCTGCCATCGGTTTCGCCAAAAAGCAGGGGGTAGAACCCGACCAACTGCAGGAGCTGGATACCCCAAAAGGCTTGCGTCTGGGCATGCGCAGCACCGCCGCTGGCGCAAACACCCGCGACTGCCTCAACAGCATCATCAGCAGCAGCATTGACCAACTGCCGATTCCCAAGCGCATGCGTTGGGGCGACAGCCGGGTTGAATTCGTGCGCCCGGTGCACTGGGTGGTGGCCATGCTGGGAACCGATTCGGAGCATGGCGAAATCCTCGGCCTCAAGACGGGCAACACCACCCGTGGTCACCGCTTTCACAGCGAAGGTGACATCCAGCTGCAGCACCCCGACGACTACGAGACCGCACTCAAGGCGGCCAGGGTGGTAGCCAGCTTCGAGCAGCGCCAGCATATTATCCGCGAACAGGTAGAGGCCCAGGCCAGCGCGCTAAAGGGCAATGCGGTAATCGACCAGGATCTGCTGGATGAAGTGACCGGGCTGGTGGAGTGGCCAGTTGCACTGGCCGGTTCCTTTGAAGAGCGCTTCCTGGAGGTGCCCGCCGAGGCGCTGGTGTCGTCCATGAAGGAGCACCAGAAGTACTTCCACCTGCTGGATAAGCAGGGCAAGCTCATGCCCAATTTTATTACCGTTGCCAACATTGAAAGCCGTGAGCCCGCGCAGATTATTGCCGGCAATGAACGGGTGATTCGTCCCCGTCTCAGCGACGCGGCTTTTTTCTTCGAAACCGATAAAAAGACCCCTTTGGCTGAGCGGGTGCCCAAACTGGAGTCCGTGGTGTTCCAGCAACAGCTTGGCACCCTGCGCGACAAAACCGACCGCGTGGCCAGACTGGCCGGCGCCCTGGCTTCACTGATTGGCTCACCCGTCGCGCTGGCCGAGCGCGCGGCGCTGCTGAGTAAGACCGACCTGCTAACCGACATGGTGCAGGAATTTACCGATATGCAGGGCATCGCCGGCTCTTACTACGCACTGCACGATGGGGAGGAGGCCGATGTGGCCTCGGCCCTGGCCCAGCAGTACTGGCCAAAATACTCCGGCGACCGGCTGCCAGAGTCGGCAACAGCCTGCGCCCTCGGCGTGGCTGACCGGCTGGATACCCTAGTGGGGATCTTCGGGATCGGCCAGCCACCGACCGGCTCAAAAGACCCTTTTGCCCTGCGCCGCGCCTCACTGGCGGTGTTACGCATCCTGGTTGAAAAGCAGCTGGACCTCGATTTGCGCGAGTGCCTGGCCCTGGCCGCCGACCAGTATCCGGCAGGGGTCATCGCAGCCGGCACCACGGACAAGGTGTTCGATTACATGATCGAGCGCTTCCGCGCCTGGTACGAAGAGGAGGCCATTCCGGTTGAAGTTTTCAAGGCCGTCAGTGCCCGGGGTATCAGCCGGCCACTGGATATCCAACGCCGGGTACACGCGGTGCACGCCTTCACCCGCCTGCCGGAAGCGACCGCCCTGGCAGCGGCCAACAAGCGCGTATCCAACATCCTCGGCAAGCTAGAAGACAGTCATGTTTTCTCCGAAGTGAACACTGACTTACTTGTAGAGTCACAGGAAAAGGCGCTTGCCGAGCAACTGGCGGCCTCAGGAGCGCTAAGCCGCAGGCACCTGGACAAAGACGAGTACACCGAGGCACTGGCCGGCCTGGCGGCCCTGCGGGGCCCGGTGGATGCCTTTTTTGATGATGTCATGGTCAATGCCGACGATGCCGCCCTGCGCAGCAACCGACTTAACCTGTTAAAAGCATTACGCGACCTGTTTCTGGAAGTAGCCGACATTTCGCTGCTGGTAGTAAGCAAGTAAGCCATGCCACTGGTATTGCTGGACCGCGACGGTGTGATCAACCGTGATTCGGATGATTACATTCGCGGGCCGGCCGACTGGGAGCCCATCCCCGGCAGTATCGAGGCCATCGCGGCACTGTCAAAATCCGGCTATCAACTCGCGGTTGTCACCAACCAATCCGGCCTCAGCCGAGGCTATTTCGGCCTCGATGAGCTTGAGGCGATCCACGCCGAACTGTGTCGCCAGGTGGAAGAGCAGGGCGGTTGCCTGGCAGGCATCTTCTACTGCCCCCACTCCCCCGACCAGGATTGTGCCTGCCGCAAGCCGGCCACTGGCCTGTTGCTGGCAGCTGAACAGGCGCTGGGCATGTCGGCCAAAGGCGCCCTGTTCATTGGCGACAGCCTAAAGGACCTGCAGGCGGCCCGGGCTCATGGTTGCCTGCCGGTACTGGTCAGAACCGGCAAGGGCGAGGCCACTCTGGTTTCCTTACAGGGCGCCCACGTGGATCTGGAAAATGCAGACCAGGTCGCGGTGTTTGATGATCTGGCCGCCGTCGCCCGGGCCATTATTGACGGCGAGCTCATTCCCGGTATGAGCTGAAAAGCGACAGGTCCTCACCCCGGCAGCAGAACTTCCCACAATAGGGCAGCACGAATACCAGCGTTTGATTTACACTGGTCGCACAAGGCCAGGAAACGCTATATGCAACCAGATATAAACTTGTTGATCGCCGCCGGCATCGCTGCCGTGGCCGGCCTGGCCATCGGTCTGATCATCGGCCTGGTGCGCGGGCAGATGGCGACCGACCGCCTGCGCCGGGAGCTTGGCCAGACCAATGAGGACAACAGATCAGAACTGGCCAGGGTACAGGCTCACCTCCAGGGAGTGGCGGTAGAACTGGAACAAACCAGGCGGCAATTGCTCGATAAAACCGGGGAAGCCGGCGAGCTGGGGCAACAACATGCCGAGCTCAACCGGCAATTCAACGCGCTGCAGAACGAACACACTCGCCTGCATACCGAACACCGTGAACGCCAAAACCAGCACGCTGAGCAGGTACAGCTGCTCAACGAAACCCGGGACAGCCTGAAGCGGGATTTCGAGAACCTCGCCAACAAAATATTTGAAGACAAGGGCAAGAGCTTTACCACCACCAGCCGCGAATCCCTGGAAGCGATGCTCAAACCCTTCCGCGAGCAGATCAGTGGTTTCCAGAGTCGCATCAACGAAGTGCATTCGGAATCGGTTCGCGGCCATACCGCACTGGAAAAAGAGCTGCAAAAAGTGCTCGAAGTGGGACTGGAAATGAATACCCAGGCCACCAACCTGACCACCGCGCTCAAGGGCGACAAAAAAACCACGGGGAACTGGGGGGAGGCCCAACTGCAGCGCACCCTGGAACTGGCGGGACTACAGGCGGGTGAGCACTATGAATCACAGGCGGCCTACCGGGACAGCGACGGCAAGCGCAAACTGCCGGATTTTGTTATCAAGCTGCCGGACGGCAAAAACCTGGTCATCGACAGCAAGGTATCACTGGTAGATTACGACCGGGCGATCAGCGCGGAAACCGACGAACAGCGCAACGAGGCGCTCAACGCCCACGCCCAGGCAGTGCGCAACCATATCGAGGATCTGGCATCCAAGGATTACGCCAACCTGCCCGGCATCGGCAGCCCCGATTTTGTGTTGATGTTCATGCCTATCGAACCCGCCTACATAGAAGCCATGAAACACAACAAGGACCTGTTCAACTACGGCTATAAAAAGGGCGTGATTATGGTGTCCCACACCACCCTGATGCCAATCCTGCGCACGGTGGCCAACCTGTGGATGGTTGAGCAAAGCAACCAGGAGGCAAAGGAGATCAGCGCAAGGGCCGGGGAGATATACAACCAGGTGTGCCTGGTGGCCGAGCGCCTGAACAAACTGGGCAACACCCTCAAGTCAGCCAACAATCACTACAATGACACGGTCAGGGGATTAGCGGGGCAGCAGGGCCTTTATGGCAAGATCGAGCGCTTCCAGCAATTGTCTACCAAGGCCAACAAAGAGATGACCGCGCTGGAACCACTTCACAGCGACATAGAGAATGACCGGCTGGACGTCAACGCGAACAGCGATCAACAAGAACCCGCCAATGCCCCGGTAACAGAGCAGGGCGATCAGCGGGCCAGGTTAAAGCCCATCAAATAGCGATGGGCGGGGCGCTCAGGAACCGCGCTTGTAAACGATTTTCTTGGTGCCGCCGTCACAGGTACCAACGACCTTACCATCTGCATCGGCGTCCTTGTCGACGATGGTAGTGGTAAAGGCCGGCACGCCATTGGCGGTGATCTTGGCATCGATCTCAGCCTTGAGTTCACTGCAGTCTTTACGCTGGGCAAAAGCGGGGACAGCAACCAGGGTAATCAACACAGCCAGCACGATTTTACGCATACATATTCTCCTTCGGAGAGTGGGTGAAAAGCGCGCCATACTATGCCCAGTGGAATCTTCTCCACAATAGCAGTAATACATAATTTGCCTGACTAAGGGTGTGAATTTTGCGGAAATCACCCGCCCGGCTGGCGCGGGCAGCAGACTTGTGGTGCAGGCTCAGTCAGCCGCCAGTTCCTGCACAAAGGGGGAGTGGGCGCCAGCATACCGGGCGACTGCGGGACCGAGGTTTTGGAGGGTGCGAATAACCGATCGCTGTGCGGCAAAATTGGCCAGCCATACCGGCACCAGGCCACCCGGGTCACCATACACTTGATAGATAACCTCCACCCGGCCGCCGGCTTGCGGGCGCAACTTCCAGAATCCGCCAAAGTCCGGCACCCGAACAAGGTTTTCCCTTGCCGGGATAAAATCCGGAGCATTGGTGATGGTAATAACGATCTCCCGGGTCAGCGGATCCTGACGGTAATCAAAGCGCACGATGGTATCGCGATCAAGCATCGGCCAGGGAGCATCCACTACACCGTAGACATAGGCACTGGCATAGCCATCCTGCCGCAGGATTTCGGCTCCACCACTGCGATAAACCCACTGGTCATTGAACGCGTCATCTTTCAGCAACGCCATCACCGCGTTCAGCGATGCCTCTACCGCAATGACGCCCCTGATTTCGTCGAGCTCAGACCCCTCGTAATTTCGCCGTTGCACCTGGAGACGGTCAGCACTATGAACCAACTGCCAGTCCTGGGCACGGGCACCGGGTACCAACAGGAAATCCATCGTTGATATGCACAAGGCGAGCCCAAGCAATTTGAGTCGACACCGGCGGCGCCTCAGTTGCGACTCTCGATTAGAGCCTGACCTCATGGTTGAGTTGGACTTCATCGCCCTGCATGCCACGGAAGCCCCCGTTTGATATGAGGCCGTCGTAGAATCGTGTTGTTTTTCATCATAAATGAAAACTGATAAGAAGCTAAGCTGCTGATTTTATTGGCACTCTGCCAAATAGCATTGAGTGATAACAATGGCGATTTCCTCACGATATTTGCTCCAATCCGGAAATTCTCAGGCTATTTGGTAAAACAATCTTCTAACAAGGGGTTAATTCAGGCCGAGCTCTCAACGCCAACCTCCACCAGCATACGCTTTCATGGTCCCGCTCTCTCCAGTTGCCTAAATCGGCCTGGTGTCATACCTGTCCAACTCCTGAACGCTCGATTGAACGCGCTTTGATCGGAGTAACCCAACAAAAATGGGATTTCAGACAGCATCAGAGAAGTCCGCGATAAATAGCGACGGGCGAGCTGTTCTCGAACAGCGTCAAGTAGCGCCTGGTACGAGAGATTATATTCCACCAGCCTGCGTTGTAAGGTTCGGGTGGAAAAATTCATTCCCTTAGCAACTTTCGGCAGGGTTGCACCACCCTCTGGAATCGACTTCAACAACACCGATTGCAGACATTTCAGGAAAGGGTCGTCGGTGCCCGCCACTGTGGAAAACGCGATCTGCTGTTGCTGGCGCATCGCGCGGAAGTTTTCTGGCAGGGCCCCCAGGCTAGACCGGTGAATCGTATCTGCATCAAAAGTTAACCCTGGATAGACCGAGTTAAACGTGACTGGGCAGCCGAAAAATCGCTGAAAAGGAACGATATCACCCGGCTCATCACCGGTCAGAGATACGGACAAAAGGTCACAACCCCCGGGGAATCTCTGACGAAAAAAGGTAACCAACGCCGTCAGGCCGACCTGCACAAACGCGGCGTTGTCATTGCCAAGCTGATCAGGCCAGGCCAGCGTCCAACCCGAATCAGCTCGCGATAGCTCCGCAAAATTGACACCATAAAAGTGTCGTTCACAGAGCAGGTATGTCTCCAGTGCGTCTGCAAGGTTATCACTATTGAGCAGCAGGTAACCCAAAACACCGGCATGTGTGACTTGAACTTCAGACCCGATCTGCAGCCCCACAGGCTCGCCGGGACAAAGTTCTTCTGCCTCTTCTAATAAACCGCGCCAGTCCTCAGCACTCACGGTCTCTTGTTGTGAGGCCAGGGCCAGCCTTGTCTCCAGACTTTCGCAGACAATCCCCCTGCGCACCATCCACAGGCGGAGAATCTGGCTAAAACTGCCCGATATTCGAATCACCATGTGCCCAACGCCGTTGGCGCTATATGTATAAATAATGGCGTAGTATGTCAATAATGTGATGTTTGGTCTACCTATCATTAGAAGTGAACGTAAAAGGATAGGATCAATATTATGGGTATGACGATAAGACTCAGTGGCCAGGCCTGTGGCGCAACGGTAACTGGTGTGGATTTAAGCAAGGAGCTTGCGGAATCCCTTGTTACCGATATTCGCCAAGCGTGGGCTGAGCACGGTGTTCTCGCCTTTCCCGATCAGTCTCTCAGCGATGATGACCTGGAGCGGTTCACTGGTTACTTTGGCGATTTCGGTGAGGATCCTTTCGTACAACCAGTACCCGGGCGCGAGCATATCATCGCCATTCAACGTAACGCAGATGAGACCTCCTCTATATTTGCAGAGGCATGGCACACCGACTGGAGCTTTCAAAGTAATCCGCCCGCAGGCACCTGTCTTTACGGGATCACAATTCCTGAATCCGGCGGAGACACGCTGTTTGCCAACCAGTTCATGGCACTTGAGGAAATGCCTTCGGCCTTGAGGACCAGGATAGAGGGTCGTTATGCCATCCATTCAGCCGCAGGTGGTTATGCACCCGAGGGCTTGTACGGGAAAGCAGATGAGGGGTCCGGTCGCAGTATGCGGGTACAAGCCTCCGCAGCTGCCAGGGACACCTTTTTGCACCCGCTGATAAAGGTACACCCGGAAAACGGCAGAGAGAGCCTGTTCGGTTGTATCGGCTATATCATCGGCATAGAGGGTATGGAGCAGGATACGGCCTCAGACCTCTTGCTGGAACTTCACCAATGGCAAACCAGCCAACAATTCCAATACCGCCATAAGTGGTCGAGCAACATGCTGGTCATGTGGGACAACCGCTGCGTACTGCACCGGGCAACCGGCGGATACGAAGGATATGACCGCCTCTTACACCGCACGACCATCGGGAGCCAATCATGATTTCGGAGAATTTTGGAGAGGCAATACTCACTATTCAGAATTTGTTCGCTGCCCTGCCAGCCAGCCAATTACTGACCCTGTCGGCACTACCCATCATTCTGCTGCTGGCAACAGTCGAATGGTTCCATTTCCGGCGAACTGACATCTTTGAAGTTCGAGATTCAGCCGCCAGTATCGCCATGGGGGCTGTTTACGTTCTGATCGCTGAAGGCGTCATGGTTGTGGCGCTGGTCTTGCCAGCCTACGAGTGGCTTTATCAATTCCGATTGTTTTCTCTCGAACTGACACCGGCCAGTTTGCTGGTACTGTTCCTGTTAGTGGATTTTTGTTTCTACCTGTTCCACCTTGCGGCACACTGCATTCGCTTCTTATGGGGAGTACATGAGGTGCACCATGCATCGGAGCATTTCAATTATACGGTCGCTTTTCGCCAGAGCGTTCTTTATGCCTTTGTAGGTGTTTACATCTTTTTTACTCCAGCAGTGA
>Ga0102815_10001688_pt1 | contig 13763 bp, 9 predicted proteins | sample ColrivemetaGS759_FD_79113 | JGI IMG/M metagenome (GOLD analysis project Ga0102815, IMG submission 79113) | Estuarine microbial communities from the Columbia River estuary - Ebb tide ETM metaG S.759 | ecosystem: Environmental > Aquatic > Marine > Intertidal zone > Estuary | place: USA: Columbia...
ATGCCAATTCGGTCAAATTCGAATATATTGTTGCTTTAGATCCGGGAGGATACTTGCCTCCCTGGGCTGTAAACCTGGGTATAACCATCGGTCCCACTCAAACGATAAAGGATCTTGGAAAAAGAAGTATCGAACTTATGAATCAAACCAAAATTTGATCGATTCATGAAAGAAGATAATCAAAATAATTTTCTACTCAATGACAATTTGATTTCTGTAAATCCGCATTTCACGGGGAATTATTACAATTCCGGCGTGTTCATTGATAAATTTAACAGAAAGCATCCATCCCGATTGGAATTCATCAAACATGGACTGACAAGGAATCCGCAAAAGCAAGAAAAAAAGCTCGATCAATTTAGACCAGAACTAATACTAAGTAATGATTTTTTTGATCGTAATACCAATCAACTGATTTGGTTGGGGCATGCTTCCTTTTTCTTATGTATGGAAGGAATTAATATTTTGATTGATCCCGTATTTTTTGATTTGCCGTTTTACAAACGTAAAGTTGGTATTCCATGTCTTCCTGAAAAATTCAGTTCAATCGATTATATATTGATCTCGCATGACCACAGGGATCATTGCGATCTAAAAACCCTAAACATTCTGTTAAAAAACAATCCGGATGCTGTTATTTTGACTGGATTAAAGATGAGTCGATCCTTGAAGGTTTTGAAAACGGCTAAAATACAGGAAGCCGGCTGGTACCAACAGTTCATAACCGATCCAAAAATTAAAATAATTTTCACTCCAGCTAAACACTGGTCCCGGAGATTTCTGCATGACATGAACCGGTCGCTTTGGGGGAGTTTTTTCATCCAAACGGAATCTACACCTATTTTTTATGCAGGAGATACCGCTTATAGTGATCATTTTAGTGAAATAACAAATATACTGGGAGCACCAGATATTTCGATCTTCCCCATTGGAACCTATAAGCCAGACTATATCATGAAAAAATCGCACCTTGATCCGGATGAGGCATATGCAGCATTTTTAGAAATGAGATCTAAGGTTTTCATTTCCATGCATTACGGGACGTATGACTTATCAAATGAACCACTGGGTGAACCTATCAGAAAAACAGAATTTAAATTTAATGAATCTGACGAGTTTAAGAAGTTAAAAGTGCTGAAAGTAGGAGAAAAATTTTACCTTGATAAAGTATAACATCAACTATTCTTTTTGAGTTTAAATAATTAAGTAACAAGTAAAAATAACAATTATAAAGGATCTTAAAATTGGAATGATAGCAATAATAATATTGCTTTTAGCAGCTTGTGGTGAGGCACCAAGTGTGCCTGCAAGTGTAAAAACAGCATTTGATCAAAAATTTACTGATGCGAAAAGCGTAAAGTGGGAAAAAGAAAATGACACAGAATGGGAAGCTGAATTTAAACTAAAGGGTAACGAATATTCAGCTAATTTTAATGCGGATGGAAGCTGGGTAGAAACGGAACATGAAATTCAGCTGGCAGAATTACCTGCTCTCATTAAAACGGCCATAGAAACAGACTATCCGGAACTTAAGATTGAAGAGATTGAAATATCTGAAAAGGCCGATGGCATTTTATATGAAATCACGCTGGAAGGAGTTATATTGGTTTATAACGCTGATGGAAAATTAGTTAACAAGGTTCCTGCTAAAGAGGGAGATGATGTTAGCGTGATCTCAGCAGTAAATACAGTTTTGTAATTGCCTTTCATGATGACAAGGCTTGCCTAATTGAAAAAAGCGCTACGAAATGAATCGAAGCGCTTTTTTTTATTATTGAAGATGTGTAAAAACAACTTTATTCCCCTTCGAGAAAATTATCTATCTGATAGATCAAACTGTTTCTGTGCGCTTTCGTTTGTCTATCTCCTTTTGATTTATTTTTCTTCAATTGTTTATTCAGGTCAACCAGCTCATAATGAGCTGCAGCAGTTGAGGCATAATCATAGGCTCTTGATTTATTTTCAGCCAGATTGATCAATTTATTCGCCAACTCTCTTTGCAGGTTTTGCCTGAAAATATCCACATTCCCTTTCATATCTGCTTCGAAAGATGCAACTACCATATCCTGAATAATTTCAGCTGAACTGTATTTATTTCCATACAATAAACTGGTGTTTGCTCTGGCCAATGTAACCGGATGCATGATGAAATTCAAGGGACCTGCCTGAATTCCCAAGACATAATTCTGAATCTTAGGATCCTCCGGAGTTCTGAAATTCCAGCCCCTTCTTTGCCTTTGCAAGTAAGGATACAATTGCTTATCCACATCGAATACACCAGGTGCAAAAACCGCATCAGCCAAAAATTTCATGGCGCTTTTTTGATAAGCATATGGCACTGGTGTGAAAGGCAGGTTTTCGGAGTTTTGTTCCGGGAAACTTCTGTCAACATATATGCCACCGATATACCTGCTGACCGCATTAGACATCGCAAATCTGTTTCTTTGAATCATATAAAATTTATTGAACAGGTTTTGATAGGAGGCACCGGGTTCAACAAATTTAGTTTTCAGTTTACCCATCGCATTATCAACCATTTTAAACCTGTCTTTAGCATAAGCTACGACATCATTACTCTGATCCCAAACCATAACCCTGGGATCAATTCCCCTACCCGGGCCAACAATATCTGCATCATTTCCGAAAATCAACTGAGGTTCCGTACTTCTGTTCAGTATTTTAGTCAACCCTTCCTTTTCAGAAGCTTCATCGAATTCTCTGTATCCATACTCTATTGCCCACCAGTCATAAGGTCCTGTTTTAACTGAATAATAATCTCCTTGTTTTGAGGGATCAGAATGCATATTCACAATCGTATAATCCATGATAGAACCTGTTAGTCCAACTTTCCTGGTTAACTCTTTATTATTCAATTCTTCCGGACTGAGCATATGACTTGCTTTCATATTATGGCTCAAACCCATCGTATGACCCATTTCATGCAGGATCAATTCGGTCATGAATTGTTTTGAGAGTGTTTCAAGTTCCTCCTCCGGAGCATCATTTGCTTCCAAAATAGATCTTGCCATTCCATATTCCATTTTTTTACCATTTGCAATAGAACAATACAGGTGGTTATCAATTGGGACAAGCTGCGATTCTCCATCCGTAAAATCATGGGCACCGAAAGCCACATCAGAGACAATTTCCTCATTGAGCGTGTGAATCAGCATTCCGAAATCAATGGTGATATCGGCGCCAAGGATCTGGCCGGTACGCGGATTAACAAAGCTTGGCCCTATCGCAAATCCGAGATCGGAGGAAACCCATCGAATGACGTTGTATCGTATATCAGCCGGATCCCAATCTGCATCATCCGGCATTTGTTTCATAACCACTGCATTTGTAAATCCCGCTTTTTCAAATGCTTCATTCCATTTTCTACCAGCTTCCAGGATCACTTCCCGGTATTCTACTGGCGTAGTATTCTCCACCCACCAGATGATCGGTTCAACCGGTTCGCTCATCTCAGCTCCCGGATCCTTTTTTGTCAAGTACCATCGATTGATATAATCCATATAATTTATGGGGTCAGTTGTTGACATATCATCCATTTGCTGCATAAAATAGCCCACTCTTGGATCGTCAAACCTGGGTTTGAAGTCATTTGCCGGCATTTCCAGAAAACTATGCTGCATCTTCACTTCCACATATCTGGCATCAGTGATGTCTTTCCCTCCGCCATTAGCCGGATTCGGATTATTAAAGGAAAGACTTACGACAACATCCGTGTTGTTCGGAAATGATCGGATCTTTGTATAATAGCTTTTATCCGGATCTATTCTTCCAATTGTAAAAACGCTTCCGGGTTTCACAGAAGGCGATAAATTAGGTTTTATACCATCCAATAGAGTACCTAAAAACAATTTATCCACTTGGATCAAGCTTGAAATAGAATCCGATGCGATCAATTTGGAAGAGAAAAATGTAGCTCCCGACACATCAGCATTTGCAGCTTTGCTAATTGCTTTTTCAGGGTTGAAATAAAAATTTGTATTCACTTTAGAAAAAAGGATTTTATCATATACTTTTCCCATTTTGAAAATCCATGTTTCTCTGAGCATATTTTGATTCAGGAATAATGCAGGAGGTCCCCCCATTGAAAAACTCTGATAGATAAACTCTTTCTCTAACTGGTCATTTTTCACTAACATCTGTAAACTTCCAGTAACCGTATCCTGATAGATCGTAAACAATCCATCGATCTTTCGGCTTGATTTTATTTTATCGGCGATACTTACTTTCTTTTTCGTTGAATCTACCTTGGTTGCGTTTTCAGGAGTAGTGCTTTCATCAATAGTTTTGATGGAATCTTGTTGGGCATTTACTGTCTGAAAATTGAATAATAAACCAATAACGAAAATGGCAAAAACGAATCTTTTGAATTGCTGCATTATTTGGAAATTTAGGGGTTTTAACAATTTGAATATTGCCAAATGTACATAATTCAAAGCAAATACCTAAATATCAATATAAATTATAACAATTGATGGGATACCTGACAATTTTGATAATTCTTATGAAAGAAATCAATCAATCACAGATAGTATTGAAAAATGTTGCTTCCCAATGAGCTGAAGGGACAATATAGTTTGTTTAGATGTTCCCTTATTATTTTTTCATGATCCAGATCCAAGAAAATCCGAATAGGTTAAATATCTGACATAATAGATATTGATACCAGGAGAATCCAACAACGAAAATTGCAATTATTTAATCCAATAGTCATTTTTTGACTTATAAGTTATAGTGTTGAACGATATCTAATAATGATGATTAATAAGTCATAGTTTTTGGCTGATTTGTCATAATAATTTTGGGCAAATACATTGAAATTTACATCGTTAATTATTCCAACTTAAACAATTTGTTATTTAATAAATTATTTTTCAACTTCTTAAAAGTTATGATTTTTGGAATGAATAATTTATTGAATGGATGAGAATTAAAGTTAGAATATGTTGCTCATTATTTCATAATTACTAAAAATTATTTACCGTGAAACAAATTTTATTTTTATTCGTAATGTCCATATTTATTATCAGTTGTTCTGAGGATGGACTTTTAAGAGATGGTCAACCTTCTGATGACATGGCCCTTGACTTCAGGGGGGTCAAGGTTGATGTTTGTCATAATGGAAATATCATCAACGTTAGTATAAATGCGGTTCCAGCCCATCAGGCACATGGAGATGCAGTAGATATGGATGGCGATGGCTATTTTGATATAGACAATGACTGCGGACCAACCGATTGTGATGATACAAATGCTGACCTCACAGATAATTGTTGCGCCGAAGAATGTGGATTCTGTGAATATATCGATCTGTATGATTTTGACGAACCATGTGATGAAAACAGTTATTATTATGGGGATTATTACTGTAGCCGAACATATACATGGGACTATGGCGATTATTATTATTGTGGTCTGCCTTACAATGGTTATTGGTCCTATTCCATTTTATATGATTATGATTATAACAATAATTGTGACACGAATGATGAAAATGACCATGGTTATATCTATGCACAACATGGAGCGTATACCTACTGTGGAGAAGACTATGTTTATGGCTATATAGGATATTACTTATATGATAATGCAACTGGGGAATACAAAGTGGAAAGTAGCTGGACTTATGATGAAACTCAAGCCGGATTTGATGCTGCAGTCTTTTGTGGTTCTGTAATTGATGAGTTGGCTGCTGAGTTGGGATTAGAAAATATGTGTGAAGATTATAATTTCACAAGTAATGACGATGAAGAAAGTAGTATGAAGGTTAATTCAGCAGAGGAGATACAAATGAAAATTAAAGAAATGAAACCTGATTTGGATTCAAACCTGCCGGAAGAACTTAGAAAGAAACTTACGCATCTGGAAGGGTTAAGTAAGTAATATTTAAGTAAATTAAATTTTGTCAGGTAAGAATGACAAAAGTTTAAAAGTTATCAGGACCCGTGAGCGTTTGTTCACGGGTCTTTTTTTTTCTCATCAATTGGTTCAGAAACAGAAATTTAAAAACCACAAATAATTTATGAATAAAATCAAATATTCTCCGGTGTCTGAACTTTGTAAGTTCAGACGAATATTCCAGTCAGCCTGAAAAACTTTAATAATATACCGCTCTGAAATACATAAATATTAAACATACTGTAGGATTTTTTCTGAAAGATCCTACAGAATACGAAAAATGTAAAAAGCCAATCTTTTATTGGTCAATCAAAGATTGATAAAATGCCTTGCCGCTGCAGAGCCTATGGCAGGCGGGTAAAATTGAAATTGAAACAGGTTGAATTGTACTGAAATAGGTTTGTTAGTCCCAGCAGGACGATAGCCCATAGCCAGGGTTGTCAAACCCTGGAATATAGGCACCAATAAAAAATTTAATCCCGCAGGGACGATAGTATATTGGCTGGGTATGTATTTCTAAATATTAAGTAAAAATCCAGACTTCCTCTTTTATCTTTTAATGCTTTAAACTATCTCCATACGCATTGGTTCGGAGTGAATCTATTCGATCATCCTGGGATCAAGCCATTATTTAGTAAGCAGATTCCTATATATCTTTAATTTTCTGGTTATTTTTGAAAAGAGAATTTTAAAATTATTTGATAAAAAAAAATGATCGGATATGTATGATGAATTAAGGAGAAAGGCTGAAAGGAAAGTAGAGAATAAAAAAGGATTTTATATCACTGCTGTTGTTTTCGGTTTTATTTCTTTATTGCTGGTCGTAATCAGTCTGGCGGTACCTGCTGGTGGATTTTGGATCAGGTTCCCCATATTGATCTTTGCCATGATCCTGGGCATTATTTATGTTTCTGCATTTGGAATCCCATATAGCGGCATTTTGTCTCATGAATGGGAGGAAGAGGAGATCGAGCAGGAAATGATGAAAATTTACAATCAACGCAGACGATTTTTACCACCTCCAGAAGAACTTACGGAGGAAGACGAATTGGAATTGCAAGAGCTGGAACGATTAAAAGAGAAGTGGGAGTACGACTACGATTATGATGATGACAGAAATACGTACACATCCTAAATAGTCATTAATCTTGATTTCCTAATATATCCATTGTCTAAAATTTGGAAGTTCATACGAATATTTTAGTTGCGCTGATAAGCCATAATAACCTGCCGTTCTAAAATTATTAAACATCTTAGAAGCAAAATATTGTCATTTGAGGGCTTTGGGGTTACAAAGCTCAAACAATCGAATCCTACCGGAATGCAGGTATAAAACCGTAAAACAGCAAAATGCATTCCAGCCTGACTACGCCTGAAGGCAGGTAAAGGCAACTTAGTTTTGTACAAGTATTTCACTTTTACAATTTGCGGTTTCTTCCCCAACCCATTTTTTAGAGGCCGTCCTCATCCCCCTACATTCCATGTTTTGTGCATAAATCAGCGTTAAAAACTAATTTTTAATGTTAAACTATCTCATAAAGCAAGATCTAAAAGAAATATTATAATATTACCTTACAAGCCGATACAGATTTCAATACGGTACTGCATTGTTTTTTTTTCACATGCGAACCTGAAGTAGGAAGAGGGATTAAATTTTTCATGACAAATTCTTCTTGGCGAAACTTCAAAACAAAACAGACTAAAAGAAAATAATATGAATGTTGCTATTATTGGTGGTGGAGCAGCAGGTTTTTTCTCAGCCATTGCGGTTATGGAAAATCATCCTCATGCACGTGTGATCATCTATGAGAAATCACAAAAAATTCTATCCAAGCTTAAAATTTCGGGAGGAGGAAGATGCAATGTCACCAATGCATGCAGCTCTATCCCTGAACTTATAAAAGCTTATCCAAGGGGTGGAAAAAAATTAAAAAAAGCCTTTCATATTTTCAATAACAAACATACCATGGAATGGTTTGAAAAAAGGGGGGTACCCTTGATGGTTCAGGAAGACAATTGTGTATTTCCTGTTTCACAACAATCACAAAGCATCATTGATTGCTTTATGTCCGAGGTGGAAAGATTACAAATCAGCGTTGAATTGGGAATTAAGATACAAGGATTAAAACCAATGGATGAACACATTCAGTTGGAATTCGCTGATCCGGATTTGCCTCCCAGGCTATTTGATAAAGTTATCGTAACTAGCGGTGGTGCCCCACAAAGGAAAAACCTGGAATGGCTGGAGCAACTCGGTCACAAGATTGAAGATCCGGTTCCATCCCTTTTTACATTCAATATGCCGGATGAAGCGATTACGGCACTCATGGGCATCGTTGTAGAAAACACATTGGTGAGCATTCAGGGTAGCAAGTTTAAATCTGGTGGCCCTTTGCTAATAACACATTGGGGCATGAGCGGACCTGCCATTTTAAAATTGTCCTCTTTGGGTGCCCGGTATCTAAGTGAAAGAAATTATGAATTCAATGTCCAGGTAAACTGGGTTAATGAAACGAATAATACGCTTATCCTTGAAGTACTGGAAGAAATAATTCGTGAGCATCCTAAAAAACTTATAACCAATATCCGGCCCTTTTTACTACCTGAAAGATTGTGGCTTTATTTGATAGAAAAGTGTGATTTGAATAAACAGAAAATATGGGGAGAGATTGGGAAGAAATCCCTAAATAAATTAGTTAATACTTTATCCAACGATGTATATGCTGTAAAAGGGAAAAGTACATTTAAACAAGAATTTGTGACTTGTGGCGGAGTCAGTCTGGATAGTATTGACATGAAAAACATGCAAAGTAAGGCCTGCAGGAATTTGTATTTTTCAGGTGAAGTTACGGATATAGACGCCATAACCGGAGGATACAACTTCCAGGGAGCCTGGACTACGGCTCATATTGCCGGTATGCTTATGGAATGATTCAATCAGAATTCAGATAATGAATGTTTCTAAAAGATCAACTAAATAAAATGGGAGAACAAAGTGATAAAAAAAGTAAAAGCCATGAGTTTAAAAGACCTCCCCGAAAATACATGCCAAAGGGATTAAACATTCTATATGAAGATGGGGATCTACTGGTCGTTGACAAAGATGTGGGTCTGTTAAGTGTTGGTACGGACCGGGAAAAAGAAAAAACAGCTTACTTTCTCTTAAATGAATATGTGAAGAAAGGAAATGTAAAATCAAAGAACCGGGTATTCATTGTTCATCGTCTTGACCGGGATACATCGGGTGTTTTGGTTTTTGCAAAAAGCGAAAAGAACAAGAACTTTTTGCAAGAAAACTGGAAAGATTTTGGAAAAACCTATTTTGCAATTGCGCATGGAAAACTAAAGGAAAAAGAAGGAATATTCAGTTCCTATCTAACTGAAAACAAAGCATTCAAGGTTTATTCCACGAAGGACAAGAACAAAGGAAAGTTATCTGAGACCGCCTACAAAGTGGTAAAGGAATACGGGAATCTCAGTCTTTTGGAGATTCAACTTTTAACGGGAAGGAAAAATCAGATCCGTGTTCATCTTGCAGAAGCAGGAAATCCGGTACTGGGAGACAGAATGTATGGAAAGCAAGAAAAAGGAATTAAAAGACTTGGTCTTCATGCAGCATCATTGCATCTTATCCATCCTTTCCGAAAGGAGCCCATGACCTTTGAATCGGAACTTCCCTTCTTTTTTAAATCCTTATTTAAGATGAAGTAATACTAAATTTCAATAAATCATTTAAAAATCAAATCTATTAAAATAAAAAAAGGTCAGCACATTTTGTACTGACCTTTTCGTGTCGGGGTAGTAGGATTCGAACCTACGGCCCCCTGCTCCCAAAGCAGGTGCGCTAACCGGACTGCGCTATACCCCGAGAATGTATTTATCTATAATATTTTCGCGGTGAGGGCGGGATTCGAACCCGCGGTACAGAATTACCCGTACGTCGGTTTAGCAAACCGGTGGTTTCAGCCACTCACCCACCTCACCTAAACAATATTATTGTTTATTTTTTTTGTTGTTTTGCTTTTCTTCAAAAGCGAATGCAAATATAGCATTCCGAACAACAATAACAAAAATGGACATAGAAATAAATTAAAAAATATAAATCTTTTTAATAATCTACATCCGCATTAATTCAATTTAACATGGAAAGTGAAAATTATTGATTCCAATCAACCTTGTTATATGGCATCTTCAAATTTATTCCTTGATGATCTGTAATTTTGCAAATCTCAAAACGATTCTCTTTTCAGGTCCGCTGATTTGATCAAAATCAATTTTAGCCACTTTATTTTCTTTATACCCATCGATCTTCACAACTGTTCCTTCGCCGAATTTCAGGTGTAAAACCCGCATATTCTCCTGGATCATAGCAGGAGGGTCCGCTTTAAAATCAGTTGCATTTATTACAGGCAATTCCTTAACCTTTTGTCCAAGCGGTTTCAGACCTCCTAGTACTTTAGGCTTTTCAAAAGCCGGCTTTTTCAGTAATGGGGAATCTTCCTCCAGACATTCTACCGGTAATTCCTCCAGAAATCGACTCGGATCATTAAACCGACTTTGCCCGTATTGATAACGGCTGTTGGCATAACTCAAACTGAGATATTTCTTAGCCCTTGTAATGGCTACATAAAAAAGTCTTCTTTCTTCATCAATCTGTTCAGGAGTGGACATTGACATATAGGATGGAAAAAGGTTTTCCTCCATTCCTACCAGAAAGATCGCTTCAAATTCAAGGCCTTTGGCAGCATGCGTAGACATTAATGTAATGTAATCCGTCTCTTCAGTCTGCTCATCAAAATCAGTAAGGAGCGCAATATTTTGCAAATAACTGGACAGGTTCTTCTCCACGATCTCATCACCGATGAGTTCATCGCTTTCAACAAATTCCTGCACACCATCCAGTAAAGCATTGATGTTTTCCATCCTTCCAAAAGCTTCCATGGTGTTCTCAGCTTTGTACAAATCCAGAATACCCGTTTTTTTCACGATGTAACTTGCAGTCTCATATGCATTGGACTGCTGGTTCCTTGTTTTAAAACTCTCTATCAAACGAATAAACTCATTGATCGTTGTCCTGGACCGTGGGGTCAATGGAGCGTCCAGACAAGCCTGATAAAGGCCAATCTGGAGTTCTTCGGCATGCTTTGCCAATGCGTCTAACGCTTTTGCGCCCAAACCCCTCCTCGGGTAATTAATAACCCGCTTAAAAGCTTCATCATCTTTCTCATTAACAGCCATTCGAAGATAGGCTATTACATCTTTTACCTCTTTTCGCTGGTAAAACGATTGGCCGCCATAAATTTTATAAGGTATATTTTGTCTTCTGAGGTATTCCTCAAAAACCCTTGACTGTGCATTGGTACGATACAAAATAGCCATTTCGTGATTGGCCAGATGATACCGGTTCTTATATTCCAAAATCAGATCTGCAATTCGCCTGCCTTCTTCATTATCGGTCATTGTTTTAATGACTTTGATCTTCTCCCCCTCTAATTCATCCGTCCAGATCTTTTTCTGTATCTGATTTTTATTAAATTGAATGATCCGATTGGCAGCATCGATAATATATTTGGTAGATCTATAATTCTGTTCCAGTTTGAAGGTTTTCAGATCCGGAAAATCCTTTTCAAAATGCAGGATATTTTCTATGGTTGCGCCTCTGAAAGAATAAATACTTTGTGCATCATCTCCAACGATACAAATATTGGAATTTGGCCCTCTGTCCTTGAGAAATAATTTAATGATCTCATATTGCAGGAAATTCGTATCCTGAAACTCATCAACCAAAATATGAGAAAATGCAGACTGATATTTATCCCGGATATTATCAGGATTCTGATACAGCAATTTGAACATTTGAAGTAAAAGGTCATCAAAATCCATCGCTCCTGACTTCAGGCATTTATCCACATATTTTGTATAGATCTGACTCAACATGGGTACCCGGTTCATCTGATCATAAGTCAGCAATTCTTCATTTACCGCATATGCTTTAGGCGTTATGAGATTGCTTTTTGCCATTGAAATTCGGGAATACATAAATCCGGGCTTATATACTTTAGGATCGAGTTTCATATTATTAACGATCTCTCTAAGCACGCTCTTGGTATCATCGCTATCGTAAATGGTAAAGTCATTGGGATAGCCGATCCTGTGGGCTTCCACCCGAAGTATTCTTGCAAAGATGGAGTGAAAGGTACCCATCCAGACTCGTCTGGCACCGCCGCCAACCACTTCCTCAATCCTTTCCTTCATCTCCCTGGCAGCTTTATTCGTAAATGTCAACGCTAATATGCGCCAGGGGTCCACGCCCATACTTATCAAATAGGCAATCTTATAGGTAAGTACCCTGGTTTTACCTGAACCAGGGCCAGCAATGACCATTACGGGGCCATCAGATTGCTTTACCGCTTCTCTTTGTACTTCATTCAGCGATGAAAGTATCGCATCAACTGACAGTTCTTTATCCATATTTAGGCAGTTTTAAACTGGTTCGGCAAATATAATTCTTGAAACTCGTGGAAGGCAAATAAATATGATTATTTATAATATTTATACTATACCATACACTGGGAAGAATACTAATAGAAAATAAATAAATTAATTGAATCACTTTTGATGTGTAATGAAATTGGCAATACTCTGTCAGACCAAAAATGTCAGGGAGGAATTATTCCGCACCTATATTTCTCACGCGAAAGATCGAAATCAGCAATCGGAACGGCATAACTATAGCCGAGACCATAGCGGCGACACCAAAGAAGAAATACTGCCAATTGACATAGGCAGCCATCGTATATCTTTTTTCAAGTGAGAGGTGTTCAAACAAAGAATAGAAGCCATTTTCATCATTAAAGATATTATACAGGCCAATTCCCCGGTAGGCAAGCATAAGTACCACAACAGAACCAAACATCAGTAGAAATTTCAGCACCAGATTATGGGCCATAAAACTAAATTTCATTTGAAATATCAGTCGGATGAAGGTAATGGAGGATATAATGAAGAACAGGTTATAATAGAAGAATGGAAATTTTATTCCATTTAAATAAATCGGGAAATAGATAATGAGGATAATGAACAAAGTAAATAGCCACCAAAGCAATTCCAGCAGGATTTTATTTCTTAGGTAATTTTGTGGCATAAGATACAATGGTTTGAGATGTTGTATAAAAACGACAATAGCCTGATCAAAAATAAGATGATCAGGCTATTGAAAAAAAAATAGGCAGCGACCTACTCTCCCACCCTAAAAAAGGCAGTACCATCGGCGCTGAAGGGCTTAACTTCTCTGTTCGGAATGGTAAGAGGTGGACCCCTTCGCTACAGCCACCAATTTAATTTATATATCTTAATATAAATATATATATATAACTTAAAAGTTAAAGAAAAGGAGGATGAAGTAAATCTTAGTAAATTTTGGCAGAATTTGATTTTAAAAAAAGAAGCTTCCGGGTAATTAGTACTACTTGGCTCCATACATCGCTGCACTTCCACCTATAGCCTATCAACGTGGTAATCTTCCACGACCCTATGGAATACTCATCTTGAAGTTGGCTTCGCGCTTAGATGCTTTCAGCGCTTATCCATTCCCTACATAGCTACCCAGCGATGCACCTGGCGGTACAACTGGTACACTAGCGGTAAGTCCAACACGGTCCTCTCGTACTAGTGTCAGATCTTCTCAATATTCCAACGCCCGCAATAGATAGGGACCGAACTGTCTTACGACGTTCTGAACCCAGCTCGCGTGCCACTTTAATGGGCGAACAGCCCAACCCTTGGGACCTTCTCCAGCCCCAGGATGTGACGAGCCGACATCGAGGTGCCAAACCGCCCCGTCGATATGA
>Ga0102815_10001689_pt1 | contig 13760 bp, 11 predicted proteins | sample ColrivemetaGS759_FD_79113 | JGI IMG/M metagenome (GOLD analysis project Ga0102815, IMG submission 79113) | Estuarine microbial communities from the Columbia River estuary - Ebb tide ETM metaG S.759 | ecosystem: Environmental > Aquatic > Marine > Intertidal zone > Estuary | place: USA: Columbia...
AATGGTGGGTCTGGGTGGACTCGAACCACCGACCTCACCCTTATCAGGGGTGCGCTCTAACCAAGCTGAGCTACAGACCCGTTTTGAACGGAAGCGCATTTTAACTTTTATCTATCAAAGATAAAAGAGATAAAAGGTGCTAATTTTATTGACTTTTTTGAGACTGATAAAGACTGTAATAAACATAAACCCATGGAATAATTATTACGTATTCAACAATACCCAAGATTAATAACTGAATAATTCCTTGATCCAATAAGGAAGAGAATATCCCTGAAATTATTGTAGTTAGTAATATAAAAAATATTGTTAAGCCAAATAATGTTCCACCATGCTCATCTGTTTCCTCCCAGGATAATTTTAAGGAATCAATAACCCCCTTACCTTCGAGCATAATAAAAGCTGGAAATAGAGCCAGTCTCGCCCCAAGATATATGCCTGGCAAGATCAATAATAAAAGGCCAAAGAATACAGCAATAATACATAATACATAGGCTCCAAATAATGGAAAAAACTTATATACACCGCTTAAAAGAGCGGTCGTAGGTTCTAATTCTGATGAAGAACTCTTGGCATTAAATGATAGATAAAGACTACCCAAAAAACCCACACTTAAAACTGTACCAACTGCACTCAGTATTCCAATAGAAAAAATATTGTCTCCAAAATACTCAGCTATATTTTCAGGAGAAATATTTTCAAGAGGTAATAATAAGTATGCAGTTGCTATTTCTACTGCAAATACAGGTGCAGCAAGAACAGCAAAATACTGCCAATTATTAAAATAAAAATTCCAAGCACTATTAAATTGATTCATGAATGAATTGTAAAGTATTATTAATGCTATGAATAACAAAATAATTTACTATTTCTCACTAATTTTTATATTATCAAACTGCTCAAATCAATCCTCTGAATTCACGTATCCAGATTCTAAAAAAGACAATTTTATTGAAACTATCCACGGTTATGAAATTGAGGACTCATACAGATGGCTTGAAGATTTTACTAGTGAAGATTCTAAAGACTGGGTAAGTCGACAAAATGAATTTACACAAGAATTTATTGGTAAAAATAAATATAAAAAATCAATTAATAAGAATCTAAATAAAACTTGGGAAACTGAGTCAATCAGTACTCCCTATAAAGTCAAAGATAAGACTTTTTATTATTTTAATGACGGTACGTGGCAACAAAGCAAGCTTATGATTAAAGATTGTGATGGTTGTGAGGAGCGAGTTCTTCTTGATCCTAATAACTTTTCAGATGATGGAACAATGTCTCTTGGTGGTACAAGTATTAGCAATGATGCTTCATTAATAGCCTATTCAATTTCAGATGGTGGTTCTGATTGGAGAACTTGGAAAATACTGAATATTAATTCAGGTGAGACTCTTCAAGATCAAATTTACTGGGCAAAATTTTCAACTGCATCATGGGAAAATGATGATTCTGGATTTTATTACCAAAAATATGATGAGCCTAAAGATGAGCTTTTAAAAGAAGTTAATACGGCTCCTAAATTAATGCTTCATAAATTAGGAACTCCTCAGTCAGAGGATCAAATAATATATGAAAATCTAAACAAGCCGAGATGGGGCTGGAGCATTAATGTTTTAAAAGATACAGAGGTTAAATTTCTAACAATATCTGATGGAACAGATGAAAGAAATAGGTTGTATGTTCAATTAAAAAAAGGTGGTGGATTTATACCATTGATAGATGAGCTGATTGGAGCATATCAATATTTAAATCATAAAGATAACATTTACTGGTTTTACACAACAGAAAATGCAAAAAATGGGAAAGTTGTATCCTTAGAAATTAAAAATGGGTCCTTTGTATGGAATGACTTAATAATGGAAGATTCAAATTCTATAAGAGGTGTAAATATCATCAATAATTCTATTGCTGTTACTTATTTAGAAGATACCTTTTCAAAGGTAAAATTTTATTCCTTAGAAGGAGCATACAAAGAATCTCTTTCATTATCAGAAAACGGTTCTATTTCAGGTTTTGGGGGTGGTCTTGAAGATACCTCAACATTCTTTTCTTTCACAAATTTTGTATCACCTAAAAAAATATACGAAATAGATTTAAATACAATGAAAATGAAAATTTTTTGGGAAGAAAGTCTAAAAGATTTTAACTCTAATGATTATATTTCTGATTTTAGATTTTACGAATCTAAAGATGGTACTAAAATTCCTATACATATTAATTACAAAAAATCATTAAGTATTACTGAAGATACTCCTGTTTTAATTTATGGATATGGTGGTTTTAATATTTCTATTCTTCCATCCTTTAGCAAAAGATTTTTATCATGGATGAATCAAGGAGGTGTTGTTGCAGTTGCTAATCTTCGTGGTGGCGGTGAGTATGGTGATATTTGGCATGAAGATGGAATGCTCTTTAACAAGCAAAATGTATTTGACGATTTTGCACATGCTGCAAAATATCTTCACAGTCAAGAAATTGGATCACCTGAATCAACAGCAATACAAGGAGGCTCGAATGGAGGTCTTTTGGTTGCAGCTACAATGTTACAGAACCCTGATTTATTCAAAGTTACTATTCCTCAAGTAGGTGTTCTTGATATGCTTAGGTTTCATAAATTTACGATTGGATGGGCATGGGAAAGTGATTATGGGTCACCAGATAATAAAAAAGAATTTGAAAACCTTCTTGCTTACTCTCCCCTGCATAATATTAAAAAAGGTGAATGTTACCCTGCCACATTAATAACTACTGCCGAAAGAGATGATAGAGTTGTTCCATCTCATTCTTTTAAGTTTGCTGCGAAGCTTCAAGAGTTGCAAGGATGTAAAAATCTAATTTTAATAAGAATTGAAGATAGAGCTGGTCATGGAGCGGGAACCCCAAAAGACAAACAAATAAATCAAATAGCTGAAATATATGGCTATGCCTTAACTGTGATTAATGAATAATTATTGAATGTCTAATAGTTCGATATCAAAGATCAATATTGAATTTGAAGGGATGCCCGGCCTACCCTCATCTCCATAAGCCATGCTTGGATCAATATATACACGCCATTTGTCATTCTTCTTCATTAAAGAAATAACTTTTTGACACCCCTCTATTAGATCTGATAGTTCAACTGTTAATGGTTCATTAGATTCAACAGAGCTCCAAAATACATTCCCATTAGTTAGCGTTCCATGAAAATGTGCGGTAATAGTATCTGATAATTGAGGTGATTTAGATCTGCTGTCTCCACTTTCTAAAACTGCATAATGAAGACCTTTTTCGATAACATTAATGCCTTCAAATCCTTGATTTTCAATAAAAAATTTTAAATTTGCTATCTGTTTTACATTAGGGCTGTCTTGAACACACCCAGCTAAAAAAAATAATATTGAAATAAAAATTACTTTATTCATTACTTAATCTTTATTTTTAAAAACTTTCTTTTGCCTACCTGGTAGATAGCTTCAGATCCTTTTTGTATTTCATGTTTGGGATCTAATACTTTTTCTGAATCAATTTTTACACCACCTTGTTTTATTAATCTCATTGCCTCAGAAGTGCTTGAGGTCATTTCAGTATTTTTTAAAAGATTAGTTAATGCAATTGAATCTGATTCTATTTTTATAACAATTTCTTTAATTTCTTCAGGGAGAGTACCTTTTTGAAATCTTTGTAAAAATAAATCTTTACAAGTCGCTCCATTGCCAGTCCCATGAAATCTATCAACCAATTCCTCAGCAAGAATAAACTTGATATCTCTTGGATTAGTTCCCTCGCCAGCTTGCTTCTTTAGATTTTTTATCTCTGTCTCTGATATAAAACTCAATAGCTCGAACCATCTCCACATCAGATTATCTGAAATAGACATAATTTTTCCAAACATTTCTTCTGGCTTCTCTTCAATACCAATGTAATTATTTAAAGATTTAGACATTTTGTTTGTTCCGTCTAGACCCTCTAATATCGGAACAGTTAATACAACCTGAGGTTCCTGGTCATATGCTCTTTGCAGTTCTCTTCCAACTAATAAATTAAATTTTTGATCTGTCCCCCCACACTCAACATCTGCATTTAAAGCAACTGAATCATAGCCTTGAACTAAAGGATATAAAAATTCATGAATTGCAATGCTTTGATTAGAGTTATAACGCTTATTAAAGTCATCACGCTCAAGCATTCTTGCAACATTGTATTTTGAGGCTAGACTTATGAGTCCGGCAGCTCCAAGATCATTACACCATTCAGAGTTAAACCTAACTTCGGTTAGCTCTTTTTTAAGAATTTTAAATACTTGTTTCTCATATGTTTTAGCATTTTCAATAAGCGCATTGGAATCTAGGGTTGGTCTAGTTTTATTTTTCCCTGAGGGATCACCTATTTGACCAGTAAAATCACCAATTAAAAAAATAACTTTATGCCCCAAGTCTTGGAAATGTCTTAGTTTATTCAAGAGAACGGTATGACCAAAATGAAGATCAGGCGCAGTTGGATCAAAGCCTGCTTTTATGACTAATTGCCTACCGGTCTCTAATTTATTTTTTAAATCAGTTTCAGTAAGTATTTCGTCTGTCCCACGTTTAATTAATGCTAAAGCTTCATCCATATGACTATCATAGTATTTTTATTCAATTAATAGAATGAGTAAGTTGCTACTTAACTTTATAAGATTAAAATATTGGTATGAATTCTAATGAAAAATTTATATCTGAATCAATAGTTGTTCCAAAGCTACTTAAAGATACAGACTTTTTAAAGACACCATCAATTTCTGAGAATGCACAAAAGATAATAGATGCTTGCAGAAAAAATAAGAAAGAAAGAACGAAGCTTGATGCATTTTTAAGCGAATATGGTTTAGATAATCAAGAGGGTGTAGCTCTTATGTGCCTAGCTGAATCTATACTTCGCATACCAGATAGCAAAACAAGAGATTTAATAATTTCTGAAAGATTATCTGAGGGTAAATGGATAGATCATTTAAATAAAGCAGATAGTTTATTTGTTAATGCATCAACATGGGGTTTATTGCTAGCTGGCAAGGTAGTTAAAACTCCAATGGAGTGGTCAAAAAATCCAAATGCATTTTTACGATCAATAGTTTCTAAATCAGGTGAATTTCCTATTAGAAATGCGGTGATTGCTGCAATGCATATTCTGAGCCAAGAATTTGTGATGGGTAGAGACTTTAATGATATTAATAAAATAAAAAATATAGATGAGTCTATTTTCTCATTCGATATGCTTGGTGAGGCTGCAAGAAATAAAGAACAATCTGATACTTATTACTCTTCATATGAAAATGCTATATGTAATGTGGGTGATTTAAACCGCTTAAATAATGCTAAAAACGGTGTTTCAATTAAGATATCAGCCTTATGTCCAAGCTATGAAATGAGAAAGTATAGTGATATAAAGTCAATTTTGATACCTAAGTTAATCTCTTTAACTGAGCTTGGGATATCAAAAGATGTTGAAATAACGATTGATGCAGAAGAACAAGATAGGCTTTCTATTAGTTTAGAAATAATTAGAATCATGGCTCAATCAAAAAAAATAAAAGACTGGCCGGGTTTTGGCATAGCCTTGCAAGCCTATGGCAAAAGATCATTATCTACAATTAACTGGTTGGAAAATTTACTAAAAGAAAGAACTTCGATGCACCTTAGACTAGTTAAAGGGGCTTATTGGGATTATGAGATAAAACATGCCCAAGTTTCTGGATATGATAATTATTCAGTATTTACAAAAAAATCAATCACAGATCTTTCATATTTATCATGTGCAAAAAGAATTTTTGAAGTTAGCTCTATTTATCCAAAATTTGCTACTCACAATGCACATACTGTTTCAGCCATTAACTATTTAGGACAAGATAAAGAATATGAATTTCAAAGATTATTTGGAATGGGTGAACTTTTATATAAATGTGCTAATGAGGTTTTAGATAATAAAAAAATCACATCCATATATGCTCCTATTGGGAAATATAAAGACTTGCTGCCATATCTTGTGAGAAGACTTCTTGAGAATGGCGCTAATAGCTCTTTTATTAATAGGCTTTTGGATCCCAATACAGACTCAACTTTACTTGCATCTAGCCCTCATGAAAAGTTAAAAAATGAAAAGAAAAATATTCCACTTCCACTTAATATATTTCACAATAGAGCTAACTCCAAAGGAATGGATTTGACTGAAATGGAAAATCTTGAAGCTATTAATAAAAAAATAATTGAATATAAAAATACCTGTGTTCATGCTGTATCAATTTATAGCAATAGAAATGAAAATAATTCTTCTAAGATAATTATTAATTCATTATCTAGTAATTCTGAAATAGGTTCGGTAACACTTGATAGCATTTCTTCTGTTGAGGGTATTTTAAATATTAATAACTCTCATGATTGGGAGAATGTCAACGTGTCGGAAAGAACAAAAGTGCTGATGGATATAGCTGATGAAATAGAGGCAGCTCCATATCAACTTATTTACTATTTAATTAACGAAGCAGGCAAAACAATTCAAAATGCTATTGATGAAATTAGAGAGGCTATAGATTTCTTAAGATATTACTCTAATCAAATGATTGAAATAGATCAAAAAGATCTATTATTAGAGGGTCCAACAGGTGAGATCAATAATTTATTTTACTCAGCAAAGGGCCATTTTTTATGTATTAGTCCATGGAACTTTCCTGTTGCTATTTTAATAGGCCAAATTAGTGCTGCATTAGTTACAGGCAACAAGGTGACAATTAAGCCTTCTGAGCATACTTCTATACTTGGATTTCTAGTTACACAACTATTTCATAAAAATGGGGTGCCTTTAAGTAGTCTGCAGCTTGTCTTGGGAGATGGTAAGCATGGCGATATTTTATCTAGAATAAATAATCTTAGTGGTGTCGCTTTCACTGGCTCCCTGCAAACTGCAAAGAGAATTCAAAATAATTTAAATACATACCAGAAAGAAATCATTCCACTTGTTGCTGAAACGGGAGGTATTAACGCTATGATTGTTGATTCAAGCGCACTTCTTGAACAAGCTACGGATGACATAGTTAGGTCTGCTTTTGATAGCTCCGGTCAAAGATGCTCTGCCCTGAGAGTGTTATGCGTTCAGGCTGAAATTTATGATGATTTGCTTAAAATGATAAAAGGCAACATGAAAGAGCTAAAAATTGGTAACCCTGAAAATCTTGATACTGATATTGGTCCAATCATTAATAATGACTCTAAAGAAAAACTTGAAAAATATATTAGTTCTAAAAAACAAGCTGGGCTAGACATATATCAATCTGAAAAAAAACAAATGGAAAAGTTTATTTCTCCAACAATCATAGAAATTAAGAATATTAATGACTTAAATGATGAGCAATTTGGTCCAATACTTCACATATTAAAATTTAAATCATCTGAAATAAGCAATCTCATAAATGATATAAATAATAGTGGATTTGGTCTCACCATGGGTATTCACACCAGAATTGAATCTAGGGCTGATCAATTCAGCAAAGAATGTGCAATGGGCAATATCTATATCAATAGAGATATGGTTGGGGCTGTTGTCGGCTCTCAGCCCTTTGGAGGCAGAGGTCTATCGGGCAGTGGGTTTAAAGCAGGTGGGCCTAATTATTTGATGCAATTTCTTGATGAGAAAGTAGTATCTAAAAATTCGGTTGCCTTTGGAGGAAATGCCGAACTGCTCAATATTCAAGAAGACTGATGGTTGGATTTAAAAAAGTACCTACAAAAGGAGTTTTTTTAACTTTTTTTATTTCAGTCATAATGATTTTACTTGTATATATCGACTTTGCTACAGATGAGTCTCTTCCAGAAGAGCAAATTCAATCTTTTGATTCTTTTGAAGAACCTCTTTTAGAAGTTACATCATATGAAATTCATGAAGTAATGAATGGTGAAAATCTATCTATAATTTTTGAAGATTTTAAAGTACCGCTAAATACTGCATATAGGATATTCAGACTAGATAAAGAAAATCTTTTATCACAGATTAGACCAGGAGATTCGATGAAATTTAGTTATCTTGGTGAAAACATTACAAGCATTGAAATTTTCAAAGACAATCTGAACTCATTGCTAATTGATATATCCAACGAGATAAAAATTAAGAAGGTAAAAAAAGATGTTGAACTTATTCAATCATATAAAAGTGGAGTGATTAAATCATCTTTTTATGAAGCAGCTCTCATGGCAGATATTCCAGATAGTATTATTATGGATTTTGCATATATATTTGGCTGGGATATTGATTTTGTTTTTGATATCCGAGAAGGTGACTCTTTTTATGTTGTTTATGAAACACCTTACTCTGATGGCGCGGCTGTAAAAAATGGAGACATAATTCTTGCTAAATTTATCAATAATGGAAAAACCTATTCTGCTAATAGATTTTTTGTAAATGAAAACAAGAAGGAATTCTTTGATAATGAAGGAAATAATTTACAAAAAGCATTTTTAAGAGCTCCATTAGATTTTGCTTACATAAGCTCTCATTTTAATCCTAATAGAATGCATCCTGTACTTCATAAAATTAGAGCACATAACGGAGTTGACTACGCAGCCAGTACAGGCTCTCCTGTAAGGACAACTGGCAATGGAACAGTTTATTATGCTGGGCGAAGGAATGGCTGTGGTAATGAGATAGTTATTAAGCATTCGAATGATTATTCAACGAGATATTGTCATCTTAGTAAATTTAAAGAGAATCTAAAGAAAGGTAAAAAAGTAATTCAAGGAGAAACTATTGGATATGTTGGTAGTACTGGTCTTGCAACAGGTCCTCACCTTCACTATGAATTCAAAATTGGAAACAAGCATGTTGATCCAGTTAAGCTTGAACTTCCATCTGCTGAACCAATCAGTAAAAAATTTAAATCTGATTTTGATACACTATTAAATGATAATAAGTTAATGCTATCTAAATTAGAATCTTTGAATCCTATTAAAAATGAGTAAAAAAATTTATGTTGGAGCAATGTCTGGTACAAGCCATGATGCAGTTGATGTTTCAATAATTGAAATCAATTCAGGAATTAATCTTAGATATTTTTATTCTCAAAAAATACCTGCTAGATTGAAAACTAAAATTAGAAATGCAATAGAGTCAGATATTATTTCCTTAAGTGGCCTTGGAAAACTTAACAAAGAAATTGGTCATATATTTTCTAAAGCCATTAATATTGCAATTGCTAAAAGTAATATTAAAAAATCTAGTATTAATTGCATTGCCATATCCGGCCAAACTATTAGGCATGAAATAGGTAAAAAATATCCATTTTCAATGCAAGTTGGAGATCCAAATATAATTGCTAATGAAGTTGATCTTCCTGTAGTGAGTGATTTTAGAAATATGCATATAGCACTTGGTGGTGCTGGTGCTCCACTTGTACCAGAATTTCATAATGAAATTTTCTACAAATCAAAATGCACCAGAATAATTTTAAATATTGGTGGTATTTCAAATTATTCTTATATCAAAAATAAAAAGCAGATTTGGGGATCAGATATTGGTCCAGGCAATGCTATGATGGATGCATATTGTAATAAGTTCCTTAATAAACCCTTTGATAACAAAGGATCTATTGCATCAAAAGGTGTTATTGATAAGCAAGAACTGAACCGCTTGTTAAAAAATCCTTTTTTTAACAAGTCATTCCCTAAGTCAACTGGTAAAGAATTATTTAACTTAAATATTTTATCAAAAAGTTTTTTAACTCTCTCTGCTAGTGACGTGCTTGCTACTCTTGCTGAGCTTACCGCGCAATCATTAGCAATAGCAATCAAAAAAAATAATCATGCATGTCATGAGTTGATCGTATGTGGAGGCGGAAGTAACAATAGATATCTTATGGGCAGAATAAAAAAATTAGTTGGTGTTGATGTGCTCGTGTCTGATGATTTGCAACTAGACGCACAATCAATTGAATCTATGGCATTTGCTTGGATGGGATATAAAAGGATGAAAAAAGAAACTTTGAAGGTTCAGTTGGGAAATAATAAATATGTTAAAGGGTTGTTAGGCTCAATTGTAAGATCTAAACCGTAAAAGATTCCCCACATCCACATGTTGTCTTGGCATTAGGATTTTGTATGACAAACTTAGCTCCAGACAGATCCTCTACAAAGTCTAAAGTTGAGCCATATAAATATGGATAAGACATTGAATCAATCAACACAGAAAAATCTTTAAATTCTATAACATCATCGTCAAAAGCTTCATCATTATCAAACTTAAAACCATATTGAAAACCAGAACAGCCACCACCAGTGACATAGACTCTAAATTTTGAATTAGTGGTATCCTTAAGAACATTTAATATTCTTAACGAAGCAGATGCAGTTAATGTGATGGAGTTTGGTTCCATATAATTAATATACCATTTAAAAATTTATATCATTCAATATATATTATATTAGAGAACAATATAAAATATTAACAAAATAAAAATTAGATTAAAAAATGTATCAAAATCTTATAATTTACTCCACAACTGACGGTCAAACTATTAAGATTTGTGAAAGAATCTTATCGGTTATCGGTGATAGTAATAACACCAAAATAATATCTGTTAATAATGCCAAAAATGAAAATATTTCTCGCTATAAGAATATTATACTGGGTGCGAGTATTCGTTATGGCAAACATAAAGATGAACTTTATGAATTCATAAAAAGTAATTGCGGCAGTCTGATTGAAGCTGACGCAGCTTTTTTTTCTGTGAATGTGGTCGCAAGAAAACCAGAAAAAAATACACCTGCAACAAATCCATATGTTCAAAAATTTTTATCCCTATCTGAATGGCAACCAACTAAAATTGCTGTATTTGCTGGAAAGATAGATTATCCAAGTTACAATTTTTTAGACAAATTTATGATAAGGCTAATTATGTGGATAACAAAAGGCCCAACTGATACAAAGAATGTTTATGAGTTCACAAATTGGGACGATGTAGATAATTTTGCTAAAAAGATAAATTTATAAAAAGATATATTGTTGATAATATATAGTGCTTAAGGAAACCATAAAAACATCAAATTGAACAAGATAAATAAATCGATAGAACTTTTTAAAGAGGCTAAATCATTAATGCCTGGTGGAGTTAATTCTCCCGTTAGAGCCTTTAAAAATATAAATGGTAATCCGATATTTTTTGAAAAAGCTCAAGGGGCTTATTTGCATGATGCGGATGGGAATAAATACATTGACTTCATTGGCTCATGGGGGCCCATGATCATGGGTCATTCACACCCAGATATAGTAAATGCTATAAAAAAACAGGCCGATCTTGGAACTAGTTACGGAGCTCCAACCTCTTTAGAGAATGATGTTGCATCATTAATTATAAAATGTGTTCCGTCTATAGAAAAAATTAGAATGGTTAATTCTGGAACTGAAGCAACAATGAGTGCTGTAAGACTTGCAAGAGGTTTTACTGGAAAAAATAAAATTATAAAATTTGATGGATGTTATCACGGACATGTAGATTCGTTATTAATTAAAGCGGGATCGGGCGTATCTACTTTTGGGTTGCCAGACTCTCCTGGTGTGCCTAAAGAGTTAGCTAAACTTACCATTACCTGTCCTTATAATGATGTAGATGCTTTTATTAAAATATACAATTCTGTACAAGATGATCTTGCTGCAATAATAGTAGAACCAATAGCAGGAAATATGGGCTTTGTTCCAGCAACTAAAGAGTTCTTAAATACACTCAGAGATTATGCTACTAAAAATCAATCGTTATTGATTTTTGATGAAGTTATGAGTGGTTTTAGAGTGTCTCTTGGTGGTGCTCAAGAAATATATGGAATTACTCCAGACCTTACTGCGTTAGGCAAGGTGATTGGAGGCGGTCTACCAGTTGGTGCATTCGGTGGTAAAAAAGAAATAATGGATTACCTTGCTCCGGAAGGCCCAGTTTATCAAGCAGGAACTTTATCTGGTAATCCTCTTGCAATGGCTGCTGGCTCAGCTCTTCTAAAATTAATTATTGAAACTAATCCCTTTAATACATTACAAAAAAATGCAAAAAAACTGTTAATAGGAATGAAACAGCTTATGGAATCTGCGGGAATCCCATTTTCAACTAATCAGATTGGCGGTATGTTTGGTTTCTTCTTTTCAGAAAATCTTCCACTAAATATTCAAGATGTATCTAAATCTGATGATAAAATTTTTTGCTCTTTTCTTAATGCTGCTATTCAAAATGGAATATATTTTGCTCCATCTAAATTTGAAGCAGGCTTTATATCTCTAAAGCATGGCGATAAAGAAATAGATAAAACACTTGAAATAGTAGAAAAAATTATTCAAAACGGAGATATAAAAAAATGAAATATGACATAAGTGCCCTTGGAAATGCTCTCGTAGATACTCAATATAAAGTTGATCAAAGTTTCCTGTCTGCAATTGGTCTTGAAGCTGATTCAATGACTCTGTCATCTGCAGATGAGCAAGCTCCAATAATAAATAAACTTATTGAAATGGGGTCGGAGTCTATGTCTGATTGCGGTGGCTCTGCTACTAACTCTTTAGTGGCTGCAGCAAATTATGGATCTAAGTGTCATCATGTATGTAGGGTTGCTGACGATGAAGATGGAAGAAAGTACCTTGATAGCCTGCGCTCTGCTGGTGTAGAGCATATCGGTATTAGTTCAAAAAATGCAGATATGCCTACAGGCAAATGTTTGATATTAGTCACTCCTGATGCGAAACGAACAATGAGTAGCATGTTGGGAGTAAGTGCTTTTCTTGGAGCTTCAGACATAAATTTTGAAGTTGTTGAAAATTCTAGAATTTTTTATATAGAAGGTTACATGGTTACAAGTGATGATAACTTTAATGCTGTTATATCTGTTTTAGAGCATTTAAAGGGTAAAGATACGATTAAGGCATTGTCTCTTTCAGATGCTGGAATTGTTCATGGCTTTAGAGATAAATTTGAACTCATAGAATCATACGGAATTGATATGATTTTTTGTAATGACGATGAGGCTGTCGCTTTTTCAAATAAAGAAAATCTTAGTGAAGCTGAAGAGTTTTATAAATCTAAATCATATATGACTATTATTACCAAAGGTTCTGAAGGAAGTATAGTTGTAGAAAATGGGGTTACGCATATAGCTGAAGCTGAAAAAATAATACCCATTGATACTAATGGTGCTGGAGATATGTTTGCCGGATCTTTTATGCATGCATATATTCAAGGTATAGATATTTCAGACTGTGCAAAGTTTGGTAACTACGCATCTTCGAAGGTTGTTGAAACATTTGGGCCTAGATTAGATCCAAATGGATATAAAGAAGTTTTAAATAAATTAAGAAAAAGCTAGCTAATTTCTTCAGTATCTGATATTTTTTCCACCCTAAAATTTCATAAATTCTTTAAATTAATTAATGGCAAAAACAAAAACTGTAGCAGCAAAAAAAGTAGCAACTAAGAAAGCACCTGTAAAAAAAGTAGTAGCTAAGAAAGCACCTGTAAAAAAAGTAGTAGCTAAGAAGGCACCAGTAAAGAAAGTAGTAGCTAAGAAAGCTCCTAAAAAAATTGCTAACAATAAATCTAAAATTGCTCCATATAAGTCTAAAAAAAATGAAAAATATATGAGTGTTGCCATGAAAAGACATTTTGTAGCTGTTTTACTCTTATGGAAAGAGCATCTTCTTGATGAAATGCAAAAAACTTTTGATCATCTTAGAACTAAAGGTGAAACTTACGCTGACCCTGTTGATAGAGCTTCGCAAGAAGA
>Ga0102815_10001694_pt1 | contig 13747 bp, 12 predicted proteins | sample ColrivemetaGS759_FD_79113 | JGI IMG/M metagenome (GOLD analysis project Ga0102815, IMG submission 79113) | Estuarine microbial communities from the Columbia River estuary - Ebb tide ETM metaG S.759 | ecosystem: Environmental > Aquatic > Marine > Intertidal zone > Estuary | place: USA: Columbia...
ATTAGTTTTGAATCTTAATGGACTTGAAGCATTAGGTAATGATTTTGTTTATGAAGGTTGGTTAATTGTAAATGGAACTCCTGTTTCTACAGGTACATTTTCAAGTGTAACGTTTCCTCAAACTTTTGATGTAGATGAGGACGATTTAGTATCAGCATCAACTTTTGTGCTTTCAATTGAACCAGCAGTAGATTCAGATCCTGCTCCAGCATCAACTAAAATATTAGCAGGTGATTTTACTGGAAATGTAGCAGCTGTAAATTCAAATGGTATAGTAGGAGATTTTAGTTCAGCATCAGGAACTTATATTTTAGCTACGCCAACAGACATGGACGACATGAATGAAGAAAGTGGTGTTTGGTTTTTAGATAATTCAAGTGGTAGCGCAGTGTCAGGTTTAGTCTTGCCAACATTAACAGATGGTTGGAAATATGAGGGTTGGGCAGTTATTGGTGGAGTACCAGTTAGTACTGGAACTTTTTCTAGTGTAAATAATTTTGATGATAATGCAACAACATCTATGTTTAAAGGCAATTCTGGTAATGGTCCCGCTTTTCCAGGTGAAGATTATATTCAAAATGCACCAAATGGACTTACTTTTCCAACAGATTTAAAAGGAGCTACTATTGTTATTTCAGTAGAACCTGTTCCAGATAATAGTACAAATCCTTTTACATTAAAGCCATTAGCTCATGTAGTGCCTGCAAATGCGGCTGTGCATACAGCTATAACAATGGGTTCTGGTCCAGTTAGTGCTCTTTCTGGGACTGTATCTAGATAATACTTGTAATATAAATTAGAAATAGTAATAGCACATTTTGAAATATCAAAATGTGCTATTTTTGTTATATGAAAATTTCTAAATCACAACGTAATAATATTATATTTTTCGTATTAATTGCACTTTTATTAATACCACAAACGCGTAAACCAATTCAGGTGTTTTTAAATAAAGGAATGGCTTTGTTTAGTCCTTCTATTGTAAATAAAGACAAACGAGAAGTTGTATCTGACTTTAATTGGAATCTTCAAAACACAAATACCTTAGAAACGTATAATTTTAAAAATACTGAAGGTAAAGTTGTTCTGGTTAATTTCTGGGCAACTTGGTGTCCGCCATGTATTGCAGAATTACCAAGTTTAGATCAACTATACCAAAGTTATAATGATAAAGTTGTTTTTATATTTGTGTCTAATGAAGAAATTTCTGTTGTTAATAAATTTTTAATTATGAAAGGAATGAGTTTACCTGTTTTTAAACCAATCTCAAATTATCCTGAGGTTTTTGATGTGTCTTCAATTCCAAGAACTTTTTTAATTGATAAAAAAGGCAATATAGTTATCGATAAAACTGGAGCAGCAAATTGGAATAGCAAAAAAGTCAGGGAACAGTTGGATAGATTGCTTGAGTAATTTAACATTCTTCTGTTTTTCATTTATTTTCTTCCATCGCATTATTTCTATTCGTACATTTAAGCTTGCTTTTAAATTTTGTTAAATGTTAAAATATAATTATATGTTCTACCGATTGTTTACTCTGGTATTATGCGCACTCATGTCATTTACTCCCATTCAGGCACAGAAAAAGGGGAAAGCAAAAAAAGACAAATCCATAGAGTCAGTACAAAAAAAATCCGCTTTGGAAAATGTTTCATTATCCGGTGTGGCATTTAGAAGCATAGGTCCTGCAGTAACTGGCGGACGTATCATCGATATCGATGTCAATCCCAACGATCATAGTGAATACTACGTCGCTTCCGGACACGGATCCTTGTGGAAGACCACCAATAGTGGAGTGACCTTTAAACCTGTCTTCGATGAACAGCCATCTTTTGCCATTGGTGCAGTTACAATCGATCCGACCAATTCCAATGTCGTTTGGGTGGGAACAGGGGAGAACAATGCCCAAAATAATGTCATTTATGGAGATGGGGTTTACAAAAGTACAGATGGAGGAAAATCCTGGAATAATATGGGATTGAAGGAGTCTCAACAAATCGGAGGCATTGTCATTAATCCCAATAACCCCGATATTGTATTGGTGGCTGCTTATGGGCCTCAAAGAAACTCAGGTGGAGAAAGAGGAGTATTCCGGACTATTGATGGCGGAAAAACTTGGGAGAATGTACTTTTTATAAGTGAACATACAGGTTGTTGGCAAATTCACATGGATCCCAGAAATCCAAATCTGGTCTATGCAGCCGCGCATCAACGCCAACGGCATCTTAATACAGGGGTATTTGGCGGTCCTGAGAGTGGAATTTACAGAAGTACTGATGGGGGGACAAATTGGGAATTGCTAAAAAAAGGACTTCCATCTGGTGCCGTAGGCCGCATTGGGCTGGCGATTTCACCAGTCAATCCAGATGTCATATTTGCGATTATTGAAGCCAAAGAAGGCGCAGGTACATATCGGAGTGAAGACAGAGGAGGCAGTTGGACCAAGCAGAGTGGCTATACGACATCTTTCGGATTCTATATGCATCGCATATTTTGTGATCCTGTACTTGAAGATCGCGTTTATGCTATGGATGTCTTTATGAAAGTAAGCGATGATGCCGGAAAGACATGGAGAAATGTAGGTGAAAAATTCAAGCACGTCGATAATCACACTATTTGGATCAATCCGGATGATAACAGGCATATCCTGGCTGGATGTGATGGCGGCGTATATGAAACTTTTGATCTGGGAAAAAACTGGTTGTTTAAAAATACCATTCCGATTACAGAAATATATAAGGTGACTGTAGATAATGCAAAACCTTTCTACAACGTTTATATCGGTACCCAAGATAATAATAGCCTCGGTGGTCCTTCACGAACCCTTAGTTCAGCAGGTATCGTCAATTCTGATTGGTATTATACCTTAGGGGGAGATGGTTTTGAGAGCCAGGTGGATTGGAAAGATCCCAATATAGTCTATTCTCAGTCGCAAGTAGGTGGATTAGTCCGATATGATAAACTAACAGGTGAACAGCTATATATCAAACCATACGAAGAACCTGGCGATACAGCCTATCGCTTTGACTGGGATGCTGCATTTCTTCTATCGAGTCATGATAATGAGCGACTCTATTTCGGTGCTCACAAGCTATTGAGAACTGATGATATGGGTAGTACGTGGACAGAAATAAGTGGTGACTTAACTCATGGTTTTCCAAAAGAAATGTTGCCATTGATGGGACGTACTTGGAGTGTGGATGATTTAGCGCGAATAAGCAGCACCGCACAGATCGTGACCATAGCAGAATCACCACTCGATGAAAATATCATCTTTACAGGTTCAGGAGATGGTTTAATATATTATACACATGATGGTGGGGAAAACTGGAATAGGGGTATGGCAAATGGATTGCCGGAAACAGCAAGGATACACCATATCATCGCTTCCAATCATGATAAAAATGTTGCGTATGCTGCCTGTCATCATTTTAATGCAGGGGATTATCTACCCTATCTATACAAAACTACCAATGGTGGACTAACCTGGCAAAATATCAATACTAATCTGCCCAAAAAAGGGAGTACGTATACAGTAGGTGAAGACCATGTGGATCCTGATCTACTCTTTGTCGGTACTCAGTTTGGTGTGTATTTTTCTAATACAAAGAAGCCTCATTGGATAAAACTCAAGACTGGTATCCCCACAAATACTGTGATGGACCTGGATATTCACAGGGGGGAAAATGATCTCGTTGTATCCACTTTTGGTCGTAGTATCTATATTTTGGATGATTATACGCCATTAAGAAATCTGGATAAGGGAATTATCGAAAAGGAAGCCGCAATTTTTCCTATTGAGGATGCATTAATGTTTATCGAAGCCAATCCATATGGATATCCTGGAAAAGGTTCTCAGGGCATGGGGCTGTGGGCAGCGCCCAATCCACCAGTTGGAGCTACGATTACCTATTACATAAAGGAAAAGCCAAAATCACTCAAGGAACAACGAAGAGAAACAGAGAAGAAAGCCATCAAGGATAATTCGATTATTAAATATCCTGACTATGAGACGCTGAATAAAGAAAGAGATGAACGCGATTCTTATTTGCTTTTTACTATCAAAGATACTGATGGCAGGACCATACGCAAGATCAAGAAGGAAATTAGTGTAGGTGTACAGCGGCTAGTTTGGGATTTCAGGATGACACCACCATATCCTGTTTCTATTTCAGATTCTAAGGAAAGATCGCCTTGGGATCAGGTAGGAAAAGGTTATATGGTCATGCCAGGGAATTATACCGTTACACTCGATAAATTTGATGGAGAAAAGTGGGTTCAATTGGATGGTCCTAAGGAATTCACCTGTAAACCACTACATAACAGAAAACTCAATGCATCTGAATTGGTAGAACTCAATATATTTAATAAAAAGGTAGCTGTACTTTCCAGAACGGTGAGTGGAGCAGAAGCCCATCGTAAGCATTTGGCAGATAAAGTACCTTATCTTAGGAAGGCAGTCGTGAGCGGTCATAGTGTTTCCAGAGAGATACTAGATGATATCACGGCTCTTGAAAAGACGTTGACCCTCATTGGTAGAAAAATGAATGGAGATATTTTGCGAGCTAAATACGAAGGCTCAGCACCTACCTCCCTCAAGGGCAGGATAGACCTAGTTACAAATTCGCTTTGGTCCACTATGTCCACTCCGACGAGTACCTTCAAGCGAGCGTACAATGAAGTTTCAGATAGTTTTTCAGCTATTCTCTTAGAATTGGAGAAAGCGGACAACAGTTTAAAAATTATCGAGGATAAATTAGAGAAAGCAGGGGCACCTTATACACCTGGCCGATTTCCGGTTTGGAATAAAGGGTAGGATATAACGGTATATAGTTTCTCATTGAATTACGGATTGTCGAACCGACATTAATTTGATTTATATTAAAATCATTAAAAAAACGTTCAAATACATCCGTCATCCAATACCATGTTGGCCCAATATCAAATGTTAACCCATCTTTTTTTAGTTGACGGGTAAGTACAGCAATAGTTGAGTTTTTTTCAAAAATTGTTACATCATAGCCTGATAGTTTTTGATGTTAGTTGTATACCAAGAACTTTTTTAATTGATAAACAAGGAAATATTGTCATCGATAAAACTGGAGCTGCAAATTGGAATTGTAATAAAGTACAAGCTACTATTGCTGAACTGCTGAATTAAAGAGTTTTAAAAAACGCTTTAATAAAACTAAAACTAAATAAAGACAGCATCACTTTTATATCTTCTAGCAGATTGGATTCTTCATCAAGAAATCTAAACATTGTGGCAGAATTGTTTTTTCTGTAATACTCTTGAAAAATCCATTCACCTTTGTGATTTTCATCTTTTAGTACTTGTAAAAATACTTTATCGTAAAACTTATATTTTGATTTAAACAATCCTTTAGAAGGTGTTTGATTAGCCTTAAGATTCTTAATTAGTATGTCAACTTTTTTTTGTGTGATTTTAAAAGAATAACCAGAAGAACCTTTTACCCAACCTCCAGCTGTACCAATTTTAGTAACTTTTTGAGTATTGTATTTATAAAAGGGAAATGTGGACATTGGTATTTGTCCTGTCTCCGTATCAATAATTTTATATTCAAAAATATTAAGGTATTCTTTTAAGTACTGTTTTATATAAGTATCATAAGTAGTTTCATCAACTAGTTGCTTTGTAAAATAAGTGAATTCAACTAAAGCTTCTGTTTTAGAAAAAGGTAAGACATACATAAAAGTAGTTTGGTTGCCATCTTTTAATCTGTAATCCATCATTGTAAATTCATCATCATTAAAAGAGTCTTTTTTTGTTGAAATTACCCAACCTTTAAAATGCTGAATTAATGTTGTATACGTATTAGAAGCTTTATAAAAATCTGCAGGAATTCTGCTATCAAATACATGTGTTGCTGTATAGGTATTCTCTGGAGTTTTAACATGAACTACATTGTTTTCAACTACATCTTTGACCTTTTCAACTATAAATTTAAAATTATTTTTAGTGGCTAATTTTGTTTTGATTTTAGTATAAAAATCTAAAGAACGAACACTTTTATAGGTATAAGGTGAAAGATTTAAATGTATCTTTTTCTTAGATGTAATAACATTAGCTTTATTCCAAGTTTTATAGGCAAGCTCACTTAATTCTGTAGTGTCTTTTTCCCAAAAACTCCATGTTTTATCGTTTGTATTTTTTGCAGAAGCATCTATTAAAGCAATTTGTTTTGAGATAAAAAAAGAATTGGAACTTAGAGCTAGAGCCAATTGTAAACCAGCTAAACCATTGCCAATAATTATATAATCATAATGTGATTTTGGCATTGCATTTTAGATTGAACTTTTATTTTTTGAAGTACTTAAAAGGTACAAATAGCATACCGAAACATTCGCCTTCTTGTTTTCCTAAATGCTTGTGATGAATTTTATGAGCTTTTCTCAGTCCTTTTGCATACCAATTGTTAACGCGAGTAAATAATCTAAATCTTTGATGAATAAATATATCGTGAACAATAAAATATGCAGCTCCATAAGCCATAATACCTAAACCAATTGGTAATGTAAACCATATATTTTCATAGCTCCATAAATAAAAGCAAACTATACTAACAATAGCGTAAAAAATAAAAAAGGCATCATTGCGTTCAAACCAACTATCATGATCTTTATGATGATGATCTTTGTGTAAAGACCATAATATACCATGCATAATGTATTTATGAGTAAACCAAGCCATAAATTCCATAATACTAAATGTTCCTAAAAAAATAAGAATCCACATAAAAATCTTCATGATATAAAGTTATAATAAATTAAGTTGAAATTTTACATAACTACGAGTTAATAGTTCAAATTTCTTATAGTTTGGAACTCTAATTCTTGTATTTTTAATTTCAAATGCAGGTGTATGTTTAAGTTTTTTTAGCAATTGACTATAATAACGATACGCCATAAATACACCAAATTTCGCTTCCATTGGTAGTTGTTTAATTCCTTTTAAACCTTCTGAAAAATCTTGCTCTATTTCATCAATGATGAGTTTTTTAGAGTCCTCGTTAAGATTACATAAATCTGTATTAGGGAAATACGTTCTGTTTAAAATGTCATGATCATCTTTTAAGTCTCTTAAAAAATTCACTTTTTGAAAAGCTGAGCCTAATGCCATTGCAGAATCTTTTAATTCATTATATTTTTGAGTGTCTCCATCTACAAAAACTTTTAAACACATTAATCCAACAACATCTGCAGAACCATAAATATATGCTTCATATTCTTCTTTTGTTAAGTATTTAGATTTGTGTAAATCCATTCGCATCGAATTCATAAAAGCTTCAACTAATTTTACATCTATGTTATATTGATGATACGTATACTGAAAGGAATTAAGAATTGGATTTAGACTTATTTTGTTTTTTATGGCAAGATATAAATCATTTTCAAAGTTCTTGAAAAGTTCTTTTTTATTAAAATCATGAAAAGAATCAACAATCTCATCAGCAAATCTTACAAAGCCATAAATGTTATAAATGTCTTGTCTAATAGAAGGTGCAAGCATCTTAGTAGCCAATGAGAAAGAAGTACTATAAGATTTAGTTACAACTTTACTACACGATTGCGAAACAGTGTCGAATAATGATTTCATTTCTTATTATTTGTTTAAAAGTTGTTTTTAATTTTGTCTTGATAATTGTTTAATTATTAACTCTGAAGATAGTTTTCCAGATATTAATGATGGTGGCACTCCTGGTCCAGGAACAGTAAGTTGGCCCGTAAAATACAAATTTTTTACTTTACTGCTTTTAATTTTTGGTCTTAAAAATGCAGTTTGTAATAATGTGTTAGCCATTCCGTATGCATTACCTTTGTAAGAATTGTAATCTTTAACAAAATCGTTAACACAAAATGATTCTTTAAAAAGTATCGAATCTGTTACATTTTGAGTCGTTAGTTTTTCAAAACGAGATATAATCTTATTAAAATAGAGTTCTCTTAATTCTGGTGTATCTTCTAATCCAGGTGCTAGTGGTATTAAAAATATTCCAGCTTCTTTACCATCTGGAGCAGAACTAGAATCTGTTATGCTAGGAAAACTGGCATAAAATAACGGCTCATCTGGCCAATTTGGTTTATCGTAAATATCTTGTGCGTGTTTATCAAAATCTACATCAAAAAATAAGGTATGATGGTTTACATTCTTTAATTTTTTATCAAATCCAACATAAAAAAGTAGAGAAGAAGGTGCAAAGGTCTTATTATTCCAATATTTTTCTGTGTACTGTCTTAGATTTGAATCTAATAAAGTTTCTGTATGGTGGTAATCTGCACCACTTAAAACGATATCACTATAAAAAGATTCTCCATTAGATATAACACCAATGGCATTTTTTTTATGTGTTATAATTTTTTCTACAGGTGAATTTAGTTTAATTTTTACACCTAATTCTTTAGCAAGTTCTTCTATTCCTAGTATTACTTGATACATGCCTTTTTTGGGATGAAACGTGCCAATTCCAAAATCAGCATAATTCATAAAGTTGTAAAACGATGGTGTTTTACTTGGTTTTGCTCCTAGAAACAAAACTGGAAATTCAAGAATTTGAGCTAAACGATTATTTTTAAACTCTTTTCTAACATCCCTTTTAATAGTACTAAAAAATTGATTTAATTTTTTAATAGTATCTAAATTAACGAGTTCCAATGGCGATACTCCAGGATTATAGACCAAGTCTTTAATAGCAATATTATAATTGTCTTTAGCTTGGTCTATAAACTTCATAAGTTTTCTAGAGCTACCAACTTCTTCTTTTTCAAATGCTTTACATATTTTCTCTATACTATCTTCAATAGTGATGTAGTCATTAACATCAAAATAAACACTATAAGCTGGATTTAGTTTTTCTAATTGATAATAATCGCTTGGCTTCTTATTAAAATCGTTAAAAAATCGTTCAAATACATCTGGCATCCAATACCATGTTGGTCCAATATCAAATATAAAACCCTCTTTTTTTAATTGACGCGCTCGTCCACCAATAGTTGAGTTTTTTTCAAAAATTGTAACATCATAACCCGACTTTGCTAAATAACAAGCCGAAGCTAAAGATGAAAAACCAGATCCAAGTATAGTTATAGTATTCTTCATTGTTTAACAAACATACAAAAAAGATGAACAAAGAATATATATTTAAGAAAAATTTATAACTCTTTTACAAAACTTGTTATTGAATCATAAGTAGTTATGTTGTTTGGTAATTTTTTTGAATCTATAAACTGCGTTTGATAACCAAGGATAAATAATTCATTATCAGACTTATCAAGTATAGTCTTACTGAAAGTTTCTATATAGTTATTAAGCTCTTCTTGTTCTGGTCTTACAGTAAAATAAGTGCCAAAGACAACATTGTTATAGTATTCAGTGATGTCTTTAAGACTATCTATTGGAACACTTTGCCCTAAAAATATAGATTGATAACCAGCGCAAACAATTTCATAGTTAATGTATAATAAACCAAGATCATGTATTTCATGCATTGGTAAGTATAATACAAAGGTTTTATCTTTTTTACTTGGCTCTAATGTTTGAACTTTTTCAATATTAATTAAAAGCTTTTGTTTAATTAAAGTAGTAATAAAATGTTCATGTGCAGGGTTTATAGTATCAGTTTGCCAAAGAATTCCAATGTCCTCTAGTAAAGGTAAAAACACAGAATAAAATATAACTTTAAATGTGTTTTCTTGAAGTAAATTGTTATAAGTAGTATGAAATAAAGTCTGATTAAAATGCAGCATTGCCATTTTAAAAGAATTTATAGCATGGTGTTTTTGTTCTCCTTTCGAAGCAATTTCTCTTACTAAAACAGGAATGTCATCACCTTGCATTTTAGCAATTTTAGAGATTTTGTATCCATTATTATTAAGGAACGACACATTTAATAGCTTTTGCAAACTCGTAATACTATAATTTCTAATGTTTGTGTCAGACCTATTAGGTTGAAGTAAATTATAACGTTTTTCCCAAATTCTTATCGTGTGAGCCTTTATGCCTGTTAAGTTTTCAAGATCTTTTATACTGAAAGAAGTCTTAATATTGTTCATTAAAAAACTATTTATATTAAACAAAAATAGTAATAATTCTTAAATAAACGAAAGTAATATATCTTAAAAAAAACATAAAGTGCGCACGAGAAGACTCGAACTTCCACGACCTAATGGTCACTAGCCCCTCAAGCTAGCGCGTCTACCAATTCCGCCACGTGCGCATTTGAAGTATGCAAAAATAAAAAAAGTTAAGCAGATGCTTAACTTTTTGTGACCTGGCTGGGGCTCGAACCCAGGACCCTCTCCTTAAAAGGGAGATGCTCTACCAACTGAGCTACCAGGTCTCCTACATTTCTGTAATGAGGGTGCAAATATAAAATGTTTAATTAATAAAACAATACTTTTTTTAGGTATTTTTTTTGTTTTTTTGTTGTATCAAAGCTATTGTTTTGGCTTTTAAATTAATGCATATAAAATGATAATAGTTCTAATTGGATATATGGCAAGTGGAAAGTCTACTATTGGGAGAATTCTATCTTCAAAATTAAATTATCGTTTTATAGATTTAGATGATTTTATAGAATCAAAAGAAAATTTAAGTATTTCAGATATTTTTAAAATAAAAGGAGAAATACATTTTAGAAAACTTGAATCAGATTACTTAAATCAATTAATTACCGAATATGATGATATAGTATTATCCTTAGGAGGTGGTACACCTTGTTATGGTAATAATATACCTACTATTTTAAGTTCTAAGAATACGACTTCTATTTATTTAAAGGCTTCAATACCTACAATTACAAATAGATTGATAACTGAAAAAGCAAAAAGACCATTAGTTGCACATCTTAATTCTGAAAAAGATATTCAGAGTTTATTGGTAAACATTTGTTTGAACGTTCATCGTATTACAACCAAGCTAATTATTCCATAATGATAGACGGAAAAACTAAAGAAGATATTATAGAAGAAATAATTTTTGATTTATTCTAAATAAGCAGCAAGCTTCTTACCTTTTAGCAATACCTCTACATGATGATTTAAAGAAGTTGAAAGTGAAATGCCTTTAAAATCTGCTTTTACAGGATATTTTTTGTGATTTCGGTTTATTAAAACTGCTGTTTTAAACTGTTTTAGAGGAACATTTAAAAAATGCTTTACACTATATATTAAAGTAGTGCCAGAATTTAGAACATCATCAACCAATACTATAGATTTGTTTTTGTAGTCTTCTTCTGGTATTGAAGTTGTTATAGGATTTTGAGGATGTTTTTTATCAATAATTACCTGACACAATGTAGGATTAATACTTGAAATTTCTTCTAAAACAGATTTCAGTTTTTTAGCAAAAATAAATCCGTTATTTCCTATTCCAGCAATAATGACTTCTTTTTCATTAACATTACATTCGTATACTTGATATGCAATACGTTTTATTTTATGAAGTATCTGATCGTGCGATAAAATACTGTTCTCTTGTAAAGCCATATTTATTTTTTTTCAAAGATAAAAAACAGTTCTCTATTTTGTCTAGGTTTTATAGAGTTATATGCTGTGTCTAGTTGTCTAATTTTATAATAAGAGTCAAAATGTTTTTCGTACTCTTTTTGGCTTCCACCAAAAGGAGGGCCTTCATTAGTTAAAGGAAAATCAAAAAGCAAGCCAACAAGTTTTCCTCTAGGTTTTAATAAGCTATGTGTATGTTTAGCATAGAGTTGCCTTAATTCAGGGTTAAGAGCACAAAAAAATGTTTGTTCAATTATTAAGTCAAATTCACCTTCAAAATTAAAAAAGTCAGTTTCAATAAGATTATTATCTGGAAAACTAGATACCCTATTTTTAAAATTAGATAAAGGAGGTTTTGCTATATCAACAATAGTTATATTCTTAAATCCGTTTTTCCATAAATACTCTGCTTCATGAGCGTGTCCAGCACCAGGAATTAATATCTTTAATTCTTTGTTATGTATTTGATCTATGTAATTTTTAAGAGGTCTTGAAATTTCTCCAAGATCCCAACCTGTAGATTGTGATTTGTATTTATTTTCCCAATAGGTTTTGTCTAGTTTAGTCTTCATCTAAATAATCTTCTATTTCTCTTCTGTCTTTTTTTGTAGGTCTTCCAGCTCCTTTTTTTCTGTAATAATCCTTAGCAATTTTCAATAACTCTTGAGTTTCAAATTCTTCTTTAGGTGTTGTGTCTGTAATATAAATAGCTACAAGTTTTGCTCCAATTCTATTTGGAGGAATATCATTTATAGTAAATTGATAGTTTATTTGGTTTTTTCTTACTACAATTTTATCTGTTATATAAATTTCTCTACTAGGTTTAACAGCATCTCCATTAACTTTAACATGCCCTTTTTTACAAGCTGTTGTTGCGATATTTCTTGTCTTAAAATATCTAACACACCAAAGAAATTTATCTATTCGCATAAAAAGATTAAAACTACGTTAATTGTTTTGTACTAAAATAGTATAAAATTGTATCTTGCAGCCTTTAAAAAATATATATGAATAGTAGAATATATCTTCTTAGTGTATTAATAATTACCTTGATGTTTGCTTCATGTAATAAAGATGATGACGAGACGACATCGAATCCGCCAAGAGATAGAGGTGAGCAACAAGTTATAGATAACGATTCTTTAGTAGGTTATTTACAGACACATTACTATAACTCTGGTTTTTTTGTAGGTAATACAAATCCAAGAATGAATGATGTTATCATTTCTGAATTACCAACAGATAGTGAAGGCAACTATTTACCTTTACCAGATCCAACTAATAATACACTTCTAATTGATGCTGTTGAATCAAAAACTACTGTACATGCTGAAACAGAGTATGAATATTATGTCTTAAAAATAAATCAAGGTGGAGGAGCAGATGTTCCAAATTTTTGTGATAGAATTCGGGTTATTTATCGCGGTAATACTCAAGATGAAAATATGTTTGATAGTACTGTAATTCCAGTCGTATTAGACCTTTCTTCTTTAGTGCCTGGATGGAGTAGAGTATTCCCAGAATTTAATACAGCAGATAATTTTATACTTAATGGTGATGGAACTGTAGAGTTCACAGATGCAGGTGTAGGTGTAATGTTTTTACCTTCTGGGTTAGGCTATTTCTCAACTGGAGCAAGTGGTATCAGCCCTTATTCAAATTTAATTTTCAGATTTGAGTTTTATCAGACGGAATTAAATGACCATGACAACGATAATGTGCCCTCATATTTAGAAGATTTAAATAATGACTTAAGCTTATTAAATGACGATTCAGATGAGGATGATTTTCCTGATTATGTAGATGTAGACGACGATGGTGATGGTGTCCTTACAAGGCTTGAAGATTTAGAACCTGATACAGATTTAGAAACTGATGCAGATGGAGATGGAGATCCAACTAACGATATTGGAGATGGAGATCCAACAAATGATGATACAGATGGAGATGGAATACCTAATTATTTAGATGAAGATGATGATTGTTCTAAAAGTGATGATGAAAACCAAAATGGAATTCCTGATTGTATTGAGAATTAAAAAATTAAAGTTGATAAATAAAAAACCGCTTAATAGCGGTTTTTTATTTAATATGGTTTAAATTTCTACAAATTAATAGACAAACTTAAAATTAGTTGATCAGGTCTTGTGTCTAGTCTGTCGTTTATTACAAGTCCATTATTATCTAAAAAAGTAGCTTCATTGTCACTAAAACCTCTTTCATA
>Ga0102815_10001696_pt1 | contig 13746 bp, 12 predicted proteins | sample ColrivemetaGS759_FD_79113 | JGI IMG/M metagenome (GOLD analysis project Ga0102815, IMG submission 79113) | Estuarine microbial communities from the Columbia River estuary - Ebb tide ETM metaG S.759 | ecosystem: Environmental > Aquatic > Marine > Intertidal zone > Estuary | place: USA: Columbia...
AGCCGGTGATCGGGCCGGTAGAAATCGCTGTCGACCACCGATTCAGCCACCGCGTCCCAGCTGTCGGCTGACAGCAGCAGGCCACCCAGCACGGATTGCTCCGCCTCAATGGAATGAGGCTGCATTTTGATCCGGGCAATATCGCCATCGCCCATGTAGGGCAATTCAGAGACATTGCTGGGAAAATCAGGTTCAGACATGGGTTAAAAACGACTTGGTGAGCGACTGCACAGAGTAGCGGAAATTGGCACGGCAACCAAGCGAAAGGGCGGGAGTAGGGATGTGAATGGTCGAATCAATCCGACCAGCCGCCCTGCAGGGCCGAACGTGTTCGGCCGGGCTTGTACGGGCTTAACAGGAAGGCCGAGTGAACCCGGCCCTACCGGTACTTACTCAGGTACTTACTCAGGTACTACAGCAATCGCCACAGCAGCGGTGACGTCACCGTGAACCTGGATGGCGACTTCGTACTCGCCCACTTCACGCAGGGCGCCTTCGGGCAGGCGAACTTCAGATTTGTCCACTTCGCAACCGGCAGCGGTAACCGCCTCGGCGATATCGCGGGTGCCCACGGAACCGAACAGCTTGCCTTCCTCACCGACATTGGCGGCGATCGAGATCAGGCCCAGCGCATTGATGCTGTCAGCGCGAGACTGGGCAGCGGTCAGGGCGGTAGCGGCGGCAGCTTCCAGCTCGGCGCGGCGCGATTCAAATTCCGCAATGCTGTCCGCAGTGGCAGGTACAGCCTTGCCATGGGGGATCAGGTAGTTGCGGCCGAAACCGGCCTTCACGTCAACCTTGTCACCCAGGCTACCCAGGTTGCCGATGTTTTCCAGCAATATGACTTCCATCCTACTTTCCTCTTTTCGGGGAGTTGCCTCCCTCGGCTTCAAATTTTGGTTTTCGGCACGCGGTTATTCCCGCCTGCTAGTCTTGTTTTTCGTCTCCGCCGGCCTTGCGGGCCCAGCGCTGGCGGAACTTCAGCCAGCTGTCGGCTATCGCCGCGCCCACCACCACCAGCTTCACCGGATCAAACAGCAGCCAGGCCACATAGAATCCGGTCAGCCATCCCCTGCCCTGCCCGCTCAACGCGGCCCGCGCATGCACCAGTGCCAAGCCGTTAAATACCAGCGGTACCACGCAGATCATGGCCCAGGTGTGATAACTCACCCCCGCCGACCACAGGGCCAATGCCCCAAGGGCCAATGCCAGACTTATCGCTGGCGGGTAATACACCGCCCTGAACTCCTGGCCAAAACCGCCGGGATTGTACAGGGCCGCCTGCCAGTAACGCGCCAGCAGCAGGCAGAACACGGCGACCATGGCATTACCGGCACCCAGCATGCCCGCTATCTGCAGCGCATCCGGCCTGGCCAGTACTACCGCCTCGCCGCCCTGGGACAACTGCTGCTCCAGGGTCGCCAGGAACTCACCGAAGTAAGTCACCATCTGCTCCAGGTACTGGCCGCCCAGGGTCATCAACAACACCGCGCTGAGCAAACCTACCGGCACACTGGCCAATATCGCCAACGACAAATTGACCGTCAGGCGCAACACCAGGGCGAGCGCCGCAGCGCCTACCAATAATGTCAGCGGCCCACTATCGCCGTAGACAAACACCAGCGTTCCCGCTGGCAACAGGCCCCAGGCCAACAGCCAGGCACCCGGCCCCACGCCTTTGCGCAGGATGACCAGCGCCACCGCGGCGGCACTGATCCAACAAAACATCAGGCTCCCCGCACCTGCTACTGTTACCAGCAGTGCCTGGAAGCGACCGCGCATGATAAATGCGGCAAGGCCCTTCACAACGACCCTCGCTTAATCAACGCGCGAATCAACGGATCCCTACTGATGGGCGTCCGAGTAAGGCAGCAGTGACAGGTACCGCGCGCGCTTGATGGCGGTGGTCAACTGGCGCTGGTATTTGGCCTTGGTGCCGGTGATCCGGCTGGGGACAATTTTGCCAGTCTCGGAAACGTAGGCCTTCAGGGTTTCCAGGTCCTTGTAATCGATCTGCTTGGTGCCTTCGGCAGTGAAGCGACAGAACTTACGGCGACGGAAAAAACGTGCCATGGTAATACTCCTTTAAATCTCTGATTCGTTACAGATAGTGGATGAGCGATCTAGTCTTCGTCAGACTCGTCTTCGTCATCGTCATCACTGTCATCCTCGCTGGCCTGGGCGCGAGCAGTGGCTGCGGCTTCAGAAGCCTGGCGCTCTTCGTAACGGCTCTTGCGCTCACGGTTCTCTTTCTCGGCCTTCATGATGAAAGACTCTTCAGTCACGGGCTCATCGGTGCGAATAACCAGGTTACGAATCACAGCGTCGTTGTAACGGAAAGTGGTGGTGAGCTCTTCCATAGCGTCGTTTGAAGCTTCAACATTCATCAGCACGTAGTGTGCCTTGTGAATCTTGTTGATCGGGTAAGCCAACTGGCGGCGGCCCCAATCTTCCAGACGGTGCACCTGGCCGCCATCTTTCTGGATAGCGGTGGTGTAGCGCTCGATCATGCCGGGCACTTGCTCAGACTGGTCCGGATGGACCATAAAAACGATTTCGTAATGTCGCATACGTGTAGCTCCTTACGGGTTAATGCTACCCACTGCATCAATGCGCGGTGTAGCAAGGAGGATCGGCCGCTTGGGGCAGCCGGGCAAATTTTAGAGCGCGGATTCTACATAGTTTGGGGGTTGGTAGCAATAGCACCGGAAGCCGACGGTAATACCGCTGCCAGGGACGGGCAGCCGGTCTCAGCCCGATCGCTGCCGCAATGCCTCGAACAGGCAGATGCCGGTGGCCACTGACACGTTGAGGCTGCTGACCGAGCCAGCCATGGGCAGCCGCACCAGGTAATCGCACTGCTCCCGGGTAAGGCGCCGCATACCGCTGCCCTCGGCGCCCATGATCAGCGCCATGGAAACAGTCAAGTCATTGTTATATATGGTATTTTCTGCTTCACCCGCGGTGCCGAACAACCATACACCGCGCTCCTTCAGGGCCTGCAGGGTACGACTGATGTTAGTGACCCTGGCAAAGGGCACCACCTCGGCGGCGCCGCAGGCTACCTTGTGCACAGTGGGGCTGAGATCGGCTGACTTATCCTTGGGCACCACCACCGCATCGACGCCGGCGGCGTCGGCACTGCGCAGGCAGGCACCCAGGTTGTGAGGGTCGGTGACCCCGTCCAGCACCAGGATCAGCACCGGCCCATCCTTGTTGTCCACCATGCGCAGCAAATCGGCTTCTTCCCAGAGGTTGGACCCGGCACCCTCTCCCGCCTCCACCGGCAGCTTGACCACCTCGGCCACCGCGCCCTGGTGTCGGCCCTGAACCATCTGGTCCAGCGCCGGGCGGGCTATATGGTCCACGGGTACGCCCTGGTTACGGGCCAGCTCCAGCAATTTGCTGATGCGCTTGTCGTCACGTCCCTGCTGTATCCACAAGCGCTGCACTGATTTGGAATTGCGGCGTAACAGGCTGTCTACCGCGTGAATACCGTATATGTACTGCATGGATATCTCGCGTTAGCTAGCGGCGCCGGCGCATTCCGGTTTTCCCCTTGGGCTTGGGTTTGTCCTTATCTGCCGCAGCGCCTCCGGGCTTACCTTTGGCGGCGGTACCGGCATTGGCAGCTTTGCCGGCAGTTTTGGAGCTCGCCTTCCTGCTGGCAGCTTTAGCGCGGGGCTGGTTCTGGCCGCCCTTGCCAGTGGCGGCCTTGCCGGAGCGGGATTTACCTGCGCCCGCTCTAGCGGTACCGGACTTGCCTGACCCTGCCTTGCCTGAACCCTTGCCTGCACCTGTCTTGCCTGAGTCGGATTGCCGGGCACCTTGCTGGCGTCCCCCGCTCTTGCGCCCACCCGACTTGGCTTTGCGAGGCGGCTCGCTATCCAGCAGCTCCAGGTCGATCTTCTTGTCGTCCAGGTCGACCCGGGCCACCTGCACTTTCACCTTACCACCGAGTTGGAAAGAACGGCCGGTGCGCTCACCGGTCAGGCGCTGATGGGAGGCGTCAAAATTGTAATAGTCGCCGGGTAGCGCGGTAATGTGCACCAGCCCTTCTATATAGAGGTCGTCCAGCTCAACGAACAGGCCGAAGCTTGTCACAGCGGCGATCACCCCACCAAACTCATCGCCCACGTGATCCTGCAGGTACTCACACTTGAGCCAGGCCTCTACCTCGCGGGTGGCGTCGTCGGCGCGGCGCTCGCTCATGGAGCAGTGCTCGCCAAACACCGCCATGGCGTGCATGTCGTAGGGGAAAATACGCTTGGTTTCAATCGGCTCGGCGCCCCGCACCCGCTTCACACCCTCGGCCTTGCGCTTGGAGCGAATCACAGAACGCATACCGCGGTGCACCAGCAGGTCGGGATAACGGCGAATCGGCGAGGTAAAGTGGGCATACGCCGGGTAGTGCAGGCCGAAATGGCCTTCGTTCTCCGGCTGGTAGACCGCCTGGCGCAGGGAGCGCAGCAACATGGTCTGGATTATGTGTGCGTCCGGGCGGTCTTCAATCTGCTGCAACAACAGCTGGTAATGCAAGGGGGTAGGTTTGACGCCACCACCCAGGTCCAGGCCCAGCTCACCGAGAAACTTGCGCAGGTTCTCCAGTTTCTCCTCGGTGGGGCCCTCGTGCACCCGGTAAAGAATGGGCAAGTTGTTGGCCTCGAAGAATTCAGCCGCGGCCACGTTGGCGCACAGCATGCATTCCTCGATCAGCTTGTGGGCGTCGTTGCGAACCACGGGGATGATGGCTTCAATCTTGCGCTGCTCATTGAAAACAATTCGGGTTTCCACGGTCTCAAAATCAATCGCACCGCGCACATCCCGGGCTCCGCGCAGCACTTTGTACAGGCTGTGCAGCCGCTTGAGGTCAGGCACCCTGCGCTTGTCCACATCCGGATGGGAGCCCTTTTCCAGCACCTCGCCCACCTGGGTGTAGGTGAGGCGCGCATGGGAGTGGATCAGCGATTCATAAAAAGCGTATTTGGTCATCTTGCCGGCGCGGTTGAGCTCCATCTCGCAGACCATGGCCAGGCGATCCACCTGGGGCTTGAGGGAACACAGGCCATTGGACAGGGCCTCGGGCAACATGGGCACCACCCGTTCGGGGAAATACACCGAGGTGGCGCGCTTGGCAGCTTCTTCGTCCAGCGCGGATCCCGGGCGCACGTAGTGGGACACATCGGCAATCGCCACCCACAGGCGCCAGCCACCGAGGGTGCGCTTCTCGCAGTACACGGCGTCATCGAAGTCACGGGCGTCTTCACCGTCGATGGTGACAAAGGCCAGCTTGCGCAGATCTACCCGCCTGGCTTTATCTTCCTCCAGCGGCTCGGCCTCCAGCCGGCCCGCCTCCTCGACCACCGCTTCCGGCCACTCCCAGGGAATGCCGTGGGCGCGAATCGCCACATCGATTTCCAGGCCCGGGTCCATGTGATCACCGAGAATCTCGCTGACCCGACCCTTGGCACCCAGCTGGCGGGTAGGGTAGTCGGTGATTTCAACCGTGACAATATGGCCCGGTATCGCCCCGCCCTTGCCCTTGGGGGGGATCAGTATCTGGTGGGTGATGCGGCCATTTTCCGGCACCACAAAACCAATGCCGCCCTCTTCCTGGTAGCGACCCACCACGCTAGCGTGCGCCCGTGAGAGCACCTCTACCACCTTGCCCTCCTGGCGGCCGCGGCGGTCCGTACCCGTGACCTGCACCAGCACCTCGTCACCATCGAATACAAAGTGCATCTGCCGTGAGCTCAGGTAGACATCTTCATCGCCAACCAGAGGTACGGCAAATCCGTAGCCGTCCCGATGCCCCTGCACCCGGCAGTGCATCAGGTTCATGCGCTCCACCAGGCCATAGGCGCCGCGGCGGTCGACCATCAGCTGGCCGTCCCGCTCCATCGCCCGCAGGCGTTTGCGCAGCGCGTCCAGGTCCTGCTCCTCCGACAGCGCCAACTGACTGGCGATCTGGTCGTTGTTCAGCGGTTTTTCAGCGCTGTGCAACAGCGCCTGGATAGCTTCACGACTGGGGATGGGGTTGGTGTAATTGGCTGCTTCGCGCGCAGCGTGGGGGTCCGCAATTTTGCCCTTCTTGGCCATAGGTATTGGGTCTTCCTTAAACAAATGTAAAGATAATCAATCGGTTCGCGGCACAGTATACGCGAGGATTGACAAAGCGGTGTCAGAAAAGTAAAGTGCGCGCCCTCGGTGGGTGCACGGGCGTGAACTGTACAATCCACCGACATATTTGCCCAGATGGTGAAATTGGTAGACACGCTAGCTTCAGGTGCTAGTGCTCGCAAGGGCGTGGAGGTTCAAGTCCTCTTCTGGGCACCATATCTTAACTGTTTGTTTGTATTAAATAATTTCCAATTCCCTCAACGCCGGCCTCGACGCATCGAGATCGGCGTTTTGCGTTTTGCGTGTGTGCCACCGGCCACCCCCAGTCTGCTATCCTTGACGCTTCGATAATTCAAGGGGTCAGAGTCCTTGAAATGAGCCGCCTTTCAAGGACTCTGACCCCTTGAATTCCTTGAATTCCTTGAATTTCGAGATCAGGCATACTGCCTGCCTGGGGCACCGGTTCCGCTCCACCACCGACACACCGTGGAAGTACGAGATTGAAATGACACCCGCAATCATTGCCGCAATAAAAAATAGGATCCCACACACCGTACATGAGTACTCGCATGATCAGGCAAGTGAATCCTATGGGCTTGAGGCGGCCGGGAAGATGGGCGTTCCGCCGCAGAGAGTGTTCAAAACCCTGGTCGTGACCCTCGACAACAGGGAGCTGGCCGTGGGGGTGATTCCGGTTTCATCCATGCTCAGCATGAAGCTCATCGCCCGGAGTGCAGGGTCCAAGAAGGCGGCCATGGCCGATAAATCCGCTGTTGAGCGATCCACCGGGTATGTACTGGGAGGGGTAAGCCCGCTTGGCCAGAAGAGACGGCTGAAAACTATTATTGATTCATCTGCCGGCAATTACCCCACGATTTACGTCAGTGCTGGCCGCAGGGGGCTGGAAATCGAGTTGAGTCCTGCTGACCTGGCGCAACTGACAGGCGGATCGATGGCTGATATATGCCAGTAAACCGGCGTCCGGAAAACGCCTGGCTATTGCGATTGTGAATAACCAGGGACGCACAAAATTCGGCACTTTCGGCGGCGTGTTTACCCCCTGCGTGCTGATGATACTGGGGGTTATCCTCTACCTGCGCCTGGGACAGGTGACCGGACAGGCCGGGCTGTGGCAGGCCCTGCTGGTCATCGGCTTCGCGAACCTTATCACCCTGCTCACAGCGCTGTCCCTGAGCGGGATCGCCACCAACACACGGGTGCACGGCGGCGGCGCCTACTACCTGATCAGCCGCAGCCTGGGGGTGGAATACGGTGGCACCATCGGCCCGGTACTGTACCTGGCCCTGGCCGTTTCCGTGGCGCTTTACGTTATCGGCTTTACCGAGGCGCTGCTGTGGATATTCCCGGCACTGGGCGTATCCCCGCGGGTCTGCGCAAGTCTCGTCAACCTGCTGGTGTTTGCCTGCGTGTTTATCGGCGCAGGGTGGACTATCAAGGTCCAGTATCTCACCCTGGGGGTCATTGCCCTGTCCCTGTTCTCCTTCTTCGCCGGGGTGAGTAACGATTTTTCCCCAGCCACCCTGCAGGCCAATCTCGGCACCGGCTATGTCAGCGGGGAAAGCGCTTTTACCATGTTTGCCCTGTTTTTCCCGGCGGTGACCGGCATCATGGCCGGCGCCAACATGTCCGGTGACCTGGAGGATCCGGGGCGCTCGATTCCGCTGGGCACCCTGGCAGCCATTGGACTGACCACCCTTATCTACGTATTCGCGGCCGTGGCGCTGGCCGGCTCCCAGCCCCGGGAAATACTGCTGCAAGACAGCTTCATCATGGGCAGTGCCGCCCGCTGGCCCGCCCTGGTGGCCGCCGGGATGGTTGCGGCAACCCTGTCCTCGGCCCTCAGCTCCATGATGGGTGCACCGCGCATCCTGCAGGCCCTGGCCCGGGATGGCGTATTCACCCCATTACATTTCTTCCGGCAGGGCTCGGGGCGCAACCTGGAGCCCAGGCGGGCCATCGTGCTGACCTTCCTCATCGCCCAGTCTGCCATCCTGCTGGGCGACCTGAACAGCATCGCACCGCTGATTACCATGTTCTTCGTCATCACCTACGGCGCCATCAACCTGTCCTGCTTCTACGAATCGATTACCGGCAACCCCAGTTATCGTCCCGTCTTTCCCCTGCAGCACTGGAGCATCGGCCTGGCCGGGGCAGCGGCCTGCGTCCTGGCGATGCTGCTGGTGGCACCGGTCTGGGCGCTGCTGGCCGTCGCCGGCATAGGCGGCTTGCAGCAGTTGGTGAAACGGCGGGAAATCAGGTCGCGCTGGGGAGACGTGCGCTGGGGGAAAAGCTACGAGCGCGCCCGCCGCGCCCTGCTCAAGCTGGAGGAGCAGGCCTATCACCCGAAAAGTTGGCGGCCCTCCATCCTCGCCATTGGCCAGGGCCGTTGGGATGTGGAATACCGGGTCGCGGAGTACGCCAGCTGGCTACAGGGCGGCCGGGGTATCATCAGCCTGGCCCAGGTGGAGGTTGGAGAGGTTGAAAACCGCATGCTGCGCCGGCGCGAAGAGCTGGCGCGGGGGCGCCGCTTCGTGCAGGACGAACACCTGGATGCCTTTTACACGGTGGTGGTTGAAGACAGCCTGCTCGAGGGCCTCAAAACACTGCTGCAATGCCACGGCATAGGCAGTGTGCGACCCAACACGGTGCTGTTCGAGTGGCCAACCGAACCGGGGCAGGCCGATCTGATGGCCGACCTGGTAGCTATATCCAGGGCCTTCGAGTGCAATGCCCTGGCGGTGCATTGTGATAGCGCACTGCCGCGCTGGGAAAGTCGCAGCGGCTCGATCGACGTGTGGTGGCACAGCCGCAAAAACGGCGCGCTGATGTTACTCCTCGCCCATCTGCTGACGCGCAGCCACACCTGGCGGGACCGCCCGATACGCTTGCTCCATACCGTTGCAGACGAAGCGGAACGCAGCGCCATGTTACCGGCCCTGGAGGAACTGATTGCCGGCGCCAGAATTGAGGCGCAAGCACTGATCGTGATGGCAGATGACCTCGCCGCCAGCATCCACCATCACTCCGCAGCTGCGGGCCTGGTGATCCTGGGCCTGGACCCACAGGACGGGGCAAGCAATGCCCAGTGGCACGACCACATCCAGCAGCTGGTGCAGGACCTGCCGGAGGTCATCCTGGTTTCCAGCGCGGGCGATATGCGCCTGGGCGATTAGTCGGGCTGCGGCTTGTTCGCCTGCAAGGATTTGCGGTAATCCGCCAGCACGGTAGGTGTGTGGCCGGCATTGCGAATGCGGCCGTTTTCAATCCAGATGGTACGATCGCACAACTCCTTCACCTGTTGCTCGGCGTGGGACACAAACACCACCGTCTGCTGACCGCAGATCCGCTCCTGCATGGCCTGCTGGGCCTTGTCCTTGAAGTGCGCATCACCCACGCTGAGCACCTCGTCAATCAGCAGAATATCCACGTGGGTCAGCAGTGCCGTGGTAAAGCCGAGTCGGGCGCGCATACCGGATGAATAGGTTTTCACCGGCTCCTCGAAAGAATCACCCAGTTCGGAAAAATCCTGGATCTCCTGCAGGAATGCCCTGGCCTCTTTCCTGGTGGAGCCCTGCAACATGGCCGCTAACAGGGCGTTATCGCGCCCTGACAAATCACCCTTGAAGCCCAGGCCCAGCGACAGCAATGAGGCGGTTTTGCCCGGCCGCATGGTCACCCTGCCGCTGGTGGGCTTGAGGATGCCCGCCATGATGCGCAGCATGGTGGTTTTGCCCACGCCGTTGCGACCGATGATGCCCAGGGTTTCATTCTCGTAAAGCTTGAAAGAGACACCCTTGAGGACATGGTGTACGCCATGGTCGAAACTGCTTTTGCCCGCGCGAAAACTGAGGGCGACCTTGTCCATCTCCAGCATCACCGGCCGATCCGTAATCAGGCTCATGTCAGCACCTTGAGCGCCAGGTACTGGCTGGTGTAACGCATCAGTAGTTCCATCGCCGCGATGATCACGATCGCCCCCACCGCTATCGCGCCAAGGATGGCCAGGTCAGGTGGGATCTGGTACATCAGCACCTGGCGATGGGCATCCAGGATAAAGGCGAGTGGGTTCAGGGTGAGGATAAGTTCTGTTTTTTCAGGGCTTCCCAGGGCGCGCACATCCCAGAAAATACCCGATGTAAACAGCAAAAACGTCATACCCAGCTGAATGAACTGGCTGAAATCCCGCACCAGGCACACCAGGTAGGAGCCGACCAGGGCGCAGGCGACAATCATCAGGTAGTACACGACCAGCACCGGCAACAGCCACAACCACATCGGGCTCGCGGGATAGCCGAACAGCATCACGATCACCAGGAGCAAGGGATATACCGCGCACTGCCGGAACAGGCTTTCGTGCGCCACTGCCATCGGGAACAGGCTCTTGGGCACATTGATCTTGCCAATCAGGTTCTGGGCGGCAACGATACTGTTGGACGCCTGACTGACGGTTTTGGAAAACCAGATGAAGGCAAACTTGCCGCAGGCCAGGAAGGTCAGGAACTCGGCACTGCCGCGGGCCCCGGCGTCGAGGATCAGGTTGAACACAATGTAAAACACCGCGACCCACATCAACGGCTCGAGAAACCACCACAGGTAGCCAAGCGTCAGCTTGGAGGCGTCCGCCTTGAGAATCATCCGGGCCTGGATATCCACCAGTCGGAAATATTGGGTTATGCGCATAGTCGGCCCTGAGCTCCACTTGCCCGGCTTGTAGCAAGTACAAAAAGCGCGTGGATTCTACCAGAGTTCAGCTGGCGCAGGCCAACCGAACACCACCATTCCAATCGACTAGCGATACCCAGCTGCTGCCAAAGCGTCTAAACTCAGGGTTTCACTGATTTCCAAAAAGGCTCCATGCGCAATGAACCTGAACCAGACCATCACCCTGTCCCCCGACGTAATATCCCAGGAGGTATCCGGCGAGACCGTGCTGCTGGACCTGGAGAGCGAAAACTACTTCGGCCTGGACGAGGTGGGTACCCGCATCTGGCAGCTGATCAAGGAAACCAACGACCTGAAAGCCATCTACGACACCCTGCTAACCGAGTACGACGTGAAAGAAGAGCGCCTGCAGCAGGACCTCGACACCCTGCTCAGTGAAATTTCAGGGCTGGGCCTGATCACCCTGGAGCAACAGTCATGAACGCCGATGCACGCACCACCCACTACCGCGCCTGCCACCTGTGCGAAGCCATCTGCGGGCTGGTAATCCAGACCGAGGGCGAACCGGGGGATGAAAAAATCGTGTCCATCAAAGGCGACCCCAACGACCCCCTGAGCCGCGGCCATATCTGCCCCAAGGCAGTGGCACTCAAGGACATCCACGAGGACCCGGACCGCCTGCGTCGCCCGATCAAGCGGGTGATGAATGAGCAGGGCGATGCCAACTGGGAAGAAATCAGCTGGGATGAGGCGCTCGATACCACCGCGCAGCGGTTGGTAGACATCACCCAGCGCGACGGTATCAACGCCCTGGGTATCTACCTGGGCAACCCCACCGTACACAACTACGGGATGATGACCCACCAGGGCAACCTGTTCCGCCACCTGCGCACCGACAACCGCTTCTCAGCCACCAGCGTCGACCAGCTGCCCCACCATCTCACCTCCCTGTGGCTGTTCGGGCACAAGTCACTGTTCCCGATTCCCGATATCGACCGCACCGACTACTTCCTGATGCTGGGCGCCAACCCGATCGCGTCCAACGGCAGCATCTGGACCGTACCGGATGTGAAAAAACGCATCAAAGCCCTCGTGGCCCGCGGCGGCAAGCTGGTGGTGATCGACCCCCGCCGCACGGAAACCGCGCAACTGGCCAGCGAGCATCACTTCATCAGCCCCGGCACGGACGCCCTGTTCCTGCTGGCCGTGCTCAACACCATCTTCAGCGAAGACCTGGCCGCGCTGGACCAACTGGCACCGTTCACCACCGGCCTCGAAGAAGTGGCGCTTGATATCGCCCAGTTCACCCCCGAGTTCGCCGCCATGCACACCGGCATCGAAGCCGATGACATCCGCCGCATCGCCCGGGAGCTGGCCACCGCCGAGGCGGCCGTCTGTTACGGCCGCATGGGGGTTTCCACCCAGGCCTACGGCGGCCTGTGCCAGTGGGTCATCCAGCTCATCAACATCGCCACCGGCAACCTGGACAAGCCCGGCGGTTCCCTGTTCACCCTGCCCGCGGTAGACCAGGTAAGCAGCATCAGCCCCGGGGGCTTCGCCCGCCATCGCAGCCGGGTGCGCGGCCTGCCCGAATTCGACCGGGAAATCCCCGCCTCCACCATGGCCGAGGAAATCACCACTCCCGGCGAGGGCCAGATCCGCGCCCTGTTCACCGGCGCCGGCAACCCGGTGCTGAGCACCCCCAACGGCCGCCAGCTGGACGAGGCCCTGGAAGAACTGGAGTTCATGGTAAGCCTGGACCCTTACCTCAACGAGACCACCCGCCACGCCGATATCATCCTGCCCCCTACCTCACCGCTGGAGCACGACCACTACGATATCGCCTTCCACATCAACGCCATCCGCAACACCACCCGCTTCAGTGAGCCGGTGTTCGACAAGCCCGAAGGCAGCCTGCACGACTGGGAAATATTCACCGAGCTGGGCAACCGGGTGGCCACCCTGCTGGGCCTGGACCCGCAACCCGCCATAGAGCCATCGCAAATCATCGAGCTCGGCCTGCAGATGGGGCCCTACAGTCACCAGCAACTGTCACTGGCCAAACTCAAGGAAAACCCTTCGGGCATCGATCTGGGCCCCCTGCAGCCGCAACTGCCACAGCGCCTGCAAACCCGCGACAAGATGATCCGCTGCAACACCCCCGAGCCACTGGCCGACCTGGAACGCCTGCACCACGAGTTCAGCCGCCCTCACCACGGCCTGCTGAAACTCATCGGCCGCCGCCATGTGCGCTCCAACAACTCCTGGATGCACAATTATCACCGGCTGGTAAAAGGCAAGAACCGTTGCAGCCTGCTGATGCACCCCGACGATATGGATCTGCGTGACATCACCGATGGCACCACCGTGACCATCAGCTCGCGGGCCGGGGCTTTGCAGGTGGCTGTTGAGGCCACCGAGGACCTGATGCCCGGTGTGGTAAGCCTGCCGCATGGGTTTGGGCACAATCGGGATGGGATTCGGATGGATATTGCCCGGGAGCATGCCGGGGTGAGCTGTAATGACATTACTGATGAATTGGCAATTGATGCGCTTTCTGGCAATGCAGCGGTTAACGGGGTGCTTGTTAGCGTGGTAGCATTTTGATCATTGCTGTTTGGTTTGTGGTGCAAGGGTTTTGGGCTTCGTTCTGAGCTAGCGGAGCCGTCAAGATGAGCACCCACACAGGACCCGCCGTGAACCCATCCATGGGGGCTTGTGGTGCGGGGGGCCGCCCCCGGTCATCCATGCCTCTCACAGTCCTGTGTGGGTGCTCATCTCGCCGACTCCTAGTTTCGGATACCGCGAGAACTACAGTCTGGCAAAAGGTTTTTAGCGCTGGTGTCACGCAAACGATACGAGCGCAGGGAGTAAGTGGGGCTACTGCGGGACCGTGTGAGGCCATGGATGGCCGAACCCGAGCCTACATGGATGTACTTGCGG
>Ga0102815_10001698_pt1 | contig 13735 bp, 7 predicted proteins | sample ColrivemetaGS759_FD_79113 | JGI IMG/M metagenome (GOLD analysis project Ga0102815, IMG submission 79113) | Estuarine microbial communities from the Columbia River estuary - Ebb tide ETM metaG S.759 | ecosystem: Environmental > Aquatic > Marine > Intertidal zone > Estuary | place: USA: Columbia...
TAGTAGTGCATTGCTCTACACGCAGACTTCACCAGGTAGAGGAGAGACTGGTGCTGACATCTCTGCTATTCCACAAGATGCGATAGCTCGTGTAGAGATATTGAGAGATGGTGCATCTGCTCAATATGGTTCTGATGCAATTGCAGGTGTAATTAATATTGTTTTAAAAAGAAGCACAAATACCTTAAATTTAAGTGTTACTAGTGGAGCAAATTTTGCTAAGAATGCAAATGATCAAACCGGTGGTGTTGATGGTGAAACTACAAACGTTAGTGCAAACTATGGACTTCAGTTAGGTGATAAAGGTGGATTTATTAATTTCACAGGAGATTTTGATGTTAGAGAAGATTATAGCAGAATGAAAGAATGGGAAGGATCAATTTTTAATGCCTATAACGCAATTGAAAGATTGGCAAGTGGTCAGAATTTAGACATAGCTAATCTATCAGATGCTAATGTAATAAATGTAGCTAGTGGCTATTTTTCTACAGCAGATATGAGTATTCTAAACGGTTTTAGTTCTGCCCAATTACATACTCCAACAAAAAAAGACAGCAATGGGAATGTAACTTTTTATAATCCTCTTTCAAATGATGTGACTAGTGCTGAATTAACTGCGCGTGGTATGGAACGTAGCGACTTTAATATGAGAGTTGGACAATCATCTTTACGTGGTGGTCGATTCTTCGCAAACTTTTCATTACCATTAAATGATGACGGAACTGAATTTTATTCTTTTGCTGGAATGAGCTCAAGAACTGGAAACTCAGCTGGTTTTTATAGATTACCTAATCAAAGTAGAACTTATACACCTGCATATATAAATGGATTTTTACCTGAAATAAATTCAAATATTGTAGATAAATCTTTTTCTGTTGGAATAAAAGGGAAAGTTTCTGATTGGGACGTTGATTTTAGTAATACATGGGGGAAAAATGCTTTTATGTATACAATTGGAAATACGTTTAATGCTTCAATGCAAAATGCATCCCCTACATTATTTGATGCTGGTGGTTTTTCGTTTTCACAAAATACAACTAATTTAGATGTAAGTCAGTTTTATGATAATACCTTGGAAGGTTTAAATATTGCATTTGGTGCTGAATACCGTCTAGAGAATTATGAAATAATTGCTGGAGAATTAGCTTCATATGCACAATATACTGCTAGTGGACAGGCCATTACCTTAGCTTCTCAAATTCCATCAAAAGACTTTTTTGGAGCCGCAAGACCAGGTGGTTCTCAAGTTTTTCCTGGATTTAGTCCTGCAAATGAATTATCTCGAGGAAGAAGTAGTGTTGCTGGTTATTTTGATGTTGAAGCAGATGTTACTTCAAATTTCTTATTAAGTGGAGCATTACGTTATGAAGATTATTCTGATTTTGGTTCTACGCTGAATGCTAAAATTACAACAAGAATTAAAGCTGGTGATAACACTAATTTAAGAGCTGCATTTAACACCGGTTTTAGAGCACCTTCTTTACATCAATTGAATTTTAACTCTACTTCTACTATTTTTGATAATCTTGGAAATCCACAAGAAGTTGGAACTTTCGCAAATGATAGTAGAGCAGCTAAATTATTAGGAATTCCTCAATTAAAAGAAGAAACTTCATCAAGTGTTAGTTTAGGTTTTACATCTAAATTACCTGAAGCTCATTTAACTATAACTGTTGATGGATATTGGGTTGGTATTAATGATAGAGTTGTTTATACAGGACAATTTAAAGGTCCTGGTACTGGTACTGAATTAGATAATTTATTAAAGCAAGCTAACGCTTCTGCAGCATCATTTTTTGCGAATGCAATTGATACTGAATCTAAAGGATTGGACGTTGTTTTAACTCATGATGCTGTAATTGGAAATACGGCTAAATTAAAAACCGATTTAGCAGGAACATTTTCAAAAACCAAAAAAGTTGGTGATATAAAAGCTTCTAAAGTATTAGAAAACGCAGGTTTAGTTGGTACTTATTTTCCTGAAGACAGTAGAGTTTACTTAGAAGAAGCTGTGCCAAGGACAAAAATTAATTTATCAAACAGTTTAACAACTGATAAATTTAATGTGTTTTTAAGAAACGTTTGGTTTGGTGAAGTTACTGAAGCTACTACAACTGTTGCAAATCAACAAGTATTTGGATCTAAGATAGTTACTGATTTATCATTTGGATATAAAGTTTCTGAAAGTACTACTGTTACAGTTGGAGCTAATAATTTATTTGATATATACCCAGATAGAGCTGATGCTGCTTATGGAAACAGAAGTGATGGCCGTTTTGATTGGTCTAGAAGAGCTCAACAATTTGGTATTGGAGGAAGATTTTTATTTGCAAGATTAAATTTTGTACTTAAATAAATAATAAAAAATTAAAAAAATTACAAAGCCCGTAAAATTATTTATTTTACGGGCTTTTCATTTACAGTACTTAAAATTAAAATTTTAACCATATGATATAAATCACCTTCTAAATATAGTAATTCCGTAATTTTGTTTCTTATATTAGAATATAAAATAAACTATTCTAAATATTTATATGAAACAAATAATAAGAAGTTTAAATTTTATAATGTTTTTTGCTTTAATACTTTCAAATAGTATTTTAGCGCAAGATTCATTCTCTAAACAAATTACTAGTAGCGATTTTAAACCTACAGAAAATAAAAGTATCATATTTACAGATTCTTTAACCAACCAATCAATTGAACAAATTTATTTTGAATCTGGTCAAATTAAATCCGAAAATATTTTTGTTTCTCCTATAAATAAAAAGTTTCATGGAAAACAAACCTACTGGTATGAAAATGGAATGATTTGTAGTGAAGTTAATTTTAATCATGGAAAAAAAAATGGTGCATATAAAACTTATTGGGAAAATGGAGTTTTGAAAAGATTTGACACTTTTAAAAATGGTAAATTAATAAAAGGTAATTGTTATAATGATAAAGGTGAAGAAGTTAAATATTATAATTTTTATATTGATCCAAAGTTTCCTGGTGGAGATGAAGGATTAGCAATTTACTTATCACAAAATTTAAAATACCCTAAAAACAGTAGAACTTCAAGTTCTGTTGGAAAAGTAATTGTTTCTTGTAATATAGATGAAGAAGGTTCAATAGTAAATGCAACAATTGTAAAAGGTGTAAATAACATATTAAATGAAGAGGCATTAAGAGTTATTTTGAAAATGCCTAATTGGGAGCCTGCATTAAGAAATGGAAATGCAATAAGTTCTGAAATTAATTTACCTTTAATTTATATTAGACAATAACTGTAATTTTTAAAAATAAAAATTAACAATTCTTACTAATATAAAAAATGCTCCTTATTTTATTAAGGAGCATTTTTTATAATTTTAAGGTATATACTAGTTCTATTTTCCAATAATATATAGTTCTCTAAATTCTTTTGTAACTTCAAAAGTAACTACCCCATTAATTTTTGAAATATCAATTTCTTCATTATCTACTTCAATTTTAGCAATTTTAAAAGGTAATCCGTGAATATTGATTTTAAATGAATTGTAACTTGTAATAAATTTACCAGATTTAAATTGCTGAATAGTTAAAGAGTTTTCTTTTCCAACTTGGTTAAAGTTTCTCAAACTATATCTTCCTTTTTTATAATCATATCCATCACCTGCATCTTCATAAACTTCAGATGATTCTTTTCCTAACTTGTAATAAACATCTAATTCTAATTGTTCAATAACTTTTTCACCTACATATTGTTGAATTGGGTATTTTGGAATAATAGCTCCTTCCTTTACAAAAATAGGTAAACTATCAATGTCTGCATCAACCCATACTTCTTCACCTCCTTCAACAATTGAATTATCCCAAAAGTTATACCATTTACCTCTTGGAATATACATTCTTCTACCTTTAGAATTTGCTTCTATAATTGGACAAACTAATATTTTTTCTCCAAAAATAAATTCATCATTTCTAAAATGCGTATTTGGATCTTCCTGATCAAATAACACTAACGATTTTAAAATAGGAATTCCTTCATCTGCATATCTCCAAAAAGTGGTATATAAATAAGGTAATAATTGGTATCTAATTTCAATAAATTTTCTAACAATATCTGTTACAGTTTTTCCAAAAACCCAAGGTTCCTGCTCTCCGTGATCTCCAGATGAGTGAACTCTACAAAATGGATGGAAAACACCTAGCTGAATCCAACGTGCAAACAATTCTCCGCTTGGCTGCTCAGCAAAACCACCAATATCAGACCCTGCAAAAGAAAAACCAGACATACACATACGTTGTGCTTGTTGATTGGCAATTGATAAGTGATCCCAAGTAGCAACATTATCTCCAGTCCAAGTAGATGTATATCTTTGTGTTCCAGAATATGCAGCTCTTGTAATAACAAACGGACGTTTTGGATAGCTAAATTTCTTTAAACCATGATAAGTTGCACGTGCCATTTGCATACCGTAAATATTATGTGCCTTTCTATGGCTACAAGGATTACCATCATAATCATGGCGAACATCATCTGGGAAAGATTTCCCAGGAACATCCATAACTGCAGGCTCATTCATGTCATTCCAAACACCAGCAACACCAATATCTTCAATTAATTCTTTAAATAATTCACTCCACCACTCTCTTACTTCGGGGCTTGTAAAATCCGGAAAATAACATTCTCCAGGCCAAACTTTTCCTTTCATATATGGTCCGTCAGCACGTTTACAGAAATAATCTTTTTCTAATCCTTCTTTAAAAACATTATATTCATTATCAATTTTAATTCCTGGATCAATAATTACGATGGTTTTAAACCCATCATCAGCTAATTCCTTTACCATTCTTTTTGGATCAGGGAAATATTCTTCGCTCCAAGTAAAGCATCTGAAGCCCTCCATATAATCAATATCTAAATAAATAGCATCACATGGAATCTGTAACTCTCTAAACTTTGATGTAATTTCTTTAACATTTGATTCTGGATAATAACTCCATTTACATTGGTGAAATCCTAAGGCCCACATTGGTGGAATATGCTGAGGTCTTCCAGTTAAATCAGTATAATTTGAAACCACTTCAGTCATTTCTGGACCGTAAATAAAATAATAATTCATTTCACCACCTTGTGCCCAAAAACTTGTAATATTTCGTCTCTCGTTGCAAAAATCAAAATAACTTCTAAAAGTATTGTCAAAAAATACACCATAAGATTTATCATGGTGAATTGCAGTATAAAATGGAATAGCTTTATAAATAGGATCTGTTCCTCGTCCATATGCATATGAATCTGTAACCCAATTTTGAAAACGTTTGCCTTTCAAATTATTTTCAACAGGCTTATCCCCTAACCCATAATAATTTTCTCCTTGTTGAGATTTTAATGACATTTTCACAATATCACCTCCAATTTCATAGCTTTCTTCCCAATGAAAACCTAATTCATCTTCGCAAATTAATGAATTGTCTTTGACATCAAAAATAGATTTTCGCATATCTAATTTTGAGATATGACAAATTAATTTTGAAGTAGTTATAACATATTTTTCGTCATCTTCAGAAATTTCTAAATGGTTATAACCCTTACTAGCATGTATAGTAATTGCGTAAGAAAAGTCCTTATCAAACATTCCTGTTGTACTATATCTAAAACGCAAAACACTATCTCTCTCAATTGTTAATTGTAAAACAGCACCATTTTCACTTTTAAAGTATAAAACATTTATGTGTTTTTTATAGAAAACTATTTTTGATGGAAATAAATTCCCTTTATATTCTAACTCTGTGTTTAATATCATATTCTCTTCATTTAACCGATTTGCAAACGTACTAAAAAACTTACTTCATGTAACCTTCTTTTCAATAAAAATGCACCTATAATTTTTCGAGATTTGTAAAATTATAGATGCTAAATTTTTATTAGTTAAAAAGTATTCTATTTTAACTGAAAAATGTTTATTCCTAAGGGTGGCAGGGTTAATTCTGCAGAATAATCTCTACCATTCCAAGGTTGTTTTTTACTATTAATTTGCTTTGGATTTAGTACTCCACTTCCTCCAAAATTAACATTATCACTATTAAATATTTCTTTTAATTTTGATTTATTAGGAACTCCTACTTTGTATTTTTCAATTGGATTTGGTGTGAAATTGCATATAACCAATACATTATTATCCGGGTTATCACCTTTTCTAATGAAAGAAATTACCGAATTTTCAGTATCATCATAACTTATCCATTCAAAGCCTTCTTGGCTAAAACCATTTTCAAATAAAGCAGGTGTTGTTTTATATAATTTATTTAATTCTTTAAAATAATTTTGAGTTTTTTTATGAGGCTCAAATTCTAATAAATTCCAATCTAAACTTGATTGAAAATCCCATTCATCGTATTGACCAAATTCACTTCCCATAAACAATAATTTTGTTCCAGGGTGAGTAAACATACAACCGTAAAGTAGCCTTAAATTAGCAAAACGTTGCCACTCATCTCCTGGCATTCTACCCAAAATAGAGTTTTTCCCATACACAACTTCATCATGAGACAATGGTAGCATGAAATTTTCTGTAAAAGCATAGGCTAAACTAAAAGTTATTTCATTTTGATGGTATTTTCTATAAATAGAATCTTTTGCAAAATACTGCAATGTATCATGCATCCATCCCATCATCCATTTCATTCCAAAACCTAAGCCACCTGCAAATGTAGGTTTTGAAACCATAGGAAAAGCTGTTGATTCCTCTGCAATTGTTTGAACATCAGGGAATGAACTGTAAACTTCAATATTTAATTCTTTAAAAAATGAAATGGCATCTAAATTTTCTTTTCCTCCATATTCATTTGGTTCCCACTCTCCTTCTTCTCTTGAATAATCTAAAAATAACATAGAAGCAACAGCATCCACTCTTAATCCATCTGCATGATATTGGTCTAACCAAAAAATAGCGTTACTAATTAAAAATGAGCGAACTTCATTTCTTCCATAATTAAATATTAAGCTTTTCCAATCTTGATGATATCCTTTTTTTCTGTCTGGATGTTCATATAAATGTGAGCCATCAAAATACCCAAGTCCATGAGCATCTTCAGGAAAATGTGATGGAACCCAATCTAAAATTATTCCAATTTCGTTTTGATGTAGTTTATCAACTAAATATTTAAATTCTTCAGGATAACCAAATCTTGAAGTTGGTGCAAAATATCCTGTAATTTGGTATCCCCAGGATGGATCATAAGGAAATTCCATAATAGGCATAAATTCTACATGAGTAAAATTCATGTCTTTTACGTAATTAACCAACTCGTCAGCTAATTCAAAATAAGATAATGATCTATTTTCTTCTGTTTTTTTTCTCCAAGAACCTAGATGAACTTCATAAACTGAATAAGGAGATTTTAATGAATTATGCTCTTTACGAGTTTTCATCCAATTTGTATCTTTCCATTTATAATTATCATCCCAAACTACTGAAGCAGTTTTCGGTGGATGCTCACATCTTCTAGCATAAGGATCGGCTTTTTCGCTAATATAACCTTGATTGTTTGAATGAATTTTATATTTATATACATTTCCTTTTCCAACATCTGGAATAAAACCTTCCCAAATACCTGATGAATCCCACCTAACATTTAATTTAAACTCACCATCAACCCAATGATTAAAATCTCCTATAACGGATACTTGATTTGCTGTTGGAGCCCAAACTGAAAAATAGGTTCCTTTTACGCCATCTAAAACAACTTGATGTGAACCAAATTTTTCATACAACCGAAAATGTTTCCCTGCCTTAAATAAATTGATGTCAAAATCTGTAAATAAACTAAACGATTGTACCTTTCCCATAATTTATATTATAAAACCATTAGGTATTATTGCACCTTTTTTTATAACAACAATCCCGTCACGAATAACATAAGTATCAGTTTCTGAGTCACTTAAATGTTTACCTCCATTAATTCTAACATCATCTCCAATACAACAGTTTTTATCTAAAATTGCATTTTTAATAAAGCATCTTGCTCCAATTCCCATTGAAACTATATCAGGGTTGATTATATCTTCTAGAGGTTGATAAAAATCAGAACCCATCATATACGTATTAATAACCGTAGTTTCAGCATCAATTCTTGATCGAATTCCAATCACTGAATGTTCAATTTTTCCAGCGTTTATAATACATCCATCTGCAACAACAGTTCTATCTAGTATTGTTCCTGAAATTTTAGTAGTAGGAAGCATTCGAGCATGTGTGTAGATAGTTCTCTCTTTATTATAAAGATCAAATTTTGGAAAATCATCAGTTAATCCTAAGTTTGCTTCAAAAAAAGATTCAATATTACCAATATCAGTCCAATAACCTTCGTATTGATAACTAAATACTCTATTTTTATCAATAGCTTGTGGAATTATTTCTTTTCCAAAATCCATTGTATCAGGATTTTTCATTAATTTTTCCAATAATTTTCTATTGAAAATATAAATACCCATAGAAGCTAAATAATTTCTGCCATCTTTTTGCATATCTTCACCTGTATCTGAAATCCATTCAGGTAATAATTCAGCAGCAGGTTTTTCAATAAAAGAAGTTATAGCTTCCTTTTCATTAGTTTTTAAAATACCAAATGAAGTTGCATCTTTTCCGTTAACTGGTATTGTAGCAATAGAAATTTCTGCTTTATTTTTAATATGAGCTTCAAGCATCTCATTAAAATCCATTTGATATAGTTGATCTCCTGAAAGAATCAACATATAATCATAATCAAGCGTTAAAAAGTGGTGCATACTTTGCCTTACAGCATCTGCCGTTCCTTGAAACCATGTGTTATTACCTGGAGTTTGTTCAGCTGCTAATACATCCACAAAAGCTGAACTAAAAAAACTAAAATGATAGGTGTTTTTAATATGTTTATTTAATGAAGCTGAATTAAATTGTGTTAATACAAAAATTCTTTTAATATCTGAATTGATACAATTTGAAATAGGAATATCTACTAACCTGTATTTACCAGCAATTGGTACAGCTGGTTTTGAACGTGTAGCTGTTAAGGGATGTAATCTGGAACCTTGTCCTCCTCCTAAAATTATTGCTAATACTTTTTTTCCTGACATAATTTATCCTTTTAATGATTTGTATAATTTTATATATTCTTTTGCTGAAGCATCCCATGAATTATCAATACTCATTATTTGCTTCCTTATTTTTTTAAATTGAGTTTGATTATTATATAAATCTAATCCTCTTGCTATTGCATGAACAATTTCTGAAACAGTTACATTTTCATGACAAATTCCAAAACCACCTTCTTCTGAAATGTCTATAACAGTATCTTTTAAACCTCCAATACTTCTAACAATTGGAATTGTTCCATACCTTAATGCATACATTTGATTTAAGCCACAAGGTTCAACCCTAGAAGGCATTAATAAAAAATCTGCACCTGCATATATTAAGTGAGACAGTTTTTCATCATATCCAATAAAAGCATTGTAATTTCCTATATGGTTTTCCTTTAATTTTTCTAATTGCTCTTCAACTTCTTTGTTCCCAGAACCTAATAATAAAATTGAAATATTATTATTAATTAAAGCATTTCTAAAAACTTCAGGAAATAAATCAGAACCTTTTTCACCAACCAATCTTCCTATAAATGCAAATAATGGTTTTTCAACGTCTAAATTAAATTCTTCGCATAACCATTTTTTTTGAGAATTTCTACCTGATTGAATAGTTTTAATAGAATAATTTTTTAATAAATAAGTATCTTTTTCAGGATTCCATACTTCTGTATCAATTCCATTTAAAATACCAACACATTTTTCACTTTCATTGCTTAATAACCACTCTAAACCATTAGCCGATTGCTTTAATTCTTCCATATAACTTGGAGAAACAGTGTTTACTTTCCAAGCACATTTTAATGCAGCTGCCATTGGATTAATTAGTCCTCCCCAATCTAACAAGCCAACATTATTAAAATCAAATTCAGGAATTAAACCAACTTTTTCATGCGAAAACCAACCTTGATATTGCGCATTATGAATTGTAAAAATAGTAGGTATCTTATTCAGTTTTTTATATTTATAAGATTGAGAAGCCATAAAAGGAATTAATCCTGTATGATGATCGTGACATTGAATTACAGTTGGCTTCTTTTTCCAAGTTAAAACCCAATCTAAAGTAGCTATTTGAAATGCTAAAAATCTGTTTGTATCATCATCAGAATAAACATAATCTTTAAATAAAAGTTCAGGAACATCTACTAAAAATAAATCAAATCCTAAAGAATTATTATCAAGGGATAAAATTTTATATTCAAGTTCAGTATCGCCTAATTTTAATGTTGCTTTAAATTCTTCTGAAAACTTATTGTCTTTAGTGAATTTGTTATTATAAAAAGGTATTATAACTTGTGAAAGAACAGTTTTTGAGTTTTGGTATTTTGGAAGTGCACCTACGACATCAGCTAAACCACCAACCTTAGCAATAGGATAACATTCGGCACTTATATGAAGTATTTTCATTATTTATAAACTATAAAAATTGTTTTTATTTTAGCAACCTATATTACTAAAAATGTCTAAAAATTCCTAATAAAATCAATGCTAAAACTTGAAATTTCCTTAAAAATAAATAAAGGAGCTTATAGCTCCTTTATTTCTATATTAAAAATTCGTTAACTTTCTAATTAACAAGCATTTTCTTTTTTTATTAAGTTTAAAGCTGAACCTTCATTAAACCATTCAATTTGTCCACTATTATATGTATGATTTAATTTAATAGTGTCTTTAGAGCCATCTTTATGCATGATTTCTAACGTTAATTGTTTTCCTGGAGCAAATTCATTCAAATCTATAAAATTAAATGAATCGTTTTCCTGAATTAAATCGTAATCAGCTTCGTTTGCAAAAGTAAGTCCAAGCATACCTTGTTTCTTTAAGTTTGTTTCATGAATACGAGCAAATGATTTTACAATAACTGCAGCAACACCTAAATGACGAGGTTCCATTGCCGCGTGCTCTCTTGATGAACCTTCACCGTAATTATGATCCCCAACTACAATAGATTTTACACCAGCAGCTTTATATGCTCTAGCTGTATCAGGAACGGCTCCAAATTCACCTGTTAATTGATTTTTAACAGAATTAGTTTCCATATTAAAAGCATTTACAGCACCAATTAAACAATTATTAGAAATATTATCTAAATGACCACGGAAACGTAACCAAGGACCCGCCATTGAAATATGGTCAGTAGTACATTTTCCAAAGGCTTTTATCAATAATTTGGCATTATTTATAGTATTTCCTATTGGTACAAAAGGTGTTAATAGTTGAAGTCTTTCAGAATCTTCTTTAACAACTACATTTACATTTGAACCATCTTCATATGGAGCTTCATAACCCGCATCTTCTACTGCAAAACCTCTTGGTGGTAATTCAAACCCAGTAGGCTCTTCTAAAGTAACTTCTTCCCCATTTTTATTTATCAATTTATCAGTCATTGGATTAAAATCCAGTCTTCCTGAAATTGCAATTGCAGCAACCATTTCTGGTGAAGCTACAAAAGCATGGGTATTTGGATTTCCATCAGCTCTTTTAGAAAAGTTTCTGTTAAAAGAATGAATAATGGTATTTTTTTCTTGCTTATTAGCTCCTTCTCTATCCCACTGTCCAATGCAAGGACCACAAGCATTAGTAAAGATTTTTGCATTTAAATTTTCAAAAATTTCTAATAAACCATCTCTATCAGCAGTGTATCTCACTTGTTCAGAACCTGGATTAATTCCAAACTCTGCTTTAGCAACTATATTTTTATCTACTGCTTGTTTCGCAACAGAAGCAGCTCTTGATAAATCTTCATATGAAGAATTTGTACAAGACCCTATTAGTCCCCAATCTACTTTTAATGGCCAACCATTTTTGTTTGCTTTCTCAGTCATTCCACCTACTTCAGTTCCTAAATCAGGTGAAAAAGGGCCATTTATTTGAGGTTTCAATTCCGATAGATTAATTTCAATAACCTGATCAAAATATTTTTCTGGATTTGCGTATACTTCATCATCACCAGTTAAGTATGATGCAATTTTATTTGCTTCATCAGCAATCTCATTTCTATCTGTAGCTCTTAAATAACGCTCTATTGAAGCATCATAGCCAAAAGTTGAAGTTGTTGCTCCAATTTCAGCACCCATATTACAAATTGTTCCTTTTCCAGTAGCAGACATTGATTTTGCTCCTTCTCCAAAATATTCAACTATGCAACCAGTACCACCTTTTACTGTTAAAATATCTGCAACTTTTAAAATAACATCTTTTGGTGCCGTCCATCCAGAAAGTTTTCCTGTTAATTTAACACCTATTAGTTTTGGAAATTTCAATTCCCAAGCCATTCCTGCCATAACATCAACAGCATCTGCTCCACCAACACCAATGGCAATCATACCTAAACCACCAGCATTAACAGTGTGAGAATCTGTTCCAATCATCATTCCTCCAGGAAATGCATAATTTTCTAAAACTACTTGATGAATTATACCTGCTCCTGGTTTCCAAAAGCCTATTCCATATTTATTTGAAACAGAAGCTAAAAAATTAAATACCTCACTACTATTATTTAAAGCGAATTGCAAGTCTTTATCTGCACCTATTTTTGCTTGAATTAAGTGATCACAATGAACAGTAGTTGGCACAGCAACTTTGGTTTTACCAGCTTGCATAAACTGCAATAAGGCCATTTGTGCAGTAGCATCCTGACAAGCAATTCTGTCTGGTGCAAAATCTACATAATCTTTTCCTCGTGCAAAAGCAGTTTTTGCTTTTCCATCCCAAAGGTGGTTATATAATATTTTTTCAGCTAAAGTTAAAGGTTTACCTACAATGGATTTAGCCGCATCTACACGATCTGCCATTCTTCCATAAACACCTTTAATCATTTCTATATCAAAAGCCATATCTATATTTATTTGTTAAGTTATTTTAATCTTGCGAAGTTACAAAAAAGGATTTCTTTAATTAGCTAACAAAGGAATTCAAATGTATTTTTAAAGATAAAAATATTAAGACTATCATTTTTTTTTAAATACTCAAAAATCACATCCGAAAACGTTGTAAATATTAAGAATATGGTAAAAAAAGTAAATTAATCAGATTTATACAATTGAAATCCTTCTGTATTTATTAATAAATTAACGCTTAAAATTTCTATCTCGATATTTTAAAATTGGAAGTTCAAAAAATTTATAAAGCAGAATTGAAATATAAGTGGTTATTATTAAAAATAAAAACACTATTCCTGTTTTTTGAAAAACAGAAAAATTTTCAATATTAAATACCTTTTGAATATTTAGAAGTACAATTGAATAATTTATTAAATATATTGAATATGAATGAACACTTAAAAATTCAATTGGCTTTAAAAATAAACCGTTATAATTTAAATGATATAAATATGGAAAAAACATTGTTAAATTTACAGTAATAACTTGTAAATAAACGAAAACATAAAAAAATCTGTAACTCTCAGGAGTTAAATTAAGTAAGTAAATTATTATATGTAAACTAAAAAACATCAAAATGCCTTTAAAAGCTATGGCATTCTTAAACTTTTCAAAGAAATTAATATTTTTTTTATAAAATAAATAACTAAAAAACCAACGTAAATAGCATCCATTCTATATACTACAACCTTTCTAAATGAAGCACTCCATTCTGTATAAGTATTTATATGAGCTGTATAAAAATAATTTATTTTTATACCAAGAA
>Ga0102815_10001699_pt1 | contig 13726 bp, 12 predicted proteins | sample ColrivemetaGS759_FD_79113 | JGI IMG/M metagenome (GOLD analysis project Ga0102815, IMG submission 79113) | Estuarine microbial communities from the Columbia River estuary - Ebb tide ETM metaG S.759 | ecosystem: Environmental > Aquatic > Marine > Intertidal zone > Estuary | place: USA: Columbia...
AATGCCCACAGAAAAATCATCAAAGAAATCGGTGGATTTTTGCGCGGTATCGAATATTGACCGAGCCGCAAGACCCGCTTCGGGGACTATCCCCGGTACATTTTAGCCAGCTGCTTGGGAATGTCTTCGCGTGATGAAATGCCAGCATCGTGCGACTCGGACTCATTCACGGCGTAAACCTGATGCGCTTCGCACTTGATCCGCTGGGCGTCCTGGTAAAGACCGATGAATCCGGGCAATAGCGAAAATTCGTTTGTATGCGGGTGATAGGCAGACGCATCCTGAAAATCCAGCTGATCCGCGTGTATCGATTTTGCCTTCATCAATCTTCTCCTTACAGGATTCTGAAACCGAGTATCAAGTCATTTTTTTAACAGGCGTCGCTTCGCATGGCGGGCCAAAGCTACAGAGTTTATAGTCGGCGGATTTTTTAGAAAGTGAGCGACGGGGCACATTTTTCCTTCGCTTGACTGGCGAAACTGCTTATTGTGATCTGCGTCAAATAGAGAACGGGTCTCCTGCTTCAGTTTGCTACGTTGGATTTCTGCGGTACGGTGAACGAATAGCCTGTCTGAATCGCGGTATTTAGTCAGCTTCGTTCCTGTTAAACTCGTTCCGGCCAGGCTGCCAGTAATTGAAGCAGGAGCGGTGATTTTGATCTATAACCTGTCGGTGATGCACGGCATGGATAGCCGACCCCCGAAGCGTCGTTAATAGCAGAGGTAGTAACTAAATTTTCCAATGAAATTGCGCACTCTCATTTTTGTTGCCCTGGTTGCAGTATCGATACTGCCGGTCGGTATCCTTGCCTTCTGGCAGCATAAGACGGCGTATGACAACGAATTTTCGGTTGTTGAAAATCAGCACAAGGTGATTTCCAGAAACCTCGCGATAGCACTGGAGCGATATGCGACCGATTTGCGTTCAGCTTTTCAGTTAACGGTCACGAATCTGGGTCACCTGCATAAAGTCAGTGGTCTGGAACAACATCTGAGCGAATTATATTTCAAGCATGTCTGTTCGATCGACGCGGACGGAAACATTCAGCAATTGCAGTGTGCGCTTGCCTGTCCGCAGAATTCGAGCTTCCCCCAATCCGTTTTGGCATCGATCAGCGATGCGCTAAACCTGGCAACTGCCAATCCCGGCAAAATCTATTTCAGTCCGATTACCATTAATCCTAATGGTAATCCCGCGATCTATCTATTGCGCAAAATGGAAGATGGCAACGTCGCGATTGGTGAAGTGGCACCCGATTATTTTATCGAGCTACAGCAGGCGGTTTCCTTTGGTGAAAAAGGGCATGCGGCGATTGTTGACCAGACGGGCAAGGTTATCGCCCATCCGCGAAAAACCTGGATGGCTTCGTCCAAGGATCTTTCGGCTGTCTCGATCGTGCAGAAAATGATGAACGGCGAGAATGGCGTTACCCGGTTTTACTCGCCCGCCATTGAAGCCGATATGGTTGCTGGCTTTAATGTCGTGGCGGCGACTGGTTGGGGTGTTATGGTGCCGCAGCCCCAGGCGGAGATTTACCTGCATGCGTGGCATGTTTCAAGGGCGGCTTTAACGATTGCGATTCTGGGGCTGTGCGTAGCGGCCTTTCTCAGCTGGTGGATTTCAGGGATTATTTCGCGACCGATGCAATTACTGGCCGATGCAGCGCAGTCAGTTGCGCGCGGAGATCTGTCGGCAAAAGTTGATCTGGATGACAAGTTACGGCCTGTGGAGATGCTGAAGTTGCAAAGCTCGTTTAACCAGATGATTGACGATGTCGGTCGCAAGAATACGGTGCTCGTTAACCTGGCCCACGAAGCGGTCATCTCGAGCAATCACAAGTCGGCCTTTATTTCCTCACTTAATCATGAGCTGCGCACGCCGATGAACGCCGTACTTGGATTTGCGCAAATGCTCGAGATTAATGAGAGCGAACCATTATCTGAGAACCAGAAAACGGCGGTCGAACACATCTTGCGCAATGGCAATCATTTGCTTGAACTGATCGACCAGATGCTGGAATTGAACAAGATCGAGGCTGGAACGCTGCCGCTCAATATGGAAGACATTCCTGCGCGCGATGTTCTCGATGAGAGTCTGCACCTGATCCAGGCGCGGGCAAATCCTGACCAAATTGAAATTATCGACAACACCGGTGGTGATGCTCTGCCATTGCTGTGGACGGACAGCACGCGCCTGATTCAGGTGCTGCTCAATCTGTTGTCGAATGCGGTCAAATACAATCGGAAGCACGGCAGCGTCAGTCTGGCCTGTCGAGAGGTTCACGGTGGTTTATTGCGCATCAGCGTGATCGATAACGGTCTCGGGATTGCGGCTGAACTGCAGGGCAAATTATTCCAGCCATTCGAACGCCTGGGCCACGAGCTCGGGCAGATCGACGGCACCGGAATCGGTCTCAGTATCACGCAGCAAATCGTGGAAAAGCTGGGCGGGCATATTGGATTCGAGAGCGAACAGGGCAGGGGTAGCCATTTCTGGGTCGATATTCCGCTGAGTAACCAGCAGACTATCCCGGATGACGCCAGTGAAGAGCTCGTCGATGATGAGGAAGGGGCAGCTGAGCCGGCGGATGCCAGTTCGACGTCGCGCTCGCTACTGTACATCGAAGATAACCCCGATAACCTTCACCTCGTCGAGGCGATTATCGACCAGTACGAAAATCTCCATTTGCTGTCGGCACCCAATGCGCTTATCGGTTACGACCTGGCGACGAGCAAAAAACCGGACCTGATCCTGATGGATGTCAACCTGCCCGGCATGAATGGTTTGCAGGCCATGAAGCGCCTGCGAAATACTCCGGAAACGCGCTTGATTCCGATTATTGCCCTGACCTCCAACAGCACGCCACAGAATATCGAAGCGGGTCTGAATGCTGGCTTTGACGGCTACCTCACCAAGCCGATCGTCGTGTCTGAATTGATGAAGGCAATCCAAAAGACTCTCGACAATATCACTGACCCGATCTGAACGCCGGGATTCGGTGCTCGGCCTGAATCCGCCACGCAGAAAAATCCCCGAACAGGCTGCTGTATGCATCAACCAACGGTATTGCCGCGGTTTCACCTGAAACCGTCCTTGGAAAATCCTGATCGCCGCACTGAAACGAGTTTTGACAGATGACGAAAGCGATCCGGTTTTAGTCAGCCGGATTTAAATCTGTGGTACTATCTCGCGGCAATCCGCCACAGAGCGGGCACCTGATAACTAAACCATCGATATCACCATTCCAGGAGGTTGTTGTGAAAACAATTAAGAAGATTTTATTGAGTCTTGCTGCTGTTGCGCTGCTCGTCAGTGGCGCATCTCAGGCGGCAACACCGAAGAATACCTTTGTGTTGGCCAAGGACATCGCCGATATCATTACCATGGATCCGGCTGAAGTGTTCGAACTCACCACCGGCGAGATCATCGCCAATATTTACGATCGCATCATGATGTTCGAGCCGGAAGATCTGCAAAACCTGGTTGGCGGCGTTGCCGAAAGCTATGAAGTCAGCAAGGACGGCAAGACAATAACCTTCAAGATTCGCCCGGGAATGAAATTCCACTCGGGTAACCCGGTGCGTGCTGAAGACGTCGCCTGGTCTTTGCAGCGGGTCGTCAAGCTGAACAAGACGCCGGCGTTTATCATCACCCAGTTCGGCTGGACTGCCGAAAACGTCGATAGCCTGGTCAAGGCGGTCGATAGCAGCCATATGCAGATCACCATTACCGAGGACTTTTCTCCGGGCCTGGTGCTGAATGCAATGTCCGCTGGTGTCGCTTCCGTAGTCGACATGAAACTGGTGATGAGCCATGAGAAAGATGGCGATCTCGGTTACGACTGGCTCAAGTCCAACAGTGCCGGTTCGGGCGCTTTCAGCCTGAAAACCTGGAAAGCCAACGAAATCGTTACTCTTGATGCGAACAAGAGTTACCGCCATGGTGCGCCCGGCATGGCTCGCGTTATTCTGCGCCACGTGGCGGAGCCTTCGTCGCAGCGACTGCTGCTGGAAAAGGGTGACATCGACATGGCGCGCAATCTGACGCCGGACCAGGTCAAGGGCATTATGGGTAACTCCGATGTCGCGATCGACGGTCATCCGAAGGGCACTATCGTCTACATGGCGGCCAACGGCGGACACCCCATCCTCGGCAAGCAGGAGGTGGTGCAGGCGATGCGTCATCTTGTTGACTATGACAGCATGGCGAATTCATTCCTCGCCGGCCAGTTTGTTGTGCACCAGTCTTTCTGGCCTGCCGGTCTTTGGGGTTCACTGGAGACTATTCCCTACAAGCAGGATGTCGCGAAGGCTAAGTCATTGCTGGCTGCGGCCGGGCACGCCGACGGTTTTGAGCTGACCATTCACACGCTGACCAATTCACCCTTCCCGGAAATTGCGCAAGCGGTGCAGGCGAACCTCGCCAAGGGTGGCATCAAGGCGAACATCGTGACACTGGAAGGTAAAACCCTGTGGCCGAAATATCGTGCGCGCGAGCATGACATCATTCTCGCACGCTGGTCGCCTGACTATGTCGATCCACATTCCAACGCGGATGCTTTCGCACACAACCCGGATAATCGGCTGGAAGCCAAGCTCACCGGTGTACTCGCCTGGCGTAATGCCTGGGCCGATGATGCCAGTAACAAGCTTGCAGTCATGGCGCGCAATGAACTCGATCTCGACAAGCGTAAGCAGCAATATCTCGAATTGCAGGGAATGCTGCAGAAGACCGGTCCTTTCGTGATCATGTTCCAGCAGAATGAACAGGTTGCGCGGCGCAAAAATCTTATCGGATTCGTCTCCGGATCCAACTTTGACCTGGTATTTTACCGTAACGTTACCAAGCGGTAGTGGCAGCAGCAGATAGCGGTCTAGCGGCGGCAGGGTCGACCCTGGCTCTGCCGCCAAAGCTGGTCAGGATCAGTGGTTTTATCGCGAGCCTGATCCTGACTTTCATCGGACTGACCGCGATAACCTTTACCATCGGCCGGGTCATGCCTGCCGACCCGGTGCTGGCTATTGTCGGCGATCGCGCCTCGCAGGAGGTCTACGACCAGGTGTTTCTGCAGCTAGGTCTCGATCAACCGATCTACGTCCAGTACTTCAAGTATCTCGGACAATTGTTGCAGGGCGATCTCGGCACTTCGATCATGACCGCGCAGCCGGTGGCCGACGACATTCTGCGTTTCTTCCCGGCGACGCTTGAACTGGCTACCGTGGCCACCTTGCTCGGCATCTTTGTCGGTATCCCTATGGGCGTATTGGCCGCGGTGAACCAGGGGCGCTGGCCGGATCACGTGGTGCGTATCATCAGTCTGATTGGCTACTCGGCGCCGATCTTCTGGCTCGGTATGATCGCAATACTGATTTTCTACTTCAAGCTGGACTGGGTCGCAGGTCCCGGGCGACTCGATGTTTTTTACGACAGCATTGTCGACCCCGTGAGCGGGATTCTAATTCTTGACGCGGCGCTTGCGGGTGAATGGGAAATTTTCCATAACGCCATCGCGCACCTGATTCTGCCCGCCTCGATTCTCGGCACCTTTGCGCTGGCTTACATTGCCCGCATGACGCGCAGTTTCATGCTCGACCAGCTCAGCCAGGAGTACATTCTCACCGCACGCGTTAAAGGGATACCCGAATGGCAGGTGATCTGGAGACATGCCTTTCGTAACGTGCTGGTGCAGCTCATCACGATTATCGGCTTGACCTATGCCTCCTTACTGGAAGGTTCGGTGTTGACCGAAACCATATTCTCCTGGCCGGGTATCGGGCTTTATATTACTAACTCGCTGTTCAACAACGACATGAACGCGGTTCTCGGCGGCACCATCGTCGTCGGCGTATGCTTCGTGGGTATTAACCTGTTGTCCGACCTGTTGTACAAGCTAGTCGATCCGAGGGTGCGCTGATGTCGGTAGTAAGCTTGCGCGGCTGGTTGCTGGCCGAGGTGCCGGAATCGAAAGCTCAGGCGCGCTGTCAGCGTCTGTTTATCGGCTGGCTGGCGTTTAAGGGCAATCCGGTTGCCGTCATCGGGTTGCTGATCATCGCCAGCCTCGTCATGATCGCTGTGTTGGCGCCGTGGATTACGACCAGCGATGCACTCGAACCTGATCTGATGGGACGCCTGCAGCCACCCGGCAGTGAGCACTGGTTGGGCACTGATGAACTCGGTCGTGACATTCTCGACCGTATTATCTGGGGTTCGCGCATCACGCTCTACATCGTCGGCCTGGTGTCGATTATCGTGGTACCGATCGGCTTGCTGATCGGCGTCGTCGCCGGCTACATGGGTGGCTGGGTCGACACGGTTTTGATGCGTCTGACCGATATTTTCCTGGCATTTCCGCGCCTGATCCTCGCAATGGCACTGGTCGCCGCACTGGGGCCGGGCCTTGAAAATGCAGTGCTGGCGATTGCGCTCACCACCTGGTCACCATTCGCACGCATCGCGCGCGCCGAGGCGTTGACCATTCGCAATAGCGATTTCATTCTTGCCGCGCGTATGCAGGGCGTGAGCACTGCCGGTATTCTGGCGCGTCACGTCGCGCCTTTGTGTATGTCATCGGTAATCGTGCGCCTCACCCTGGACATGGCCGGGATCATCCTGACCGCCGCTGGACTCGGATTCCTGGGTCTGGGTGCGCAGCCGCCAACGCCGGAGTGGGGTGCCATGATTTCACTTGGCCGCCAGTACCTGATTGATCAATGGTGGGTGCCAACTATGCCGGGTATCGCTATCCTCGTCGTCAGCCTTGGTTTCAACCTGCTCGGTGACGGGCTGCGCGATGTCTTCGATCCGAAGAGTGGTGGCTAACGTGGTAGATTCTCCATTGCTGAGTGTAGAAGATCTGCACGTGACCTACCACACGCCCACCGGCCCGGTGCTCGCAGTGAAGGGTGTCAGCTTTGAATTGGGGCGCGAGAAGCTCGGCATCGTTGGTGAATCGGGTTCCGGCAAGTCGCAAACCGGACGCGCGATACTCGGCCTCACCGCTCCCGGTGGCGAAGTGCGAGCACGTCGACTCGAATTTCAGGACACTGATCTGTTGCGCGCGGATAAGCGCACCATGCGCCGCATTCGCGGTGGCGGTATTTCGATGATCATGCAGGACCCGAAGTATTCGCTCAACCCCGTTATGACCGTCGGTAAACAGATCGAGGAAGCTTTTCTGGTGCACAGTAATGACAGCAAGCCTGAGGCGCGCCGCCGCACCCTGGAGATGTTGCGTGCGGTACAGATACGCGAACCGGAGCGAGTCTACCGCGCCTATCCGCACGAGGTGTCCGGCGGTATGGGGCAGCGCATCATGATCGCGATGATGATGATTCCGGAACCATCCATCATTATTGCTGACGAACCAACCTCGGCGCTCGATGTGACCGTACAGCTACAGGTGCTGGCGGTGCTTGACGACATGATCAGCGAGCGCGGTATGGGATTGATTTTCATCAGTCACGATCTCAATCTTATCGCGTCGTTTTGCGACAGGATCCTGATCATGTACGGTGGCCAGGTGATGGAAGAGTGCCGAGCCGACGAGCTGGCACAGGCAAAGCATCCTTATACCCGCGGTCTGCTCAACTGTTTGCCACGTCTCGATGGCGGCCAGGATGGCAGTCAGGATGAACTGGCGGTGTTGCGCCGTGATCCGGCCTGGCTGGAAACCCACGAGAAGATGTCGTGATCGATATTCAGGATCTAAACGTTGTTTTTGGTCAGGGTAAACAGGCTTTTCACGCGGTGCGCCAGGTATCGCTTGCGGTCGAGGCCGGGCAGTCGTTCGGGCTGGTTGGTGAATCGGGTTCCGGCAAGACCACGGTGCTGCGCGCGCTCGCGGGGCTGCTGGATCGCGTTGCCAGCGTGAGTGGTGATATGACGGTAGACGGCGAAAGCTTGCAGCAGCAGCGGTCGAAGTCCTTCCGTCAGCGCGTGCAGATGGTGTTTCAGGATCCCTATGGATCACTGCATCCGCGCCACACGGTCGATACCATTCTGAGCGAACCGGCGCGCGTGCATCGGCTCGATCGAATTGAGCAGCGAGTCGTAGCAGCGCTCGAGGAAGTCGGGCTCGACGCCTCTTTTCGCTTCCGCTACCCGCACCAGATTTCCGGCGGCCAGCGGCAGCGGGTATCGGTGGCGCGTGCGCTGATAACCGACCCCAGGATCGTGCTACTCGACGAGCCAACCTCGGCGCTCGACGTGTCGGTGCAGGCGGAAGTTCTCAACCTGCTGATGCGCCTCAAGCGTGAGCATGGTCTGACCTATGTGCTGGTCAGTCATAATCTCTCCGTGGTTGCTCATATGTGCGAGACGCTCTCGGTGATGCAAAACGGCGCGATTGTCGAGACCATGAGCGTACAGCAATTGCGTGAGCATAATTCGACCATGCCCTATACCCGGCAGCTGCTCACCGCCAGTCTTGGCTATGACCGCGGTGCGATCGACGCCTTCGAGGAATTTGGGTCTTAAGAGGGCAACGGCCACGATGTTTCGCACCAGGGAGTTGAAGTAATGGCAGTCATCGCCGTCGGTGGCATTCAACACGAAACCAACGTCTTCGGTCCTTACCCGGCCAGTTTTGAGGTGTTTGCTGCGCGCGACGAATGGCCGCCGCTGTGTCGGGGCGAGCGCATGCTCGAGGAAGTGGACGGAATGAACCTGCCGGTGACCGGTGCGATTGAGCGCTTGCGCGAGCTCGGTCATCAGATCGTGCCACTGTTGTGGTGCTCAGCGACGCCGTCGGCACAGGTCACCGAGGACGCGTTTGAGCGGATCTCTGCGATGTTTCTGGAAACCTTATCCACGACTCCGGTTGATGCGGTGCTGCTGGACCTGCACGGCGCCATGGTGTGTGAGCATCGCCCCGATGGTGATGGTGAGCTGTTGCGTCGTATCCGTACTGTCGTGGGTGATGCGGTGCCGATCGCGGCCTGTCTCGATCTGCACGCCAACGTCAGCGAACTAATGGTGGCTGAATCGAGCCTGCTTGAGATCTACAGAACCTATCCCCACGTCGATATGAGCGATAGCGGCGCGCGCACCGCGGATTTACTTGACCTGTTGTTGCGGCACGGGCTGGCACGATTTCCAGCGGTTGCGGTGCGGCGCACTGATTTTCTGATTCCTCCGGTGTTCGGTTGTACCCTGGTCGATCCTGCCGGGGCTATCTACCAGAGGCTGCGGGACTTGATCCAGGATAAGGTTGCAGGGCTGTCGCTGGCCTGCGGGTTTCCGCTTTCCGATGTGCATGAGGCAGGACCGGTGCTGGTTGCTTATGGATTCGATGCGCTGGCGGTTGAAAAGGCGGCCGATGATCTGCTGGGCGAAATTGAACGCCGCGAAGCCGAGTTCAAGGGCCGCCTCTATGATGTCGAGGAAGCGGTCAGTGAAGCAATTCGCTTATCAATCGGCTTATCAGATCCTGCGGCTGGCCCCGTCATTTTGGCGGATTCCCAGGATAACCCGGGTGGCGGTGGTTCTGGTGATACCACAGAAATATTGCGCGAGCTGGTTCGCCGCGGCGCGCAACAGGCGCTGGTCGGGGTGATTAACGATGCCGAGGCGGCTGCGCAGGCGCACCAGGTCGGGGTGGGCGAGGTGATGAATATAAGCCTTGGCGGCAAGTCCGGGCTACCCGGTAATGAGCCATTTGCCGCCGAGTTCCGCGTTTTGGCCTTATCCGATGGCCGTTTCCGCGCCAGCGGGCCGATGCTCGCCGGAGCGGAAATGGACTTCGGTCTCACGGCGCTGCTCGAAACCGGCGGTGTGCGCATAGCCGTGGGGTCGCGCGCTATTCAGACCATGGATCAATCGATGTTTCGCCACCTGGGCATCGAGCCCAGTGAACAGCGTATTATCGCGCTAAAAAGCAGCGTGCATTTCCGCAACGACTTTCAACATTTTGCCACTGCGGTATTGTCGGTAATCGCACCCGGTCCGGTAAGCGTCGATTTGACCAGGGTGCCATTCAGTGATTCGCGGTTACGTCGGCTCGCGCAAAAAGGCATAAAACCTGCGCCCGATGGCTGATTTTGCAGCCCGCATGCACGTTTTACCGACAGCAGCAGGGGGTGTGGCTTGATTCGGTTTCTGGACTGGTGTTAACTTGGGAAAGGCGAAGCGAGGGAAAAGCATATGAAATTAATTGAATTGATCAAAGGCAAGCAAAAAGAGATCATCCAGATTGGGGCAGACAGAACAATCGCCGAGGCGGCGAACACGATTGCACAGAACAAGATTGGTGCGCTGCTGGTCGATGACGGCGCCGGTACCATCGTGGGTATCCTGTCGGAACGCGATATTGTTCGTGGCATGAGCCAGCACGGTGCCAACCTGCACGACGTCAAAGTGTCCGAGTTGATGACTTCTGATCTGATTCGTTGTGCGCCGGGCGATACTGTCAATGAGGCCATGGCGATGATGACAGACCGCCGTATACGACACTTGCCGGTTTTCGAGGGCGAACAGCTTGTCGGGTTTATCAGTATCGGCGATCTGGTGAAATGCCGCATGTTGGAAGTGCAAAGTGAAGCCGAGGCGCTGCTTCAGTATATCCATTCCTGAGCCATTTCCGTTCGATGCGCTTTTGCTACCTGCAGCAGATAGCAGGCTGACGCAGCATTATGATTGGTGGAATGGAGCATGATGCTGGCATTACGATTGCGGCCATCCGTGATTTTTTCGGCCTGGTGCTGGCAAAAGATCGATTAGCGCTGGGGCTGATTGACGAGTCCGTACCGGACTTGCAGTTGCTACCGCAGGGATTTATATTTTCGTTACCTGCGCTGCACTTCCTGCTCGATCCTGACGCTAATCTCACCTATCCTGAGTTCCGCGAGCTGATTTATAACTCGACGCTCAACCAGGAGTTAAGTGCTTTTGACGCCGAAGTGATCCTGTTTAAATCCACCGGGAAAATCGATACCAGCCTGTATTGCCTGCGACAGCACCAGCAAGTTTAACGGCTGTTGCTAAAGCAGGATTATTGTTAATATCGTTGGCCTGTGGATGTTCCGCGTCGATGATCGGTAATTGCGACAAACTGTTGATCTTCAGGTTGTTACTGGTTGTGATGAAGTGCCCGTTACAGGTCGTAAGGGTCCGGGTTTTAAGGGAGTGGGTCCGAGGCCTTCAACCGGGTGATAAATTTGACCGACTGACCGATTTCAAGGCGGTATAGAGAGGATGAAACGATGACAACAAAAGTTTCCAGCCATCAGGCGCTGCAGGTAACAACGACCACATCCGTCATGGCGCAAACCTGCGCCGCGCTGCTGTTCGGTTTGGTTATCATATTTGCGGTCGGTTTTGCACCTATGGGAGTCGCGCACAATGCCACTCACGATGCCCGCCACAGTCTTGCGTTCCCCTGTCACTGAATCCCCCATGCTCGATCAGTAGTATCAGTGACTGACGGCAGAGTCCGGCCTCCAGGGACTCCGGACAATTCCGTTCTACAGGGCATTAGCGATGATCTTCTCTCGAATTATCTATAGCTCGATTGTTATCGGACTGGTCCTGGGCATGCTGTTGACCAGCCTGCAGATCGCCGGCCTCAAGCAGATTATGGTTGAAGCCGAGCGTTACGAAACGCTTGCGACCGAGATGCCAGCAGGCCATGGAAATTCTGGCCACTCCGATCACTCGCATGCCGATGACTTGTGGGCGCCCACGCAAGGACTGCAGAGGAATGCCTACAGCTTTCTTGCTAATGTTCTGGCGAGCACCGGATTTGCTGCAATAATGCTGGCCCTGATGAATCAGTTTCAGCTGCCGCGTAAAGGTAATATCGGCTGGGGTCAGGGTAGCCTGTGGGGATTGGCCGGTTTCGCCACCTTGTTTTTGGCGCCGGCCATCGGCCTGCCGCCCGAGATCCCCGGGGCGCTGTCTGCACCGCTCGAACATCGACAGCTGTGGTGGGCGCTCGCGGTACTCAGCGTGGCCATCGGGCTTGGCATTTTCGCTTTTGCGGCCGTCAGGATAAAGACTCTGGGCCTGCTGTTTCTAGTCATTCCCTACATCGTTGGCGCGCCGCAGGTCGACACTCCCATGTTTCAGCATGCCGATCCGTCCGTGACGCAAGCGCTCATCAACCTGCATCAGCAATTCGTCATCATCAGCGCGTTTGTTAACCTCATATTCTGGTTGAGTCTGGGCCTGTGTTGTCGCTTCGTCTTCAATCGCTGGTTCAGAGGTCTCGTGCTATCGGCCGACCCGGACCGCTCCTGATTCGCTCTTCCTGATTGTTACACGGCGGTTACGGTCCTCTTCGGGAGCGGGCCCCATTGATTGCCGGTCATCGTGATTTCAGGATTCTGTTGCCCGCTATCACGCCCGGATTGCCGATTGCTTCAATTGCCTGCTCGGCTGATGTTGCGATGCTCGGGGAATCCAATGCGACCCGTTTGATTCGTATTTCACCATGCGGACTTTTAGTTGTTGCCAATTGATGCGCGCGAATATATGGTACGCGCTGTGAAGGTGTCCACGATGTGGATTAAACGGGAAGTCGGTGCGAATGTTGATTCATTCAATGCCAACGCTGCCCCCGCAACGGTAAGCAGGTTTTAACCTGCGAGCCCGGAGACCGGCCTTTACAACTTGCTGATACGGCTGATGGGAAGCGGATTTGCTCCGCCAGCTGCGCCGTATTTTTTCTTGCCTTTTATCGGTACGGGCGGTGCCGGAGGTTTAAATATGTCCCTAAAACTGTTACGAACGGTTGTCCCAACCGTGTTTTCCCTGCTGGCCTCGGCGTCGCTTTTTGCCCAGGATGATAGCGAGCCAATGGTCATTGTGGTAACGCCTTCCGGAATCGAGCAATCGGTCAACGACGCCAATACGACGCTGACGGTTATCGACCAGAAAACCATCGAAGAATCAAACGCGAGGTCGGTAGCGGAGTTGCTGCGTGGTAAGGCTGGCGTCAACGTCACCGATTTTTTCGGTGATGGTAGCCAGGCCACCATCGATTTGCGTGGTTTCGGCCCCACCGCAAGCAGCAATACACTGATACTGATCGATGGCAGAAAGCTGAACAATTCGTCGGACACTGGCGCACCCGACCTGTCTTTGATCGACATAGATGACATTGCGCAGATCGAAATACTGCAGGGCAGTAGCGGCGTGCTGTATGGCAACCAGGCGGTGGGTGGTGTGGTCAATATCATTCGCAAAAAGTCGTTTGAAGATAGCGCCAGGATCAGTGTCGGCGGTGGCAGTTACGATGCACACCGGGTTAGCGTTTCGGGAAACAAGGTGTTCGGGCGCAACCGGATAACTGCTTCTGCTACTGATTGGGGCACTGACAACTACCGCGATAATAACGAATCGGATAGCCAGCGGCTGTCCTTGCGTGCGGAAAGAATCGCCAATGGACTGACCACCTTCATCGAAGCCGAGGCCGTCGATGAAGATATCAATACGCCCGGTGCACTGCTGAAAGATGAGCTGGATGACGACAGGGAGCAATCCCTGGACTTTTACAAGGATGATTACTTTAAAACCGAAACCCGTATGGTGCGGGCTGGTTTGAGCAAGGTGCTGGATGAATCGCGCACGGTCAGTTTGGACTTCACCAGTCGTGATACCGACCGCGATTTTATCCAGACCTTTCGCCCGTTCCCGGGTTCCAAGACAACCCAGGATCGCGATAACCAGCTTTATGCGGCTAGCTACAAGGTTGTGCCGGTCGAGCCCGGTATCCTGACCAGTTACGTGG
>Ga0102815_10001700_pt1 | contig 13724 bp, 10 predicted proteins | sample ColrivemetaGS759_FD_79113 | JGI IMG/M metagenome (GOLD analysis project Ga0102815, IMG submission 79113) | Estuarine microbial communities from the Columbia River estuary - Ebb tide ETM metaG S.759 | ecosystem: Environmental > Aquatic > Marine > Intertidal zone > Estuary | place: USA: Columbia...
TACATCTTCGGTTTCTTCAATTACTTCAACTTTTTCTTCTGGCTCTGCAATTATAGTTTCTTTTTTATCAATCAGCTTTACCTCTAAAACAGTTCCTTTTACTACAGGAACTTTATATCTTACATCTAAAATTTTTCCTGACGTTCTAGGTACAAGTTTGCTTTCTTCTTTTTCAGGCATTTTAATTTCAGAAGAGATTACAGGAGAAAGCATTTTTTCTATTTCAGATTCTAAATCAAATATTTCATTTAATTGATCTGTTTTTCTTTCACTTTCTTTTGCTTTTTCTTCAAATTCGTATTCTTCAAACAAAGCGATTGTTTTATCTTGATTCTTTGTTATTTCAAGATTTCTTGCAGGATTTAATCTGGCATCACCCAAATATAAATTATATGAGTCTTTAACAAAATCAATAATAAATTTTTCTTCTTTGGCTACTTGAGCTGCTGCTTCAGTTTCTATTTTTTCTGGAGCTAATTTTTTAAATTCCGAAGTAGCCATCTTCTAATGCCTCATAAATTTCATCTAGATTGTTATTGTTATTTATATTACTAATAATATCGCTACAGTCATTTAAATTTAAAGAAGAGATATATATCCCATTTTTACTTTTGAGTTCTATTAAATCTTTATCCCTTTTATTTAAAGAAACTCCTTCGCCGACTACCCCTTCAGCAGTTGGGGTTTCTTCTTCTATTACTTCTAAAAGTTTATCTTTTTCTTTTTTATAATCTTCGCAACCAGTCAGTCCTTTAGATAACAATTTATAAATAACTCTAAATAGCCTAATTAAATGAATTAGCTCTTTTATTTCTCCAAGAATTTTAAATTCACCTTGAACTAATTCTCCAAGAAAAGCATCTAAATTTTTAAAACTTAAAACAATATTTCTTGTTATTTTTAAAATAAAATTTCTTGCTTCATCTATCTTTGATACAATCATTTTTTGTATAGAATCAAAAGTATCTGTTAAATCTTTAGAAGTATTATTTGTAGTTTTTCTTAGATTCTTTATGAATTCGTATTCATGTTCTACGTAAGGGCTTTGAATATCAATTCCATACTTAAACATCATTAAAGACGAAAGTGAAAACTTATCTCTTTCACCTGCTCTTTGAATTGGTTTTCCTGAAATAGCTTCCCACGTAAAAGGTTTCTTACCTCCAGTACCTTTATTTATTTTAGGAAAGAAACCCTCATTTTGACTAGCGTAACGAGCTCTTTCAGCAACTAATTCTGCGCTCATTCTTTGGGTAGCCATTTTGTTTTCTAAAGATTCTATTTTGTTTTCTTCAATTTGCTGTGCTCTTTTTACAGCGTCTATTTGATTCTCTAAATCTTGATTTAGTTTTTTACTTAATTGATCTTCTTTAATTTTTAATCTTTCTAGTTCTTTCATTAGATCTTTTACTTGAGCAAGCTTGTAAATCGATTCTCCCATAAGCGGATTTTCACTTACAAATTCAAGAAATAAATCTAAAAATTCTTGATAACTAAATATTTTAATTTCTGTTCTTTTTTCAAAAACGTAATCTACAAAATATGTTTGCAACAAAAGGTAATCATAAAAATTATTTATCTGTTCTTGTTGATTTTGACGGATTTGGTTTTTTGTATTATCAACATCTATAAATCTTTGTCTTATTTCATAAGATAATTTATCTAGATCCTCTTTAATCTCTTTCCGTTTTCTTTCTTTTTCTTCTTCAAAAGTTTCTAAATCTCCGCCTAAAAAGTCATAAAGACTTAGCATTGTTTTATGAATTGCACTTATTGTTTTATTTACTAGGTCTAAAGAATCGTTAGCTATTTTTTCTATTGATTTTACAATTGTCTTCAAATAACTAAAAACGCTAATGGTTGCATTTTTTACACAATCTAAAAATGGCAATATTAGTCTTGGTATGTTTTCAACTAGTGAAACAACACCATTAATTGCACCGCTTATAATCTTTCCTATAGTAGCCATTGGATCTATTCTTATAGAAGCAAGATCCATTGAATACTTAATAAACAAAGCAGGTAACGTTAAGTTTAATCCGACAAGGTTGGATGGGCAGATAATATTTTTCCCAAACCCTAAAGAAAACTTACATATCATTTCATATATTTTAGTAGGGTCTAAATCTTTTTTAAGATAAGCTAAAAGCTTTTTAGTCATGTTTAAGAATTTTGTAAAATCTACAACAAATTCTAAAGCAGGCATTGCAAATTCTAAATCTATTTTAATCATGCAATTAAAACATTTTTCGATACCAAAGTTTAATTCTTTATCACTTTTACCAACGTTTATTTTCCCATCACCTAAACCTAATACTCTATCTATTGCTCTAGTAAGGTTTACTCCTGCTTTTCTATTTATATCATTGGTTAATCTATTTTTATAATAGTAACCATCTCCTTCTCCAGGCTCTGTAGACCAAGAGCTAGAGTTTTCAAAAACAAAGAAGTCATTTGTTTTTTCACCTTTTGAATCTGTAATAGAACATTCTTTATAACTTTCTTCTACAAATATATCTTTTACATCTTTGTATTCTTCAGATATTTTATCAATTAAAACTCCAAATCCTGTTTTAATTTCTTCTGTTTCTTTTACATTTTGCTCTACAATAGAAAGCATTTGTTGATTGCTGACAGTACCGCCTATTTTTGCTTCTAAACCTGTTTCTAATCTTACTAGTGGTGAGAAATACATTATTGATGAATTAGTATCTAATTCTTCCATATCAAAAGAATTTTTTATTCTTTCTTCTATTAAGTTTTGCTCATAAGCTTTTATCAATTCTTCGATATCTGGAAGCAGAATAGATATATCCATTATCAATCCTCTATTACATCTTTATATTTTTTACGTTTATGTTTTGGTCTTTTTAAATTTTCTTTATATTCTAAAGCTTTGTTTACAGCAGAATCTCTTTTATTTTCAAATGTATTATCTTGTAAGGATTCTTCTAGCCCTGGAATAATTGTAAATAAATATTCAGTGTATTCATTCATTATTGAGGCAAGATCATCTTTGTGTACAAAATCTCTAGCAATTTTTTTAAACATTCTTTGATACTGCTCTTCTAATTCGTCATGTTCTGTAGCACCTTCAACATCTTTTTTTTCATTTAAAGCTTTAAACATTGTCTTCTATTATTCCTGAAATTAAATCTTTTATTTCATCAGTTTCTATTTGTTTTCTTAATTCTAATAAAGTTAAGTAATCTTCATAAGTAATTTCTTTTTTATTTCCACCAAAAACATTTGTAGCTGATCTTTTTAAAGGCGATGATTTAGATATATCTAATGTATGCGTATTGTTACTTCTTTGAATATCTTCGTAAAGTCCATCTTTAATTACTTTTATTTCTTTTAAAAGATGATTTGCTTCTTTTAGATTATCTTCTAACTTTTTATTAATTAATTCTGCTTCTTCTTTACTAAAAGCTCTTTGAGGATTGTTTCTTGCTTTTGATAATAGGTTTGTAATTTCATCATTTGTTACTGGCTCTGTTCTTTCTTTAGATGCTATTTGAGCTTTCTTTACACTTCTTTTTAAATCTTTAAATTGCTTGTTAAATTTACCTTCATAAATATCATCAAAAATAGTGCTCATTAGTTTACTAGTTTCTCCGTAAATCTTATCTTTAAAGAAAGATCTTTTTTGATCTGAGGCTTACTGTGTCCTGGGCAAAAGATTCTTACCCAAATAGGAAAAATTGATTCTATGTTTCCTACAGAGCTATTACCAATATTTGGTACGCTTACTGGCGTATTTGGTAATATATCTCCCCACTCCTCTTCTGTAGGTTGTTCTGACCCAAATGATAATTTAATTGACCAACCTGACTCTGAAAACAACGCACCTTCTTCTAAATCAATCATACTTGGAACTACAGTAATCCCAGTGTAATAAAATTGAGGATCATTATTTCTTATATAAATAAGTTTAACATCTTCTTCGCCAGTAAATGAATTATGACTGGTTGTTAAAGATGTAAGTGTTTCTAAGTTTTCATCTAAAAATATAAGACTCATACTCTATTTCCTCTATTTCTGTTAAAACCTCTTCTATGATCTCTATTAGAAGAAGACAATCCCATTCCCATCAAAGCAGATCCAGCCATTGTTGATACTCTACCAACTCTTCCAACATTAAGAGTAGACTTACCTAAAAGCAAATCTCTTTTATATTTATCTACAGTGCCCATATTGGCTGTGTCCATATTTTGTAGCTTATTTAAGTTTTGACTTCTCATTTCAGAACTAGTTAGATTTATTTCAATATCTGAAGATGTTTTTGTATCACCCCTTTTTATATTTTTAAAAACTCTTTCGTTTATAATATCTTTTAAAGGTTTTTCTTCGTTACTTAATCCTAATTCTTTCATAGTTAAATTTTGATTTTTTATATTTTTTAATTCGGTTCCGGCTTCTATAATTCCTTTTTCTGCGTAATCACTTTTAAGAATACCTTTCATAAAAGTTTCTTCCATATTTACCATGTTTTTAGCTAATACTTTACTTGCTCCTCCGATAGACAATCCTGCTAAAGCTCCGTACATTGCGCCTTCTGCTTTATCTCCTCCTGCAATACCAGCTCCCATAACGCCAAGAAGACCAGCCCCTGCAGCTGTTTGAAGTATATTACCTCCCCCTCCAAAAGCATTAGTTAAACCAGTACCTCTTCCTGATTGCGCAGCCAAACCAATTCCCGCTTCTTGACCAGCTTCTACGTTTCTAACTGCTGCTCCAATAGCATCATCAGACATTACTACTGAATCGTCATCAAATCTTCCTTGAAAAAAATCTGTTACTTTCTTTTTACCTGCATCATCTAAAGATGATCCACTCAAAGTACCATCAAGACTTCTTCTTCCTGCATCAAACATTTCTTGATACACATCTTTGCTTCCAAATAATTTTGTTAAAAAACTCATTATTTCCAACTCCTTTTAGATGGTTTATTTAAAAAACCTCTCCTGTTAGCATGTTTTAATTCACTAATAGGAGTCATTCCACTAGAAGTACCTTTATATTTACTAATTCCTTCAAGTATAGAAAAATTCTCTTCTTTTTTTCTAGTGGCTTTTCTTTCTTCTCTATTTATTTCTAAAAGATGCAAAGCTCCTGGTATGCCTCTTTCTTTTGCGTAATCAAATACTGCGCTTGTAGAATCCGATGCTTCTTTTTTTATATCTTTAACTTTATGGTAAGAAGGAGTACTAGGCATCATTTGCCTACCCGAATAAACTGATTCTTCTAATACCAAAGCTGCCAAAGCTAACATAAAAGCATCAAGTCTGTGATCTCCTATTTGCTCATTAGCTTTTCCATAAACAGGCTTATTATTTTGTTTATTATATTTTTCTACTACGTAATTGAAAAATTGATCTTTTAATACTTCATCTTCTGTAGGAAATTTAAATAATCTTTCTTGTAAAATGCGTACTGCATTTTCTACCAAGAAATGCTTACCCATCTTTTTAATATCTTTATTAGTAATTGGGTCTTTTAAAGTAATATTGCTAGAGAAATTAAAAGCCTTAAGCCTATCAGGTATTTTTGCTGTTTCTTTTTCAATAGGGCTTTTGTCTGCTTTGCCTCTTAAAGAATACGCTTCGTAAATTACGTCTTCAATAATTGTATGCCCATATCCTTCGTCAGCATAAATATAATCTGGCTTCCATTTGTAATTTAAATTAATAAGTTCTTTTATCCATCTCCTAGCAGAAAACTCACTACTGCTTACATTAATAGCATCAAGGCCAAGCCAAACTTTATCTTGTGGAAAATATCCTACTACATAAAATTCTGTACCTGCATTTTTATTCCAGTCTATCCCAATAGAGATGATTGCATCATTTACAGATTTAAGATTGAGACGTCTTTGTAATGTGCCTAAGTTTTCACAATCAGAGTATTTGTAATCTAAACGAGCAGAATTTACCCAATTCTTCTTAAATACACCTTTTTCATCTTCAATAAATACACCCATGTACTCTGCTAAAAATGAATCTGGCGTAGAATCTCTTATAATATCTTCTTTTATCTGATCCCAAAATGGAAGTATTGAAGTAGGTAAATGGTCTGATTTAAAGTCGCTACGCTTGTGACACCATTCATAAAACTTACCTTTTTCACCAATTGGTGTAGAAGTAGCATACATAACTGTATCCGGGGTAGTAGCAAGAATAGGATTGATTACTTTAGTAAGTACTTCTTCTGGAATCATATCCATCTCGTCTAGATAAATAATATTCGCAGAGAAACCACGCATAGTACCACCACCAGAACCATCTTGACGCATACCAATACCTGATACGAAACCTTGTATTAAAGCGCCATTTTTAAACTCCATTTTAAAAGTAGGAGTTTTTACATATAATGAATCCCCTGTACCAGTTGTTATTTCTTGCCTTAGCTCTACGTTTCTTTTTATTAACTTTTCTATTTCTTCAAAGATGTTTGTTAACTGAGCTTGGTAGGGAGTAACAATCATTATAGTAGGTCCCATATAAACAGGGTTGCCTTGTGAATCTCTACCTCTTTCTAGTTTACTATTATAAGCGTGATAAATAAGCTTTAAAGCCATTGCAAAGGTTTTACCTGAGCGACGACCTTCAAGAATAGATACACGTTGAGAAGTACATCTTATTTGTTCTTTCTGGTAAGAGCGGATAAACCATTTATCGTCTTCATCAGAAAATCCAAACATTAATTCACACCAAGTAACAGGATCAATAGAGGCTTTTAATAATTTGGTAGCATGTTCTCTACTAAAGCCTGTTTCTTTAGACAAGTTCTCTATTTTGTTTGCTGCTCCATCAGGAAGTTTTCTTGGAGTTAGTTTACATTTTATTTTATTCTCTCCATACTTATAATATTGTCTTATTTGACAATTTATACAAGCTCTACTTGTGTCGGTATTAATTGCGCCGCCCATTTCTTTAATTAAGGCTTCTGATGCTTTTGCTTCAGGATTCTGGTGCTCAATACCATATTCGTTTATTACAAAAAGTTCTTCTCTTATTTTTTCTTTAATATTTTTCATTAGTATCTCTTGTATTGGCTAAACATGTCTCGGTTCATATGCATAATAGTTGCTTCTTGTCCAAAAGCGCTTCTACCATTTAAATGGGATTTGTTAATTGCTTGTACTGCACGCTCTCGCATCGTAACAGCATTTCTTGTAAAGTAAGAAGCAGTATCTCCAGCATACCCCAAACCTTTGTTTTTTCCAATATTTTCAAAACCAGCTTCTAATATTGATTGGCTTGCTTTAACTGTAGCTGTTGTAGCTAAAAGACCAATTCCTCCTCCAATTAACCCAGGCAAACTAGTCATCATATACGCGCCCATAGCAGCACCTCCAATAGCTCCTGCACCACCACCTAATACTCCTGCAATAGTTTCATTCATTCCCATTACATTACCTGCAAAAGCACCTATAGAACTACCTACTTCCATACCAATAGTTGACATTACTATAGAGCCCATTACAGGAAGCATTCTTCCTAGCATACCAGAACCCATTATGGGGCTAATTCTTGCTAATTCTTGACCTTCCGTCAAAGCTGTATATCCTGATCTTAATGCGCCACTAGAATCTGTGATTCCCAGGGTTGACATAGCCCTTGCAGCATCTGCCACTTTATAACCTTCTAAAGCCATTTGGGTTCCATAATAGTTGCCCAATATGTCAGATACCATATACTTTCCAGCTTCTGAAACACCACCATCAGCATAAGAAGAAATAATACCGTAAGCTGACATACCTAATGGCATTGCTCTACTTAACCAGTTTTGAACTTGCACTCCTTTTCCAGCAGCACTAGAATAAATACTTCGCGTATTATACCTATTTACCATATCAGTGCGTGTTGCGCCTAAATTTGCATTTAGCTGTCCATTTGACGTTCTTATCCTACCATTTATTCCGCCTTCTCCTGACAAAGCAGAATTCTGTATATACTTAAATCCTCCACTATCAGAAACAGTATAACCAAAACCTAATTCCCCAACCAATGGCTCAGCACCTATTGAATAAGCTGCACCATACATTATTTGATTCGCGCTTCCAGCAAGCAACTTTCCTGCTCCAACTATACCAAATAAGTTTAGTCCTATTTCTGTTGCACTACTGGGACTATCTATATCTGGAAGCATCCCTGTTATTAATGAAGATATTGATCCCATAATTACATCCTATGGTGGGCTATTGGAGAGTTAAAATAATTTCTGTTTGCTAGCTGTTGCATTTCTTCCATACGTTTTAATCGTATTTGGGCTTGCATGCTTCTTTTTTGTTTTGCTAAATTATTTATTACGGCTTCTTCTTGATAAACATCTTTTGCTAAAGTACTACTAGTTAATTCTAAATTGTTTTTGTTAAATTTAGAGCTTTTAAATTGATCTTTTTGATGTTTACTATTTCTGGTTCTCATTAAGGAACCTATTTCGTATTTTTGTTGATCTAGAACAGTCAATATGCTGTTATTAGTACCTCCAAAAGTCTGGAGATCTGTTTCTGTCCAGCCACCATTTCTTGTATCTGGTTCAAAAGGTTTATCAGAACTATTAATTACTTTTCCTATAGAAGCAATTTCTTCTTTTAATGCTGAGGATATACCACCTTCTCTTTCAGCTTTCTCCATTATTCCAAGCATAGACATATAATTAGAATTTTGTGCTACTTTTTTGGGATTTGCCAAAGTGTTAAAAGTTACTGTTTGTCCGCTTGCTACAGAAAGCTCTTTATATGCTTTGAAATAATTTTCTGACCACATACCTCTATTAGATTTATAAGCCATTTCTTCGGCTTGTTTAAAAGCTTTTGTATCGTATAGTGGTTCTTTACCTTTTCCTCTGTAAGGCAGGTGCGCAGCAAAACCTCTTTTTACTAATTCTAAGTTAAGATTTTTTCCATCTGCATATACAACACCTACTTGTCGACCATATGTAGTATCTGTATTATCTGTTACAATTCTAACATCTTTAGCATTTGCTAACATTTCGCTTACCAATGCTTTAGCTTGCTCAGCAAATGGTTGAGCAGATCTGCCTCCGTGTGCTGTCTCCGGTGCGTCAATTCCTGCTAAACGAATTGAAACATCTCTGCCACCTTTTTTAATTGTTAATGTATCTGCGTCTTCTACAGTTACGCTTCTTCCTTCCAAAATATGTTCTGATAGTTCAGGTCTATTAGCTAAATGTTTTGAAGGATATCTTCTAGGATCTAATGGTGACCCTGCTGGAGAATATCCTTGTTTAAGAGAAACACCTAATTGTTCTCTAAAAGACGAGTCAATAAAACTTTTCAAGAAAAAACCAATATCACCTTTTTCGCTAAAATATCTTTCAGCAAATTTAGCTGACATGTATCTTTCTCTTTCACGCCTCACTTGATGGTTTTCTAATACAGACATTGAGTAACCTGGATTCCTGTAAGGAGATCCAAAATCTGTAGTAGCTTTTCTTAATAAAGCAGCTAATCCGTTTTCTTGCATACCTTCAATTTCATTATATCTACCAAAATTAGGATCAATTTGCTGTTTTCTTTCTAACCACTTTTCATAAGTAGGCATTAAAAGGCTTTTTGCTTGTCCTTGATCTAAAGGCGCTTTTCCTACAGATGCTAAACTGCTTGCTCCAAACAAAGCAATTGCACCTAAAACTCCTTTTCCTACTTTAGAAAAAACAGCATCTTTAAAAGAAAAACTTTTAGATATTTTTTGCTCTACCGATTCTTTAAAAGAAGAAACTATATTTCTTTCTGGGGAACTATCTAATACTGGATCTATTCTTTTTAAATTTTCTGCACTGGTGCCAATTCTTTCCGAAGCGCTTAAAGTACTTTGTGTTACAGTTGCCTTTGTCTTTCTTCCTCTATTTGAAACTACCATTTTCTCTATAGAAGCTTTTAAATCGTTTTGAAAGCCTTGTACACTAAAATGCCTTTCCATAGATTCTATCTGAGAACCTGCTGATTCGGAATAACTCAAAGCTTTAGATCTAAATAAATCTAAATCTTTTATTTCCATAGTAGATTCATCATAAGTACCTTTAAAATGAGTCAATATTTCTTGTTTAACAACATCTTTCCTAGCCATTTTGTATTCTGGAAGATCCATAATATCTTCTAGCATTTCTCCAAAAGAAGTTTTCTTAGTAGCTTTCGTAGGAGAAATAAAATTATGGCTTTGTTTTTCTAACCCACCCACTTCACTTGTTACTCTTACTGGCTTTAATCCAGGCGCACTTTCTCTAGTTTCGTAATATCCTTGCTCTGCTATATCCAAAGCATAACGACCTGCACGAGCTTTTAAGTGTACGTCATGCAACGATTCTATAACTGTGCCAGAAGCATCCCTTAGTGGTTGATTTAAAAAGTCCATTAACTGTCCGTATTGAACAGCTCTATAATAAGCACCTTCACCTTTCATAGCTTGTTTTAATAAATCTTCACTACCATCTTTTTTATTCATTACTATATCTAAAGCATTTATTTGATCTAAAGCTTCTCTAAGTATAGGTGTTTCTGATAATGCAGTATCTCCTAAACCTGAGTGAAGTTCTTTTTGAAACAATCTGTAAGCTGATTCTTCAACTGATTTACCTTTTCTTTGTTGCTCTAAGAAGCCATATAAACGTGCCTGTACTTCAACACCAAAAGAAGTTGGTACTTCTGAGCTAGTCATCAATCCACTTTTAATAAGCATTGATTGTTGCATTTTAGGCAAATCTAAAATGTCTCTTACTGAACCTTCAGTTGTAGTCTCAAGAAAAGTTTTCCATAACTTAGACCAGTCTCCTGTTTTTTGAGCCATTGCCCTAGCTCTAGTAAAATCTTCTCCAGTAACAAAGAATGGTTTTCCAGACATAGTAGAGATACTTTCTACTGTTCCGAAAAACGGGTTTTTAGTAATTAATTGTTTATCCGCAGCTCTTGTTAAATTTAAATCTATTAATTCTTGTTCGTATCTTCCTGAACCAAATCCTTTAATAAAAGTAGATTCTTTTATTGGGTCTAGTCCTTTAGCAACCCTATCTGTATTTAAAGCTTCAAAAGCTTCTTTTGCATAAGCATCTATCTGTCCACCAAATTGAGTAGACTCGAATGCTGCGTTAGCAATCCATGTTACTTTGTTTTGTAATTTTGGAGCGAGTTCTTCTCTTAAAATATTTCTCATAGACATCGGCTGAAATACTTCTAGCCCACCTGAAAATATTTTATTGAACGCAGCTCTCCCACCTGTGCCTTGTTCAAAATGTTGCTTAATTACGCTCTCATCAACCCTGCCTTCATTTATAGCAGAGTAAAACTCTCTTTTATTCTGTATATCTGCATATATTTCACCTGTACTTGGATCTATTGCTCTACTACCTGCATATTTTCTCAAAGATTCTTCTGAAACCATTTGTTCTGCTTGAAAGAAATCTTCTTTAATAAGTCTTTCTTCTATTTCGTCTAATAAGATTTTGCTTGCGTTTTTAACTTCTTGCGCAGCTGCGTCAGGCGTTAAACTAGGATTTATACGCATTAAAGTTTCTGTATATTTTAACTCTTTAAAGGATAAATCAGTTAAAGAGGATAATTCAGATTGAATACTTTTATATGCGGACTCACCTTTTGCAGGATTAATTAATGCATTTGCAGTAGGAAAATATGCATAACCTTTTTTACTTGCAGGCTCATAAATACCGATCTGAGTAATACTATCTGAACCTAATTTTCCTGAAGTTTCAATATCAAGCACTACGGACTTTTTAAGTATTGCATCTACAGTACCAAGTGCTTTAGGTTCTGTAAGCGAAATTACTGAGCCGTCTTTTCCACTTACAGATACATCTACAATAGCATTTTTAGAATTTACCATATTAATTCTAGCAGTGCTATCAGTCATTACTTCTTTGGGATTCAAAGCTACATAAGTTACATGTGTATCACCTTTTTTATCTACATAAGTGATAATTACTTTTTGTACTTCTTTAGTATTATTTATATATGCAAAATGCTTATTCCTCATCAATCAAAATCTCATGTTTGGAACCTCCAGCATCTACAGAATATAATGCTTCTCTAAGCATAGAGATTTCTTCTAATACTCTAGACTGGGTTTTGTTATCTTGCATCTTAGCCAACATTTTTGCTTTAGAATCTCTTGTCTCTACTAAACGTTCAAGCCAACGCTCTCTACGTTTCTCAAGACGGTCGATCATATCAATTACAGGGTGTAGCTTAGTATTTTCAGCACGATCGCCGTTTTCATTAAATGCTACTACATCTCGTATTAAAAAATCTCTACCCTCTCCATTTTTATCCCCTTGAGATAGCACTAATAAACATCTATTTTTATATAGATCAATTAAAGCTAACTCATTAACAATAGACATTTCTACAGGATTGGTAGGATCAACATCTAAATACTGAACATAGTCTATTGTTTTTTGTTCAACTAAAGAACGTTCCATTAAACATTCAAAGCCAATAGGGTAGTCAGAATCATCGCCTGCGTTCAGCTTGCCTTGAGCATCTCTTTCTACTAGTGGACATTTATCAAGAAAAGGGCATTTCTTTGGGCCGAAACATAAAATAGGTGCCGAGGCATAGACCCCTGTTTTATATGCTGTTATACGGCCTTGTACACGTCTTAATTTTTCAGGACTAAGTTTAGCTAAATATTTGTCATAAGCAGTGTCATTTGAAAGCTCTTGAAATAAAGCTAATTGTTTCTCTTCAGACATATTAAAAATCCTTTTATATATTTAAATATATTATATTAATAAATTTCTATTATATCAATTTAAAAAATTTCAGTAAAAAATTTAGATTTAAGGATTGGGTAAGAATCTAAAAAGTTTTTTAAACAAGGGGGTAGGGTAAAAAATCCAATAGTGGGAAATGAAAATATAGACTGTTTTTGGGGGTATTATATTTTAATGTGGTTCTCAACCCTTAAAGTTGGGAGGCCACCCGGGGTCAAAGACTTCCCGGTCCGCGTCGGAAAATTAGTCAATCGGGCGATATACCCACACTCTTGTTGTCAGGTTCAAGACGTTAAAACCAGAAGGCTGTACTATGTACGTCATCTATTGTCACACACGTAAGGACGGCGTCGCCGCTCTCGACGGTCACACCTTCCTTTTCGGCGGCAAGGCGCTTAGCGTCTCCGCTCTGAAGGAGGGCACCCCAGAGCGCATCGCCTACGATGGTGTTGTCTTCGCTATCAACGGCGGCAGCATGATGATCACGTCGGCGGGGCACGTCATCCCCACCCCCAGCGAGGCGCAGGCTCGCCGCTGGACTGGCTTCCAGCCTTGGGAGGCGAGCTTCGTCTCTTGCGTGTACATGACTAGTGCGCTCTCTCATGACGAGAGCAAGGAGCACACCCTTTTCTCAGTCTGGAAGCAGCGTTAAGCTGCCTCTCCAGGCTGTAAGCTCCGGCCCCGGCCCTCCTAGGAGGTGTCTGGGGCCGAAACTAGACTGACAAGCCCCCTCGAGCGGGGTTGTCAGGTCAGGCCTTGACAAGCCTGTTTACTAGTCGCGCGGAACGCGCCTGATGAGTCAGAGCTCCTTTTCTACTCGCAGAACTTTTGTTGTCAGGTACAAGACTTTAAAACCAAAGGAAGTCGTCATGACTACTATCATCAACACCCTCAATATCCTCTTCGCCCTCATCATCAGCACTTCTGTCTTGGCTTGCCCTCCATCACAACAACACCAAAACCTCCCCTCA
>Ga0102815_10001703_pt1 | contig 13719 bp, 12 predicted proteins | sample ColrivemetaGS759_FD_79113 | JGI IMG/M metagenome (GOLD analysis project Ga0102815, IMG submission 79113) | Estuarine microbial communities from the Columbia River estuary - Ebb tide ETM metaG S.759 | ecosystem: Environmental > Aquatic > Marine > Intertidal zone > Estuary | place: USA: Columbia...
CAGCTGGTCCAGATCGACCCCTTCGAGGTCGGACGGCGTGATGCGCCCCATGTGTTCGAAGCGCTTGCGCTCCTCCGACGAGGTCATCTCGGCGATCGACCCCACGGGGAGGCGCTTGGGGAAGCGCTTGACCCTGCCGGCGGTCCGGACCACCTCGGCCAGGTTCTCGGGGAGGCCTTCGGGGAGGCTCTCACGGCGCTGGAGGGCGCGGCGGGCCCGCTTGCAGACCTCGAGCGTGCTGGACAGGTTCGTGCGGATCTTGATCAGGCGATCCATGTCCGGGTCCGGCCCGTCCAGAGACCGCTTCACCTTGGCGCTCGCGACCTCGAGCACCGCGATCAGGGTGTTGAGCTTGCGCATGAGACGCTCCCGGTACTCGGGGGACTCGAGATCAGTTTCCTTGAAGGGCTCGTCGGACATCGTCATCGGGGTCGGGAGGGCTCGGTGCGAACGGGACCATTCCCGACGCACACAAATCTACCCCGCCCCTGGGCAGACGTCGTGAGACCGTCACGCGGGGCCAAGATTCCCTGCCGGGCCCCGCTCATGCCCCGATCCGAGAACCACACAGCAGGCCGGCAGGACCCACGCCCATGGGGCGCAGGACACGACGGCGGAGGGTCAAAAGGCGGACTGCACGACGCTGGCGAGGGCGTCCACCTTGACGCGGCCCGCGACGACGAAGCGAGTCCCGGCGAACTCTCCGAAGCCCACCTCCCAGTTGCCCAGGGACACCACCCGCAGATCACCCGGTGCGGTGCTGGCGATGGACGGCGAGACCGCGTGGGCGAAGCTCAGAGTCTGGAGGCCATCGGAGGCCATGAGGCGCACCCAGGACCCAGACTGCAGGATCGACGAGCTGCTCAGGGACGGGAGGTTCGGGATGGTCAAGAGCTCACCGCCGATCAGTTCGTACCCGGTGGGGAAGACGTCAGGGACGAAGACCTCGGCGCCGACCTGGGCAGAGAGCGCCGAGTTCAGGTCGAGGGTCTGGGCGGCGAAGGAGCGCTCCCGCAGGTTGAGGTTGCTCACGTCACCGCCGTAGACGAACGTCTCGAAGACCGACTCCACGATGGGTTGCTGAAACTCGTCGAACTCACGCCAGGCCAGCACAAAGCCCGTCGTGGGGTCGATGTCGGCCTCGAAGTGCCCGGGGGAACCGTTGGCGCCGACGAAGCGCACGAACTCGACCCGCTCGCAGGGGATCCCCGCGACGGGAGGCGGGGTGGGGAGCAGATTGATCGAGTAGTTGGCGCAGGCCTTCTGGAGGCTCCACAACCGGAAGTCGCGCATCTGCCACTGGAAGCGCGCGGCGTTCTCGTGCACGAGGGGGAACGAGATGGGGTCTGCGTCGGGCAGGAGCGAGACCGCGTCGAGCAGCTCGATGGCGAACCGTCCGGTGCCGTCGGCGCCCACGTCTTCGAGCACCTCCATCACGCTCTGGCCCTGAACCAGCCGGAACCGACGAGTGCCGCGGAACGCTGTGTTGTCCTTCGCCCGACCAACCAGGTCCAGGTACGGCGGGAGAGAGCCGCTGGATGATTCGGAGGTCGCCGGGGCCCCCTCTCCACCAGCGCCCTGGGGATCCACGCCGCACGCCGCGAGCCCGAGGGTCGCGAGCCCGAGCGCCAGGATGATGCTCGAGCCCCTCACCGCGCCTCCCCCAGATACTCACCGGTCAACGAGCCAAGGAAGGCACGGTCCAGCGCCGAGGCGCTCACTGACTCGAGCGACTCGACCCGGATGATTCGAAGACTAGGTCCACCTGAGCCGGAGTCGGACGGCGTCGCGACCAGTCGCACGGCGACGAGTACGAGAGCCGCGGCGGAAGAGAAGATCGCAAACCGGCGGACACGCCCGCCCAGGAGGGAGGCCACGGCGAGGCCAGAGTCCTCTTCCAGCACTCGAGCATCCAGCTCCTCGGGAGCCGACTTGCGATCGAGGCGGCCTGCCATGCTTCGGACCATGCCCTCCGCCGGGGCAGCCACCCGCTCCTCGACCAGCCGCCCGAGGACCGCGGGGGCCTGGACGCCTTCGAGGTTCTCCTCGACCCTTGCCTCTACCATGGGATCGAGCGCGCCTGGAGCGGCCTCGGCACCCAGCCCGGCCACGAGACCGACCGCTCGGTCTTGCCGGAAGCCCGCCTCGAGGCTCGCGACCACCCGGCCCTCCAGCTCAGCCGGAGCCCGCAGGCCATGCAGCGAACGAAGCGCCTTCAGGTGCCCCTTGGCAGACGCCAGGGCACGAAGTTGCTCCTCGCTCGGCGCCTCCCCATCAACGAGGAGCGCACGGGCCCCACTGCTCGGGGCCTCCTCGCCGGCTGTGGCGAAGACTTCACCGAGCCACGCCTCAGGCAGCGTGGGATCGAGGCGATCGTCTTGAGGATCGGATGCGGAGGACATGGAGGTGGATGCTGGGCAGGAACAGGATCGGCAGGTCTGGCAGTCGTCAGCGACCTTCTTCGTGAATGAAGTGGCGGTCGACGATGGGAGTGAGCTCCCGGTCCAGGGCAGCGTGGGCGCGAGAGAGTCGGGACTTGACGGTCCCCAGTGAGATCGTGAGCGTCTCGGCGATCTCGTCGTAGCTCAGGCTCTCGAGGTACCTGAGGACGATGATCGTGCGCATCTTCGGGGAGAGCCTGTCGATGGACCGCTGGATGTCTTGCTCGAGCTCATGGCGGGATGCGAAGTCGGTCGGAGCCTCGGTCCGCTCGTCCTCCACGTCGAACGAGCCGCCCTCGCGGTCCAGCGGAGCCTGCAGCGCCTCGAGCGAGGTCACGGACCTGGCGGCAGCGCGGCGCTTGATATCGATGCTGGCGTTCACCGCGATCCGGTAGACCCAGCTCGAGAAGCGGGACTCGAAGCGGAAGGCACTGATCTTCCGATGAACGATGCCGAAGGTCTCCTGTGAGGCGTCCAGAGCGTCGGTCGCGTTACCAGTGACCCGGTAACAGACGTTGTAGACCCGGTCCTTGTAGAGCTCGTAGACCTGCCGGAAGGCGCCTCCAAATCCCTCTCCCAACGAGCGCTGGCACTCGAGGATCAGATCGCGGTCGGGGTCGGTCTTGAGGGGTCCAGGCATGGGGGAACGTTGATTAGACGATGATGAGAGGGATCCGGTTCCCGATGGATGGACTCCTTCCTGCTCGATTTCGGCATTGGGACCCTCTCCGACACCAATCGACGGGAGGGGGACACTACGACGCCCCTCGGACGCCGGCAGGCGGTCCCAATACAGGTCGCAGTCCGGTGCTGGCCGGATGAAGATGCCGCCGGACCAAGGAACCTTCCCGTCATCGAAGGGAGCGTCCAGGGAAGCAGCCCAGGACCTGTGCCCCCGGGCCGGACGGCGAGGGACCCGGCACACGTGGCTGGGGAAGGTCGAACCTTCCCGGGGAGGCGGCGCGGGGGACGATCAGCCGCCGATCAGCGCGATGGGGTCGATCGTCTCGTAGGTCGATCCCAGCGCTGAGCTGCAGTTGGACACACAGAAGGTGTCCCACCCCTGAAGGCAATCGGCCTCGATCACCTGGTGGAGCATGATGGGGCCGTTCCCACCCACCACGGCGGATCGCTGGAAGCAAATTGAGCCGGGCACCCAGCTCCCAGGAATGCTCGGCGAGGAGCTCCCAGGGATCGGCTGGCGGACGCTTCCGCCGCCCTGAGACGCCTGCAGCTGGACCTGCGCGGCGCTGAAGCGCTGCATGAGGAGGATGCCCTCGACGCTCGAGATGTCGACCTTCGCTGAGGCGGTGTAGCTCTGAGAGACGGCGTTGCCCGCGGCAAGGAAGAACGTGACCTGGTCAGCCACCTCGATAAACGAGGGGTGGACGGGCAACTCGATGGAGATGAGCTGTCCGCCGGCAGAGGCGGGGATCGTGGAGTACGTCATGTACGACGCAAACCGAGCCATGGGGACGGTGGACACCTGCCCTCCGCGAAGCGCCCCGAGCCGGACAAAGGAGTCCCCGACGTCCTCGGAGGGCTCGTAGACCAGCATGACCAGCTGGAGCGCGCTCCCTTCACCGCGGGCGGTGAGGTTGGCGCTGACCCCGGCGCCGTCGGGGGTGGAGTACAGGTCGCGCGGATCGGACTGCCGAGCGACCTCCTCGCCATCCCCAAAACCATCCTCGTCGGAATCCGCGACGAACGGGAAGGTTCCCAGGAGGAGCTCCTGGGCATCGGTCAGGCCGTCCGAGTCAAAGTCGGGGCTGCCGACCCCGGCGCTGAGCTCCAGCACCGGATCACCGGCCTCATCCACCGGGCCAAGGACGTCACCGACGGTAGACAGCAACAGGGCGCCCGCGCCGAGGGAGACGACGGGGACCAACCAGCGGGAGCAGGCCCCGAAGCGCCCTGTCGGGGCCTCGTTGGCGGGCTGGCTGAGAGCCTGGAGGTTGTTGTCGTGATCCATAAGAAAGCCAGATGGAGCCCGCCGGGGGGCGGGCGCCACAGGAGGAATAGCCCCCCTTCCCGGACAGGATACGGCAACGTTTTGTTTTTTGAGGGCCCATGGCAGCCCTCAGGGGCCCAAACGGGGGTAATCCAGCGGTGACTACACGACGGAAGTCCCTTTCAGGGTGGGTGGCGGTGGCGCGATGAGCCCCACGGGCGCTAAGCTTCCGCCCCCAAATCGGGCGCCCGTAGCTCAGCTGGATAGAGCGTTCGCCTCCGGAGCGAAAGGTCACAGGTTCGAATCCTGTCGGGCGTACCACCCCTCCCCCCCCACGCGGTCTCCCCTCCACGGAGCGGTCGAGACGACTGGCGGGTCGGAGCCGGGGGATCTCAGCGTGAGCCGCCGGGCGCGCCACCGGGAATGCCAGCGGCGCCCGGCCGGAGCCGCTCGCTGACCTCCTCACGCTGAAGCAACTCCGCGGACACCTGCGCCGCGCCCGCCCGTTGCCCCGCCGCGTTCCAGTGGATGTCGGTCCCCCCCACCCACAGGTCAGCGCCGCCGTTCTCGAACACCGCAGTCAGGTCAGTGGAACGCCCACCGGCGCGAGCGACGGCGGCCACCAGCTCGCTCACAAGACGCCCCGACGCGTGGTCCGGGAAGCGACCTGGATCGACCTGGATCCCGAAGCCCGGGCAGGCGTCCACGGCCGACGGCACGACCACGAAGTGCAGCGGCACGCCGCGGGCCGCGGCCAACTCGACCATGGCGCGCAGGACCTCGGTCATGAGCGCCAACTTCATCCGTACGCCAGGCGCGAGGGGCCTGATGGCGACGTCGGCGTCATACACGTCCTCGAACAGCGAGACGACCTCGAGGTCGTTCCTCACAAAGAACTCATCGGACTGAGCCGCGAGGGCCGCGAGGTACAGGTCCATGGTCCCGGCGGGAACCGAATCCACTGGCCGTCGATCCGGTGCCTCTCTCCAGAAGCGCACGAGGCGCTCGACGCCGAGGCCGCTTGCCCGCTCGGCGCGGCGCGCGAACTCGTCCGCGAGGCGAGCCCCAAGCCTCGGCTTGCAGCGGACCAGCGCGCCGTCTCCCCCGAGACGGAAGAGCTTGTTGCGCGCGAGGTCCCCCACGTCGTTGTGGGCACAGAGGACGCACACGATGAGGTCCGGCGCCACCTCGTCGATCTCGCGTTGCAGGAGCAGCAAAGACTGATCGGGGCCGTAGCCCGAGCGGCCCGCGTTGATCCCCTCAATAGCACAGCCCAGCTGCCGATCCAGGTCGTCCGCCAGCAGGCGAACGAAGGTGTTCTCCAGCGGCACGTTCTCGGCCATCACGAACGAGTCCCCAAGGACCAGCACGCGGCGGGCCCCTTGCCCCCCGTGCTCGCCGTCTCCACGAAACCCGTCGCCGCCGACCTCCACCAGCACCCGCGCGTGATCCCCCTCTCCCAGACGGGAGGGCTCCATGGGCTGGATCCGGCGCGAACCGGGGATGGTGTCGTGGAGGAGCTCAGGATCGAGCTGATAGACCTGACCGAGCACCGGGAAGAAGCGGTCCACGGACAGCTCGATCCCCAGCAGGGTCAGCGCCACCGCGGTGACCGAGAGCAGGACGCGGCTCCCCAAGCGGCCCCCCTTGGCCGGACTCTCTTCGCCAGATATCACGCCGGGAACAGCTCCTCGACCCGCTGCGCCAGCTCGTCATCCAGGCGGACCTCGGCGGCCTGGAGGTTCGACTCGACCTGCGCTGTGGAGGTCGCGCCGGTGATCACGCTGGTGATCGCGTCGTTCCGCAAGATCCAGGCGAGCGCGAGCTGCGCGGGGGAGAGCTCGGCCTCGTGGGCCAGCGCACTGAACGCCCGTAGGCGGTCTTGGACGTCACCCCCGAGCTTGTCGTCCAACCACCGGGTCTCTGCGCCCCGGCTGCCGGGCGGGACTCCGTTGTCGTACTTGCCGGTGAGCAGCCCGCCGGCGAGGGGGCTCCAGACCACGAGGCCCATGCCAAGGCGCCGGGCCGCCGGGAGGACGGAGGCCTCGATCCCGCGTTCGAGCAGGCTGTACTGCGGCTGCTCCACCAGCGGCGGATAGAACCCGCGCCGGTCGCACAGGTCGTGGGCGCCATCCAGCAACTCGGCCGGCCAAACGCTCGTGCCCCAGTAGTGCACCTTGCCGCGGTGCACCAGGTCGTCCATCGCTCGCACCGTCTCCTCGAGGGGCGTCTCCGGATCAGGGCGATGGCAGAAGTACAGGTCGAGGTAGTCCGTCCCGAGCCTGCGCAGGGAGGCCTCGCAGCTCTCGATGATGTGCTTGCGCGACAGGCCGCGCTGGTTGGGACCGTCGCCCATGCGGCCGAACACCTTGGAGGAGAGGACGAGGGAGGTCCGATCAAGCCCCTGAATAGCGGCCCCCGCGACCTCCTCCGCCGCGCCCGCCGAGTAGACATCGGCCAGGTCGATGAAGTTCACGCCGCCGTCTACCGCCCGGCGCAGGATCCTGGAGGAGTCCTCGGATCCGACGCTGCCGCCCAGGGTGAGCCACCCGCCGATCGAGACGCTGCTGATCTTGAGGCCGGTTCGGCCCATCTTCCGGTAGTTCATCGCTCGCTCACCTGCCATGAAGACGGTACACGACGGGACGCCATGCGGGACGCTCCGTCGGCTAGGCTCATGCCGCCGTGAGCGCCGATTCGATCGATCCTCTCCCCCACAAGGCCGACCCCGACACGCCCTCCATGGAGCGTATCCGGGCGGGGCACGAGGCCGTGCGCCGCGCCAACCGCCAGGAAGTCGTCGAGGACTACGTGGAGGCCATCGACGACCTGATCATGGATCGGGGTGAGGCGCGTGTCCGGGACCTGGCCACAGGGTTCGGGATCAGCCACGTCGCCGTGTGTTCGGTCATGGAGCGCCTGCGTCGCGACGGTCTCGTCAGCTCGGGTCAGCAGGAAGCCATCCAGTTGACCGAGGAGGGGCGGAGCATCGCCAGCCGGTCCCGTGCGCGGCACGCGGCGGTCCTCGCCTTCCTCCTCGCCCTCGGGCTCCCCGAGGAGATCGCCGAGGCCGACGCCGAGGGGATGGAACATCACGTGGGGCCCGAGTCCCTCAGGGCCTTCGGTGAGTTCGTGGCCTCTCGAGCCACAGAGCAGCGGCCCCAACCGGCACCGGCCAGCCCCGGCCCCCTCGCTGCGGATGCGGCGCGGCGCTTCGCGCGGGTCCGAGCTGCCCACGCGAGCGAGCTCACCGAGGACTACGTGGAGGCCATCGACGACATGATCCGGGAGCGGGGCGAGGCCCGCGTCGGGTGGCTGGCCGAGCGCTTCGGTGTGGCACAGGTGACCGTGACCCGGGTGGTCGCGAGGCTCCGCAGGCTCGGCCACGTGACCACCCCGCCCCGTCGACCGTTGGTGCTGTCTGAAGGGGGCCGGGCGCTCGCAGCGAGCTCCCGAGAGCGGCACCAGGTGGTGCTTCAGTTCCTGCTGTATCTCGGCGTCCCAGAGGAGGCGGCGGAGATCGACGCCGAGGGAGTCGAGCATCACGTGAGCGAGCGGACGCTGGCCCGCTTCGCCGAGCTGACCGGCCCTGCTGGGACCTAGGAGGCCGCCGCTCTCGTTTTGAGACATAACCTCCAGACAGGCGGCCAGTTCTAATAGCAATGGTTACAAAGCCCTGGCTACCCTCTTGGCAGATCGCGCGCCCGCGCGGCCCTTCCATGGACTGGCCCAAGCTCCTCCCCGCCCTCGCGGCGCTCGCCCTCTCGTGTTCCGGCAGCGCCGAGGCCTCCCTCAAGGAGGGCCCGAGCGTGGTCTGTACAACGGCGATGATCGGTGACCTCGCCCTGGAGATCGCCGGCAGTGACGCGAGCGTCGAGGTCCTCTTCGGCGTCGACATGGACCCGCACCTGTTCCGCCCGACAAGGGACGACGTGAAGCTGCTCATGGCCGCTGACCTGGTCCTCTACAACGGCCTGCACCTCGAGGGCTACCTCACCGATGCGCTGGAGCGGGTGGGCGATTCCGGCGTGGAGGTCATCCCCGTCGCCGAGCGGGTCCTGCTTGAGAGCGAGCTGATCGAGAGCGGTCCGGCCCCCGACCCCCACGTGTGGATGGACGCCTCCGTCTGGTCGAGAGTGCCGGCGCTGATCGCGGATGCCCTGGGTCAACAGCTCCCCTCGGAGCGCCCCGCGTTCACGGCCCGAGCGGCGGCCATCGAAGCCCGGCTGCTCGCTGCGGACGAGGACTACCGGCGGTCCTTCTCCGCCCTGGCTCCGGACCGTCGGGTGCTCCTCACCGCCCATGACGCCTTCCGCTACTTCGGCCGCCGCTACGGCCTCGAGGTCCGCGGGATCCAGGGCGTCTCGACGACGAGCGAGGCCTCCCTTAGCACGATCGAGGAGCTCGTCAACCTCGTGGTCCAGCGCGATATCCCCGCGGTCTTCTTCGAGTCCACCGTCTCCGAACGGAACGTGAAGGCCCTGCTCGAGGGCGCCAAGGCCCGCGGCCACGACCTCCAGGTCGGCGGGGTCCTGCACGCCGATGCACCGGGCGCCGCGGCCACCTACGAGGGGATGCTCGAGTCCAACGCCGCGACCATCCTCGCCGCTCTGGGCGCCGGCCACGAGGCAGCGGCGGGAGCAGACATCCGATGATCCTCCGCAGCCGCGAAGCTCTGGCCCCCCTGGCCCTGCGCTCCCTCTCCGTCGGCTACCGCGGTGTCCCGGCCCTGTGGGACGTGTCCTGGGAGGCCCGTGAAGGAGCCCTGACGGCGATCGTCGGCCCGAATGGAGCCGGGAAGTCAACGCTCCTCAACGCCGCCATCGGCGCGCTCCGCCCGCTCGCCGGCGAGACGTTCTTCTGGGGGCAGTCCTTCGCCGACGCTCGCTCGCGGGTCGCCTACGTGCCGCAGCGCGAGTCGGTGGACTGGGACTTCCCCGTGACCGCGCTTGAGGTCGTCGAGATGGGCGCCGCTCGAAGATTCGACTGGCTGCTCCCGGCCTGGGCGCGCCGCGGCGAGGCCCATCGCAGGCACCGGATGGAGGCTCACAGCTGCCTGGACGAACTCGGACTCGGCGCGTTCGCCGACCGCCCGATCGGACAGCTCTCCGGCGGCCAACAACAGCGGGTGTTCCTCGCCCGCGCCCTCGCTCAGCAGGCGGACCTGCTGCTGCTCGACGAGCCCTTCGCCGGGGTGGACGCCGAGACCGAGGACGCACTGTTTCAACGCCTGCGCCGGCTCTGCTCCGAAGGGACCACCGTCGTCGCCGTGCACCACGACCTCGACACCGCGCGGTCGCGCTTCGACGACGCCCTGCTGCTGGCCGGCTCGGTGGTCGCCACCGGGCCCGCCCGCGAGGCGCTCTCCGAGGACAACGTCCGCCGAGCCTTCGCGCCCACCAGCCCGGCCGCGCACCAGCTCGCCTGAGGCGAGGAGCGGTCCGGGATGCTCGACGTTCCGCGCTGGCCCCTCGCGTCGCTCGCCAACGCCGCCATGACGGACGGAACGGCGGCGGGTCAGGATGGAGCGGCCCTGCTCCAGGCATGGGCGCGAGTGCTCACCTTCGGCGGCGGCTACAACACCAACGTCGTGCTGATGGGCACGATCCTCCTCGGCATCAGCGCCGGTGCCGTCGGCTCCTTCGCAATGCTCAAGGGCCGGGCCTTGGTGGCCGATGCGATCAGCCACGCGTCGCTGGTTGGCGTCGCGCTCGCGTTCTTGCTGCACGCCGCCCTGGGTCAAGAGGAGCGGAGCATGCCCCTGCTCATGCTGGGGGCGGCGCTCTCCGGTGCCTGCGCGGTGGCCTCCATTGAGTGGATCGCCAGGAACACGCGCCTGAGCCCCGAGACAGCGGTCGCGACCATCTCCAGCGCATCGTTCGGCGCAGGGATCGTCGCGCTCTCGGCCACAAGGCGTGTGAGCGGCGCCGACCGCGCGGGGCTGGACGAGCTCATCTTCGGCTCGACCGCCTCGATGACCAGCGCGGACGCAGCCCTGATGGCGGTCCTCGCCACTACGGCACTGGGCGCGACGCTCGCCCTCTACAAGGTCCTCACCGCGGTGGCCTTCAATGAGCGCTTCGCCCGCTCGAGAGGATTGCCGGTGCAGCTCCTGGATGCGGTCCTCGCGGCCCTCGTCGGCGCCGTGGCGATGGCGGGGCTCCAGGCCGTGGGCATGCTCCTCGTCGCCGCGCTCCTCGTGGCCCCCGCGGCCACCGCCCGCCTGTGGACCACCCGCGTGGCCCCCATGGTCGTCGTCGCCGCCGCGGCTGGCGCTGGCGCCGCCTGGGTCGGCGCCTCCATCTCCGCGGTGACGCCGAGCGCGCCCGCCGGCCCGCTGATCATCCTCTCCGCCGCAGCGACCTTCCTGGTGAGCCTGCTGGTCGCGCCGGAGCGCGGCGTCCTCTCTGGCTGGCTCCGTCACCGCAGGCTGGCGGCCGCCGCACGGCGCGCCGCGGCGGAGGCGGCCTCGGGCGCCACCTCTCCGGCCCCCAGTTCTACGGCTCCCATTTCCACGGGTCCCAGCTCTACGGCTCCCATTTCTACGGTCGCCCCGCACACCGGGCCGGGTCGCACGTGATCCCTCCCGACGCAGCGCCGACGGGGGCGATCCCCGCTGGACTCCACGAGTTCATGACCCTCGACCTGATGCCCATGGTCGCGGTCACCGCGTCCGCGGCCACGCTGGCCCTGCTCGGCTCATTCCTGGTCCTCCGTCGACAGGCGATGCTGGGGGACGCGATGGCACACTCCGTGCTGCCTGGCCTGGTCGTCGCGTTCCTGCTCACCGGCTCCCGGGCCGCGGGTCCGATGTTCCTCGGCGCCGCCGCTGCCGCCGCGCTCTCCGGCGCCGCGATCGGCGCGATCATCCGCTACGGGCGGGTGGAGCGGAGCGCGGCCATCGGTCTCGTGTATACGACCATGTTCGCGCTCGGTGTCCTGCTCCTCGAGCTCAACGGCGGCGCCAACGTGGACCTCGACGTGGACTGCGTCCTGAGCGGCCAGCTGGAGCTGATGTTCTGGAACGCGCCAACCACCTGGGCCGAGGTCCTCGAAGGGCCAAGCCTGGCCGGGCTGCCCCCTCAGCCGCTGCGGCTCGTCGGGCTCCTCGCGGCCTCCTGCACGGCGGTGGTTGCGGGCTGGCCACTCCTGCGCGCCGTGGCGTTCGATGCCCCCTTTGCGCGCTCCCGCGGCCTCCATCCATCCGCGGCCTCCGCGGGCTTGATGACGCTCACGATCCTCGCGATCGTGCTGAGCTTCGACGCCGTCGGCTCGATCCTCGCCATCGCCCTGCTCACCTGCCCCCCTGCCACGGCGAGGCTCCTCACCGACCGCATGGGCCCCTACGTGCTGCTCTCCGTGGGCCTCGGCGCCGCAGCTGGCCTCCTCGGATACCTGCTCGCCACGCGAGCGGCGCCCCTGCTGCTGGGCGGCTCGGTGGACGCGAGCGGCACGGTCGCCGCGCTCTCTGGGCTCGGGCTCCTCGCGGCCGCTGCTTGCACGGCGAGGGCGCGGCGTCTTCCGGAGTCGCAGGGCGCTGACCTATGATCGGTGTGTGTGTGGTCGATATGCACTGACCGTTGCGCCCGACGTCCTCGCGGCGCTCTTCTCCTTGAGCGGCTCGACGGACTTCATGGCGCGGTTCAACCTCGCGCCGTCCCAAGAGGCGCCTGTCATCGTCAGGGGTGAGCTTGGACGGGACCGGGCGCTCACCTCCATGCGATGGGGCCTCGTCCCCTCGTGGGCCAAGGACTCCAAGATCGCCCACCGAACCATCAACGCCCGGTCAGAGACCGCCGCCGAGAAGCCCTCCTTCCGCTCGGCGTTCAAGCGGCGCCGCTGCCTGGTCCCCGCCAGCTGGTTCTACGAGTGGCAGCGCGAGGCCGGCGCGAAGGTCCCCTACCGGATCCAGCGCGCAGACCACCGCCCCCTCGCCTTCGCGGGCCTCTGGGAGCGATGGACGGGCTCAGCAGCGGAGCCACCGCGGGTCTCCTTCACCGTCCTGACCACAGACGCCAATGACGATGTGGCTCCGCTCCACGACCGCATGCCGTGTCTGATCGAGCCGGACGACTTCGACCGCTGGCTGACGCCCGAGGTGGATGACGAGGATGCCACGGCCCGAATGCTCGCGCCCGCGCCTGCGGGCCTCCTCGCCCTCGACCGGGTCAGCTCAAGGCTGAACAGCGTGCGGAACGAGGGGTCAGGGCTGATGGCGCCGGACACGCTCTTCTGAAGAGCAGTCCCTCAACGCTTCCGGCGCGGCCGATAGCGGTTCCAGGACCGCATGAAGTCCGAGGCGCGCAACAGGAGCTCGGGGTCCGAGGCAGCGACCAGCACATCGAGCTGATCATCCACCGGGATCTCGTAGGCCGGGTTGGTCTCCCAGGTCCCGTCGGGGTAGGTCGTCCTGTAGCCCGCCTGGTAGCGCAGGCGGAACGCCTCGGCGACCTCGGACAGGACCGCGGGCTCGTGGCGTGAGAGGTACTCCACCATCCCGAAGGCCAGCTGGGCCTTGTGGTCGTCCCAGGTGTTGCGGCGCCAATCCGCGAACTCGTCCAGCGAGAGGGGGTTCTTCTTCCGCTTCTTGAACTCGCGCTTCAGCTCCGACTCCCAGCCGCCGTGCTCGCCGACGCCGACGAACTCCCCCCGATAGGGGAAGCAGTAGATGTCCCGCATGACCTCGAGCTCCACGCTCCACGCCGCGGCGACGCTGAGCCAGGTGGGCTGGGGGCCATAGGACCGGAAGACCAGCAGGCGCACCAGGCGGTTGACCAGCTCGTTCTCCGAGCGCCAGACCTTCCCCACCTCCATGTCCGCGGGCGCCTCTTGCCAGATCGCGGCGGTGCACTGCTCCTCCGAGAAGCCCGGCCGCTGGCTGTACTGGTGCACCAGCGAGGCGAGGTCTTCCCGCGCAGCCCCGAGGCCGGTCAGCAGCGAGCGATACTCCTGCTCCTTGCGGACCTCAACGAGGACCACGGGGGCCTGCGCGGAGCCAGGACCTCCGACGCTCGACCCCAGGCGGTTGAACGTCCCGTTGGAACCCGTTTGGTCCGGGGGGGACAACAGCCCGTCGAAGCTCTCGAGCGTCTCCTCGACCAGCTTCATCCGGCGCCGCGCGATCTTCTTGGAGGAGGTCACCAACAGCACCCGACCGTCCTGCGAGAGCGAAGCGTGGTAGTCGTTGGCGCCGATCCAATCGCGGTACAGGTCCAGCTGGTCCATGACCCCGCTGGCCTGGCCGGCAGGGAGCTCCGCGATGAGCTCATCCGCTCCGAAGGACTTCCCTCGCAAGGACACCTCGAGCTCCTCACCACCGGGCAGGGC
>Ga0102815_10001705_pt1 | contig 13711 bp, 8 predicted proteins | sample ColrivemetaGS759_FD_79113 | JGI IMG/M metagenome (GOLD analysis project Ga0102815, IMG submission 79113) | Estuarine microbial communities from the Columbia River estuary - Ebb tide ETM metaG S.759 | ecosystem: Environmental > Aquatic > Marine > Intertidal zone > Estuary | place: USA: Columbia...
ATCATCGCCGCCCCCATCACTGTCACTGTCACTGTCACTGTCACTGTCGCCGCCGCTATTGCCGCTCCCACTATTGCCGCTGCCACTATTGCCGCTGCCACTATTGCCGCTACTGCCGTGGCCGCTGCTGTCATGGTCAGAATCGTCCCCTTCGTCCCCGTCACTGTTACTGTCACCGCCGCGCCCACGGTTTTGACGATCATCGCGGCTCGTCGCGCCCAAAAGGCCCGGCCCCGATTGTGAGCGGCCACCATTGCTGGAGCCTCTCGATTCTGAGTAATCCCGCAAAATCTCGCCTGTTCGGGGGTTTACGATGATTTCCCGTTCCCAATCGCGGCTTTTTGCTTCTATCCGCGCCCGGCCCAACCAAGTGTCGGATACTTCGATTTTGGAAAACCCCTGCGCGCGCAATTGACCGGTAATTTGATCGATTACCGACTGGGCGCTTACTGGTTTGCTCACCAGCAAGACGAGGAAGAGAAAGGATAGTTTGATCAGTCGCATTGCCGCTCTCTCTAGCTTGGCTGGCTGTGCTCGTGGTGAAGCGCAGCAAGCGCCGCACCCCAAAGGGATGCGGCGGGGCAATATTGGACAGGAAAGCCCAGATTGCACAAGGGTTTCAATCAATCCCGCCCGCGGCCGCTGTCATCGCCACCGCTATTGCCAGATCCGCTGTTGCCACCGCCATGGCCGCTGTCATCGCCACGCCCGCTGTCGTGATCGCTGTCATGATCGCTGTCATGGCTGTTGCTATGGCTGCTGTCGTCACCACCGCGGCGACCGCCACGATCGTCCTCACCGCGATCATCAGAGCCGCGCCCCCGCCCACGATCGTCTGAGGCTGTGCGATCATCGGAGGAGCGGTTGTCTCTGACGAAGTCTCTGTCGGAACGGTCGCGCGTGACAATCCCGGTGCGGGATTGGTCGCGGAGGCTTGCTTGTTCAATTTCGGATTTCATCACAGTGCCTGTGGCACGATCGAGGACTACTTCCATCTTTTCGGTGCCACGAACGGCTTCAACTTTTGATTGGGTCGCGCCATTTTGCACCTCAAAGGCGGTGTAGCCCTGCGCTTGGAGATCAGCGATGAGACCATTGACCGTGGATTGGGCGAATGCGGCCGATCCGGTCAGGGTCAGGGCGGCAATAATTGCAAGGGAGTGCAGGTTTTTCATAGCAGTCATTCCTTTAAAAAATTGGCTTCACAGTTCATTCACAAGAGCGAGGTGCTCCAATCGGGCGGCTTGAGCCCGATACCGATCAACGTGCTGTGGGCAGGACCACCTGATTGCTCGTTGCGGCATGGGACCAAGACAGCGCAAAGCCGCGCCCTGGGCTATTCGTCCAAGGGTTATTTCGGGGCCATAGATCGGAGGGTGATGGCAATAAACGGAAGTTTATGGCCGCGAAAAAGTATAACGCACTGAATAATAATGTTAATTTACTCAGGCCACAGAGCGCGTGGCAACAAAAAGGGCGGAAGATTTCTCTTCCGCCTTGTGCAATGTCATGGCTGTTTTCCTCGCCCTAAACTTTAGGCCGAGAGGCTGGTCAGATCTTCATGTCGAAGCCAAGATGTTTGGCGACTGTGAAGATGTCTTTGTCGCCGCGTCCACACATGTTCATCACCATGATATGGTCTTTCGGCAGCGTGGGCGCGATCTTCATGACATGGGCCAAGGCGTGGCTTGGCTCTAATGCCGGAATGATTCCTTCCAGTTTGCACGACAATTGGAACGCCTCGAGTGCCTCAACGTCCGTGATCGAAACATATTCGGCGCGGCCAATATCGTGGAGCCATGCGTGCTCGGGGCCGATACCGGGATAGTCTAGACCGGCGGAGATGGAAAAGCCTTCAAGGATTTGTCCGTCGGTATCTTGCAAGAGATAGGTGCGGTTGCCATGGAGGACACCGGGGCGACCGCCTGTGAGAGAGGCGCAGTGCTCCATCTTCTCATCCACGCCTTTGCCACCGGCTTCGACGCCAATGATCCGCACAGATTTATCGTCCAAGAAGGGGTAGAAGAGGCCCATGGCATTTGACCCCCCACCGATCGCCGCGATGACGGTATCGGGAAGGCGACCTTCGCCCTCTTGTTCGGCCAACTGCCAGCGCACTTCCTTGCCAATAATGGATTGGAAATCACGGACCATGGCGGGATAGGGATGCGGGCCTGCAACGGTGCCGATGCAATAGAAGGTGTCGCGCACATTGGTGACCCAATCGCGCAGGGCATCGTTCATAGCATCTTTGAGCGTGCCGCGACCCGACGTGACGGGCACGACTTTGGCGCCGAGAAGACGCATGCGGAAGACGTTGGGCGCTTGGCGTTCGACGTCATGCGCCCCCATGTAGACCACGCATTCGAGACCAAATTTGGCACAGACCGTTGCGGTGGCCACGCCGTGCTGTCCCGCCCCTGTTTCGGCGATGATGCGCGTCTTGCCCATGCGGCGGGCGAGAATGATTTGGCCGAGCACGTTGTTGATTTTATGCGCGCCGGTGTGGTTGAGCTCGTCGCGCTTGAGGTAGATCTTGGCGCCGCCCAGATGCTCGGTCAGACGGGGCGCGAAATAGAGAGGTGACGGGCGCCCGACATAGTGCTTCCAGAGATCTTCCATCTCGGCCCAAAAGGTTTCATCGGTTTTTGCGATCTCATATTGCTCTTCCAAGGAGAGGATCAGCGGCATCAACGTCTCTGAGACAAACCGCCCGCCGAATTGGCCGAAACGGCCTTTCTCATCGGGTCCGGTCATGAAGCTGTTGAAAAGATCGTTGGACATGGTTGCGCGCTCCGGGAAAGGTCTTTGCCTACGTAGAGAAGGGCGGGGGGAGGTGCAAGCGCCCGGCGGGTTTCGCGGATTTTCTTGCAAGAAAATCGCAAATCCCTTGCAAGGGATTTGGCCCGTTCTTGCAAGAACGGGGGTTACTCGATGAGGAAGATGGGCTCGCGGTTGCAAAAGATCACATAGTGACCGCCGTTGAGAACCGCACGGTATCCACGCCGACGGAGTTCGTGTTCAAAGGCAGCATGACCCACGATCCGCTCAACATCAGAGGCTTTGCGGCGGACGATGCCGCCATCTTGTGCCACTTGCGAACCAAAGATCTGGCGCAACCAAAGCCGCGCATCGAGGTGCGGTGGCCCACCGAGCGTGGCAGGGATGGGTTTGGGCGGGTTTGGGGTGGGCGGCTGCCAGGAGAAAAGATCACTCATGGACACAGTGTCGCGCCCTTTGGTTAAGAAAGAGTTATTCGCTGTAACCGCGCGGGACGCCGTCAGTTGCCCGATTGAGCGGCTGCGATGAAGTTTTGGATCAGCTCGGGATCTTTCACGCCGGGCGCGGATTCGACGCCAGAAGAGACGTCAACTTGCTGTGCACCAGTCAGGCGCACGGCTTGCGCCACATTTTGCGGTGTCAGTCCACCGGCCAGCATCCAAGGCTTGTTCCAGCTTCGGCCAGCAAGCAGGCGCCAGTCAAAAGCCAATCCGTTGCCTCCGGGCAGATCGGCGGTCTTTGGCGGTTTGGCATCTACGAGAAGTTGGTCGGCCACCATCTCATAGAGGGCGAGTTGATCCAGATCTGCCGCATCGGCGATGCCCACGGCTTTCATCACGGGAAGGCCGTAACGCTGACGCAGGGCTTGCACCCGCTCTGGGGTTTCGTGACCGTGAAGTTGGAGCATGTCCAGCGGCACTTGGGTTACGATTGCATCCAGCGCGGCATCATTTGCGTCAACCACAAGCGCAACTTTTGCCACCCCGATCGGGGCCTCCAGCGCCAAGACGCGGGCGGTTTCGATCTCAACATTGCGGGGGGATTTGGCAAAGAAGACAAAGCCCACGTAAGCGGCACCAGCCGCGCTTGCCGCGTGAACCTGTTCATGCGTTGTCAGGCCGCAGACCTTGACCCGCACAGCGCGCGCCGCGTTCGGGCGTTGCAAAAGGACTCCCATTGACGGTTCAGCGCCCGTCGTCGAGTAGGGCCAGCACGTCGTCGCGGCCATCGCCGGTGCGGCGCTTCACGCGGTGCAGTTCTTTTTGCAGCCGGGCGGCTTCGGCCCCCTTGGCTGCGGCCTCGGCGCGGTGTTTGTATTCGCGCAGCCATTCCCAAACGAAGCCAATCAACAGACCGGCCAAGATGCCGCCGAAAATAACCAAGAACAGCGGCAGCTCGATTGAGGGGTTCAGGCCTGCAATTTCTGCCAAACCATCAGGCAGCAGCTTTAGCCCCACGACTTGCCGATTGGCCAAAGCCACAGCAATCAGGCACAGAGCCAAAGCCCCCATGAAGGCATAGCGCAGGTAACGCATCGTTTACTTCCCGTTTAGACGGTCGCGCAGAAGCTTTCCGGTCTTGAAGAACGGCACATTCTTTTCTTCCACATCCACCGGGTCCCCTGTTCGTGGGTTCCGACCTGTGCGGGCATCGCGGCTCTTGACGGAGAATGCGCCAAAACCGCGCAGCTCCACTCGATCTCCTCGCGCCATGGCTTCGGTGATTTCGTCAAAAATCGTATTTACGATTTTTTCAACGTCTCGCTGAAACAGATGTGGGTTTTCTTCGGCAATCTTCTGGATCAATTCGGAGCGGATCATCCGCGACCTCCCCCAAGGCACATGAAATTGGGCCCTTTGGGCCTCTCTTAGACTTAGACTATAGGAGGTAAATTTCGGTCTGGGAATGCGAAACACGCCCAACTTTCCTTTTGAGGGCACTCTAATGCCCTGAAAAGGAAGCCATAAGCCGCTTTTTGTAACGATTTGGCTAAATTGGCCGCACTCCTGCCGGATCTTTTCCCAAAACGATTCGGCGGCCTCTCCGCGTGGAGCCTTGCCCTATTAACAAGAAAACCCCCGCGCGAAATGACTCGCACGGGGGCAATTTACAGCGTCAGAGCACGCAGAGCGCGATCTGATTAAGGCGTTCTTAGTTGCCGCCCTTGAGCGCTGCACCAAGGATGTCGCCCAGCGACGCGCCGGAGTCCGAGGAGCCATACTGTTCGACGGCTTCTTTTTCTTCCGCAATTTCGCGCGCCTTGATCGACAGACCCAACTTGCGGGTCTTGGCGTCGATATTGGTGACGCGGACGTCGATCTTGTCGCCAACACCGAAGCGCTCGGGGCGCTGGTCGGCACGGTCACGGCTGAGGTCAGAGCGGCGGATGAAGGACTTCATGCCCTCGTATTCCACTTCAACACCACCATCTTCGATCGCGGTCACGGCAACGGTGATCACCGAGCCACGCTTCACGCCGCCAACAGCATCCGCAAAGCGGTCGCCGCCAATGGCCTTGATCGAGAGCGAGATACGCTCTTTTTCCACGTCGACTTCGGAAACAACGGCCTTGACCATGTCGCCCTTGCGGTAGTTCTGGATCGCGTCTTCGCCACGTTCGTCCCATGACAGGTCGGAGAGGTGAACCATGCCGTCGATATCGCCGGGAAGGCCAACGAACAGACCGAATTCGGTGATGTTCTTGACTTCGCCTTCGACTTCCGCGCCCTCGGGATGGGTCTCTTTGAAGACTTCCCATGGGTTACGCTGCGTCTGCTTGAGGCCAAGGGAGACGCGACGCTTGGAGGCGTCGATCTCGAGCACCATGACGTCCACTTCTTGCGAGGTGGAAACGATCTTGCCGGGGTGCACGTTCTTTTTGGTCCAGGACATTTCCGAGACGTGAACGAGACCTTCCACACCAGGCTCCAGCTCCACGAAGGCGCCGTAATCGGTGATGTTGGTCACGCGACCCTGATGCACCGAGTTCAGCGGGAACTTGGCGGCTACGAGATCCCATGGATCGTCTTGCAGCTGCTTCATGCCGAGGCTGATGCGGTGGGTGTCTTTGTTGATCTTGATCACCTGGACCTTGATGGTCTCGCCGATGTTCAGGATCTCGGACGGGTGGTTTACGCGACGCCATGCCATGTCGGTGACATGGAGGAGGCCGTCAACGCCGCCGAGGTCAACGAAGGCACCGTATTCGGTGATGTTCTTGACAACGCCGTCAACCGTATCGCCTTCGGCGAGGTTGCCAATGACTTCGGCACGCTGTTCGGCGCGGCTCTCTTCGAGAATCGCACGGCGCGAGACAACGATGTTGCCACGACGACGGTCCATCTTGAGGATCTGGAACGGCTGCTTGAGGCCCATGAGGGGGCCTGCATCGCGCACGGGGCGCACGTCGACTTGGCTGCCGGGCAAGAATGCAACGGCACCGCCGAGGTCAACCGTGAAGCCGCCCTTGACGCGACCGAAGATGGCGCCTTCGACGCGCTCTTCTGCGGCATAGGCCTTCTCGAGACGATCCCAAGCTTCTTCGCGGCGCGCCATTTCGCGCGACAGCACTGCTTCACCACGGGCGTTTTCGGCGGAGCGGAGGTAAACTTCCACTTCGTCGCCAACAGCCACCGAAGGGGCCTCGCCGGGATTTGCAAATTCTTTCAGATCGATACGGCCTTCCATCTTGTAGCCGACATCGATGATGGCTTGGCCCGCTTCAATTGCGATGACCTTGCCTTTTACAACGGACCCCTCTTCGGGTGTGTCCATTTCAAAGCTCTCTTGCAGGAGGGCTTCAAATTCTTCCATTGCGTTCTTGGCGCACATATAACTCAGTTCCTTTTCTCGTGTTTTCTGGCCATGCGGTTGTCTCCGCCGGTCTTGGGTTTGTCTTACTGCTCATCTCGGCGCAGGATCAGGGCCCGTTGAAGGAAATTAAAGAGGGTCGGAAGGACCGACCCTTTTTCCAATGCCCCAAGGGTAAACCCACGCGTTGATCTGCGCGCGTATAGGGGAGAAATCCCTTCAGAGCAAGCCAAGATGCGGGCGAATGACGGGGGGTGGGAAAAGAGGACTGCGAAGCCTGAGCAGGCTTTCCTTTGACTTTTTCTGCGGGTCTGCCCCAATTCGCGGATGACCGAGCCCAAGAGACCGATCCGCGCGTTGCGCGCCACCCAGACGGAGGCTGAAAAAGACAGCCTTCATCGTGCATTGCTGGAACACGGCCAAGCCGCGCTGAATGCCGGAGACTTCATGGCCGCGCGTGCTGTTGCGGCGGAGGTCTTTGCGTTTGCTCCGGGCAGTATCGGGGCTCTTTGGCTTCATGTTTCGGCTGGGCCTGTCAACAAGGACGACCCGGTTTTTGGTCGGCTCGAGAGCCTTGCAAAGACACCGGGGCTTGCGCCGGAAATGGCCGCTCAGATTGCCTTCATGCGGGGTAAGGCGCTTGATGATCAGCGTGACTACCCGGCAGCGTTTGGGGCATTTTGCGAAGCCAACAGCCTGAAGCCCAGCGAGTATGATCCCATCGCCACACGCGCTTTGGCCGATGCATTGATTGCAGCAGACGCGCAATTGCCCGACGCCATACGCGCGCCGCCGTTTGGGCCGCGACTGGTTTTCGTCCTTGGGATGCCGCGCTCTGGCACTTCTTTAATGGCACAGATGCTGGGCGCACATCGCGGCGCGGAAAACCTTGGGGAATGCACAGCCTTGGCCCCTGCCCTTGCGCGCTCCGACCTGCCCGGCAATCCGCATTTGGCGGCCATCACGGCGGCGACACGACAAAGCCTGTCGGCCTCACGCGCAACTTACCTCAAGGCAATTGGTGCCACAGGCTTTCCCGGTCAGGTCTTGATCGACAAAATGCCCGAGAACTGGTGGTTTGCGCCGCTTTTGCCCCGGATATTTCCTGAAGCGGTGATTGTGCACATGCGCCGCCCCCGTCTGGCAACCGCATGGTCGTGTTTTCGCAATGATTTTGCCCAAGGTCACGGTTATGCCACCCGGTTCCCCAATATTTTGGCGCAGTATGAAACGCACCTTGCGCTTTGTTCTGCGGGACAGGCCCGCGCGCGCGATGGTCAATGGCATGAAGTTGGACTTGATGCTCTCGCCGCAAATCCGCGTAGCAGCTTGGAGCCTGTCTTGGGCGCTTTGGGGCTGGAATGGGATGAGGCCTGCCTGAAACCGGAAGTCGGCGGCGCGATGCCGACGCTTTCAAAATGGCAGGTGCGTCAAGGCATCCAGCCAAAAATTGCGCGAGGCTGGCAGGCCTATCTGCCGCTGATTTCGCAAAAGTGGGGCCTGACCTCTTAAGTATTTCTATTTTTTTCAATAGTTTAGTTAAGACTCCGGCCTGCTTTATGCATGGCCTCACCCCTGTTCAGGGGATAGGTTTTCGCGTTCTCAACCTTAAAGTGCTCGCTGACGGCCCGGATTTTCGGGCCAACCGTCTTCCGTATTTTTAGAGGCACCCCATGAGCATTTCCATAGGCGCGGAACAAACCGCATCATTACTCAACTCCGTGATCGGCACCACGGTTCGCACATTTTATTTTGATGGTGGGGCGATTATTGGCGGCACAGGCAGCTATTTTGGATTTCCGACTGAGGCGCGTTTCTCGGTCGTCAATGACGATGCCACGATTGCGCTACCAAGCACGCGGATCAAACAAGGCGGGGATTTGAACTCGGATTTCTCGTCTCCGCAATATCTCATCGGGGCCGCAGCGGTAGAGGGCGGTGGCTACCGAATTACGACATTTGAAAGTGGAACCTCGCCGAGAGTTTTGGAGCGCAGTTTCACGGCGAACGGCACCGGGCTTGATGAGGTCGTGTTAATCGACAGCAGCTCGGAAGATTTTGCGATACTCAACGCGATAAACCCCGGCGAATTAAGGACCTATAGCACGGGCGTTACTTTGGCCGATGGGCGCACTGGGCTAATCTTGAGCGAGACACCCGCTGGTGCCACCCATGACGTGATCGCGCTCTACGCGATAGGCCCTGATGGGATTGATGTTACCCGTCTGCCCACAACGGCGCTTGGGACGACCAATTACGAAGCCAAGCTCTTGGCTGATGGGCGCGTGGTGATTGCCTATCAATCCGATGCCGGCGCGGTCATGGTGCAAATCGTTTCAGAAGATTTGACCACCTCCAGTGGCGAGATTTTGGTCGCGGCAGAAGATCGGACATTTTTCCCCACGACTTCGTTGGATGTTGCAGTTCTCTCTGATGGACGGATTGCCGTATCGTTTGATCACCGCAGCGCCATTGATGCACCCTCAGACGTGAAGGTTGCCCTGCTCAATAATGACGGTTCGATTGATTTGCCTGCAACGCCTTTGGCACTCGGGACCGTCGCCGATCCGTTCTTGCGCTATTCCAAGCTATATCCCTTGCAGGATGGTGGGTTTATCCTTGGATGGGCTTGGAATAATGGCTCTGAAGGATCATTGCAGCAATTCGACAGCGCGCTGACACCGACGGGGACCACCGCGAGCCTTCCGGGAGGGGTAAGGGATTCTGGCGAAAACAGCCTGCTTTTCCCCAATGGCAGTGGGTTTTTCGATATTACGAGCGGTAAGGCGCATATGACGACCACCGATAGCGCAGGCGCTCCAGTGGGTGAGTTCACCTATGCCTCGGCCTCTGGACTGGGAGGCAACGGAGGCACGGGCGTTCAATTGCCGGGGCTCACCCATGCGCCGGTGGGGCCAGCCATTCCCGTGGGCGAAGATTTTGATGCGGGCCGCTTGTTTGGAAATGCGGGTGTGGGCGTTGATCATCAGATCGCAACATTGTCCGATGGAACGGTGCTATTGGTATGGGCGGGGGCGATCACGTCCGGTGGCGGCCCTGCCTATGAGGGCAAGATCACAGATAGTTTTGGCGGAATTTTCGGTCAGCTTCTGGCCGCAGACGGCCGTGTGATCAGCCGCGAATTTCAGATCAACACGCAAATCAACGGGTTGCAAACAGACCCGCAAATTGCGGTGACCGAGAACGGCTTTACGGTGATGTGGACCGACACCAACGGGCCGGACAATTTGGTGATGCGCGCCTTTCGCACCGACGGTGCGCCTGAAACAGGCGAGATCCTCCTGACGCCAAACACCCATGCAAGTCTTGGCAATGATATAGAACACGCGGCGATCACGGCGTTGCCTGATGGCACATTCGTGGTGATGTATGGAGCAGATCTAGCAGGTCAGTCCACATATCTGATGAAACTTGCTGCCGATGGCACGCGCTTGGTCGAGCCAGTTTTGATGCCGGGCAATATCGATGATGCCAATAATACCAATCTTGCGGTGACCACAGCCGGAGATGTGGTGGCGGTCAATGAGGGCGTCTCGCTGAAGGTCACTGTTCGGCTGTCGGGGGCGGGCCTTATAGAGGCCGCGATCGGTGCCGGGGGGACAGGACCGCTCGTTTTCACGATCGCAGGAGCGGCAGGCGAAACGCAAACCGGCGCCACAGTTGCGGCTCTGTCGGATGGTGGTTTCGTGGTGGGCTATCACGAGACGGTCTCGAATGGCGGGGTCAATCCGCCACGCCAGCTATGGGCAGAAGTGTTTAATGGCGCAGGCGTTTCGCAAGGCCGGGTCGCTATGGGCGCCCCGGAGAGCTCGACATTCGCCGAAGTTCCAGCCCTCATCGGCCTATCAGATGGTGGCTTTGCCATGGCCTATGCCGCAGATGACGCCAGCGGAACGGGTGTTTATGCGGCAGCGTGGCATAGCAATCTTGGCCCACGCATGGCGCTCGTTCGCGGCAACCCGATAGAAGTGGGTATCCAAGACTTTCCCCATCTCGCCGAGGTCGCCCCCGGTCAGGTCATGCTGACTTACGGGATGCCCAATGGCACAATTTACAGCGCCACGGCTCCGGTGTCTGGTGTGGTGCTAGATCTGGCCAATCCCAACCCGCGCTCCTCGGAGTTTGGCACGGGCCTCGTGCGCGGGTCGGACGCGACCGACAGTCACCAGCTGCGCCCCGAGGACCGGATCATTGTAGGCGGCGAGGGAGGAGACAGTTTCGCGGGTATCGCGGGGCAATGGGCGCTGGATGGCGGCGCAGGCAGCGATGCCTTGTCGCTGCCCTTCCTTGATTTCAACGATGCTCAAATCACTCTGCGCGGCGATGACCGTATGCTGATCAGATCGGCAGTTGATTCATCAACTGTGATCGACGTCACCTCTGTGGAGATTTTCTTTTTCGAGGGCGGCACGTTTAAGACACTGGCAGATCTACAGGGCACAGGTGGCACTGGAGGCACAGGTGGCGGAACGAGTGGGCCGGTGCCTATTTCTGGCACTGCGGCCGGCGAGACCCTGTTGGGCACCATCGGCGATGACAGCATTCTCGACCTCGGCGGCAATGATACTGTCAACGGTCTTGGTGGTATCGATACAATCGATGGCGGCGACGGAACCGATGCGCTGCAATTGCAGGTGGGACTGGCGCAAACCATTGTCACTGATTTGGGGGATGGGGCATTCCGCCTGCAATCAAACGACAGCGTCTTCTTTGCGCTCGAGTTCGACTATACGGTTACGAACGTCGAGACATTCATTTTCGTGCCCGTCGATCCGATCAGCGCTGCAGACCTCAGCTATTACGCCGCCAATGGCAACTTTCCTCCCATTCTGGGCACCGCAGGCGATGAGCGCCTTGTCGGCAACGACCGCGACAACCGGATTGAAGGGTTGGCAGGCCACGACAGGCTCGAAGGGAGGGGCGGCAATGACACGCTGATCGGCGGGCCCGGAGACGACACGCTTTGGGGATTTTTCGGCAACGACAGCTTGGTTGGCGGGGACGGCTTTGACATCGCCGATTACGATGCCTCGCCGAATGGGATTGTGGTCAACCTTGCCACAGGCGTGGCACAGGATGGCACAGGCGGAACGGACACCCTTGAGAGCATCGAAGGGGTCATGGGGGGATTTGGCGACGACTCGATCACTGGCGACGCTGGCGACAACCGCTTTTTCTTCGACAGAGGCGACGACACATTTGACGGTGCTGACGGCACAGATAGCTTGGTTTTCCGCGGACTGCCTTTGACCGATTTCGAGGTCTTCGGCTCCGCCGCAGAAGGCTTCACCTTTTTCTTCGACCAGCTTGACCCCATTACTGGCACCGTTCGAAACATAGAAACATTCTTGTTTTACGATGCGACACAAGGCGGCTGGCAAACCTGGGGTCTGCAAGAGCTTGAAGATTATATTGCAGGGCAAAATCCGCCAACAGAAGGGGACGATACTGTCAGCGGCAATGGCGGCAACGATGTTCTGGATGGGCTTGGCGGCAATGACTTTATTCGTGGGTTCTCGGGCGATGACACGCTGATCGGAAGTGCTGGCAATGATACGATCGATGGCGGCAACGGTTATGATATCGCGCAGTTTTCGGTAAATGCTGCTGATGCAACGATCCAATTCGGCGGCTTTGGCCGCGCCACGATAACTTCTGCAGATGGCGTTGACGAAGTTCTCAGGATCGAAGAGTTGCGTTTTGCAGATGGCTCGGTCTTCCAGCCGCCACCCGCCCCGCCTGCAACACGCCCCGCGTGGACCGTTGGCGACCCCCATCTTCAGACGTTGGACGGGGTGGGGTATGATTTCCACGCCGTTGGGGAATACGTGCTGTTGCGCGGCAAGGAGGGCGGCGTGCTCGATGGCCTCTTCGAGGTGCAATCGCGCATGGCCAAAGTGGAGGGCGTGGCGGGCGTCTCGGTCAACGAGGCCGTCGCTGTCCGGCTCGGTACGCAGATCGTGATGATCGACGCCGCCGATGCCAATCCGGTCTGGATCGATGGGACCAACACAACAGTGGCCGATGGTGCCGTGCTGAGTGTGGGCAGCCATCTGCTGACCCGGACAGGCAATGACTACACGATCTTCTACGCTGGTGCGAATGACACGCTGGAAAATGGCGACGCACAAGTGATGATCTCGGTCCGCTCGGGCCGCCTCGACATCGCCATCGCAGCCTCTGACGAAATGGCGTCGGCGGTCGAAGGGCTGTTGGGCGATGGCGACGGCAATGCCGCCAATGATATTGCCCGCGCCGATGGCACTGTGCTGGACCGCCCCTTGGCCTATGAAGACCTCTATGGTGGCTATCGCGACGATTGGCGCGTCACCACCGATGTACAAAGCCTCTTCACCTATGACCAAGGCGAAAGCCTTGCAGGCTTCTACGATGCCGATGCGCCGGGCCAAACCGTCAGCGTTGACGATTTCGACGATGCCGCGGTCACTGCCGCGCAAACCCTCGTCGAGTCCGCCGGCCTTACCCCCGGCACGCTGGCCTATAACAACGCGCTGCTGGACTTCCTGCTGACGAATGATGCGGAATTCATCGAAAGCTCTGCCGATCCCGAGGTGCAAAACCCCGCTGCCACCCCGGTGGCCAAACTTGACCCCGGCCAAGGCCGCGTGGCGCTGTCGATTACCCTGACCGACGCCGCTGGCACGCCAGTATCCGACGCGCGGGTGGGCTTTGTCGCAGATGGCAAGACGTCCGCCTTCCTCGCCAATGCCGTGGCAACTGTGGGCGATTACGTGGTGGGCTTGGGCGCAGGGGCCGCAGGGGCCGTGACGGCGGAAAAGGCCTATAACCCCGCAGGAGCGCAGAAGATCCAAGTGACCGACGCGCTCAACGCCCTGCGCCTTTCGCTGGGTCTCGACCCCACCTACGGCGCGGCTGATGCGTTTGACTTCCTGCAAGCCGATGTCGACCAAAACGGCAAGGTGCAGGTGACGGATGCGCTTGCGATTTTGCGGATCTCGCTTGGTCTTGACGAGGCGCCGGGCTGGACCTTCATTGACGCCAACGCGGACCTCTCTGGCGTCACAAGAAACGCAGTCCCGGTCTTCAATGGCCTCGATCTTGACCCGCTGAACACCGA
>Ga0102815_10001706_pt1 | contig 13706 bp, 15 predicted proteins | sample ColrivemetaGS759_FD_79113 | JGI IMG/M metagenome (GOLD analysis project Ga0102815, IMG submission 79113) | Estuarine microbial communities from the Columbia River estuary - Ebb tide ETM metaG S.759 | ecosystem: Environmental > Aquatic > Marine > Intertidal zone > Estuary | place: USA: Columbia...
ATGCCGAACCCATGGGCGCGGGCGGCATCGCGCAGGGCCAGCGCCTCGGTCAAGCCGCCGCATTTATCAAGCTTGATGTTGATCAGGTCATAAAGGCCAAGCAAGCTGGGCAGGCTGGTGCGATCGACACAGCTTTCATCGGCGCAAAGCGGCACGGGGCGGGGTTGGCCGCGCAGGGCGGATTGGCTGGCCACGGGTAAGGGTTGTTCGATCATCGCCACACCAAGCTGGGCGAATTGCGGGGCAAGGGTCAGATAGTCATCCAGTGTCCAGCTTTCATTGGCATCGACGATAAGTTTGGCCAATGGTGCCGCGCGGTGCACAGCGGCCAAACGATCCAGATCGCCCACGCCACCAAGTTTGACCTTGAGCATTGGACGGCTGGATGCAGATTGCGCCGCGCGAAACATGGCGTCGGGCGTGTCGAGCGAAATGGTTAGCGCGGTGGTGACGGGGGCTGGCTTGGGCAGCCCGGCAAGCTGCCAAACGGGTGTGCTGGCGTCTTTGGCCTGCATATCCCATAGCGCGCAATCAAGCGCGTTGCGGGCCGCACCGGGCGGAAGGGCGTTGATGGCGCTGCGATCAATCGGTGCAGTGGCCAGCGCGGTGATCTGGGCGGTGACACTGTGAAAATTTTCACCAAACCGCGCAAAAGGCTGGCATTCACCCCGGCCGCGATGGGCGCCGTTGTGAAGCTCGAGCGAGATGACCTCAGCCGCCAAACGGGTGCCGCGCGCAATGATAAAGGGCTTGCGCAGGGGCAAGGTTTCCTGTGACAGGCGGGTCAGCCACGGGGCCGGGATTGTCATTTCAGATAGGCTACCGGAGCGTTTTCATCACGCACAAAGTCGACCGGGGCGGTCGCGGTCACATCGGTGCGGCGCTTGAATGTGTAGCGTAGCACATCGTCATCAGAACCGCTGCGCATGATCAGGCATTGGGCCATCTGGCGCGCGCCGTCATACAAATCGACATAGCCGCGCAAATCGGGGGCAACATCGGCGGCAATGGAGAAACCATCGTCCCACAAATCCAAAATCGGATAGGCGACACCATCCACTTGAATGCGCAAACGGTGTTTACGCCCAAGCCCACGCTTTTCCGCAGATCGCAGGCCATCGAGTACTTCTTTGGACAGGTATGACATCGGCAACTCCTTACTTCGTAATACTGAAGTTTGAATGGTTAACAAATCAAGCCCTAGATGCAGGAATTTACTAGCAATTTGCGCAAAATCTCGCCTTAGGCACCCTTTATTGGCGAGGAATTGGCCGAAGGCTTGCGCGTGGCATAATGCTCAACCACTGCGGCCAAATCATCAACGCGCAGCGGCATTTGCAGCACGGTGCGAGCATTTGGGATCAGATCAAACACCGATATATCTGAAAAGAAGGACCCCGTTGTGACAGCAATGATGGGCATATCGGGGTGCCGGACGTTGACAAAATCGGAGATGATGATCGCCCCGCCATCGGGCATGAGAAGATTAAGAATGAGGATATCGAAACTTTCGAGGTCCAGCAGATGGAGCGCTTGGTCACTGTTTTTAACAATGATGACCTCGGCGCTCTGCCCATGCAGATAGCCTGCCCAAATTTGGCCGCGTTCGGCCTGATGTTCCGCAATGAGGATTCGCACTGGCGTTCCGATATGATGTATTTGGAATTCAGCCCCTACGGCCTGAATAATGAATTATAATTGGCGCTTGGATTCTGTTTGATCGTTAAATAATGAATACTTACGCAATCCCATAAATATTGGATTCTGCCAATGACCCATATCGAAATGTTGCTTTTGGTGTTGCTAATTGATGCCGCTTTGGGAGAGCCGGATTGGCTATGGTCACGCATCAAGCACCCCGCCGTGGTGATGGGTGAGCTGATTAACATTTGCGATCAGCGGGCTAATCATGGCCAAAGGCGCCGCGCCAAAGGGGTGGTGGTGATCGCCGCGCTGGTGGCGGGTGCGCTGGTTGGTAGTTGGTTGTTGGCTTGGCTGCCTGATTATGGCCTGATTGAGGTGTTGGGCGGGGCGGCTTTGATGGCGCATCGCAGCCTGCTGGACCATTTGCGCGATGTGAAAGTGGCGCTGGCCACGGGAATTGCGCCGGGACGCATTGCCGTAGCCAAAATTGTGGGGCGCGATGTGTCGCGTTTGGATGAAAGCGGCGTGTCGCGCGCGGCGATTGAAAGCGGGGCGGAAAATTTCTCGGATGGAGTCATAGCCCCGGCTTTTTGGTTTCTGCTGCTCGGCCTGCCGGGGATTGTAGCCTATAAGCTGATCAACACCGCTGATAGCATGATTGGGCATTTAACCCCACGCCATGCCGAATTTGGCTGGGCGGCGGCCAAGCTGGATGATCTGGTGAATTGGGTGCCTGCGCGGATAACCGGGCTGCTGATTTGCGCCAGCGGAAGGTTCAAAGAGGCATTTGACGTGATGCGCCATGACGCCGATTTGCACGCCTCGCCCAATGCGGGCTGGCCAGAGGCGGCGATGGCTGGAAGCTTGAACTTAGCCCTTGGCGGGCCGCGCAGCTATGATGGTGAAACTGTGCAATTGCCTTGGATGAATTCGTTCGGGCGGCGCATTTTGACAGGCCGGGACATTGGCGATGCTATGGTGCGGCTGTGGCGTTGCTGGGGAATGGTTGTGGCGGCATTGGTGCTGGCGGCGGCGTTTTAGACCAAGCGATTTGCATTTCGTGTAACGGAGCGCTGCCGCGCGACAAAGCCTGATCAAAGATCGGGCTTGCCCCCTTGGCGGAGGCAGCGCGGCAAGATGGCACCTAGACCCCGCATAGCGCCCGCGCTGCGTTGTGAGGTTGGGCCTGTTTTGCGGGCACAACCCGGCAGGTTAGACCTGCGCTGCGATGACCATTGTCAGGATCATCGCCAAAGTTGAAAGGCCAATGCGCCGACGGTCGGCCCGGAAATCAGGGCTGGAGAAAAACAAGCGATGGGTTGTGACGGACAGGATGATCCGCCGGACCACCCCCGCCTTTTCAGCCGCTGCCCGGATGGCCGCACGTTTGCGCAGGCGAAACAGGCTCCAGAACATCATGGCGGCCCAAGTTGTAAAGACCAGACCGTTGATCGCCAGCGCTATCGTCATCGTCTGGCTCACGCAGCCTCGACCACCTGCTCTATGGCGCCAAAAATGGAATGGCCGTCGTCATCCTTCATCTCAATGCGCACAACATCGCCAAGGCCCATGAAGGGGGTGGCGGCTTTGCCTGATTGAATGGTTTCGATCATGCGCAATTCAGCAATGCAAGAATAGCCCGCCCCGCCTTCAGCAATTGGTTTGCCCAGCCCACCATCAAGCTTGTTGGACACAGTGCCCGAGCCGATGATGGTGCCAGCCCCGAGCGGGCGGGTTTTGGCGGCATGGGCGATGAGGGTGGGGAAATCGAACGTCATATCAACGCCAGCATTGGCGCGGCCAAACGGTTGGCCGTTCAGATCAACCAAGAGCGGCAGGTGCAGTTTGCCGTCTTGCCACGCCTCGCCCAACATTGAGGGGGTGACGGCGACGGGTGAGAAGGTTGACGAAGGCTTGGATTGGAAAAAACCAAAGCCCTTGGCGAGTTCGCCGGGAATAAGGCCACGCAGCGAGACATCATTGACCAGCATCACAAGGCGGATGGCGGCGGCGGCTTCGGCCTTGGTGGCGCCTTGGCGCAGGTCGCCGACTATCACCGCAACCTCGCCTTCAAAATCCAAGCCCCAGCTTTCATCTGCCATTGGGATTGGCGCGCGCGGCGACAGGAATGTGTCGGACCCGCCCTGATACATCAGCGGGTCGGTCCAGAAGGTTGCGGGCATATCGGCCTTGCGCGCCTTACGCACCAGTTCGACATGGTTCACATAGGCGCTGCCATCGGCCCATTGAAAGGCGCGCGGTAGCGGCGACATGGCCTCGCGTTCATGAAAGCGCTCAGTCGGGACCGAGCCCGTTTCCAGCCCGCGGGCCTCAGCCTCAAGTATGGGGGCGACATTGGGCCAATCATCCAGCGCGGCTTGCAGCGTTGGGGCGATGTGGCTGACATCGGTGTAATGCGTCAGGTCGCGTGAGACGACCACAAGTGCACCGTCGCGGGTTCCGTTCTTGAGGCTGGCAAGTTTCATGAATGTTCCGTCTGTTAAGGGTCAACACGGCCAGTCTAACCAACCCTGCGGGCAAGTCGAGCGGCAAAGCGCGGGGCGCAATATAAAGCTGGAGGAATGGCCGGTTATGACCCATAGTTTTCAATTATAAGGCGATGGGTTTTGAGCGAGGGTTTATGCAGCGCGTGAATAGAGGCCTAATTGTTTCTGGCGGTTTGGTGTTGCTGATGATCGGCGTTTTGGCCGTGATGGGGCGCGAATGGATTTGCACCTGCGGCACCATCAAGCTGTGGCATGAGGCGGTTTTTAGTTCGGAGAACTCGCAGCATATTTCCGATTGGTATACGCCCAGCCACCTGATCCACGGGTTTTTGTTTTACGGCCTTGGCTGGCTGGTGCTGCGCCGCCAGCATTGGGGGTGGCGGTTGGCGCTGGCCACGCTGATAGAGATTGCATGGGAAATTGTTGAAAATACTGATGCGGTTATTAACAGATACCGCGAGGTGACGATCTCGCTGGATTATTATGGCGACAGCATACTGAATTCGACCGCCGATGTATTGGCGATGATGCTGGGGTTTTTTCTGGCCGCACGCTTGCCAATTTGGCTGACTGTGACACTGGCGGTCGCTATGGAAATTGGGGTTGGCTATATAATCCGTGACGGATTGGCGCTGAATGTGCTGATGCTGATCTATCCGATAGAGGCTGTGGCGACATGGCAAGCCGGGGGCTAGGCTGGGGGATGCAGATGAACTGGGATTTTATCGTCGCCTTGGCGACCGTTTTAGGGGTGATTGGCGGCCTGATTTCGGTTGGGTTTCTGGTTTATGAGGTGCGGCGCAACGCCCAAGCCATTGAAGGTGCGACCGTTCAATCGCTGATGACACTGGAGGCGCAAGTGTTTTCGGTGCTGGCTGAACATGCGGCGCTGTATACGCGCGGGTGCCGCGATCTTGATACGCTTGATGAGGTGGAGCTGTTCAAATTTCAGGAGCTGGTCGCGGTGGTCATGTCGCTAAGCTACAGCGCCTACGTTCAGCACCAGCAGAACCTGATTGATGATGAGGTTTGGGACGCCTATGTCAACGCAATGGTCCTGCGGCTGGATAAGCCGGGGTTTTTAACATCATGGCGGGGCATTGAGATGGGCTATCCAGCCAGTTTTCGCGCGGTAATAAATGCACGGTTTCCCGTTGCTCCGCCTGTGGCCTAGGCCCCTACCCGGCCAAAGCCGCCTCAAAGAAGGGTTCGGGGCTGTCGACCTCGAGCAGTTTTTTACCCTCAATCACCCAAAACCGATTGCCGACATTGCGCACAAAGCTGCGGTCATGGCTGACCAGCAGACAGGCGGCACCATGGGCGGTGAGCTCGGATTCCAGCGCCTCTTGGCCCTCAATATCCAAGTGGTTGGTGGGTTCGTCCAGCAGGTAGAAATTCGGCTGCGTCAGGCGCAGGACCAGCATGGCGAGGCGGGCTTTTTGGCCGCCTGACAGCGCGGAAATCGGCCCGGTTTGCACGTCAATGGCCATGCCCGCCCCGGCCAAAAGACTGCGGGCGCGCTGATCGCCAATGTCAAACTGCCCCGCCGTGGCCGCCATGGGGGATGGGAAACCATCCAATTGGCCCAAGGCCTGATCCGACAGCCCCAGCACAAGCGAGCCTGCGCGTTTTATTGCGCCAGCACCCTCAGCCTCGGCCAAGGCCACCTGCCCCATCAGCTGGGTTTTGCCGGTGCCATTACCGCCCAGCAGCACCACCCGGTCGCCACGGTTGATCCACTTTTGGCCGGTATTAAACAGGATGCGGCCATCGGGCGTGGTGATATTGGCATTCTCAAAGCTGATCATGGCGCGTGCATGGGTGCCAGCATTGACCAACCGAATATCGCCCGCCGATTTTTCGGCATGGGCGGGACGGGCTGCATTTTCAATTTTCTCGGCCCGGTCTTTGAGCTGTTTGGTTTTGGTGATCAGCAGGTCGGACCCGGAATTGATGCCGATATTTTTGAGCTTGGCGGCCTGCTGGCGCAGTTGTTTGGCGGCCTTCATATCATTGTCAAACTGGCGCGCGGCGGTGGCGTCAATCTCGGCCAAGGCTTGACGGGCATGGCTGTAGGGTAGCGCGAAGCTGGGGCTGGCAACCTCACGCAGAAACAGGGTGCGGTTGGTGATGGCATCAAGGAAAGCCCGGTCATGGCTGGCGATGACCAAGGGCGTGCTGCGCGCCGTGGTGGCCAGCCAGTTTTGCAAAAACCCGATACGCGACAGATCAAGGTGGTTGGTCGGCTCATCCAGCAGCATGACATCCGGTTCGGCCACCCAGACGCGGGCCAGAAGGCCGATGCGCTGCCAACCACCTGAAAGGGCCGACATGGGCTTGTCGCGATGGTCCATCGGCACCGCAAGATCATCAAGCGCCACATCGACCCGCCAGCTTTCATAATCCACCTGATCAGGCGGCAGGGCCGACAAAACGGCATCATAAAGGCTGAGGCCAAGCAGGTCGGCGGGCACGTCTTGTTCCACATGCCCAACGCGCAGCCCGCGCGCAAAGGTAATGTCGCCCGCGCTCGGTTCAAAGCGGCCCGCCAAACAGCGCAGCAGGGTGGATTTACCGCGGCCATTGGCGGCCACAAGGCCAAGCCTGTCGCCCTTTTCCAAGGTCAGGTTCAGGCCGGAAAACAAGGGGGCGCCAAGGGTGGCGGAGAGGGAATTGAGGTTAATCAGGGTCATTATAGTCTCATGATCAGGGGACAGGGCGCTGGGCGCCGGATCGGGCAGATCAGGAGGAAGGTGTCTCTGATCAGCCCTGCAAACGCATTTGCAGGGCAAAAACGGGGCCACGGGTTCGGTCATGATAGCGATATAACATAGGCCCCTCCTGTGGTTGCTGGTCGAGACAGGGTAAGGTTAGGGGAGATGCGAGTGGCTGGCAAGTGGGGGTTATTTGGCTTTGCAGATCTGGTTGAGGTTGCTAGGCTCGGCTGTCTGGCGTTTCAAAAAGGATACCCCATGTCTGTGACCATTGCCCCAGCCCGCACCGATGATGATATTACCGAAGTGACTCGGCTGGCTTGGGATTTTGTGGGGTTTTTGAAAGAGCGATACCCGGAGCGGATTGAATTTATTGACGCCTATTTCAGAGATCAAAAGTTTGAGGAAATGCTGGCTGATTTCCACAACTATTTCACCCCGCCCAAAGGAGAATGCGTTTTGGCGCGGTTGGATGGGGTTGGTGTGGGCATTGTAAAGCTGAAACCCGTTGACGGAAAGTTATGTGAAATGAACCGCATGTTTGTTGCGCCAGAAGCGCGCGGGCATGGCGTGGGGCGCAAACTGTGTACTGCGTTGATCAGCCGAGCGGTTGAACTTGGTTATGACACAATGCGCCTAGATGCATTAACCGGCCATATTGAGGCGCTTCCGCTCTATAAATCGCTGGGATTTGAGCCTGACGCAGACGCGCCGGACTATTTAAAGAGCGATCCGGGCGTGGTGAGCCTGCGGATGCGGTTGGTTTAGCGGGCTGCGGCCGGGACGGCGCAGCAAGCTCGTCAGCATTGGTTAGGGTTATTGTGTGAAGTTAACCGGAATGCCGCGCGCAATTGAATTGCTGACCATGCAGCTTTGCTGGGCCTTTTGAATGACGCGCTCAATATCCGCTGGGTTTGCCCCGCGACAGGCCACATGAACCTGCGCCTGCGTGGCAATCGGCGGTGTGCCCGTCAGTTCCAGCCGCACCTGAACATCGATATCGGTTAGGGGGACGTTTAGATCGTGTGCGACATAGCGCAGGTCATTACAAAAACAGCCGCCTAAGGCCAATGCCAGAAGCTCGGCCCCGTTAAAGCCAATGCCGCTGCCCCCTGCCCGCCCCACTGGGCGATCTGCAACGATGCTGCGCCCGCTCACCCAGCCCAGCGCGGCTTCAGTATCGGCAATATTCCTAAATTCGACGGTTATTTCAGTCATGTCATCATCCGATGGATAGGCAGTGATTTTGGACAATCCGCCCCGATCCGTCAATCCGTGCCCTAGATTGGCAAGAACCGATAGAACCGCGAGATTTGGGCGTGGCTAGAGCGCCGCCGCAATGGCCCTGAACATGGCGATATTTCGGTTGATGGCATCGCGGCTTTCGTCGCGAAACTGGCGGTCCGCGGCGTTAAGCGCAATGACCACGCCGCGCAATTGGTCGACATAAATATATTGGCCGTAAATACCCATGGCGAGGAATTCGCCCGGTTGCGCATCGGGGGCCAGCCACCATTGATAGCCATAGCCTCGCGGCTCGCCTGTGGCATCTGGCGGGGCGGTGTTGGTCGTGGATGTGGCAACCCATTCGGCGGGCACAAGCTGGCGTTCGCCAACACGGCCCTGATTGGCGAAAAGCAGGCCAAAGCGGGCAAAATCGCGGGTGCGCATGTTCAGCCCGCCCAGCACAAAGGCCACGCCATAACCATCGGTCAGGTAATAGGCCGGGCCTTCCAGCCCAATGGGAGCTAGCAGCTTTTCGCCCATCAGATCGACCACAGTGCGCCCGGTTGCACCCCGGATCACCATGCTGAGCACATGGGTATCAATCGAGTTATATTGCCTTGCAGACCCCGGCGTGCGGGCGCGCTGGTTCAACCCGGCGGCAAAGCCATCCATCGACCAGCCCAACGCCAGAACGCGGCCCATTTTGTTAATGTCGGACCAGAAATCGAGGTAGTCTTCGTTGAATTGCACGCCTGATGACATTTGCAGCACATCAATAATGCGCACCCCATCATAGGCAGAGCCGACAAGCGCGGGCACGTATTTAGTGACCTGAGCATTCAAATCGGGGATCGCGCCTTCATCGTGCAAAATGCCAAACAGTGCCGACAGAAAGCTTTTGGCGATGGACCAGCTGATATGGTTGTCCTCGGGTCCCGTCCCTTCAGCATAGGATTCATGTGCGATCGCCCCGTCTTTAAGCACGACCAGCGCGGTGTAACGGCTATCGGCCAACCAATCGGCCAGTGATTGAGCTTGGCCGTTATAGGCAAACGCCTCGGGCAAGGGCTGGGGCGCTTCGGGCAAGGGCGAGGCGGTACCAGTGAGCAGAGGGGCCGTCTCAAACGCAGTATTCATATGCGAGAAATTGGTGACGATTTTGTCTTCGTGAAACATTGTCACCGCAGCGCGCAGCCGCGCGATCCGCACCCAGTTAATGCTGACCAATACAATAAGTAGCAAGGCCGCAATAGTAAGAACCTGTTTAATGCGGCGCATGAAATTTCCTTGTAAAAGGGATTGGCGCCAGATTAGCCTTCAGGAAACTCTTATCAAGGCAGAATGTGCAGAGATGTTGAGATTGCATGATTATTGGCGCTCATCGGCTGCTTACCGCGTGCGCATTGCGTTGAATTTATTGGGGGCTGAATATGAAAGCCTGCCGGTTGATTTGCTGACGGGGGCGCATAAAACCCCCGAATATTTGGCGTTAAACCCACAAGGGCTGGTGCCCGTCTTGGAAATTGATGGGCAGCTGATGACGCAAAGTCTGGCGATTATCGAATATCTGGATGAGGTGCACGCGGCGCACCTGCTGCCAAAAGATCCGGTGGCACGCGCGCAGGTGCGCGCGCTGTCTTATGCCATCGCCATGGAGATTGCGCCGGTTTGTAACCTGTCAGTGCGTCGCTATGCAGCGCAGCATTCGGCAGGCGCGATGACAACCGATAGCTGGCAGTGCCATTTCATCAGTCTTGGCCTGAAGGCCTTTGAAACCATGTTGCAAACCAGCGCGGGGCTGTTTTGCCATGGGGATCAGATTTCCATGGCTGATATCTGCCTTGTGCCGCAAATGTATAATGCGCGGCGCGCCGGGGTAATGGTGGCGGCCATGCCGCTGAGCTGTGAAATTGATGCGCGCTTGGCAGCCCTTCCTGCGTTTGCGCGCGCGCTGCCAGAGGCCGTGCAGCCACGATAATTCGCCGCATTGATTTTTGTGCAGCGCAGCGTAAGCTTGCCCCAACATTAATTGGAGAAACGTCATGTCCAACGATATTGTCATCCTATCTGGTGCGCGCACCGCCATCGGCACATTTGGCGGCAGCCTTTCGGGCCTGCCCCCCACCCATTTGGCGGCGCATGTGTCCAAAGCGGCGATTGAACGCGCCGGGGTTGAGGCTGGCCAGATCGGCCATGTGGTGTTCGGCCATGTCATCAACACCGAGCCGCGCGATATGTACCTGTCACGCGTTGCCGCAATTGAGGCAGGCGTGCCGAATGAAGCCCCGGCGATGAATGTGAACCGGCTGTGCGGCTCGGGCGTGCAGGCGATTGTTTCTGCAGCCCAAAGCCTGATGCTGGGCGATGCCGAATATGCGCTGGCAGGCGGTGCCGAATGTATGAGCCGCGGGCCGCATATTATGCAAGCCGCCCGCTGGGGCCAGAAAATGGGCGATGTTACCACGGTAGATATGATGATCGGCGCCCTGCATGACCCGTTTGGCGCAGGCCACATGGGTGTGACGGCCGAAAATGTGGCTGCCGAGCACGGGATTTCGCGCCAAGCGCAGGATGAATTTGCAACGGAATCACAGCGCCGGGCGCTTGCCGCGATTGCGGCGGGGCATTTCGCCAGCCAGATCGCCCCGATTGGGGTGAAGGTTAAACGCGATTCAGTAATGTTTGATACGGACGAGCACGCCAAAGCGACCAGTGTTGAGACGCTGGCCGGGCTGCGGGCGGTGTTTAAGAAAGATGGTTCGGTCACAGCAGGCAATGCTTCGGGCATCAATGATGGCGCTGGTGCGCTGGTATTGGCGCGGGCTGATGCGGCAGCCAAGGCCGGGCTGAAGCCGATGGCGCGGATCGTCGGCTATGCCCATGCTGGGGTACGCCCCGATGTGATGGGCATTGGCCCCGTCCCTGCCGTGCAGGCGCTGCTGGCACGTACCGGCATGAAGGCGAGCGATTTTGACGTGATCGAGAGCAACGAAGCCTTCGCGGCCCAAGCCTGCGCCGTTAGCAAAGAGCTTGGGCTGGACTCAGCGCGCGTGAACCCGAACGGTGGGGCGATTGCGCTGGGCCATCCGGTGGGCGCGACGGGGGCGATTATCACCATCAAGGCGATGTATGAGCTGGAGCGTATCGGTGGCAGGTTCGGTCTGGTGACCATGTGCATCGGCGGCGGGCAAGGCATCGCGTTGGCGATTGAGCGGCTATAGCGCCGAAGTTCTGTCGCGCAGGGCGGATGGCCTAAAGGCCACCCACCCCGCATGACGATGGCGGCGCGGTTAGGGCGGCACTTGGCCGAACCAAGGCGCACGCGCCGCTTGGGTATGGGTGCTTTCAGGCGGTTAAAAACATTTCCACGGCGTCTTGAAACTCGCGTGGTTTTTCAGCATGGAGCCAATGATTAGCGCCCTCAATGGCCTGGTGTTCGGCGCTGGGGAAAAGCTGGGCTATGCGCGCGGCGTGCGTGGGCAAGACATAGTCGGACAGGGCGCCGCGCAGGAAGAGGCATGGGCCTGTGAATTGGCCGTTGGTTTCTGGCCAGCCTGTGATGCGGGGCATATCGCGCTCCAGCACGTCCAAATTCAGCCGCCAGCTTGCGCCTTCAGGCGACAGGCGGAGGGATTGCAGCAGGAAGGCGCGCAGCATGTCATCGGGCAGGTGCGGTTTAAGCTGGGCATCCGCCTCACCGCGCCGGGTGACGCTGGACAGGTCCAGATGCCGCAAGGCTGCTATTTTGTCGATTTGGCTGTGACCATAGGAGACAGGGGCGATATCGGCCACAATGAGGCGGTTGACCAGATCAGGCTGGGTTAGGGCCAGAACCATCGCTGCTTTGCCGCCCATCGAATGGCCAAGAACGTCCGCGCGACCACCATGGGCCATAATGACTTCCGCCAGATCAGTGGCCATTTCAGGGTAAGTCTGGCTGTCAAACCATGGGCTGTCGCCGTGGTTGCGCATATCTACAGCAATCACCTGACGGCTGGCGGCTAGGCGCTTTTGCAGCACCCCCCAGTTGCGCGCTGAACCAAAAAGCCCATGCGCGATGATCAGCGGCGGCGTACCATCGGCGGCGCCCTCAACAGTGAAATTCAGCATATGCGCCCCTTACACGATAAAATTGGCCAGCATCTGATTATCGGTAATATCTTGAAAGGAAAACCCGGCGTCCCGCATCCGCGCCGTAAATGCGGGAAAGCTGGCCGGGTCATGGGTTTCAATCCCGATGAGGACCGAGCCGAAATTGCGGGCGGATTTCTTCAGATATTCAAAGCGAGCGATGTCATCATCCGGGCCAAGCAGGTTCAGGAATTCCTTCAGCGCGCCGGGGCGTTGGGGCATGCGCAGCACAAAATATTTCTTCAGCCCGGCCGAGCGTAGGGCGCGTTCTTTGACATCGGGCAGACGCTCAAAATCAAAATTACCACCCGACACAAGGCAGACGACGCGCTTGCCTGCCAAGCCTTGAATATCGCGCAGGGCGTCAATGGCCAGTGCCCCGGCGGGTTCCAACACCACGCCTTCGACATTGAGCATGTCGATCATGGTTTCACAAAGCCGGTCTTCGGGGATGGTGAGGCAGTCGGACGGCGAAAACGCTGCAAGGGCGCTGTAATTGGCCGCGCCAATGCGCGCCACGGCGGCACCATCAACAAAATTATCAACCTCGGGCAAAGTTACGGGGCCGCCATTCGCCAAAGCGGCGGCAAGGCTGGCCGCGCCTTCGGGTTCGACAAACACATAGCGGCAGGCATCGCCGAAATAGCGCGTAACGCCACCGGCAAGGCCACCACCGCCAACGGGCAGGATCATCAGATCGGGCGGGCTGCCGAGTTGGTCGGCAATTTCTGCAGCCACGCTGGCTTGGCCGGTCATGACCTGTTCATCATCAAAGGGCGGCAGAAAATGGCCATTCACCTGCACGCAATAGGCTTGGGCCGACTTCAGCGCCGCATCAAAAATATCACCTGTGAGGCGGATCTCGATGAACTCACCCCCAAAGGCGCGGGTTTTGGCGATTTTCTGATCGGGCGTGGTGACCGGCATAAACACCACAGCCTGCACCCCGAAATGCCGGGCAGCAAAGGCCACACCTTGGGCGTGGTTACCAGCCGAGGCACAGATGAACGGTCCCTCTGCGCCATTATCCAACGCCGCCTGCATCGCCGTTAAAGCACCGCGCAGCTTGTAGCTGCGCACCGGGCCAAGATCTTCGCGTTTTAGCCAGATTTCAGCATCGTATTTGGCTGACAGATACAGGTTGTGCTGCAACGGCGTTGGCTCAAACAAAGCACGCATATTGGCGGTGGCGTGGGCAACGGCTTGGATAAATTCGGTCATGTGTATCCGTATTGGGTTGGCGAGGGCCGCGGCGCGGGGCGCAACCCTAGCAGAGATACCGCTAATCGGCACAATTGGTCAGTTTGAAGCGCAGCGACAGAACAACGATCCATCGCCAAAGCTAAGCGTTTAGCGCCCGTCCTTCAACCAAATGGCCATATAGCGTGGTGAGGACAGACAGGCTGAGCAATGTAATAACCCAATCCAGCAATGCGCCAATGATTTGAAGCGGCACACCAGCAGGAAAGCCGATCTGCCTTAG
>Ga0102815_10001709_pt1 | contig 13701 bp, 12 predicted proteins | sample ColrivemetaGS759_FD_79113 | JGI IMG/M metagenome (GOLD analysis project Ga0102815, IMG submission 79113) | Estuarine microbial communities from the Columbia River estuary - Ebb tide ETM metaG S.759 | ecosystem: Environmental > Aquatic > Marine > Intertidal zone > Estuary | place: USA: Columbia...
ACCAAACCGCCCACATATCTCTTCAGATATCATCAATGTCAAAAAGCACAAACCACAGACCAAAACGAACCAAGTGCGCCCTAACTTAACCGGCGCGCCTGCCCGTCTCTGCCTCTGATTTTCTGCGTCTCGTTGCCTTGCGGCTCGTCTGGCGCCCCGTCGTGCGCCTCAGCGCCGCCGGTGAGGGGCTATCTACGGATTGCTGCTGTGGGCCGCAAGTGCTTTTTCGTACAAAACTCGATTTTTTTCCAGTCGGACAGATTTTCTGTGGAAACCCTGTGGAGAACTTGGCGGTTTGCGCGGATTCCCCCGAAAAGCCCTGTGATTGACGTCATGCACCCCCTTCAAAATGCGACTCGGGCTATGGAATCGCCCCATTCGCCCGAGTCGGCTGGCATCCAGCCGTTGCGAAGCGCGACTCAGGGGGTAAGGTAGCGCCAAAGCATCGAGCGGGTCCCTAATGGCCGAGACGGAATTCTACTGCATCGCGGATGGCGACAAGTATCACGCGCAAGCCGTGCTGCTATTCTCGACGCTTTCGGTGTTTCACGGGCTCGATAGCGCCCTGACCGTTTTTCAGGCCCGCCCGCCCGAGGGTCCCATTGCCGATTTGTGTAACGAGGCCTTCGATCGCTTGGGCGTGCGCCGCAAAGGTATCCCCGAATTTCCGGCCGGCAAGTATACCGGTTGGAACGGCGACTATCCCATCGGGAACAAACTCCTGGCCGCGGCTGACGCGCGGGACTGCCACTATAGTGTCTTTCTCGATAGCGACACGATCTGCATGGCGCCCTTCGACCTGCCCCACCTCGAGCCCGATCAGGCCTTTGGGGCGGTCATGTCGGACTATCTGACATTCGGCGCACCCGGTCAGTGGGAGATGGTCTATGACCACTTTGGCCTAAAGCCGCCCAAAAGGACTGAACGCCTCTTGCGCGGGCGCCGACTTCGGACACCGCCTTATTTCAACGCGGGCATGATTCAGTCGAACGAATCCCTCACCATTGAGGGCAAGCGCGTGACCGAGCTATTGCTCGAGGTCGCGCTCGAGATCGACTGGAACATCGACACCGACAAGCGGCGACCGTTTCTGGACCAGATCGCGCTGGCCGTCGCGCCGCGTGTATACGGCCTTAGGAACCGGATTCTCGATCCCAGCTACAACCTCAACATCATGAACCGGAACGTCGAGCGGCCAAACCACCCACGCCTGCTACATTATCATATTCCTTCCGCGCTCGAGCGTTGGCCGCACGGTCAGATTGCCTTTGATATGTGCCGCGTGCAGCTTGGCGACGCCCTGTACCGCCAGATCGCCACCGCCGCGCCCGAGCCGTTTGGCGCCGACCGACGTCTGTTTCCCGCCACCGCGACCGCGAATCCGGCGGCTGACTAGGTGATAAACCGCCAGTATTGGCAAAACGTTAGCGACTCACCCTTCCGCTTGATCTTCTAGGCCAGTATAGAAACCCATCAGGAAAGTTTTTTGCAGGGATCCCGCCATGTTCGGAATCGGAGGGCTGTTTTCGTCTGATATGGCGATCGACCTAGGTACGGCCAACACACTTGTATACGTGCGCGGCAAGGGGATTGTTTTGTCGGAACCTTCCGTGGTCGCCTATCATGTGAAGGACGGCGTGAAGAAAGTGCTCGCTGTCGGCGAGGATGCCAAGCTGATGCTCGGCCGCACGCCCGGCTCGATCGAAGCAATCCGCCCGATGCGCGATGGCGTGATCGCCGATTTCGACGTGGCCGAAGAGATGATCAAGCATTTCATCCGCAAGGTTCACCGTCGCACGACCTTTTCAAAGCCCAAGATCATCGTCTGTGTCCCCTACGGTGCGACCCCGGTTGAAAAGCGCGCCATCCGGCAATCCGTCCTCTCGGCGGGAGCCCGTCGCGCTGGCCTGATTTCCGAGCCGATTGCAGCAGCGATCGGGGCCGGGATGCCCATCACCGACCCAACCGGTAACATGATCGTCGACATCGGTGGCGGCACCACCGAGGTCGCCGTGCTGTCACTCGGCGATATCGTCTATGCGCGGTCCGTCCGCGTTGGTGGCGACCGGATGGACGAGGCGATCATCAGCTATCTGCGCCGCCAGCATAACCTTCTGATCGGCGAATCCACCGCCGAGCGGATCAAGACATCGATCGGCACCGCCCGTATGCCCGACGATGGCCGCGGCGCGTCGATGCAGATCCGTGGTCGCGATCTTCTCAATGGTGTGCCGAAAGAGACCGAGATCAGCCAGGCGCAGGTTGCCGAAGCGCTGGCCGAACCGGTGCAGCAGATCTGCGAGGCCGTGATGACAGCGCTCGAAGCGACCCCGCCCGATCTGGCCGCCGACATCGTCGACCGCGGCGTGATGCTGACCGGCGGCGGCGCGCTCCTGGGCGATCTCGATCTGGCGCTGCGCGAGCAGACCGGTCTTGCAATCTCGGTGGCCGACGAGTCGCTCAATTGCGTCGCCCTCGGAACGGGCCGCGCGCTGGAATACGAAAAGCAGCTCCGCCACATTATCGATTACGATAGCTGATCCGGCCTTATACGCCGGCAGCCGCCAACCCTTGCAGGGGGTGCCCGAGCCTTGGCACGCGACAGACAGACCGACGAAGATTATGTCGGCCCGATCCGCCGGTTGCTGATCGGTGTGCTTCTGCTCGTTCTTGCGGGGACATTCATTGTCTGGCGGATCGACAGCCCGCGGGTGGAGCGATTCCGCGCCGCGGTGATCGACAGAGTGGTGCCCAACATGGATTGGGCCCTTGCCCCCGTGACCGGGCTCATCAACCTTGTCGCCGATTTCCAGAGCTATCAGGGCCTTGCTCAGCAAAACGCGGACCTTAGGCGCGAACTGCAACAAATGAAGGCCTGGAAAGAGGCGGCCCTTCAGCTTGAGCAGGAAAATGCAAAGCTGCGAGACCTTAACAACGTCAGGCTTGATCCTCAGCTAACATATGTGACTGGGGTGGTTCTTACAGACAGCGGCTCTCCTTTCCGGCAGTCTGTCCTTCTCAACATCGGCTCTCGCGACGGGATAATTGACGGCTGGCCCGTGATGGACGGGATTGGCCTTGTCGGAAGGATCGCGGGCGTCGGACAGGAAACCTCGCGCGTTATTCTTCTGACCGACACCTCAAGCCGAGTCCCGATTCTCGTTCAGCCCTCGGGGCGACACGCGATCCTTGCCGGCGACAATGCGCTCGATCCACTGATCGACTTTCTCGAGGATCCCGATCTTGTTCGACCGGGTGATCGTGTGATCTCGGTAAGTGATGGCGGGGTCTTTCCTGCCGATCTTTTGGTGGGCCAGGTTGTTCTTGGTCCTGACAGACGCCTGCGCGTTCGTCTTGCTGCCGACTACGAACGGCTGGAATTCCTTCGGGTCTTGCGCAACCAGCCGCGCGAAGCGATCAGCGATCAGGGCGGGCTACTAACTCCGTTCACTTCGCCGCAAAGCCCTGCCGAGCAAGACGGGGGCGGGAATGGCTGATAGTCCGGTCGCACAACGCTGGTTTGGTCGCTTCTGGTTTGTCGTGCTGGCACTCGGCCTCATCTTTCTACAGCTTCTGCCGCTACAGACGATCCCCCGGTCTTGGGCGCCGCCCGACATGATGCTGGCGATCACTTTGGCATGGGTTGCCCGCAGGCCCGATCTAGTCCCCGTGCTGTCGATTGTTTCTGTCTTTCTTCTGGCCGATCTGCTGTTCCTGCGGCCCCCGGGGCTACTTGCGTTCGTGATCCTCGTGGCGACTGAGTTTCTTCGGTCCCGTTCGGAAACGCTTCGCTCGGGCAGTTTCCCCTTCGAATGGATCACCGTCGCATTGATCATCGTTGCGATAACACTGGCCAACCGGGCAATTCTTGCCGTGACCGCGACGGATCAAACCCCTCTCGCGCTTGGTATGTTTCAGATGATGATGACCGTCCTGACATATCCGGTCGCGGTCCTCTTCTCGTTCCTCGCGTTCGGCATACGGAGGCCAGCGCTTGGCGAGGTTGACGCCTTCGGGAGGCCGGTATGAGGCGGCCAACCCGCGATAGCGGCGAGAGCCTGCGCGGAATCAGCCGGCGCGCTCTTGTTCTTGGCGCCGCCCAGTTCGGCTTTATGGGTGTCCTTGCAGCACGGATGCGGTCAATGCAGGTGGAAGAGGCCGAGCAATACCGCCTTCTTGCCGACGAAAACCGGATCAACCTGCGCCTCCTCGCGCCATCACGCGGACTTGTCTTCGATCGCAACGGCATCCCGCTCGCCGTTAATGAACAGAACTACCGCGTTGTCATGGTTCGCGAGGACGCCGGCGATATCAGAGAAGTTCTCGAGCGGCTGCGGCGCCTCATCCCGCTGTCTGACGAAGACATCGAGCGGGCCATCGAGGACATGATGCGGCATTCGCCTTTTGTCCCGGTGACTATCGCGGAGCGCCTTACATGGGAAGAAATGGCGCGCGTCAACATCAACGCGCTGGCCTTGCCGGGCGTTCAGGCCGAAGTGGGCCTTAGCCGCGCCTATCCCCTCGGGTCGGATACCGCCCATGTGGTTGGATATGTCGGGCCGGTCAGCGATTTCGATCTGAGCCGGATCGATGATCAGGATCCGCTGCTGCAGATCCCCAAATTCCAGATCGGCAAAACCGGGGTCGAAAACAAGCTCGAAAAGACCCTTCGCGGGAGCGCCGGAACACGGCGCATCGAGGTCAACGCCCTTGGTCGGGTCATGCGTGAGATCGACCGGGTCGAAGGTATGCCGGGCAGCGATGTCCAGCTCACACTCGACGCAGCACTGCAAAGCTATGTTGAAGCCCGTCTCGAAGGTGAATCCGCGGGTGTTGTCGTCATCGACCTCGAAAATGGGGATCTGCGGGCGATTGCCTCAGCCCCTTCGTTCGACCCCAATCTTTTTGTGCGCGGCATTTCGACCAGGAACTGGACAGAGCTAAACGAAAACCCCTACAGGCCCCTTGCCGCAAAGGCAATTCAGGGCACCTATCCGCCGGGTTCAACCTTCAAACTCGCCACGGCATTGGCCGCGATCGAGGCTGGCGTCCTCGATCCTGAAGAGACGATCTATTGCCGTGGCTTTGTAGAGGTCTCGGGCAACAGATTTCACTGCTGGAAGCCGACAGGTCATGGCAACATCAACCTGCACGAAAGCCTCAAGCAGAGCTGCGACTGCTACTACTACGAGGTTTGTCAGAGGGTCGGGATCGACCTCATTTCCGAGATGGCCGTCCGGCTCGGCCTAGGCCAGCGCTACGATCTGCCGCTTTCGGCTGTGGCAGAGGGGCTGGCTCCGACGCGCGACTGGAAACTCAAGGTCAGGGGCGAGGAATGGCGGATCGGCGACACGGTCAATGCCTCGATCGGACAGGGCTTTGTTCTGGCCTCCCCGCTTCAGCTTGCTGTGATGGCCGCGCGGGTCGCGACCGGGCGACAGATCACCCCGCGCCTGGTCCGCGCTATCGACGGGATTGAACAACCGTCGATGAGCGACGCGACGCTTGGCCTTAACGAAAACATCCTCAGGCGACTGCGCGCGGCGCTCGATGCCGTTTCCAATCATACGCGGGGTACGGCCTATGGATCTCGTATTGTGTCTGACGATCTGAGACTGGCAGGAAAGACGGGCACAAGTCAGGTCCGGCGGATTACACAAGAAGAGCGCGAAGCTGGCATCACCCGCAATGAGGATCTTCCGTGGGAGCGGCGGGACCACGCGCTTTTCGTCGGCTATGCGCCAGTCGAGGCTCCGCGGTATGCAATTTCTGTCGTCGTTGAGCACGGCGGCGGCGGATCAGCGGCGGCCGCCCCGATCGCTCGTGACGTGCTCTTGCAAGCGATGTTCGACGGCCCACCGCCCTTAAGCGCCTATCCCGCCAATCTTCGCAGCCAGATCGAGGCGCAACAGCAGCGGATCAAGGAGCGCGTCGCGCCCGGTAGCAGCACGAGCGGAAGGGCATGAGGGGGGCGGCATGAGTTACCTTGAGTATAACGCCAAATATGTCCCGTCTGGCCTTCGCAAGCCGCTCTATCTCAACTGGCCAATTGTCCTTCTGCTGACTGCTGTTGCCGGAATTGGCTTCTTGATGCTCTATTCCGTTGCCGGCGGATCGGCCTCTCCGTGGATGGAACCGCAAGTCAAACGTTTTGGCGTTGGCATGGCGGCGATGTTCGTGATCGCGATGGTCCCGATCTGGTTCTGGCGCAATATGTCGGCGATGGCCTACGCTGTCTCGCTGGTCCTGCTTCTCTATGTCGAGTTCTTCGGCTCGGTCGGCATGGGCGCGCAGCGCTGGATCGACCTCGGGTTCATGCGGCTTCAGCCCTCGGAGCTGATGAAGATCGCTTCGGTAATGGTCCTTGCCGCCTACTATGATTGGCTGGCTCCAAGCCGAACGTCGCGGCCGCTTTGGGTCATCCTTCCGGTTCTTTTGATCTTATTGCCGACCCTTCTAGTTCTCAAACAGCCCGACCTCGGCACCGCAATCCTGCTCCTTGCGGGCGGCGGCGCAGTGATGTTTGCGGCCGGCGTGCACTGGGCCTATTTCGGCAGTGTGATTCTCGCCGGGATCGGCGCGGTGGTCGCTGTTTTCCAAAGTCGCGGGACGAGCTGGCAGCTACTGAAGGATTACCAATACCGGCGGATCGACACATTCCTTGATCCCTCGAACGATCCCCTCGGCGCCGGCTATCACATCACGCAGGCCAAGATCGCGCTTGGTTCGGGCGGCTGGACGGGCAAGGGGTTCATGCAAGGAACCCAGACCCGACTGAATTTCCTGCCTGAGAAGCACACCGACTTTATCTTCACCACTCTCGCAGAAGAGTTCGGCTATATCGGCGCCTCCGCACTTCTCCTGCTCTATGCCCTGATCATCGTCTTTTGCGTGATCTCGGCCCTTCAAAGCCGCGACCGATTTTCGAGCCTTCTGACCCTCGGCATCGCCATGACCTTCTTCCTCTTCTTTGCCGTCAACATGGCTATGGTCATGGGCCTCCTGCCGGTTGTTGGCGTGCCTTTGCCACTCGTGAGTTATGGCGGCTCGGCCATGCTCGTCTTGCTTGCCGCCTTCGGCCTCGTGCAAAGTGCCCATGTCCACCGACCAAGATAGGCCAGCCATGATCAAAGCCCTTTTCGCCGCATCCGACGCCGATTGGCGCACCTACAAGGCCGCGCTGATTATCGCTTTCGATAAAGCCGGGCTGACGGTCGACCTCGCCCGCAACCACGCACCGGAAGACGTGAGCTATATCGTCTATGCGCCAAGCGGCCCGCTTCAGGATTTCTCACCCTATGTAAACTGCAAGGCGGTCCTGAGCCTCTGGGCCGGGGTCGAGCGCATCGTCGGCAACCAGAGCCTGACCCAACCCCTTGCTCGCATGGTCGATCCGTCGATGGCGCAGGGGATGATGGAATATGTCGTAGCGCAGGTTCTGCGGCATCACCTCGGGATGGACCGCTACCTGCGCGGACAGGACGGAGTGTGGCAACAAGGCGAGATGCCTCCAGTGGCGCAGGACAGCCCAATTACCATGCTCGGCCTCGGCGAGCTTGGACGGGCAGCGGGCCTTGCCCTTTCGTCCCTCGGGTTTCCGGTGCGTGGCTGGTCGCGCACCAAGCGCGAGGCGGCGGGGATCGACTGCTATCACGGTGATGGCGGGCTCATCGCCGCGCTGAGCGGGACCAGAGGAATTGTTCTTCTCCTCCCCGCGACGGCCGAGACCGAGAATATCCTCAATGCCAAGACCCTTGCCCTCCCGGCGAAAGATGCCTTCATCGTCAATCCGGGGCGTGGGACGCTGATCGACGATCAGGCCCTACTAGCCGCGATCGAGGCCGGCCAGATCGGCGGGGCAACCCTCGATGTGTTCCGCGCCGAGCCCTTGCCGAAGGATCACCCCTACTGGTCCAACCCCAGGGTCACAGTGACCCCGCACATCGCGGCCTTCACGCGGCCCTCTTCGGCCTGCGACGTCATCGCCGAGAATATCCGCCGCTCCGAAGCGGGTGAGCCGCTTCTCTATCTGGTTGACCGCAAGCGCGGCTATTAGCGCAGCTTGGGCGGGCTGTCGGGATCCATTCCCGGCGCCTTCGGGGCGTTTGTCTCGATGTGGACTGGCTCGGGCAGATCGAAACGCAACCCCCATTTGGCCAGCGATGCCGCGATCGGATCCTGTGCGCGGACGAAACTCACATCCAGCGCGCCGGCCTCGATCCCGGAAAAGGTCAGCGCTTCACTGACCGCCGAGGCAAGCGCCGGATGAGCCTCGTCAATAGCGTCGAGGAAGGCCAGCATATGCCCGCGGCCACCGTCTTCGTAGGATACGGACACGAGATACGCCGCCCGCGCAAGGCCGCCAGCGGTTGCAAGTTTGCGGTCAAGGCCGAGGAGAAGTTCTTGCGGAACATCCTGCGGTGCGCCGACCTCTCTGATCTGACCCGAGGTTTCTTCTGGCCCTTCCGCAAGCGTCCGCGCCAGCCAATCGACCGCATCGGAGGGGATCAGCATGGCGGAGGGCGCCACATCGGGATTAAGCGCGAGGCCCGCACCCTGCCCTGCAAGAAGCGCACAAAGCCCGCGCCCCGAGGTTGCGGCGAAGGGGGCGACGTTCCCTACGAACTCGGCAAGACGATCAGCCGTGTCGAAGACGAGAACATAGTGCTGATCGCCCACATTGAAGAGCTCCGGCATGATGCTGTCTCCATCGGCTTCTTCGGAGAGAAGCAGGAACAGCTCGCTATCCGCCAGCCTTTCGAAGAACTGAAGCCGTAGCCGGTCATCGGCAGGATCTGCCTCCATCGCTTCATGGGCTCGGTCTAGGTCTGTCAGGTTCATCGTTGATCCTTTCGCCGCTCATATGACCGCCATACCCGATCGGTTCAATCCCATTCGCTCCTGCGGCCTTTTGTGCGTCAGATCGGCGATTTTACGAACCCGCAACGAACTTGGTCGCGTTGCACAGCCTGCAACTTTGCGGTAACCGCAGTTCAACGGGAGAAATGAGGCAACCAATGTATCGCGTCTGGAACTTTCTGGCGAACTATTCGCTACTTCTCATCCTTGGCGCGCTCATCGCACTGGTCTGGGCAAACGTCAGCCCGGACAGCTACCACCATTTTGTTGAGTATCCACTTCTCGATCATTCGTTCATCGGACACCCCCACTATGGGCCGGACGGCGAGGTCGAATACCGGACCCTGACCCTGCACTATCTGATCAACGACGTGCTCATGGCCTTCTTCTTCGCCATTGCGGCCAAGGAGGTCTGGGAAGCGATCATCCTCAAGAACGGCTCGCTGCGCGGCAAAAAAGCGGCCACGCCGCTTGTTGCCACGCTCGGCGGCATGATCGGCCCGATCGCCGTCTATCTCGGGCTTGCCGCTTTCCTTGGCTCTGATGTTTATGACGCTGTGGCGCGCGGCTGGGCGATCCCGACAGCGACCGATATCGCCTTTTCCTATCTGGTGGGCCGCCTTGTTTTCGGTGCGGGCCACCCCGCTGTGCGGTTCCTTCTGCTTTTGGCCATCGCCGACGATGCCGGCGGCCTGATCATCCTTGCGATCTTCTATCCTTCAGGTGCTTTGGCCCCGCTTTGGCTTTTGGTTTCACTTGGCGCCGCTCTGTCCGTATTCATTCTTGCAAACTGGCTGCCGCGGTATCTGGATCGCGGCAAGGAAGCCCGCCCCAATTCGACCTGGATCCGCAACACCCTCGGCTTCTGGCCCTATGCCATCGCCGGCGCCGTCAGCTGGTATGCCTTTCAGGAAAGCGGCATTCACCCCGCGCTTGGCCTTCTGCCGATTGTCGTGACCATCCCGCACGCCGACCGCGCCTTCGGCATCTTCTCGGAAGCCGAGCAGTATCTGACCGACCTTTTGAACCACATCGAACATATCCTGAAACATCCGGTCGAGATCGTCCTGTTCTTCTTCGGCCTCCTCAACGCCGGGGTAGAGTTTTCGGCGATCTCCGAACCGACATGGCTTGTTCTTGCGGGTCTTTTGATCGGCAAGCCGGTGGGCATCCTCCTCTTTGGCTGGTTTGCGGCTCACATTCTCAAACTTGGCCTGCCCAAGGGGATGCGGATGATAGATCTATTCGTCATTGGATGCGTTGCGGCGATCGGCTTTACGGTTGCGCTTTTCGTGGCTTCAGTGGCCTTCCCCGGCGGCCCGGTTCAGGATGCCGCCAAGATGGGAGCGCTGCTCAGCTTTGGCGCGGCAATCATTTCGGTCATCGCCGGCAAGATGACTGGGGTGGTCAAGCAAGACGGATAGCCCCGCCCCGGCTCCTATCAAGGCCAAGCCCGCGAGGGCTGCAAAATTCTATGTATTTCGTAATCTCTTTCCCACATAATGCCGCAAAGCGATGCTGCGGTGGCTAACTGCCCGGCACAAGAATAGATAAAGCCCGAGCAGTGGGCACGTTGGTTGGCAGATGCTCGAATTCAGGAATGTGAGCAAATCCTTCTGGACCGGAGTCCAGCGGAAAGTCATCCTTGACCGGGCGTCTTTTCGCGTCGAACTCGGCCAGTCGCTCGGCATTCTCGCGCCAAACGGCACAGGCAAGACAACCCTGGTCAAGATGATGGCTGGATTAGAAAAGCCTGATGAAGGCGAGATCCGGCGTGGCTGCCGGATTTCGTTTCCGCTGGGCTTCATGGGCGGGCTCGTTTCCCGGCATTCAGGGCTGGAAAACAGCCGTTATATCGCACGGCTTTATGGGCTCGACCCCGACTATGTCGAAGCCTTTTGCCGGTGGCTTTGCGATATCGACGAGTACTGGGAAATGCCGGTCGGCACCTATTCGAGCGGGATGAGGGGGCGGCTTTCCTTTGCCCTTCTGCTCGCCCTCGACTTCGATATGTATCTTATCGACGAAGGTATGCCGACCAACACGGACGCTGAATTCAATCGCAAGGCTGGATCGCTTTTACAGGAACGGCTTGATAAGACCACCATCGTGATTGTGTCGCATCAGCCAGAGACTCTGGAAAAATACGCGAAATCGGCAGCAGTGCTTCGCGACGGTCAATTGATAATGTTTGATACTCTGGAAGAGGCGAGGCAGCTTTATGACTACCAAACCCAGAGCTAGGAAATTCCGCATCCGCCGCGGAGGGTCACTTGGATCAGCTGGTCCGGGCCCCGATACCACGTCGCATGATGCGGAAGCGGAGACAAACGAAGCATCCAATAGCGAAAGCACAGCGGTTGCACCCATTGAGGCCCCTTCGGACCAAAATGTGCTCGACGCTATCCGACAAGAGGGCCTGACCGGTCGCCAACTTCGCATGGCGCGCAGGATTGCACAGAAGCATGGATTGGCCGTTATCTCTGATTACGATGCGGTCCGCCGTCTCCGCGAACGCGGCATCGACCCCTTCGACAGGGCCGGCGTCCTGGAATTGGTGATTACAGGGGCAAAGAGTGAAAGCGGGCCGACGCTTCTACCCCAGACGGTTCCAAGCAAGTCATCGCATCTCAGCAAGACCAATAGTCAGGCGATGCTTTCCTCCGAAGAGCGCGCCCGCGAAATAATGAAAATCCAGAAAGATATCGCCCGGCGCCGGCGTCAGAAGCTCGTCCTTCTGTTCATGCGCCTCGCGGTCTTTGTGCTGCTCCCGACACTTCTGACCGGCTATTACTACTATCGGATCGCGACACCGATGTATGCGACCAAGGCCGAATTCGTTATCCAACAGGCCTCGTCAGGGGGGTCGTCCGGCGGCGGCTTGGGTGGCCTTTTCCAAGGCACATCGATGGCCACCCAGCAGGATAGTATTACTGTTCAATCCTATCTCGCTTCTCGCTCTGCGATGATAAGGCTCGATAACGACCACGGGTTCAAAGCCCATTTCAGCGACCCGAAAATTGACCCGATCCAGCGCCTTGATGTGGACGCCACGAACGAACAGGCATTCAAAACCTACACGAAGAGGGTTCGGGTTTCCTATGATCCCACTGAAGGCATCATTCGGATGGAAGTCATCGCCACCGATCCTGCCACGAGCCAGGCCTTTTCCGAAGCACTGGTCGGCTATGCTGAAGAGCAGGTCGATCAGTTGACTGCGCGGTTGCGGGCAGACCAGAACGCAAGCGCTGAGCAGAGCTACCAAGAAGCCGAGGCAAGACGCCAGGAGTCCTTGGCGGAGCTTCTGCGCATTCAAAACGAGCTCGAGGTTCTGAATCCGCAAGGCGAGATCTCGGCCGTAATGGGCCAAATTGGCGGCCTCGAGGCAGACAAACAGCAAAAGGAGCTTGAGCTCGCAACCTTGAAGTCTGTCGCCGAACCCAATCAGGCGCGGGTGAACGGCGTCGAACAGGACATAGCAAGGCTCGCAAGCTTCATCGCAGATCTGCGGGGGCAGTTGACCGAGAAGAACAATGACGGCTCGACCCTTGCCGCAAAGACGACTGAGCTGCGGCTAGCCGAAGAAAACTACCAGTTCCAGATCACAATGGTCCAAAATGCCTTGGCCATGCGCGAGTCGGCTCGGCAGGAGGCGGACCGGCAGGTCAGATATCTGTCGATGGGTGTTGAGCCGGTCGCACCTGACGAAGCCACATATCCACGAGCATTTGAGAATACACTCGTCTCTCTTTTGATCTTCGCGGGAATCTATCTGATGATCTCGCTTACGGTCTCGATCCTGAGAGAACAGGTCTCGTCGTGACCCGAGAGGTCGAGGTCGGCAAGATCAGGATCGGCAACACCTTGCCGCTCACTTTGATCGCTGGCCCCTGCCAGCTTGAGAGCCTGACCCACGCCGAGGCCATTGCGGGGCACCTGCGCGATCTCTGCGACAAAGCCGGATTGGGCTTCGTCTTCAAAGCCAGCTTTGACAAAGCCAACCGGACCTCTCTCTCTTCGGCCCGCGGCCCCGGCATCCGTGACGGCCTCACAATTCTCGACCAGGTTCGGCGCAATATCGGCTGCGCCACGCTGACGGATGTGCATCTTCCCGAGCAGTGCGGAGAGGCCGCCGCTGCCGTTGACGTTCTTCAGATCCCGGCCTTTCTGTGCCGACAGACCGATCTTCTTTTAGCGGCGGGGCAGACAGGGGCCGCAGTCAACGTCAAGAAAGGCCAGTTCCTTGCGCCGTGGGACATGGCCCAAGTCGCTGCCAAGATCGAAAGCACGGGCAATCATCGGATACTACTGACCGAGCGCGGAACAAGCTTTGGCTATAATGCCTTGGTCACCGATATGCGCAGCCTGCCGATTATGGCGCAAACGGGCTATCCGGTCGTGATGGACGCGACCCATGCTGTCCAATTGCCGGGCGGGCTTGGCAGTTCCTCGGGCGGCCAGCGAGAATTTGCGCCGGTCTTGGCGCGCGCTGCTGTTTCGCTTGGGATCGCAGCTGTATTCCTGGAAACGCACGCAGCGCCGGACCGTGCCCCCTCGGATGGCCCCAACATGATTCCCCTTGCCGAAATGGCCCGACTTGTCGACGAACTCGCTGCCTTTGACGCGCTCGCCAAAGCCCACCCCCTGATCGCTTGATTTCCCTTTTTTGACGGACGAAATCTGTTGTCTTCAACAATGATTTTTTTGCGCCGGAAGGGGTTGAACAGGATCAGGCTTCCGCGTATCTAGCGGCACCGTGTTGGGGCGTAGCCAAGTGGTAAGGCACCGGTTTTTGGTACCGCGCACCGTAGGTTCGAATCCTACCGCCCCAGCCAAACACTC
>Ga0102815_10001712_pt1 | contig 13693 bp, 15 predicted proteins | sample ColrivemetaGS759_FD_79113 | JGI IMG/M metagenome (GOLD analysis project Ga0102815, IMG submission 79113) | Estuarine microbial communities from the Columbia River estuary - Ebb tide ETM metaG S.759 | ecosystem: Environmental > Aquatic > Marine > Intertidal zone > Estuary | place: USA: Columbia...
AACAACAAAACCAAATACTGTTGTTAATAATGCAACTTTAATACCACCAGCAACAACTGTTGGAGATATATCTCCAGCCGCCTGAATTGAATCGAATGCACTAATCATACCAATTACAGTTCCCATGAAACCAAGCATCGGTGCTAAGGCAATAAATAAAGACAACCAAGAAATGTTTTTTTCTAGTAATCCCATTTGAACTCCACCATATCCAACAACTGCTTTTTCAGCTGCTTCTACACCTTCATCCATTCTATCTAAACCTTGATAAAATATTGAAGCAACAGGTCCTTTTGTATTTCTACAAACCTCTTTTGCAGCTTCAACTCCACCTGATTGTAAAGCTTCATCAACCTTATCAACTAATTTTTTGGTGTTTGTTGTTGCCATGTTAAGATAGATAATTCTTTCAATAGCAATTGCCAAACCTAAAATTAAGGTTACTAAAACAATTCCCATAAAGAATGGACCACCTTCAATAAAACGTTGTTTTAATTCTTGGTGAAATGTTTTTGTTTCAGCTGCATCAGCAACTTCTTCAGTGTTTGCTGCATCTTGCGCTATAGCTCTAGGTGCTGCTCCAAATAACAATAATCCTGTGATTGCAAGGATAGTAAATACTCTTTTCATCGTGTAATAGTTAATTTATTAATTCTTTTTACTGGTTAAATATATATTAATTTTCACAAAACCGACAAACTTTTGAAATGAAAGATTTTTAAGTCTTTAACTTTAGTCGTTAACTCTATTGTTAGCCGTTGTTTGCGAATGGCAAGTAACAAAAAAATGTTGAATTCTGAAAATTTTACAATAACTAAAAATTATTTTTTTGAAAAATCAGTTTTTTTGAAAATAAAACAAAATTTAATCGATTTACATCTAATTCTTTAAAATATTATTCATTAAATACTAGATTATTTAAAAAAAAAATTATTATTCTTTGGTGATTTCTCCTCGAAGTGAGGTTTCAAATATTGATTTGAATTCATTTCTAGGAATATTCTCACCTAACAAGTACATTAATTTGGCTAAAGCTGATTCCGTTGTGATATCAAATCCACTAACAATTCCTATTCGTTCAAGTTCAATACTCGTTTCATAATCCCCCATTATAACACTTCCTCCGGCACACTGGGTAACATTTACCACTTGAATTCCACTATTGATGGCGCCTTCAAACAAATTTAAAAACCATTTTTCTGAAGGCGCATTTCCAGAACCAAAAGTTTCCAATACAACACCTTTTAGCCCTCTAATTTGAAGAATGCTTTCAATTACATTTTTTGTAATACCTGGAAATATTTTTAAAATTAGAATATTTGCCTCTAACTTTTTTCTAACCTTTAATACGCCATTTAGGTGTGGTTTTAATAGCTGTTGTTTGAAAAATTTTAGATGAACACCACTTTCTGCAAGAGCAGGGTAATTTGGAGACATAAATGCTTGAAAGTGCTCAGCATTGATTTTTGAAGTTCTATTAGCTCTGTACAACTTATATTCAAAATACAAACACACTTCCGAAATAATTGGCAGGCTATTTTCCTGTGCTGAAGCAATTTCAATCGCTGTTATTAGATTTTCCTTTGCATCAGTCCTTAAATCTCCTATAGGCAATTGCGAACCAGTAAAAATGATTGGTTTTGATAAATTCTCAAACATAAAACTAATTGCTGATGCTGTATATGACATGGTATCCGAGCCATGCAAAACTACAAATCCATCAAACTTCGCGTAATTGGTTTCAATTATTTCAGCAATTGCAACCCAATTTTTTGGATTCATATTTGAAGAATCAATTGGCACCTCAAAGGAGATACTTTCAATCGTACATTTCAAGTGATTTATTTCGGGTATATGCTCTAATAATTTATCAAAATTAAAAGTGCGTAAAGCCCCAGTATTATAATCTTTAACCATCCCAATGGTACCCCCTGTATAAATTAATAAAATGTTGGGTGATTTTGTCATTTTGTCTGTCTTCAAAATTTGGAATAATTTATGCTATATATTTGAAACAAAAATACATTAATTAAAAAAGAAACTATATGGGATTTTATATTTTAATTGGAATTATTTCATTAATAAGCTGGTTAGTCAGTCGAAAACTAAAAAATAAATTTAAATACTATTCAACCATTCATTTAGAAAATGGATTAAGTGGTAAAGAAATTGCTGAAAAAATGTTATATGATAATGGCATTTTCGATGTCAAAATAATGTCTACGCCTGGGCAATTAACGGATCATTACAATCCGGTTGATAAAACTGTAAATTTAAGTGAGTCCGTTTACGGACAAAGAAATGCTGCAGCTGCAGCTGTAGCAGCGCATGAAGTTGGACATGCTGTTCAACATGCGCAAGCATACGAATGGTTAAATCTACGCTCAAAATTAGTGCCTGCCGTAGGTATTTCATCAAAATTTTCACAATGGCTGGTTATTGGTGGATTGATTTTAGGAGCTGTATCAGGTGACCAAGGAATTGGTTTTACAATTGCTATTGTTGGATTAGCAATGATGGCGCTTGCTACATTGTTTAGCTTTATTACACTGCCTGTTGAGTATGATGCAAGTAATAGGGCTTTAGCTTGGTTAAAAACAAACAATATGCTTACAAATACTGAACAAGATGGCGCTAAAGACTCTTTGAAGTGGGCGGCCAGAACTTATTTAGTTGCTGCACTGTCATCATTAGCAATGTTATTGTATTGGGGACTACAAATATTGGGTTCACGCGATTAAAAATAGTTGTATCGTCAACTACAATTAATAAAAAAGGATATGAAAAAATCATATCCTTTTTTTTATTTCAGTTTGAAAATTTACTTATCTTCAGATTCTGGTTCTAGCACAAAATCTTCCATAAACTTCGTGGTATAATTTCCTGCTAAATATTCAGGATGATCCATTAACTGTCTGTGAAATGGAATTGTAGTTTTTATTCCTTCAATTACAAACTCATCTAAGGCTCTTCTCATTTTAGCAATAGCTTCTTCACGCGTTTGTGCAGTAGTAATAAGCTTTGCTATCATAGAATCATAATTTGGCGGAATTGTATAACCAGCATATACATGAGTATCAACTCTTACTCCATGACCTCCAGGAACATGTAAAGTAGTGATTTTACCTGGTGATGGTCTAAAATCACTAAAGGGATCTTCTGCATTAATTCGGCATTCTATTGAATGTAATTTCGGTGTGTAATTTTTTCCAGTAATTGGAACTCCCGCTGCAACTTTAATTTGTTCAAAAATTAAATCGTAGTCAATTACTTGTTCAGTAATTGGATGCTCAACTTGAATACGGGTATTCATTTCCATAAAATAGAAATTCCTATGCTTATCAACCAAAAATTCAATTGTACCTGCACCTTCATAAGAAATATATTCAGCAGCTTTCACGGCTGCATCTCCCATTTTCTTTCTCAACTGGGTAGTCATAAATGGTGATGGCGCCTCCTCAGTTAGTTTTTGATGACGACGTTGAATTGAACAGTCTCTTTCAGATAAGTGACAAGCTTTTCCAAATGAATCCCCTATTATTTGAATTTCAATATGACGAGGTTCTTCAATCAATTTTTCCATATACATACCATCGTTTCCAAAACAAGCAAATGCTTCTTTACGAGCTGAATCCCAAGCGTCCAATAATTTTTCTTTTTTCCAAACGGCACGCATTCCTTTACCTCCTCCACCGGCAGTAGCTTTTAGCATAACAGGATACCCCATCTCATCAGCTATTTTTTTAGCTTCTTCAAAGCTATCTAACAAACCATCCGAACCTGGAATAGTTGGCACACCTGCAGCTTGCATAGTTGCACGAGCAGATGCTTTGTCGCCCATTTTGCTAATCATGTCTGCGGTTGCTCCAATAAACTTTATATTGTAATCTTCACAAAGTTTTGAAAATTTAGCATTTTCTGATAAAAACCCATAACCCGGATGAATAGCATCAGCATTTGTGATTTCTGCTGCGGCTAATATTGCAGACATTTTTAAGTAAGACTCACTACTTGCTGGTGGCCCAATACAAACAGCTTCATCCGCAAAACGCACATGCAAACTTTCGGCATCAGCAGTTGAATAAACAGCTACCGTTTTTATACCTATTTCTTTACAGGTTCTAATAATTCGCAATGCTATTTCGCCTCTATTGGCAATTAATATTTTTTTAAACATAAATTCTTCAATTTTTCAATATTCAAAAAACAAATTCCAAAAATAATAATTGGATTTTGAGAATTAAAAATCGTGATTTTATATTAAGCTGGATCTACTAAGTACAATGGTTGTCCAAACTCAACAGGAGTTCCATCCTCAACCAAAACTTTTACAATTTTCCCTGAAATTTCAGATTCAATTTCATTAAATAATTTCATGGCTTCAATCATACAAACTACAGTATTTGGACTTACATTATCACCAACTTCAACAAAAACAGGTTTGTCTGGTGATGGTTTTCTGTAAAAAGTTCCAATTATAGGTGAAGTAATTTCAATATATTTTGACACTTCTTCTTTTGGTGCCGCTGCCTGTGCGCCAACAACTTCGGCTGTGGCAGCAGGTGCAGCCATTGGCATTTGTTGTATACCCAGTGGGTTTTGTTGAAGAATTGTAGTTTCAGTTTTTTCTGTTCCAGTTTTAATGGTGATTTTAATATCTTCCATTTCTAACTTTACTTCACTTGCCCCCGATTTGGCAACAAATTTTATAAGATTTTGAATATCTCTTAAATCCATATTCGTTTTGTTTTAGATGTTAATTATTTATGAATTGTATGCCCAAGTTAAATAGATAGATCCCCAAGTGAACCCACCACCAAATGCAGCAAAAATTATTTTGTCTCCTTTTTTTAATTGTTTTTCGTAATCCGCTAAAAGTAACGGCAGCGTAGCAGAAGTTGTATTTCCATATTTTTGAATATTCATCATCACCTTTGAGCTGTCTAATTTAATTCTATTAGCTGTTGCTTCAATTATACGTTTATTTGCTTGGTGAGCTGCCAGCCAAGTTATATCTTCTTTTGTTAAATTATTTCTTTCAAGCATTTTTTCAGCGACATCAGCCATATTAAAAACTGCATTTTTAAACACTGTTTTACCATCTTGAAAAACAAAATTTTCTCTATTATCAATGGCTTCCTTTGTAACCGGAAACATAGAGCCACTCGCTTTTACCTGCAAAAATTCTCTCCCAGTTCCATCACTTCTTAAATATTCATCTTGTACTCCTAAGCCTTCTTCATTTGGTTCAAATAAAACAGCTCCTGCCCCATCTCCAAATATAATACAAGTTGCTCTATCAGTATAATCAATCATAGAAGAACATTTGTCAGCTCCTATTAATAATACTTTTTTATATTTTCCAGATTCAATATATCGTGCGGCAACAGACATACCATATAAAAAACTTGAACAGGCCGCTTCTAAATCAAATCCAAATGCATTTGTAGCTCCTATTTCAGAAGCAACAAAAGCCGCAGTTGCAGCAGCTTGCATATCTGGAGTTGCAGTTGCAACCAATACCAATTCAATTTCTTTAGGGTCTAAGTTCTTTTTTTCAATTAGTTGTTGAGCAGCTTTAATAGCCATAAAAGAAGTTCCTTTTCCTTCTCCTTTTAAAATTCTTCGCTCTTTAATTCCAGTTCTTGAAGTAATCCACTCATCATTGGTATCAACCATTTTTTCTAACATTTCATTTGTTAAAATATCATCTGGAACATACATTCCAATGGCCGTAATTGCTGCAGTAATTTTTGTCATATCCTTGTTTTCTTTTTATAAAACAGAGCGGTCAAAGTAATGAAATTATTTTAACTTTTTCTCTTAAATTTATCATTTTCTAACCTTTTTCACTCCAATAAATGAAAAAAACCCCCATAATGGGAGTTTTTAACTATATTTTCAACGAATTATATTACGCTTGAATTTCTTCAGAATCAATAACAATTTGACCTCTATAATACAATTTACCTTCATGCCAATGCGCTCTGTGATATAAATGAGCCTCACCAGTTGTAGGGTCAATAGCAACTTGTGGTGCTACTGCTTTATAATGAGTTCTTCTTTTATCTCTTCTTGTTTTTGATATTTTTCTCTTAGGATGTGCCATTACTCTTATTTTTTTCTATTAGTATATTCTTTTAATTTATTCCATCTAGGGTCAATTTCCCTATTTGTTTCTTCCTCTGTTTGATCTTCCTCGAAGCTATTAATCTCAAATTCTTTTAATTTTTCTAATATATCAGACTGCAATGTTCCATCAATCACTCCAGGATGAATTTTTTTAATTGGCACTGCTAAAACAATTGCCTCATAAATATATTGAGCCACATTTATTTTAAATTGTGAATGTGGAATGATTAACAATTCTTCATTTTCATCGTTATATTCTTCCCCAAATTTCACTACTAAATCAATATTCGCATCAATTATTTGCTGAAAACGCTCACCTGTTAAATCACAGTCAACCTCAACCCAGCCTTTGCAAACAAAGTTTAATTCAAACATAGTCGCTTTTTTAAAAAAAGATAAAACTACTTGTACATTTGAGTTGTAAAACTCGTCATAGTTAAAAAAATCAAAGAACGCTTTCTCAATTTTATATTCAAATATATGGTTTCCATCTTTTAAACCAATAAAAGAAATATCAAAAATTTTTAAATCTTTCATTTCGAACCTCAATTTGAGCGTGCAAAGATATAAAATTATCTAAATATATTATACAATAATTTCTGAAATTTTATTGTTTTTATTTTTAGCGATTTGTTTTTAAAATGTTTTCAGTCAATTCTTTATACTCTTCCCTAGTTGTATAAACCTGAATCGCACTGTAAACTGCCTCTTTAAATGAATTAATATTTGCAATATCTTTTCCTGCCAATTCATATGCAGTTCCGTGATCAGGTGACGTTCTAATTTTTTCTAAACCTGCCGTATAGTTAACTCCTTCACCAAAAGACAAGGTTTTAAAGGGCGCCAAACCTTGATCATGATACATTGCTAAAATGGCATCGAAATTTTTATAATTTTCTGACCCAAAAAAACTATCAGCGGCATATGGTCCATATACCAATTTTCCTTCTTCTTGTATTTCGGCAATTGTTGGTCTAATAATTTCATCATCTTCCTTTCCTATTACTCCGTGATCACCACAATGCGGGTTTAGACCTAAAATGGCAATTTTCGGTTTTGAAATCGCAAAATCCTGAATCAAGGTTTTGTGTAAAATTTCAACTTTCTGCTTTATTAATTCTGGTGTGATTGTTTTAGAAATTTCTGAAACAGGAATATGGCCAGTTATCAATCCTATTCTTAACTTATCAGTCATTAAAATCATTAAACTTTCACCGTCTAATATGGATTCTAAATATTCAGTGTGTCCAGGGAATTTAAATGCTTCCGACTGAATATTATCCTTATTAATAGGTGCCGTTACTAAAATATCTATTTCACCTTTTTTTAATGAAATAGTTGCTGCTTCTAATGATTTAAAAGCATATTTTCCTGAAGTTTCAGTTGCTTTTCCCAATTCAATAACAATATCATCATTCCAAAGATTTACAATATTAATTTTACCTATTACAGCCTGATTCGCGTGTTTTACCCCGTTAAAAGGCAAGTCAATATCTATAGATTTTTTATACGCTGTTATTAATTTTGTACTCCCAAAAATTATAGGTGTACAAAAATCTAACATGCGTTTATCTAAAAAGGTTTTTAAAATAATTTCTATTCCAATACCGTTAAAATCTCCTATAGAAATTCCTAATTTTATTTTTTCAGATTTATTCATCAATCGGCTATATTATTCTTAATTTTGAGACTTCAAAAGTAATCAAATAAAATTACAAAATTATGTTTACAGGTATAATAGAAACTTTAGGGATTGTTAAAAATATTGTTCAAGAAGGTGAAAATTTTCATATTACTATAGAAAGCAGTCTTGCATCTGAATTAAAAATTGATCAAAGTGTCGCTCACAATGGGGTTTGCCTAACAACAGTTAACATTCATAACAATGAATATACAGTAACCGCAATTAAAGAAACCTTAGACAAATCAAATTTCAAACATCTAAGAATTGGTGATAAACTAAATTTGGAACGCGCCATGATACTTGGAGCAAGGCTAGACGGACATATTGTACAAGGTCATGTTGACCAAACAGCAATTTGCACTGATGTTGTTGAAGAGGATGGTAGTTGGGTTTTTAGTTTTGAATACGATACTGCTTTTAACAATATCACCATTGAAAAGGGATCAATTACTGTAAATGGCACCAGTTTAACGGTGGTGAATTCTAAAAAGAACAGTTTTTCGGTAGCTATTATTCCTTATACTTATGAATTTACAAATTTTCACACCTTTAAAAAGGGTACTGTTGTAAATTTAGAATTTGACGTTATTGGAAAATATGTAGCGAGATTGCTTGAGAAGTAATTATTTTTTTCTTCTTAATTCATAAATACCATAAGCGACTCCAGAAATAATTAAAAACGACAAGCCGCCATCAATAGGTGTTCCTGGTGGGGGTGGTGGACTGTTTGGATTAGGTGGTTTTCCGTTTCCCCTACCGTTTCCGTTATTTTGTGAATGGACAACGAAAGTTATAAGCACAAAAAAAATACTTAACATAAATTTGTTAATAGTTATTTTCATTGGGGGAGTTTACTCTTTTAGTTTTATTAAAATCAAAGCTGTTTTTTACAAATATAGTATTTTTTTTAAAAAAAGATAACTTATTAAACCTTAGTTTAAAAAGTTATAGTTAATTGGCAATAAAAAAAGCCTTGTATTTCTACAAAGCTTTTGAATTTATGTGGTCCCACTTGGGCTCGAACCAAGGACCCTCTGATTATGAGTCAGATGCTCTAACCAGCTGAGCTATGGGACCTAAAACTGGGTGCAAATTTACTATTATTTTTTTTAACTACAATATTTTTAACTTGTTTTTAAAAAATATTAATTGATTCTTTTTTTATAATTTATTATTGGTATCTAACCTGCTGAATATCAATTTTTATGTTTTGTTGAAAATTTTAATAATTACGTTTTAACCAAACTTTTTGGTATTCTCTTTTTAAAACTAAGAATGTAATTTGATTCACAATGCTTATCAAATCGGTTTCTTTAATTTTTAATAGTTCTTTTTCTGAAACATCTACTCTGTATAAAAAATTTAAATAATCATCATAACTATTACTGATTAAATTTAATAAAATCGCTGAAAATTTCTCCTTTAATTCGATAGGAGATATCTTTTCTTCGAAAGAAAAATTCAAATTTGAAAGTTGAAAATCTTTGTTTAATTGTTGAATTAATTTTAGATACAAGTTTTCTATTTCAACGTTCTGTATTAATTCTAAAGAATTTTTAGCACTCAACATTACACTTTTCTTTGCATTAAATTCATTCCGAAATTTTTAAGAATGGCTTTACTTTCAGCAGGAATTACAATATTCTCTAAAATATTAAAAGCTTTGTTTGAATACCGTTCAATTTCATTTTTAGTAAGTTCAGCCACTTTATTTTTATTAAAAATATGGGTCACTTCACTTATTTTATTTTTTTGATTTTGTTTAGACTTGTATAAAGAAATTAACTGCTGTTTATCTTCTAAATCGCAAACTTCCAAAGCTTTTAAATACAAAAAGGTTTTTTTATTTTCATGGATGTCACCTCCTATTTGCTTTCCAAATTCAGCAGCATTACCAAAGGTATCCAGATAATCGTCTTGTAATTGGAATGCGATTCCTAAATTCAAACCAAAATCATAAATTTTCTGAGCTTCCTGCGCATCTGATTCAGCAATAATTGCACCCATTTTCATTGCTGCCGCAACTAAAACAGATGTTTTATTGGTAATCATTTTTATATATTCTTCAATTGTAACATCATTTCTGGATTCAAAATCAACATCTAATTGTTGCCCTTCACAAACTTCCAACGCAGTTTTACTAAACAAGATTATCAATTCCTTAAAAACTGATGGCCCGTAATTTTCTAAACATTGATAGGCCATAATCATCATAGCATCTCCTGACAAAATCCCAGTATTTACATCCCATTTTTTATGCACAGTTTCTTGCCCTCTTCTTATAGGAGCACTGTCCATAATATCGTCATGAATTAAAGTGAAATTATGAAAAACCTCAACTGCCAATGCGGCATCTAAAGCTTTTTTATAATTGCCCCCAAAAAGTTCACAGGTCATTAAAGTTAAAACTGGCCGTAAACGCTTACCTCCAATTTGTAATATATAATGTATAGGTTCGTATAAATTTTCAGGCTCTTTTACAGCTATTTTTTTATTTAAATAAGATACAAAATCTTGCTTGTAAGAATCAATACTATTCATTTTATCAATAATTTTAGGTAAAAATACATCTTTCAAAAATATTAAAAACCATTGAGTTAAATTTTTATATGTTACTAAATTGTTAAAACTTTGGAAACTTTTATTGCTCCTAAAGTTTCCTTGATTATATTTGTACCCTCAAATCTTAAATAAGATTTATTTTATGAGAGATGTCATTTTAAAAAAAACTGGAGATATATTCTTAAAACTTGGTTTTAAGAGTGTTACTATGGACGATATTGCCTGCGAACTTGGTATTTCAAAAAAAACAATTTATAAATATTTTAAAAACAAAGAAGAACTTGTAGATATAACTACCGCTCATTTACACGAAACAATGCATAAATCAGTCATATGTATTTGTGAAAAAGGATTTAATGCAATTCAAGAAAACTTTGAAATAAAAAAAATGTTTAAAGATTTGCTTAAAAACTCGGATGATTCTCCAATGTACCAGCTTAAAAAATACTACCCTAAAACATATGTGAAGATTATGGAAAAAGAATTTTCTATGTTTAAAGATTGTATTTTAAATAATATTGAAAAAGGTATAAATGAAGGACTCTACCGAAAAGATATGGATACGGAGCTAACAGCAAAATTTTACTTTTCATTGGCAATGAGCGTCCACGATGCAACTTTTTACACTTATAATAAAAATACATTAAACAAATTAGAAACCAACGTGCTCGAATATCACACAAGAGCAATTGCAACTGAAAAAGGATTACAGATTTTAAAAGAACAATTAGAAAAAAACACTTATTAAGAATGAAAAAACACCTGTTATTTATTATTATACTATTTCTTGGCATTCAAATTCATGCTCAAAACAGCATGACGCTTTCTTTAGATGATGCCATAGCTTATGCGCTTGAAAATAGTTATGCCATAAAACAAGCTAACAAAGATATTGAATCTTCCATTCACAGAAATAGAGAAACTGTAGCGATAGGTCTACCTCAAATTGAAGCTTCAATTGACTATCAAAATTGGTTAAAACAACAAATTTCTCTAATTCCTGCTGAATTTGTTGGTGGACAACCTGGTGAATATATTGAAGTAGCATTTGGAACTTCGAACAATTTAAATGCATCAGCAACTTTAAATCAGTTGATTTTTGATGGCTCTTATATTGTTGGCTTAAAGTACCTCGATACCTATATGCAAATCCCTATAAACGCAAAAGAAAAAACAGCCCAACTTATTAGAGAAAATGTTATAAATGCTTATGGAAATGTACTATTTACGGAAGAAGGTATTTTAATTTTAGAAAAAAACGTTGCTACTTTAGAGCAAAATTTAATGCAAACTGAAGAAATTTATAAAAATGGTTTTGCAGAGGAAGAAAGTGTTGAGCAACTTAAAATAACATTGGCTTCATTAAAAATATCGCTTTCCAAAACTGAAAAATTAAAAACCATTAGCTATAAAATGCTCAATATTATTTTGGGATCAGACATCAACACACCATTAATTTTAACTGATAATTTAGATAATTTAACGACACAGAATATCCGATTAGATTTACTTTCAAAAGATTTTACTGTTGAAGACCACATAGATTACAGAATAGCAGAAATTACGCAGGAAGGGAAAGAAGCTGTCGTGAAATTAGAAAAAAGTAAAGCATTGCCAACCTTAAAAAGTTTTATAAACTATGGTTATGCGGGTTATAGCGATACTTTTTCGTTTCTAAATAACGATCAAAAATGGTTCGATTATTCTCTCCTAGGCCTGAGCTTAGACATCCCCATTTTTAGTAGTTTAGCCCGAAGCAGCAGAACACAACAAGCAAAAATTGATTTTGACAAAGCTCAAATCAATCTCATTCAAACAACCCAAAAAGTATACTTAGAATTGGAAACTGCAAAAGTTGAATACCAATATAGTATAGAAGAATTTGAAACATCAAAAGAAAATTTAGCTTTAGCGGAACGGATTGAAAAGAAGCAGGAAATCAAGTTTTTTGAAGGTCTTTCAACCAGTTTCGACCTAACTGAAGCACAACGGCAGTTATATACAATGCAACAAAATTATTTACAAAGCATGCTTAATGTAATTGCATCAAAAGCTGTTTTAGATAAAGCCTTAAATACACCAATTAACAATTAGAAAAACTTTAAAATGAAAAAAATAATCGCACTTTTTATTACGCTCATATTTATCATTGCTTGCGGAGATGGCACTCAAAAATCTTCATTAGAAGAATTAAATATTCAGAAAACAGCCATCATAGCAAAAATGGACAGTTTAAATACTGAACTTCAAAAAGTTGAAAAACAAATTTCAAAAATTGACACCAATAAAAAGCTTCATGTAATTACTGTTTTACCTGTAAAAAATGAAATTTTCAAACATTTTATTGAAATTCAGGGAGTTGTTCAGGCCGATAAAAATATTGAAATTAGACCAGAATTAGGCGGAACTGTAAAAGCCATTTATGTAAAAGAAGGTCAGCAAGTCAATGCAGGTCAAGTGCTGCTACAACTAGACGATTCTTCAATTAAAAATAATATTGATGAATTAAATACCCAGTTGTCTTTAGCCAATACTACTTTTGAACGTCAAAAACGTCTTTGGGAACAAAAAATTGGATCTGAAATGCAATTTTTACAAGCCAAAGCACAAAAAGAAGGTTTAGAAAATAATTTGGTTAGTTTAAAAACACAAAGCAATAAAATGAGGATTACAGCACCATTTAGTGGAATTGTTGATGAAATATTTCCAAGGAACGGTGAGCTTACAAACCCTCAAATGCCAGTTGTACGTTTGCTAAATTTAGACAATGTGTATGTTGAAGCTGACATTACAGAAACCTACTTACCCGTTATTAAAATAGGTACAGAAACTATGTTGTTCTTTCCTTCAATAAATAAAGAAATGACTTCAGAAATTTCACAGGTTGGAAATTATATCAATCCAAACAATCGCAGTTTTAAAACTCGTATTAACATTCCTAATAAAGATCAAACTATTAAGCCAAATTTATTAGCTGATTTAAAAATATTAGATTTTCAAATTGAAGGAATCACTATTCCGTCTACACTTGTACAAAAAGATCAACAAGGAAATACCTATGTGTTTACCATTAAAAATGAGAATGATGAAACAATTGTTGTAAAAAGCTTAATAACTGTTGAAAATGAATACAACAATCAGGTTTACATTAGTGAAGGGCTTACTGAAAACGACCAATTGGTAAATGCAGGTGCAAGAATTGTAAAAGCAGGCGATCTTGTAAATATAACTGAATAGAACTACATTAAAATGAGTAAAGTATTAAAAGAATTCAAACTATCTACATGGGCCATTCATAATAAAATGACCGTGTAT
>Ga0102815_10001720_pt1 | contig 13647 bp, 15 predicted proteins | sample ColrivemetaGS759_FD_79113 | JGI IMG/M metagenome (GOLD analysis project Ga0102815, IMG submission 79113) | Estuarine microbial communities from the Columbia River estuary - Ebb tide ETM metaG S.759 | ecosystem: Environmental > Aquatic > Marine > Intertidal zone > Estuary | place: USA: Columbia...
TAATTTATTCGTTAGATCTGCCGAAAATTCTTTTTCAATATTTTTAATTAAATTTACTGAAGCGTCTATTGAACAGCCTGATATATCGTTAAAATTTTCATCTACAGCCAAAACAATAAACTGGTTGTATTTTATTTTATAAGAAGCTTTTAAATCATCTCCATGGCGCTTCCAATTTGAAATAAAATTTTCTATTTTAATTTTAATATCATCTATTTCATTTTCAGAAAATTCACGATTAGATTGGTATATCCAAACTCTTGATGAATTTTCTAATTCCTTAAAATTCACTAACATATTTAAAATTTTTGATTGAATTTATTTTGTAAATCTTCTAACGTATTTTCTTTTTTATTAAAAAATGTTTTCTCCTTAATTTCAGTCAATACTTTTTTGGTGTATAACGGAAAATCCGCATTTTGAATCCACGAAAAATAACCTTTATCTTTCTTTAAAATTTCGGAAACTTGCTGACCTTTATATTTTCCAAAGGTAAATATTTCTTCATCGTCATCATTAAACATTATAAAACCAGCAAAATCTGCTCTTTTATTATGTGTTGAATATTCATTTAAAAAATTAATATCATTTTCTAAATCATCATATTTTTCTAGTTGAGCCAGTAATATTTCATAAGTTGCAAGTGTATCTGCTTCAGCAGAATGAGCATTTTCTAAATCTTTATCACAATAAAATTTATAGCCTGCACTTAATGTTCTTTCTTCCTTTTTATGAAAAATTACTTGTACATCAACAGCTACTCTATCCTTCATATCAAAATTAACCTCAGCTCTTAACATTTCTTCTGCTAACAACGGAATATCAAATCTGTTTGAATTAAACCCAGCTAAATCACAACCTTCAATCATTTTACTTACTTCTGCAGCTAATTCGTTAAAAGTAGGTTCCATAACTACTCTTTCATTTGTAATTCCGTGAATATCTGAAGCTTCTTTTGGTATTTCTATTTCTGGATTTACCAACCAAGTTTTACTTTCTTTATTTCCGTTTGGATATACTTTTAAAATCGAAATTTCAACAATTCTGTCTTTTGCTATATTAATTCCTGTTGTTTCTAAATCGAAAAAAATAATAGGTTTTGTTAACTTTAATTCCATTGGGTTAGTTCTATTTTTTGATTTGTAAATATACAATTTGTAATTTACGATTTTAGGAATATACTAATTGATTTCTCAAATATTTTAACATAATTTTAAACTAGTTTCCTGCCTTCGCAGAAATGACAATAGTGTTAAGTAATTTGGCGAAATCTCTATTCTCTTTCAATTTGAATTTTATAGTTTTCAATATCAGTCTAATCCAGTCGAAGACGTATTATAATAGCTTCTTTATGTAGCACTTTAACAAGATCAATGAGACATGCTATTCACTTTCAAGTTGAATCTTATAGTTTTCAATTTCGACTTTGTATTTTTCAGGTAATTCAGGCTCTATAAAATTATATTTTTTAAGGTTATTTAAAATAGTTTGTGCAACTATTAAACGTGCTGTTGGTTTATCATCAGCAGGAATTACAAACCAAGGTGCATTTTCTGTTGAAGTTTTATTTAATAATTCTTCATAACAAAACTGGTATTTTTCCCAAAGTTGGCGTTCTTTTAGGTCTCCAGGAGAAAATTTCCAGTTCTTTTCTTTTAATCGTAATCTACGTAATAACCTGTTTTTTTGCTCCTCTTTTGAAATATTTAAAAAGAATTTTAAAATAATAGTTCCATTATTGGCAATGGTTTTTTCAAAATTATTGATTTCTTCCATTCGGTTATTATAAAAATCCTCATTTAAATCATCTATACTTTTTATTGAAGGAATATTTTCAGCAAAGATATATTCTGGGTGAACACGGGTTACCAACACGTTTTCATAATGTGTTCTATTAAAAACACCTATTTTTCCTTTTGCCGGCAATGCGATATAGTGACGCCACAAATAATCATGTTTTAACTCTAATTCTGTCGGAACTTTAAAACTATGAACCACCACACCTTGAGCATTTACATTTTTAAAAACTTCTTTTATTAAACTATCCTTACCGGAAGTGTCCATTCCTTGTAAACAAATCAAAACGGAATACTTTCCTTCGGCATACATTGTATCTTGATGTTTACCAATTTTTTTACGAATTTTTTTTAACTTTTTTTCAGCATTCACGTCAACTTCTTGAGTTACTGATTCACTGAGTATAATTTGTGATGTTACTTTGTATTCGTTCATTTTTAAAAATGTTTTAGCTAAATATATAAAATTCAAAAATAAAGAACTATACTCTGATTATTAATATTTAGACAAATATTTATAATTAACCATTTATTAATTCATTGAACATAAAAAAATCCCAAGTAATAAACTCGGGATTTTTAATTTTGATTTTCTTAGTAGTTATGCTATTCATTATTGATCTATCGATCCTAAAACACGTTTCATAAAAGTATTTAATGCTTCTTTTTTTGGCATTCCTTCTTTTACCATTTTATCAACTTCAATAGCACCATAAAGATTAGAAATTATTTCTCCTAAAACATCTAACTCTTCATCTTTTAACGAAGGTACTTCTGTTAATGACTCAAGAGTTTCTATTGTTTCCAAAACATAATCTTGATCGTTTTCTTCAATAAAATTAGTCAAGTGTTTAATTACTGGTAACTTCATCTACTAACTCTTTTAAAATTTCAAATTTATTTGTTTGTACCTGATTTACAAAAGCGCCTCCTTTAAAAGTTGCAAATGTTGGTAAATTATCAACAGTTGCTAATTTACGAGTATTTGGAAACTTTTCAGCATCAGCAATCACAAAAACAGCATCTGGATTTTCCGTAGCTAATTTTTTAAACTTAGGTTTCATAATTCTACAGTTACCACACCAGGTCGCCGCATATTGAACAATTACAGTTTTATTATCGGCTACAATTTGTTCTAAATTATCTTCTGTTAATTCTTGAAACATAATATGTTATTTTAGTGTGAAGCTAAATAATCAGCTGTACCTTTTCTATCTGCTTTCATTGCATCTTTTCCTTCTTCCCAGTTTGCAGGACAAACTTCACCTTTTTCTTGAACGTGAGTTAAAGCATCTACTAAACGAATATATTCACCAACATTTCTTCCCAAAGGCATATTATTTATGCTTTCGTGTTGAACAACACCATCTTCATCAATAATATAAGTTGCTCTATAAGTTACATTGTCTCCAACAACTTGAACAGTACCTGTTGCCTCGTCATATGTTTCATCTGTAATATCTAAAATTCCTAAAATACTAGATAAGTTACGGTTGCTATCTGCTAATATTGGATAAGTTACACCTTCAATTCCACCATTATCTTTTGGAGTATTTAACCAAGCAAAGTGTACTTCAGGAGTATCACAAGATGCTCCTATTACAACTGTATTTCTTTTTTCAAATTCACCTAAAGCAGCTTGAAAAGCGTGTAGCTCAGTTGGACAAACAAATGTAAAATCTTTTGGATACCAAAATAATAATACTTTCTTTTTGTTGTTTACTGCTTCTTCTAATACATTTACCTTAAATGTATCACCCATTTCATTCATTGCATCCACATTTAAATCTGGAAATTTTTTACCTACTGCTGTTGCCATTTTTTATTTTTTATTTATTAATATTCTTTTTAAACACTACAAATATAGTGTGTAAAAACATTTATAAATAAAAAATCCTATGCTAATTATTTATATTATCATAGGATTTAATTATACTTAATGTATGATGTAATCAATTTTAACTATTTACTAGCAAAAAGCTTTACATCATTTTCAGAAACTTCCTTTTCACCCAAAATTATTAATCGCTCAACTACGTTTCTAAGTTCTCGAATATTTCCTGTCCAATCGTACTCTTGTAACAATTTTATTGCTTTTTCTGAAAATGATTTTAATGCATTCCCTTGCTCTTGAGCAACTTGCTCAGCAAAGAAATTTATTAAAAGAGGAATATCTTCTCGTCTTTCATTTAAGGCAGGAACTTCAATTAAAATAACCGCTAACCTATGGTATAAATCTTCTCTAAACCTTCCTTCTTCAATTTCTTTTTTTAAAGTTTTATTAGTGGCAGCTATTACTCTAACATTTACCTTTATATCTTTATCACTTCCTACTCTTGAAATTTTATTTTCTTGTAAAGCTCGTAAAACCTTTGCTTGAGCAGAAAGACTCATATCTCCAATTTCATCTAAAAAAACAGTTCCACCATTAGCAGCTTCAAATTTACCAGCTCTATCTTTATTTGCTCCGGTAAAAGATCCTTTGACATGTCCAAATAATTCGCTTTCAATTAATTCTGAAGGTATAGCAGCACAATTAACTTCAACCATTGGCGCTTTGGTTCTATCACTTTTTTCATGTAACCAATGAGCCACTAACTCCTTCCCCGTTCCATTTGGACCAGTTATTAAAACTCGAGCATCTGTTGGCGCCACTTTTTCGATCATATTTTTTATATGAGTTATGGCTTCACTATTACCAATCATCTCATATTTTTTACTTACTTTTTTCTTTAAAAGTTTGTTCTCAACAACCAATTCTTTTCTATCAAGTGCATTTCTTACAGTATTTAGTAAGCGATTTAAATCTGGCGGCTTTGAAATATAATCAAATGCACCTAAACGCATTGTATTTACAGCAGTATCTAAATCTCCATGTCCAGAAATCATTACCATAGGAATTTCAGGTTTTATTTTTTTTACTTTTTCAAGTACCTCAACACCATCCATTTTTGGCATTTTTATATCACAAAGCACTAAATCAAAATCTGATTTTGAAATCATTTCAATTCCAACCAATCCATCTTCAGCCTCTTCAACTTGATAGGTATCATTTTCTTCAGAAATTATTTTTTTTAACACTCTGCGAATTGCAGCTTCATCTTCTATTATTAATATTTTTGACATTTTTTTTAATTTTTATTGAAAGTACAAGAATTAAGCCATTTTTTTTATTATTGTTTGTTTTGAAATAAATGTACATCCCTCTGTGGAAATGGTATTGAAATATTATGTTTTCTAAATAATTCATCTATCTCAAAACGAATATCACTTTTGGGTTTTCCTGACTCAAAGCTATTATTTAAGGTAAATACCAATTTAAAATCTAATGAGCTTTCTCCAAAATTTATAAATAAAACTGAAGGCTCTGGTTCTTTTAAAACTAATGGATGATTAAGTGCTGCTTGCAATAACAATTTTTTAACCAATTGAACATCACTCCCATAAGCAACACCCACCAAAACATTTTCTCGTGTTTCAGTTCCATTCTCTGTCCAATTATATAAACTATTAGTTAAATATAAATGGTTTGGAATAATTAGCACTTTATTGTCTATGGTTACCGCTCTAGTAGTTCTTAAGGTAATCTCTTCAACCCTACCTACTTTTCCATCTAATTCAATAATATCACCTACATGTACCGATTGATCTATCAAAATAAAAACTCCTGAAATTATATCTTGAAATAACGTTTGTAAAGCCAAACCTACACCTACTAATAAAGCTGCGGAAGCAGCAAAAATTGCTGTTACATTTATTCCTATATTATGAAATGTAGTTAAAATAATAATTACATAAATAAACCATTTACCATAAGAAAATAATGAAATAAACTTTATTTTGTCTTCATTCGGTAATTTTCTCGTTATTAATTTTCTCCCCAATTTCAGTATTAAAGATGTAATAAATAATGTAGCAAGAATTAATAAAATAGCCTTAATGCTTATATGTACATCTTCACTAAATGTAAAATCGTAATTCAAAAAATCAGTTAATTCTTTCATAAAAATAATTTAAAATGAGTAGATTAAACTTAATATTTCAACCATTTATACAGTTCTTTATAGGTTGGTTTTTTTCCATACATTAAAATACCAACTCTATAAATTTTGGCTGCAAACCAAACAATAGCAATAAAAGTGATTATTAAAAGGAACATTGATGTTAGTATCTGCCACCAAGGAACCCCAAAAGGTATACGCATTAGCATTACAATTGGTGATGTTAACGGAAATAATGAAAATGCCAATGCTATAGGTCCATGTGGGTTTTCAATAACTGAAAAACCAACATAAATTGCAATTATTAACGGCATTAAAACTGGCATCATAAATTGTTGTGTGTCTGTTTCACTATCTACTGCCGCACCAATTGCAGCATAAATGGAGCTATAAATTAAATAACCCCCAATAAAATAAATTATAAACGAAAAAAACATAGTTAAAATTGGTAGGTTCTTTATTTCTTGTAAAGCTAATTGCAACTCAGTTGCAGATGATGTTTGTACCTGCTGCATCATTTCTGGATTCATTTGCCCGATTGCTGATCCAGAGCTCGCAGCTTCAATACCAAAAATATATGTAATTGCAAAGAGCAGTAAACCAGCTGAAATCATCCAGATTATGAACTGTAAAACTCCAGCTAAAGCATTCCCTAATATTTTACCCAGCATTAACTGAAATGGTTTTACAGATGAAATTATTATTTCTATAATTCTACTTGTTTTTTCTTCTATAACACTTCGCATTACAGAAGTACCATATATTATAATAAACATAAAAATGAGATACCCAAATCCACCACCAGTGGCCATTCGTAAAATACTTCCTATTTTCGAAGATTTTTCTCCAACAAAATTTTCGGTTGCAATTTCAACAGTTGTTTCTGTTGCTTTTATTTTATCTACATCAAAATTAAGTTGTTCTATTTTTAGATTTCTAATCTTTTTTTCTAACTTATTTTCAATACTACTCAATAAGTTTAAACTCGGTGTATCTTCCGAGTAAAACGCAATTCCCTTCGATAAATTAACTAAACTGTCGGTTTTAGGAATGTATAAAATTCCATAATAATTTCCTTCAGTTTGTTTTCGGGCCTCATCAATGCCTAAAGCTGATAAATCTATATATTTTGTAGAATTTGAATCCGTAAAAACGGATGCTAGTAAGTTAGATTCGTCCACAAATACAACCGTTCTAACTTCTTCGCTATTTTTTTGGTTTAAAAATATAATTAACATCATAAGCCCTACCATCAAAAGCGGACTTAATATTGTCATTATTATAAACGACTTATTTTTAACCTTGGCTAAAAATTCTCTTTTTATTATTAATTTCAACTTATCCATTGTTCGCTACAGCTTTTAAAAATATATCGTTTGCACTTGGAATTATTTCTGTAAAATGATTTAATTGTGCTTTATTGTTTAAAAAACGAATTAAATCTTTTGAAGTATCTCCATTATTTAACGTAATAATTAATCTTAATTCATCTGCTAATTGAGAACTTATCGATTTTTCAGTTTTATAATGTTCATTTAGCTCAGCTAACAATTGTTCTTTTTCATTTGAAATTAATCCAACTTCAAATTGATTGGTTTTAAACTTTTGTTTAATCTCACTTAACTTACCGTCTAGTATTTTATTTGATTTATTTATAAGTGCAATATAATCGCATAATTCCTCTACCGATTCCATTCTGTGCGTTGAAAAAATAATACTTGCACCTTCATCGCGTAATTTTAATATTTCATCCTTAATTAAATTCGCATTTATTGGGTCGAAACCACTAAAAGGTTCATCAAAAATTAACAATTTAGGTGCGTGCATAACAGTTACAATAAATTGTACTTTTTGCGCCATCCCTTTAGAAAGTTCTTGAATTTTTTTATCCCACCAATCCCCTATTTCAAATTTTTCAAACCAATACTTCAGTTTCTTTTTAGCATCTGATTTAGACAATCCTTTTAATTGCGCTAAATATAATGCTTGTTCACCTACCTTCATACTTTTATACAATCCCCTTTCTTCAGGTAAATACCCAATTTGATGCACATGCTGCGGTTTTAGTGGCTCTCCATCTAAAAAAATGGTTCCACTATCTTGTAAAGTAATTTGATTAATTATTCTTATCAGTGAGGTTTTTCCTGCTCCATTTGGACCTAATAATCCAAACACACTTCCTTTAGGAACTGAAATAGAAACGTTGTTTAATGCTGTAAAACTACCGTAGTTTTTACATACATTTTCAACAGTTAAAATAGTATTCATTCTTTTGTTTTTGATTTGAAAAACGAAAGTAAAATTATTTTAATTGATATTGGTTAAACTCTTCATAAAATTAATGAAGTTTATCTATATATTTACGTTGAATGGTTTTTAAAAATTCAATTGTAGCCTTTGGTTTTACAATACGCAACATTTCGGTAATGCCTCCATTTGTATAAAAAATACCTTTTGCAATATCATAGTTTTTATCTGAAATATTATTTTTTATTTCAAAAGTATAAGTTCTAAATTCATCCCAAGACATAAGTTCTGGAAATTCTACATAAAAAACATCATCCTCATCTATAGATTCATAAACTCCTTTTTCCAATTCTTTTAATTCAAAAAATTTATTAATTCTTATAAACGCATCAGTATCTTTAAACTTTTCGCTTTTGGCAAATTCAAAACCAGCATCTTGATAATATTGTTGAATTGCTTCAATTTCATGATACCTTTTTATACCTCTAACTCTAATTCCATTTAATTTTCTAGAATTAATGGTTACTTCACACTTAGCTCCGGAAATATTGATGTCATATTTTTCATTAATTCGTCTAGTTGCTCTCAATATTTTTTCAAAAGAATTAGGTTCTTTAGTTACAAAAATTATTGAAGCTGGTTTTTCAACTTCTGTGAACCTTCCATAATAATTTTTATAAGGATATGGCACATTGATTACAAAAGTTCTTGGAATTTTGTTTTCATCAACAGTATCAATGTTTTCTTGTATATTAATTTTTCCAATAAGTTCTTTTGTATTCATAATTTTAAGTTAATAATTAGTTTTTTAAACTTATTCCTTTTTTTTATAATAACCAAAAAAATTATAATCAAACTATTTTTTAATAATTTATTATGCGTGCATAGTATTTTTTTATATATTTGGGAAATGCAAAAAGAACAAACAATAGATCATGCATTAAGAGCCACTTGGCAAGCGGTTGCAAAAATGTATAACGAACAAGCAGTAAAACACGATAGTACAATGGCTATGGCTTTTGTATTACTAAATATAGATTCAAAAAACGGAACACCTTCTACATCTCTAGGTCCACAAATGGGAATGGAACCAACCAGTCTTTCACGTATTTTAAAAAGTATGGAAGAAAAAGGTGCTATTTACAGAGAAAAAAATCCAAATGACGGAAGAAGTGTTTTAATAAAATTGACAAAATTCGGGATTGAAAAAAGAAATATTTCGCGTGAGCATGTGCTACTTTTTAACGAAACTGTTCGGAAAAATATTTCTGAAGAAAAAATCAAATGCTTTTTTGAAGTAGCCGAAACAATTAACAACCTAATAGCTAACAAAGCTATTTTTTTAGAAACTAAACCAACTATATAAAAATCATAATAATGAAAAGACCAATAAAAAAAGTTGCTGTAATTGGTTCCGGAATAATGGGATCAGGTATAGCTTGCCATTTTGCCAACATTGGTGTAGAGGTGTTACTGTTAGATATTATTCCACGTGAATTAAATGAAGCAGAAAAAACAAAAGGATTAACACTTGAAAGTAAGATTGTTAGAAACAGATTAGTAAACGATAGTTTATCTGCGTCTTTAAAATCAAAGCCCTCACCTATTTATAATCAAAAATTTGCCGAAAGAATTTCAACGGGAAATTTAGAGGATGATCTACACAAAGTAAAAGAAGTTGATTGGATTATTGAAGTTGTAATTGAACGTTTAGATATTAAAAAATCAGTTTTTGAAAAAATTGAAAAATATCGTAAACCAGGAACTTTAATTACTTCAAACACATCTGGAATTCCTATTTCATATATGAATGAAGGAAGAAGTGAAGATTTTCAACAACATTTTGCAGTCACTCACTTTTTTAATCCACCGCGCTATTTAAAATTATTTGAAGTAGTTCCAGGTCCAAATTGCAAACAAGAAGTAACCGACTTTTTAATGATCTATGGTGAAAAGTTTTTAGGAAAAACTTCAGTTTTAGCAAAAGACACACCAGCTTTTATTGGAAACAGAGTTGGTATTTTTGGAATTATGAGTCTTTTTCATCAAGTAAAAGAATTAGGGTTAACAGTTGAAGAAGTAGATAAATTAACAGGTCCAGTTATTGGCCGTCCAAAATCAGCAACTTTTAGAACGGTAGATGTAGTAGGTTTAGACACGTTGGTTCATGTAGCAAACGGAATTTATGAGAATTGTCCTAATGACGAGTCACATGAATTATTCAAATTACCTTCTTTCATTGATAAAATGATGGAAAATAAATGGCTAGGAAGTAAAACAAAAAAAGGTTTTTACAAAATGGTTGTAGAAAATGGTAAAAAAAATATTTTATCATTAGACCTTGAAACTTTAGAATATCGCCCAAATAAAAGAGCCAAATTTGCTACTCTTGAAATGACCAAAACTATTGATAAGGTTATTGATCGTTTTAAAGTACTGGTAAAAGGAAAAGATAAAGCTGGGGAATTTTATAGAAAAAATTTCGCTGCAATGTTTGGTTATGTTCAAAATAGAATTCCTGAAATTTCAGATGAATTATATAGATTAGATGATGCTATGAAAGCTGGTTTTGGCTGGGAACACGGCCCCTTCCAAATTTGGGATGCTATTGGTGTTGAAGCTGGAATTAAATTAATGCAAGCCGAAAATATTCCTGTTGCTTCTTGGGTTACTGACATGGTTTCAAGCGGCAATACATCTTTCTACACAGTAAAAGAAGGTGCAAAATATTATTATGATATTTCTTCGAAATCACAAGTTAAAATTCCTGGACAAGATAGTTTCATTATTCTTGATAATATTAGAGAAGCAAAAACCATTTGGTCTAATGCTGGAGCATCTATTCAACATTTAGGAAATGGTGTTTTAAATGTAGAATTCCAATCAAAAATGAATACGTTAGGTGGTGAAGTTTTACAAGCTATTAATAAAGGTATAGATTTAGCAGAAACAGAATATGATGCGGTTATAATTGGAAATCAAGCTGCTAACTTTAGTGTTGGTGCCAATTTAGCAATGGCATTTATGATGGCTGTTGAACAAGAATATGATGAACTTAATTTTTCAGTTAAATATTTTCAAGATACCGTAATGCGTTTACGCTACTCTTCATGTCCAACAATTATTGCACCTCACGGTTATACTTTTGGTGGTGCTTGTGAAATGAGTATGCACGCCGATAAAGTGATTTCTGCTGCGGAAACTTATATTGGTTTAGTTGAATTTGGCGTAGGAATTATTCCTGGAGGTGCTGGTTCAAAAGAAATGGCTTTAAGAGCCTCTGAAGGTTTATTAAAAGACGATGTTAAACTGAATAAATTACGTGATTACTTTATTAATGTAGCTATGGCTAAAGTAGCAACTTCTGCACACGAAGCTTATGATTTAGGCTTCTTTAAAGAACATAAAGATATTGTAGTTGTAAATAAAGACCGACAAATTGCTACGGCTAAACGTCACGCTATTCAAATGTTGCAAGATGGTTATACACAACCAACTCCAAAAAAGGTGTTAGTGTATGGACAGCAAGCTTTAGGGATGTTTTTAGTTGGAACAGATAGTTTACAAAAAGGGCATTACGCTTCTGAACACGATAAAAAAATAGCCAACAAATTAGGTTACGTAATGGCCGGAGGAGATTTATCGGAACCAACTTATGTTTCTGAGCAATATTTATTAGATATTGAACGTGAGGCATTTATGAGTTTAATGACAGAGCGTAAAACATTAGAGCGCATTGAACATATGTTAAAAACTGGAAAACCACTGCGTAATTAGTATTGAGTAGTTAGAATTGAGAAATTAGAAAGCAAAACCTTATGCATAAAGTTGAAGATTTAAAAATTTGGCAAAAATCAATAGAACTGACAAAGTTAGTTTATGAGATTGTTGCTATACTTCCAACTGATGAAAAATATGGCTTAATTTCTCAAATTAAAAGAAGTGCAGTTTCAATACCTTCAAATATTGCAGAAGGTGCTGGACGAAACTCAAACAAAGAATTTAAACATTTTTTGAGTATTGCAAATGGATCAGCATATGAATTACAAACACAATTAATTTTAACTATTGAATTAAATCTAGTATCAAAAGAAAGCATTCAACCAATCTTAATTTTAATTATTGAAATTCAAAAAATGAACTATTCATTTCAAAAACGTATTGCTAACAAAATCTCAATACTCAATACTCAAACCTAAAATCTATTTTAAAATGAAAACAGCATATATAGTACAAGGATATAGAACAGCAGTAGGAAAAGCTCCAAAAGGGGTTTTTAGGTTCAAAAGACCTGATGAATTGGCTGCAGAAACAATAGAACATTTACTAAAGGATTTTCCACAATTAGACAAAAAACGCATTGATGATGTAATAGTTGGAAACGCAATGCCAGAAGCTGAACAAGGTTTAAATATGGGAAGATTAATCTCTTTAATGGGGTTAAAAATTGAAGATGTTCCTGGAATGACAGTAAACAGATATTGTGCATCTGGATTAGAAACAGTAAGTATTGCCGTAGCTAAAATTCAATCTGGAATGGCAGATTGTATTATTGCTGGTGGTGTAGAAAGTATGAGCTACATTCCTATGGGTGGTTATCGCCCAGTGCCAAATTATAAAGCGGCAAAAGAAGGTAATGAAGAATATTATTGGGGAATGGGTTTAACTGCTGAAGCTGTTGCAAAACAATTCAACGTTTCAAGAGAAGATCAAGATCAATTTTCATTTAATTCTCATATGAAAGCACTAGAAGCTCAAGCTCAAAATAAATTTACTGACGATATTGCTCCAATAACTGTTGAAAACATATTTTTAGATGAAAACGGTAAAAAGCAAACTAAAAACTATACTGTTTCAGTTGATGAAGGACCTAGAAAAGGCACATCTATTGAAGCTTTAGCTAAACTTCGTCCAGTTTTTGCTTTAGATGGAAGTGTAACTGCAGGAAACTCAAGTCAAATGAGTGATGGAGCTGCATTTTTATTGGTAATGAGTGAAGAAATGGTAAAAGAATTAAATATTGAACCAATTGCTCGTATGGTTTCTTTTGCTGCTGTAGGTGTTGAGCCAAGAATTATGGGAATTGGACCAGTAAAAGCAATTCCAAAAGCATTAAAACAAGCTAATTTATCGTTAAATGATATTGATTTAATTGAGTTAAATGAAGCTTTTGCATCTCAATCGTTGGCCGTAATGAGAGAACTAAACATCAATCAAGAAATTGTAAACGTTAATGGTGGTGCAATTGCTCTAGGACACCCACTTGGTTGTACTGGCGCAAAACTTTCTGTGCAATTATTTAATGAAATGCGCCGACGTAAAAACAAATATGGAATTGTAACTATGTGTGTTGGAACTGGCCAGGGAGCTGCAGGAGTTTTCGAATTATTAAAATAAAATATTAAAATCTAAACCTAACTAATAATGGCAAAAATAAAAGGAGGAGAATTCCTAATCAAAGAAATTAAATCTGAAGATATTTTTATTTCTGAAGAGTTTAATGAAGAACAAAAAATGATGAAAGATGCGGTTATTGAATTTGTTGACCGCGAAGTTTGGCCTCATAAAGAACGTTTTGAGAATAAAGATTACGCATTAACTGA
>Ga0102815_10001721_pt1 | contig 13634 bp, 9 predicted proteins | sample ColrivemetaGS759_FD_79113 | JGI IMG/M metagenome (GOLD analysis project Ga0102815, IMG submission 79113) | Estuarine microbial communities from the Columbia River estuary - Ebb tide ETM metaG S.759 | ecosystem: Environmental > Aquatic > Marine > Intertidal zone > Estuary | place: USA: Columbia...
AACCGCATCCAGTTAGATCGCGAATCGTCACGTGAATTGGTGCGCTATGGACGCTGGATGTTTTTCAGCGCCGTAGCCGGTTTTATTGTTCTGCAAAGCGACAAGCTGATCTTGGGCCATTATCTGACGATGCAGGAGCTCGGCCTGTATAACATCGGCTTCTTCCTTGCCGGGTTCCCGCTGATGTTGGGCCAATTGTTGGTCCAGCGCCTGATGATCCCGATTTATCGCAGCAGCCCACCCCGCGAATCGGCTGAAAACTTCGCCCGCTTGCGGCGCATCCGTTTCATGCTGTCGGCGTTTTTGGTGGCTGGTGTGGCCCCCTTGGCGCTGGGCGGCATCTATATCGTCGATCTGCTGTATGACGCGCGTTATGCATCCTCGGGTGCGGTGACGATGGTGGTCAGCATCGCATTGCTGCCGCAGATGCTGGGCCTGACCTATGACCAAGTGGCGCTGGCGTCCGGCGATTCCCGTGGGTTCTTCACGCTAAACGCAACCCGTGCCGCCATTCTGGTCACGCTGTTGATCACTCTTGTGCCGATCATGGGCATCCCCGGTGCGCCGGTGGCCATGGCCTCGACCGCGTTGATCACCTATCCGCTGCAACTGCGACTGGCCCGCAAACATGGTGCCTGGGATCCGTTGCATGATGCCGCGATGGCCGCCGTTGCCGGGCTTCTGCTGCTGGTGGTCTTGTGGGTCCACGGCGACGCTCTGGCGATCATTTTCGCGCAGTAATCCCAATGAAAACCGAGCGGTGGGGACAATCACCACCGTTCTGCCCCAATTGTGACAGGCTTTTTAGCTATGACAGGCTAAATACATTCGTGCAGGTCGCCAAAAACGGAGGCCGGAGGTGAGTTATGGTAAATACGCGCATTCTTGAGCAACGCCTAGGTTGGCGCAGCAATGATCCGGACCAAGCGCCGGAACCCCCGAACCGCCCGATCGGTCATTCGCCATTGCTGCAAGGGCGTATTCATCCGTCGAACCGCTCTACCTCGGCGCGGGGACCACGTAGCCTTGCCATCGCCGAAGCATGGGACAGCTTGCCCGCAACAGAGCAAACCGCCGAAACCTTGGTCTCACAAGCCGGATTGGTGCCACCGATTGATCGGGGCTCGATTGCCGGGGCCGCGTTTGACCAATTCCGCACGCATCTGATGCGCGTTCTCAAAGAGAATGACTGGCACCGGATTGGCGTCACCTCGCCGAAACGCGGTGCGGGTCGCAGCTTTTTCGCGGCGGGCCTCGCGGCCAGCGTCGCCCGGTTGGATACGATGCGCGTGCTCTTGGTGGATGCCGACCTTGAATCGCCCGGTCTGTCCGCGATCCTTGATACTGCCGCGCCCGGCCCTCTGGAAGAGATCCTCTCTGGCGCGCATGAACCCGCGACACAATTGATCCGCATGGGTCACGGAATGGCGGTGGCGCTCAATGAAGCCCCGGTCCATTTCGGCGCCGAGCTTTTCCTCGCACCTGATGCAATTCTGGCCATGCGATCCATGTATGATCTGCTGGCCCCAGACGTCATGATCTTCGATATGCCACCGCTGCTTGATGATTCCGTTGCGCAGGCATTGTTACCGCAACTCGACGCTGTTTTGATGATTTCGGACGGCAAAGCCAACACTGGCGCGGACATTGTTGAATGTGAGCGCCTGTTAGAAGGTCAAGTGCCTTTGGTCGGTGTTGCACTGAACAAATCCGAAGACCGCGACACGCGCAACGCCGTGCGGCGTCGGTTCTAAGGGGGCGGCTATGGGGCCTATTCAAAACATCAAAGAATTCCTGAGCTGGTTGGGCCGTCGCTGGCAGACCGTGGCTTTGTTCTCTGTCCTTGGGGCCTTGGTCGGCGTGATCGTGGCCATGAATACCCTGCGGGTGTATTCTTCGAGTGCGGTTATTCAGGTGATCAACCCGATCATCGCCGTCGGTGAAGACGGTACGACCACCACCGCGCCCGATGTGACACGGCGTGTGCAAATCATCGAACAACGCCTGATGTCGCGCGAAAACTTGCTGGATATCGCCGAGCGATTCCACTTGTTCGAAGGCCTGCCCCTCAGCACCGTTGAGCGGGTCGGCATCATGCGCGAATCCTTCAGAATTTCGGCCATCGCCGCCGCCCAACAAGGGTTTGACCGGGACGGATCGCTGTCGGCGTTGATCGTAACCGCAGATGATGATGACCCCGAACGCGCGGCTGCCATCGCCAATTACTTGGCCGACTCGCTGGTCAGCGAAAGCGTGAGTGACCGTCAGAGCGAAGCCTTGCAAGCCGTGGAGTTCTTCAGCTCAGAAGAGGCCCGCCTGGAAGCTGGTATCGCCGATCTCGAGGACGAAATCGCGAGCTATAGCACTGAAAACGAAGGCTTCCTGCCCGATGCCATTGCTGTCCGGCGCACGGAACAAGGGCGCCTAGCAGGCACGTTGTTGGAGCTGCAGCAAGAAGTCTCTGCGCGCCGCAATGAGTTGGCGGGGCAAGACACGGGCTCGCAGCGCGCTGTTACGCAACGCCGAATCGCGCAGTTGAACGACGAGCTCACGCAATTCTCGCAGCAAGCCGAGGTGGTCAGCGCCCGGATCGACGAGATTCAGCTGCAATTGCAAGCCGCGCCCTCTGTGGAGCAACAAATCATCGCGATGAATCGCCGGATGGAACAACTGCAAGATCAGTTGACCGCCGCCGCCGAGCGTCGCCGTGAGGCTCAGCTCAGCGCGCGGATCGAAGTTGACCAGCAAGCGGAACGGTTCGAGTTGCTGGAGCGCGGTCTTGTGCCCGATTTCCCCATCTCGCAAAGTCGCAAGAAAGTCGCGGCGATGGGCGTGGCTGGTGGCATTATTCTGGGCCTGCTCATTGCCTATGTGATGGAGTGGATGAAACCCGTCATGCGGACAGCGTCTCGTGTCGAGCGCGACCTACAGTTGCGTCCCGTGATCAGCATTCCCTACGCGATGCCGACCGTCGAAAGACGCCGCCGCAACTTTATTTGGGGTGTTGGCGTTGCGACGCTGGTGGTCGGTGCGCTGCTAATGGCGACCTTGTTGGGTGTTTTCTAGCCCTTTCGCGTGGACTATTCTTGCGGCATAGACCCCTTGAAAGGGTGACTGGCAATGCAACAAGAAATTCCCGCATGGGTTGATGGCTATCTGAAACCGATGGACAAGCTGGCCGTGCACCAACAAGGGCTGCGGCATCCGGCCGTGTCGGTGTTCGTCGTGGCCAGTGGTCGGTTGCTGATCCAGCGCCGGGCCATGGGCAAATATCACACGCCCGGCCTTTGGGCGAATACCTGTTGCACGCATCCTGTTTGGGGCGAATCCCCTGCCGCTTGCGCAACCCGTCGCTTGACCGAGGAATTGGGCATCAATGGCCTGCGTCTAGAGCATCGGGGTCAGGTGGAATACCGCGCCGATGTTGCGGGCGGTATGATCGAGCACGAGGTCGTGGACCTGTTTCTGGCAGACTGCGCCACCCCCCCAGAAGTGTCGCCCAACCCCGACGAAGTGATGGACACCGCCTGGATCGATGCCGCGACCTTGCAGATCGCGCTGGCCGAGCGGCCTGCGGACTTCACGCCTTGGCTGCGGATTTACCTGAGCGAACATGCGGATCAGGTCCTGCCGGGATTCTAAGAAACAGGGGCGCGGCCCCCCCCTTTGCCTGCGGCAAATTCACCCTCGGGATGTTTTTGGCACAAAGATGGGGTTAGTCCGCGATGACCAGAATTTCGGCAGTGACGCAAACGGCGTTGGCACCGGGTTCGAGCCAGCCTTTGTGTTGGCTGGCCGTCAGGGTGACGACTTCGATCTCAATCTCAGCAATGCCATCGGAAAGGTGGCCATCGGTGAGCAAAAGCTCCGTGGCGTAGCTGTCGATCTGCGGCTGACCTTTGAGGCGCGGGCGGATGATCGAGCCGAGGCCGTAAATCTTGCCGCTGGTGATGCCGACCTCTGATGCAGCCGAGGCGATGGCCGAACCCATATCTTGATTGGGACGCAATGTGATGAGGGCCGCGCCGATGCCAGTGCCGGTTTGCACGGGCTGAAACAGCGGGAAATTGGTTTCCGGGTCATGCGTGACCTCGAGCCGCGCGCCTTTCAGGCCCCAACCCTGAGCGTGGATCGGTTTGTGCAAGCGGCTTTCCAAGGGTAAAATATGGCCCATACGCGGCCCCTGCCAGCCGGGCGCGGAAAACACCCCGTGCCCGTGCAGCCAAGGCGCGCCCTCTTTGCGGCCCGCGTGCAGGCCGAGATAGTCGATGTGCCCGGCACCCATTTGGTGCGGACCGGCATACCACGCGGCATGGGCACCGCTCGGGTCTTCGCCCGGGATCACGAAATCAAGGTTCCGCAGCCCGGCATTCTCGATCATCAACCAGCCGCCGTCGAAATCAGCCAAGCCCAGCGCCACGGACTGCGCCAGCGTTTCAGCGACGGGCAAGATGATGTCCACAGGCTGCGCCGAGCAGGGCACCACAGCCCAGCGTTTCGCCGCGACCGGACCGGGGTGTTGGATGCTCTCGATCATTCGGGCGGCATCTGGTCGCGTTGCTCCAGCTCCTCGCGGATCATTTTCTTGGTGATCTTGCCGTAAGCCGACTTGGGCATTTCATCCCAAAATATCACGTGGCGGGGCAGTTTATAGCGCGCGATCTTGTCCGCCATCCAAGCCAGCAAATCGGCGGGGTCAATCGGCGTATTGGCGACGCAAACGGCCACACCGACCTCGCCCCATTTGCGATTGGGAACGCCCAGGACAGCGACCTCAGAGATCGCGGGGTGCAACAAGATCTTCTCTTCGACCTCGCGCGGATAGATGTTTGAACCGCCAGAAATATACATATCCGAGGCGCGGCCCGTCAGATACACGAACCCGTTTTCATCCATATGCCCAAGGTCGCCGGTGCGGAACCAGCCGTTACGGAAGCTCTTTTCATTGGCCTCAGGGTTGTTGAAATACCCCACGAACACGGCAGGACCGGTGCAGCAAATCTCTCCGGTTTCGAGCGGGTCACATTCCGCGCCCTCATCGTTTTGAATCTGCACCTGCATCCCCGTACGGGCAAATCCGCAGGTGCCCAGACGCATGTTTTCATCGGTCGAATGTTGCGCGGTCGGCAGCACGGTGATGTTGCCCGTCACCTCGCCCAGCCCGAAATATTGCACCAAGACCGGGCCAAGCTTGTCCAAAGCGGTGATCTGATCAGCGCGATACATCGGTGCGCCCGCGTAGATCACATAGCGCAGGCTGGAGTGGTCGTGCTGATCAACGGCGGGGTGTTCGACCAGCAGTTTGACGATGGTCGGCACGGTGAACATGTTGGTCACGCCGTAACGCTCAACAAGGGACCACACCTCAGCCGGGTCGAGCTTGGCGCTGTTCGGCAGGATCGAGGGCACGCCATGTGCCACTTGTGTCAATTGGTGGATGCCCGCGCCGTGGCTAAGGGGTGCGACAACCAGCGAGGCGTCGCGGTTGCCCCAATCAGCACCCGTCCCCGGCATCAGATCGCACAGGTGGTTGGTGACTACGAACCCCATTTGCCCATGCGTGAGAACGGCGGCTTTGGGGCGGCCCGTCGTGCCCGAGGTAAAGAAGAACCAACACGGATCGTCGCGTTCGACATCGGCGGCGGGGCGGCTGTCACCGAGGTATCCTGCTACCATGTCGTCGTAATCGGGCGCGAAATCGCTGTCGCCGATCGAGATGGTGAAATCGAGATATTTGGCGCAGGCGGCGGCGTGCTCAGGGAATTCAGCGCCAACTAAAAGCCCGCGCGCTTGGCTGGATTTGGCGAGAAAGGCCACATCCTCGGGTGTTTGGCGAAAATTGGCGGGCACCCAGACGCAACCCGCGCGCCAGCAGCCAAACATGGCCTCGAACATCTGGTTGTTGTTGGCCGATTGCACGAGGATGCGGTCGCCTTTTTCGACGTGGTATTTCTCGATCAACACCTCGGCGAAAGCGGCGGCGCGGGCGTCCATTTCGGCCCATGTCCATTGCTGATCGCCCCAGATGAAACCGGGGGCGTCAGGGTGGCGGCGGGCCATATCGGTCAGGAAATGCGAGAGGTTCATCACCCGTGCTGAAACGGGGATGAGCCCCTGCGACAGGTCCATTCTCATTTTACGCGCTCCAGAATCGAGCAGTAATTGGCCACTGCCGCGCCGCCCATGTTGAACACGCCGCCCAATTTGGCCCCCGGCACCTGCATGTCGCCCGCCTCGCCCGCGATCTGCATCGCCGCCATGACGTGTTGCGAGACGCCGGTTGCACCAATCGGGTGGCCTTTGGATTTCAGCCCGCCCGAGGGGTTCACGGGCAGTTTGCCCTGCATCGTTGTCACGCCCTCGCGGATAATGCGGTGCCCTTGGCCCTGCTCGGCCAGCCCCATGGCCTCGTATTCCAGCATCTCGGCAACGGTGAAACAGTCATGGGTTTCGACAAAGCTGAGGTCATCGAGCGTCACGCCTGCGCTAGCCAGCGCCCCGGCCCAAGCCATGCGTGCGCCAGTGAAATCCAACACATCACGGCGCGAGAGCGGCAGGAAATCATTCATTTGCACACGGGCGCGGAACGCAATCGCGCGGTTCAGCGTGGCGGCGGTTTCGGCGTCGGCCAGCACAAGGATCGCCGCCCCATCAGAGACCAGCGAACAATCGGTGCGACGCAGCGGCCCGGCGACATGGGGGTTCTTGTCGGACGGGGTGTTGCAGAACTCGAACCCGAAATCTTTACGCATATGGGCATAGGGGTTGTTCATGCCGTTCGCGTGGTTCTTGGCGGCGATCATTGCGAGGGCGTCGGACTGGTCGCCGTATTTCTGGAAATAGCTGCCCGCGATCTTGCCAAAAAGGCCCGCGAACCCGGCGGGGACATCGGCCTCTTCGGCGACATAGGAGGCGCCCAGCAGGATATCGCCAACCTCTGCCGTCGGGGTTGCGGTCATCTTCTCTGCGCCCACGACCAGCGCGATCTTGCCGCGCCCGGATTCGATGAAATCCATCGCGCCATACAAGGCCGCTGACCCGGTGGCGCAGGCGTTTTCATAGCGAATTGCGGGGACGTGGCGCAGGCGCTCATCGGCCAAGGCGACCAGAGCTGCCTGAAAATCCTGCCGCGAGAATCCGTTGTTAAAGACCCCGACAAAAATGCCATCGACATCCTCGGCACTGACGCCTGCGTGCTCGAGCGCAGGGGCGAGAACCTCGGCAATCAGGTGTTCGGTGTCGGGTTGCTCGGACTTGCCAAATTTCGAGTGGCTCCAACCGACGATCTGGGCGCTGGACATTGGGATTTCCTTCTGTGGCTTGGCAGGAATGCAACACATTGTGCGGCGCTTGCCCAGAGGGTGCGTGCGTTTTCCGTGGCGACTGGACACGAAAGGCCGCTGTGGCCTATCTCTGGGTGGACGGGGACCACATGGCAAAAGCACCCACAAAACCAACAATCGACGCCGTAGCAATCGGCAGGAACGAAGGCGCGCGCCTGATCGCCTGTCTTGAGTCGCTCAAAGATGTGCGCCGCGTGGTGTATGTCGACTCGGGCTCAACCGATGGCAGTGTCGAGGCAGCGCGAGCAGCCGGGGCGGTTGTGGTGTCGCTGGACCTGTCAGTGCCGTTTACTGCAGCCCGCGCGCGCAACGCAGGGTTGGCGGTTTTGGCCAATGATGCGCCGACCTATGTGCAATTCATCGACGGTGATTGTGTGTTGCGCGATGGCTGGCTGAAGAAAGCTCAGCAGTTCCTGCATGACAATTTGCGCGCAGCGGTTGTGTGTGGACGCAGGCGCGAGCGCCACCCTGAGGCGAGCGTCTACAACACATTGATTGATGCCGAGTGGAATACCCCGGTGGGCGAGGCCAAGGCCTGCGGTGGTGATGCGTTGATGCGCTATCAGGCGATTTCAGCGGTCAAAGGCTATCGCGAGGATCTGATCGCGGGCGAAGAACCAGAGCTGTGCCTTCGGTTGCGTGCGCGCGGATGGACGGTCTGGCGCATTGATGCCGAGATGACATGGCACGACGCCGAGATCACCCGGTTTCGCCAATGGTGGAAACGCACAGAACGGGCGGGCCATGCCTTTGCCGAAGGGGCCGCGCGGTTTTCGACGCCGCAAAACCCGCATTGGACCCGCGAAGTGCGCCGCATATGGGTCTGGGGTTTGGCGATTCCGATTGTCGCGCTGATTGGCTCGCTGCTGCACCCTGCTGCGCTGGCCTTGGTCCTGATTTACCCGCTGCAAGTGCTGCGGCTAAGTCGGGGTATGGGCTGGAAAGCCGCGCTGTTTAATGTGTTGGGGAAATTCCCCGAAGCCGTCGGCGCGATCCGGTTTTACGCCCGCCAATTGGGTAAAGGCGAAAAACGGTTGATCGAGTATAAATAAGCGCTCAGCGTTGCTTGACGGCGCGCAGGGCCTCACCCGGCAGAATTGTCGCGCATTCAGCATAGCGTTTCACCAAACGGCGCGGGTTAGACAGCATGCGCCACGCCCACTCCATTTGAATTTTGCGCACCCAATACGGCGCGCGGGCTTGGCGGCCCGCTAGAAAATCCAACCCCGCCCCAATGGAGGCAAACCCCATATGCGGGGTAACCTCACGGCCAAAGGCGGCGTAAATCTCTTGCTTGGGGGCGCCCAGCGCGATGAAGGTCAGGCCCGCACCCGAGGCGGCGATTTCCTGCAAAATGCGGCGCGCGTCAGGGCCTTTGGGGTCAAAGCCCATCGGTGGGGCGATGCAAATAGCGACCTCTAGACCCGTAACCTGATCTTTCAGCGACTTTGCGGCGGTGGACAAAGCCTCGTCGGTGGAGCCCATCAAAGCAATTGGCACACCATTGCGCGCGGCCTGATGGGCCATCGGCAAGACCATGTCAGACCCCGGCACCAGATCGACCGGCTTTCTGGCCAGCTTCGACAGCCAAACGATTGGGTTGCCATCTGCGCAGACCAAATCCTGCGCGGCGTAAACCTCGCGGAATGAGGGATCACGCGCCAGTTTCACCAAATGGTCCAGATTGATCGTCGCCAAGGCATACCCCTGACCGGCCCGCATCCGCGTGCCAACCTCGGCCAAAAGTGCCGCAGCATTGGGCATATTGACGGTGATCTTATGGGGGGGAAATGAAAACTCCACGAAAACCTCATACTCTGACCGCAATTGGCTGCGATGTTGCTTGTGTCGATGCAGACAGTATCGGCAGAATTTGTTATAAGTTTGGCCAAGGTCGAACAAAACCCCGTCAGAGGGACATCGACTTCGAGGCAAAGGCAAGAGAGCAATGATTGCGAACACCGTACACGCGCACCTGATGGGTGCTCGCGCATGATCCAAGAAGGCAATATTATCGCGCTGCTGGTCCTATTGGCCTGGCCGCTGGTCGCTGTGGTGCTGTTCAAAAAGCTGCCGCTGGAACGCGCGCTGATCTGGTCGATCCTCGGCGCTTATATGTTTATGCCGCAGATCAGTGCGATTGACCTGCCCATCGTGCCCGCCCTCAACAAAGAGACCATTCCCAATCTGATGGCCTTTATCATTTGCCTCAGTATTTGGGGCAAAATGCCGGATCTGTTTCCAAAGAGCACTTTTGGCAGGGTCTTGTTGGTGATGTTCATCGTCAGCCCGGCGATCACCGTCTTAACCAATCTTGAGATCATTCGGTTCGGGGTAGATCAGTTCGGGTCGATGGCGTTGGTTGATCCAAACGCCTTGGAAACTTGGGCTCTGCCGGGGTTGCGGGCGTATGATTCCGTGTCGGCCTTGGCAAACCAGATCTTCTTGATGCTGCCGTTTTTCTTGGCGCGCGTCGTTCTGCGGTCCGAAGAGGCGATCCGCGAGATTCTGTTCGCACTGATCGTCGCCGGGGCGATTTATTCGTTGCCGATGCTGTGGGAGACGCGCATGAGCCCACAGCTGCACACGCAGATTTATGGCTTCTTCCAACACGACTTTGCCCAAGCGATGCGCAACGGCGGGTTCCGGCCCTTCGTGTTCATGCCGCATGGCCTGTGGGTCGCGTTCTTTGCCTTTATGTGCACGATGGCCGCCGCTGCGTCTTTGCGTGAAACCACACGCGATCAGGCCGGCAAACGGTTGCTGATCGTTGCCTTTATGTTTGGGCTGGTGGTGATCTGCAAATCCATGGGCGCGCTTTTGTTCGCGCTGATGTTCGTGCCCATCGTTTTGGTTTTCAGGCCCCGATTCCACCTGACAATCGCTGCGCTGCTTGCTGTTTTGGTTCTGTCCTATCCGCTGCTGCGCGGCTCGGGCTTGATTCCGACCGAGCGACTGGTCGAAAGCATCGAGTCGTTTAACGAAGAGCGTGCGGAATCCCTGAATTACCGCTTTACCAACGAAGATCGAATTCTGGACCACGTCTCGGCGAAACCGTTGTTTGGTTGGGGTGGCTGGGGTCGGTTCATGGTCTATGACCCCGAAACCGGCGAGTCGCAGTCGATTGTGGATGGCCAGTGGATCATCACCATTGGGCATTACGGCTGGCTTGGTTTCATCGCGATGTTCGGGCTTATGGCGCTACCGATCTTTAGTATGTGGCGGCACGCCCGCAAACCCGAGGCGCCGCCGATCCCGATCGCCGTTTCGACGCTGACGCTGATTTTGGCCGTGAATATGGTCGATATGTTGCCAAACGCCACGTTGATCCCATTCACATGGCTGATCGCTGGCGCGTTGCTGGGCTATGCCGAAGCGCTGGGTGAAACCACACGCAACGCATACACGAATAACCTGCGGCGTGCGCAAATCGGCGTGGTCATGGGGCAACGACAATCGCCCGGATCACGAGAAAACCCCCGAAAACCCGGCCGCAGAACGGTTCTTTAAGGGTCGCCACCTTTATGCCTGAATTGCGGACAACTCTTGCCCTATTACGATGATTGTTTCCAAATATAGTATTTGAATTACAGGTCCGTCATGTCCGCAGAAGCACAAACCTTTGCCGCCGAAACTGATATCGCCATTGTTGGCATGTCCGCGCATCTTCCCGGTGCAGGTTCGATTGAAGCGTATTGGCACAATCTGCGAAATGGGCTGCGCGCCATTCGCCGCCTGAGCGAAGACGAGCTGGTCGCCGCGGGTGAAGACCCCGACGTGATGCATCAAGCCAATTATGTCCGCTTTGCCGCGCCGCTGGAGCGGTTCGCGGATTTTGACGCAGAGTTCTTTGGGTTTTCGCCCAAAGAGGCCGCAATTTTAGACCCCCAACATCGCCAATTCCTTGAGGTCGCTTGGGAAGCTCTGGAAAACGCGGGCACGGTGCCTGAAAAATTCGACGGCAACATCGGTGTCTATGCAGGCTGCGGAATGGGCAGCTATTTCTATTTCAACCTATGCTCGAACCGCGACTTGGTTCGCGATGTGGGCATGTTCTTGTTGCGCCATACGGGCAACGACAAAGACTTTCTGTCGACCCGCGTGTCGCATATTTTCGATTTGCGCGGGCCTTCGGTCAACGTGCAAACCGCGTGTTCGACCTCGTTGGTGGCGCTGCATTACGCAACGCAGGCCTTGCTGTCTGGCGAATGCGACATGGCTTTGGCCGGTGGTGTGACCATCGAACTGCCGCATGGTCGCGGGTATTTGTATAAGGAAAATGAGATTCTGTCGCCGGACGGTGAATGCCACGCGTTTGACCATCGCGCGCAAGGCACGGTGTTTGGATCAGGCGCGGGCTGCGTGGCGTTGAAGCGTCTTGCGGACGCCCAGCGCGACGGCGATCATATTTGGGCGGTTGTCAAAGGCTCCGCGATCAACAACGACGGCGCACAGAAAGCCGGATACTTGGCCCCCTCGGTCGAGGGACAGGCGCGCTGCATCGCCGAGGCTCAGGCCGTTGCCGACACCCCTGCCGACACCGTTGACTATGTCGAATGCCACGGCACCGGCACTTATTTGGGCGACCCGATTGAGGTTGCCGCAATGACCGAAGCATTTCGCGAAACCACCGACCAAACAGGGTTCTGCCGCATCGGGTCCGTGAAGACCAACATCGGGCATTTGGATACGGCGGCGGGCGTGGCCAGCCTGATCAAAGTCGCGCTGTCGCTGCATCACAAAGAGATGCCGCCGTCGCTGGGCTTCGAGGCCCCGAACCCGACGATTGATTTTGAGACATCACCGTTTGCCGTGAACGCGGCCCTGACCCCATGGCAAAGCCGCGGCCATCCGCGCCGCGGGGCCGTGAACTCACTCGGTGTTGGCGGCACGAATGCGCACGCAATTTTGCAGGAGGCACCTGAGCGCCCGGCATCCGAGGAAAGCGACTGGCCGTTCCAGATGCTGACCTTGTCGGCGCGCACGAAAACCACATTGGATTCGCAGGCACGTAACCTCGCGGCGCATCTGACCGCATCGCCAGATCAAGACCTTGCCGACGTCGCCTGGACTCTGCACAACGGTCGCCGCGCGTTTGATAAGCGCCGTGTCGTCGTTGCTGAAACGCATGACGAGGCCGCCGCCTTGCTGAAGGCCGATAGCCCGCTGCGTGTGTTCACGCATACCGCGCTGGAAGATCCGGATGTGGTCTTCCTTTTCCCCGGTGGTGGCGCCCAATACTCAGGCATGGCGCGCGATCTTTATGAGACCGAGCCGGTGTTCGCCGAATGGATGGATCGCGGGTTGGAGATTTTGCAGCCGCGTCTGGATTATGATCTGCGCGCGCTTTGGCTGCCTGAAAACGGCGCCGAGGCTGACGCGAACGAGACGCTGAAAAAGCCATCGGTGCAATTGCCGCTGATCATGATCACGGAATATGCGCTGGCCCAAATGTTCATGGCGTGGGGCATTCAGCCCGCTGCTTTGGTTGGGCATTCGATGGGCGAAAACACCGCCGCCTGTCTGGCTGGGGTTCTCAGCTTTGAAGACTGCATCGGACTTGTGCACCTGCGTGGGCAATTGTTCGACACGGTGCCTGCGGGCGGTATGCTTTCGGTGCCGATGAGCGTTGAGGCTTTGACGCCCTATATGGGTGACTTGGATCTTGCCAGCGTGAATGCGCCAGAGCTGACGGTGATCTCTGGCCCCGATGCCGGGCTTGATGATCTGGCTGCGCGTCTGTTGGCGGATGGGGTTGAAACCCAACGCATCGCGATCGACATCGCCGCGCATTCGCGCATGTTAGAGCCTATTTTGGGGCGTTTCCGCGCCTATCTCGCGTCGATCCCGCTGTATGCGCCGACCATGCCGATCATCTCGAACACCACAGGCAAGCCACTGACGGCAGAACAGGCGACGAGCCCGGACTACTGGACGGCACACCTGCGCGGCACGGTTATGTTTGCGGATTGTGTCTCTAACCTTGCTGAAAAGCCCAATCGCATCTGGCTTGAAGTTGGTCCCGGCAAGGCCCTGTCCTCGCTGACCCGCATGCATGGCGCGGTTCCGCCACAGCAAGTTTTGGCCGCTCTGCGCCACCCCGAAGAAGACATTAGCGACGACCTCTATCATATGGGTTTGCTGGGTCGTATCTGGGCTTTGGGCGGCGCGTTCGACTGGTCGCAAATCTGGGGCGAGGCGCGTCGTAACACGGTGCCTGCGGGCGGTATGCTTTCGGTGCCGATGAGCGTTGAGGCTTTGACGCCCTATATGGGTGACTTGGATCTTGCC
>Ga0102815_10001726_pt1 | contig 13612 bp, 8 predicted proteins | sample ColrivemetaGS759_FD_79113 | JGI IMG/M metagenome (GOLD analysis project Ga0102815, IMG submission 79113) | Estuarine microbial communities from the Columbia River estuary - Ebb tide ETM metaG S.759 | ecosystem: Environmental > Aquatic > Marine > Intertidal zone > Estuary | place: USA: Columbia...
CCCAATGGCGTATCGACGGCACGACTGTTGTGTTAGCCCCAACAGGATCTCTAGCTGAAGGTCTCATTTTCAGAACGTTCCGAGTGCCGCCGAACTTCCTCCAATCTGCGACAGCCGGCGGCAAGGATCTCAATGATGACCCCTTTGGCAGTAACGATGACGCTGACGGGAAGACCCTTCAGCGCATAAGCATCACCGATTTCTTAAAACAAAACGGGATCAGCTTCCCCGAAGGTGCATCTGCAACTTATTCCTCCGCTAACAATGCGCTTGTGGTTCGCAATAGCCCTGCGAATATCGACCTTGTCGACCAACTTGTTTCGATCATCACCGATGAGGAGCCAGTAATGGTCATTATCAGAACTACAATCATTCGAGTCACTGAAGAGAAGCTAAATGAGCTCGGCTTTGACTGGGCTATTACTCCATTAGACTTGGGCGCAGGCGCAATCATCAGTGGTGGCAGTGTCGGCAGTGGTGGATCATTGAGTCCGCTGGAAGGAAACCCCATTACGTCTGGAAACCGAAGCGGCAATAGCGCCATCGCCCCAGATGCGATCGATAGCTTCATCAATAAAACCGCTGGAATATCCTCTGATAGCAAGCAGCGAGCCCCCGGCATCCTGCGATTGACCGCCATCACCAGCGGCATGGTCATAGACATGATGATGCGTGGTCTCGACCAGAGCAAAGCTGCTGATATTATGGTAAAACCATCAACGATCACCCGCAGTGGCGAGACCTCAACCATAGAAATTATTCGTGAATTTATTTACCCGACGGAATACGAGCCTCCTGAAGTGCCGCAGTCGGTTGGAGCTTCGATAACATCCAACGATGAGGGGGGGGCCATACAAATTTTCCCTGTCACATCGGCTACGCCAACGAGTTTTGAAACCCGCAACACCGGAGTGAGGCTAGAGGTCGAACCTACAATCAGCCCCAACAAAAAATTCATTGATCTCCGACTTCGCCCGGAATTAGTTGAATTTGATGGCTTTGTAAATTACGGCGCTACGATCGTCACCATTGCGAGAGACAACTTCAGCAACATAACGAAACAGACAATTGCAGGGAACAATATCCTGATGCCCGTTTTCAGAACCATCCGTATGCCAGATGCTGCGCTAACCATTCAAGATGGCTCAACGGTCGTTCTTGGAGGTCTCATTACGAGCAAAAAAACAAAGGTTGAGGATAAAGTTCCCATTCTTGGAGACATCCCTTTTGCCGGTCGACTATTCCGCTCAGATGCCAGCCAAACAATACGCGAAGCTATTATTATTACGGTTAACGCAGAGCTAGTCGACCCTACCGGCCAAGCTTGGAGGAAACGATAGCCTCATAGTAGCGCAAGCCCATCTAGAGAAATGGCTGACGCGTAAAAATAAATTTCAATAACATGGAGCAAAAAAATGACAGCCGGGAAAACCACCATGACCATTACTCGATGGATGACATGATGGAGCGGTTGAAGGGTCAAAAACGCGAGGAAGGCAAGGACATGAAAGACGGGGAGCTTGTAACCCGCGCCGATGGCACTCAAGTCGTCAAAGTTCGAAAACGCAAACGCCGATCAAAACAGGCCCCAAAAGAAACTAACCCTCGATCAAAATGGGCTGCTATAGGAATCACTATAGGTCTCGCTGTCTTTTCTGTAGTTTTTACGATTTTCATCATTACTAAATACAATGGAGCCTCATTCAAAGAGAAAACAGAAATGGGCATCACCAGGCTCCTTGAGGCTGATCTAACAAAGCTAACTCAGCTACGAGTAACTCCCGTTTCTGCAACTGCCAATCAAGCAGTAATCTCATGGGGTAGTGACAGCTTTTTTAATGCAGCCGAATTTTCAAAAATCAAAACTGACATCAGAGCAACCAGTTTTTTTTCGGACTCATGGCGTGGCAATGAAATACTTGCAGAAAAAGGGGTCATTGAGTTGCAAATGCCCGCTCAAAATCGACCTCAAACCATTGCAAATACAATCACAAATTACCGTTTCAGCTCATATCGCTGTGCAGCTTTAGATATTATTTTTGGAGCTTACAATCCTAGCATTTCGATCAAGGGTATTCATGCTACGCTACAACAACTTCCCAACATGCAATATCAAGTCTCATTCAATAACGGCACTATAAATATACCCTACTGGCCAGAACTGACCATATCCTCAGGTATTGCAAGCCTTCGGTCTTCCAATACTGAAATAGAAGCACGACTCAAAGCTGCCAATAATCATAAAGGCGAGTTCACCATCAAAGGCATTGTCTATAAAGATAAAGAGCAACCAATTGTTTTGGATGTAAAATCCACCAACTACCCATTGGAGGATATTTTAGGAAAGGATCTTGGGCAAATTGTTAAAGGTGAGATCAACAGCGACATGGGATCCCTTACACTCGACAACGACAAAAATGAACAGAATGGAATCAGCCTGATCATACCTTTTAATTCAAACCAATTGCACATCAGCAAGCTGCCGATACTCAATGACTTAAGAGATCTTACTGGCAAATCGAACTACTTACACCCGTCATTCACCTACTGTAGAGGCTCAGTCATACGCTCTGGTAACGGTGTATCCCTCGAAAACCTGAAGCTTATAAGTAGCCAACTACTTACCATTGAGGGAAATATTGCAATGGGAAATGAGGGCACCCTTTCAGGAAATTTAAAAATAGGGATACCCTCCAGACTTTTTGACAATAAGAATCCAGCGCCCAGAATATTCTCAGCTCCAGTGGATGGCAATATCTACACCACAGTAAAACTTAGCGGCACCACACACAATCCACATGACGACTTCAACGCCAGCCTGCAACAGAGCAAGGCAACAATCATCTCCAAGCCACCAACCTACGACGATTCGGCAATACCGAGCCCTCTAGAGTTACAGGGGGAATCAAAACAAAAAGAAAAAGCATTCGAAGAGCTAACCCAATAGCATCCCCCCTCTATTATTTGAAACTCAACCCATTTATCGATATTAGGCTTCATAACCACAAAGCTTCATCGACTTCAATGACGCTGTTATCAGCCCTAGTTTTGCTCGTGGCAACATCCCCATTGGCAAATTGCGCTGAAGACAAAGCCACAAATACAAGTGCCAAAGAAGAGCAGGCAAGCACAGCAATACAATTCCTGGGGCTCATCGCCAATGGCCAGCTAAAGCTCGACCTACACACGGCAGTATCAAAACATTGCAACGCTAAAAGACGCAACGAGCTAGAAGCGCGAATTGCACGCGTTCGCAACCACGAATTTAAGGATACTGACGTCCTCTGTGTTGAAGCGCAATTAACAGACTCAAATTTTGCAGCCGTTCTCATACGCGCTGACAACACGATCAATCCGCTTGATACACGTATTATCCCAGTTGCCATGCTGTGGCGAGACAACCGGTGGATTCCAGCTCCACTACTAGCCTCATTTTCCAATACTGGCTACGGCTATAGCGAGGCTGCGGAGCGCTCGGTCAAAAAACTGGAAACTTGGATGGCCCAACAAAAAAACATCTATAGATCGAGGCACATCCAAAAAGCCAAATCAGAAATCAAGTCAAAGATTATCAAAATCGTTCAGAAATCTGGCCTGGAAGAAATGACACCAGAGCAAATAGCCTCCTATTTCCTCAAACAATGTCGCGATAGGAACACCCTTGCTATTCTTGCCAGTATGGGGGCCGCATCAAATAGCGAAATACGATCCCTTAATGACGCAATCGAGCTGACTACCAAGGCTCTACAGCTCGAGCCAACAACCACCAGTGATTGGCATTACCTGACTAAGGCATGTGTTGCCACCGTCATCGAGACTGATGAAAAGACCGGCAACGTAATCGTGGGGTGTTTCGACCCTAAAGCTTCTGAAGTCAATGAGCGTCATGCCTTCAGAATCATCACCCTTGAGACCCATCGCCAAAACGGACAAATAAGGATTCGACTTCCAAAGGAACTTAGCGATTTAACGAAAACCAAAAGGCGGAAATTTCAGCGTGTCGATCAAGCGTCTAAAGAAAAAACCGCGGCATCCATTCTCAAAGAAACATCTCGAAACGCGAATGAGTCACCAGAGCAGCTTTTAGATCAGATTAAGACATCTATTAATGAGCTCGGTTTCCACCACTTTCTTAGTCTATGTATCAGACATAATGAACATTCTACGGAAATCGTTAATTTACAACAAATAGCACGACTCTGGAACAAGCTAAGCCAGCACGGAATCCAGACACCTTTTACTGGAGATGTAGCCACCAACAATCAACTGGCTCTGGCCACGATTGAATTCAGGCCATACAAAGGCGCTCATTATTTTGAAAAAGAAGAGATATGGATGTTTAAGAATGATAACAGCTGGCACATACTTCCTGACTCCATGCTACAATCGAGAATATCTCAAATAGTAGGCCAAACTGAAATCAAAGCGGGACAAGAAAGCAAAACAGAAAAGCTTATCGCTCATCTACGTCAACAAACGCATGAGAAATGGCTTAACACCACATTTAGTCAGACCGTGATAACAACCTTACCCACATCACAACAAACACCATCTGCTGACGAGGCGCAAAAAACTTTGGATTTATACTACGCCGCACTACTTGCCGGAGACATGAAGGCTTGCTTCACTCAGTCCTTCATCTTGGCAAACACAGACAAAAATAATCTTATCAAACAGACCGAACGCCGAATTCGTGGAGCCCACGATCAATTACCTAACATGCAAATACTAGGCATCTCTCAAACCGATGGCTGGGTCGGTATTTCGACAAAAAACACATCTAAGGTTTCAAAACTATGTGATTACCCACTCTATTTGTTTTCCAACACCCAAAAAGGCATACGCTTATTTGCCAATGCAGATTTTCGATATCCTCGCAATAGCGGCAGAAAATTTCTTAATGAACAAAATTGGCAACAATTGAAAAACACAGTCCCCCTGAAATCTATAACAACGCTAAAGGCTATTTTTGATGAGCACATTCAACGATGCGAACAAGACATTAATAAAAATTAAGATTGAGCACTAATAATACTTTATTCAACGTATCCGACGGCTAAAATACTAACACATGAAATCGCTAGACACAGCACACCGCTTAGAAGATTCGGTTTTGAGCATTATCAAAGGGCATGATAAAACCATTCGCAACATACTAGCCTGTATGGTTTCAGGGGGTCACGTATTAGTCGAAGACAACCCTGGTACCGGGAAAACGACATTGGCAAAAACGATAGCCCAATCCATCAAAGGAACTCAGTTTAACCGCATTCAGTTCACCCCTGATCTGTTACCATCTGATATTTTGGGAGTATCCATCCTCAACCAGAAAACCAGCGAATTTAATTTTCATCCAGGTCCAATTTTCACCAACATCCTACTCGCTGATGAAATCAACAGAGCATCCCCCAGAACACAGAGCGCGCTACTCGAATCGATGGCTGAGCGCCAAGCGACAATAGAGGGCATCTGCCATCAAATGGATGGCATGTTCTTTGTCATAGCGACCCAAAATGCAGTTGAGTTCAGAGGCACCTACCCCCTACCTGAAGCTCAAATGGATAGATTCACTATGCAGTGCTCCTTAGGTTATATCAGCGCGGAAGAAGAGGCTTCCATTTTAACATCTCAAAATGATGGTCACCCGCTAGACCACCTTCAACCATCCGTAAGCTTCGATGAAATACAAGAAATCATCAACACTGTAGCCACTATTCGCGTTAGCGATGAGCTCAAAGACTATATTGTCGCCCTTACTAGCGCCACCCGTGAAATTGAAGATATACAGCTCTCTGCTAGTCCTCGCGCCTCACTTGCGTTAATGAAAGTTTCTCAGGCCCTATCACTATTCGAGGGAAGAGATTTCGTGACTCCCGAAACCATTCAGCAGCTTGCACCCGATATTATTGCACACCGTCTCGTCGTCTCACCGGAGGCTAAGTTTAATGGCCAAACTGGACGATCTATAGTCGAAAAAATTCTCGAACAGACTCCGGCACCTGTTTAATCAATTATCTCCTCATGGCGGCGAGCCAACCATCCCCTCTATTTACTAGGTTGATCCATAGGATCTACTATAACAACTCAGGCGTCGCGCATTTTTTTAGCCAGAGGGTGAAACCTGCTGGCATCATGCTCGTTATATTGATCCCTATATCGTGGACATTAATGCCCATGTATAGCTTGGGCCCCGTCTATCAAATTCGAGGCATGATTTTCGCCATGCTCACCCTCAGTATCTTATGGTTACTTTTTCGCAGGGCCAAGGTAAGCACAACTCGCAGATTACCTCGAGTTGCCACCGCAGGAGAGCCTCTTGAGTATTATGTTGAGATTCATAACATGGGCAAACGAACTCTGTCGGGAGCCAATTTCTTGGAAATGAAACCCGATAATCGACCCAATCGTGCGCTGTTCATGAACTCACGGGAACCTGGAGAAGAAAACCGAAATATCTTCGACCGCCTTTTTTGCTACTATCGATGGGAATGGCTGCAAGAGAAACTCACCCTTTTTTCCTGCCGTCCCTCAGCCTTCATCAATTCATTACCACCAGGCGCCTACGCTAAAACACCCTTGAGCCTCACGCCAAAAAAACGCGGAATAATCATGCTCAAGGACCTTCGTATTTTTTTACCAGATCCATTCGGTATTTTCCAGCGATGTATTAGCGCACACTCCAGCGAGGACAAGCTCATCGTCTTACCACATCGCTACCGTATCCCTCAATTGCAGCTTCCCGGGAGCGCTCGATTCCAGCTCGGTGGCGAAGCATCATCCAACACCATTGGCCAATCAGGGGATTTTACCAGTGTGCGTGAATATCGCCCAGGCGATCCACTACGGCACATCCATTGGAAAAGTTGGGCTCGCACAGGCATCCCTATCGTTAAAGAGTATGAGGACGTATTTTTTCCGCGTTATGGACTCATTCTCGACACCTTTGCGAGCCAAGAACAAGCCGATTTATTTGAAGAGGCAGTATCAGTAGCCGCATCATTTGCGGCGAGCATCGATACTCAAGAAAGCCTCTTAGATTTGATGTTCATTCATGACGAGGCCTTTGTTTTCAGCTCAGGACGAGGAGAAGAACGCGTCGATAGCATCTTGGAAATACTTGCTGGTGTAAACTGCGAGCCCAGAACTGACTTTGATGCATTACAGAAACTTGTTTTGCAGTATAGTGATGAATTAACTGCTTCTATCTGCGTCTTCACTGGGTGGTGTGAACAGCGGTGTGACACCATAAGCCGTCTTCACCGAGCTGGCATGGATTTGGTCATACTTGCTATTTGTCGTAACTCAGAGGAAGCAGCCCAACTCCAAGAACTCCACCCCTCACCTTTGCCGGTTCACTGGCTACGCGTCGATCATGTCGAGGCAGACCTTGCAATGATTAAGGCATAAACCAACAACTACATGTCCAACGCACCGCCAAAATTACTTGCTGGGATAGCACTCCTCTATTGGGGCTATCTTACAGGTCATTTGGCTGCCGCGATACCAGCCGCCATCATACTAGAATCTAGGTCAATTGTCGGCATACGTTGGGATTTCAAATATGAATCTTACATCAAAGCATGGCATCTATGCATTCTTTGCGCGGTGCTCATAGCAACCATCTCATGGATCGACGGTATGCGTGTAGGGAGGGTTCACACCCTCTTTGTATGGGCCCCATTTATATTTCTACCTATTGAACTTGCTCAGCGATTCGGTAACGCAAAAAATATCCCACTTAGCACCTTCTCTTTTTTTGCGAGAAGAAAAATGCTCCAAGATATCGAGGAAGGCCGAAAAATAACCCCCCGATTATTCAATACCGGCTATCCTTACATCACCATTGTGATCATGGCTACCGCCAAGGCCAGCCGTTATGACCTCTATCACTACATAGGCTTGTCCATTTTAGTTGGGATTTGCCTCTATGGATACACCAAAAACAATGGGCGCAGACCTCTAGCATGGGCCTGCGCATTCATTCTCTTGCTTGGGCTCTCATGGGTTGTTCAATGGAGCATGTATAAAGTTTCTCGCCACTACCGTGGTGGTGGTGGCGAACAGGTCATGCTCAATCAGACTATGTCAGCCTCCGAGACAAGAACGAGTATCGGCAGGCTAGGTCGGATTAAATTAAATCCCAAAATCCTATGGCGGATGAAGCTTCAAGATGGAAAGAACCCCAAGCTGCTTCGCTCGGCAACGTATAACCGATATTCTAAGGCAACGTGGACCTACATACCCGCAATACTTGGCAGCTCGAACGACTATGACGAATTCGGCTATAGAGGTTCTTCAAGTGCTGCAGTCACTGAAGTCCAACGAGATATCCGTTGGTTCTCTGAGACCCAGCCACTATTGAACATTAAAGCGCCTATCTCTATCATTGGAGAAGTAGACGCCAAAGTGAAAGAGCACCCGCTTCCTGTACCAGACCAATTTATTGCGATTGGCGATTTAGATGCCGAAGCATCCGTTGAGTGCAACTCTCTAGGAACGATCCGCATGGCAAACCCCGATTATAATGTGGTCGAATATGCCGTATGGACGGGGGCTTCACCTAACACAGAGGACCCACCAGAGAAACGAGCCAATTCCAACTTAAATACAGACCTTGTTATCCCCCCCTCTGAGCAAGCGGCCCTTAAAAGGATCTGCACTCAACTAGACTTGTATAACCCTGATCTCAGCACCTCAGAAAAAATTAAGAAAATAAAGAACTTCTTTATTGATGAGTTCACCTACAGCACCCACTTGACTACGCCAAGGTTTGACCGTGGAAAACGCCAATCCTCAATAGGTCTCTTTCTGGAGAGTTCTCGTACGGGCCATTGTGAATATTTTGCAACGGCTACGACACTCTTGCTTCGGCAAGCTGGTATACCTGCACGCTATTGCATTGGCTATGCCGTGTATGAGCAAGGCAAAGACCAAACCGAATGGGTAATGCGGGGACTACACGCACATGCCTGGAGCCGTGTATGGATTGAGCCTGCTACCAAAAACAATAATAAGGGCAAATGGATCGACATAGACCTGACTCCTCCATCATGGCAATCCATCGAAGCTCAAAATATTGATAATTGGAAACAACGACTTGCCGACAAATGGCAACTTCTACGTGAAGATTTTCTCATTTGGCGCACCAATGAAGCCAACAAAACCAGGGTATTCTATATCTTAGCTGGTATCCTTAGCTTAGTTGTGATCTGGGTCAGCTGGCGCCTATGGAGCTCTCGACAGAGGAAATCAGATATCAGGCTACAACCTTACCAACGCCCAAAAAACGCTCCATACACCTCACTGCATAAACTGGAATCATTAGCCTCCAAAAAAATCGGTCGCCGTCCGGTAGGCACCCCATTATGTGAGTGGTTACAGCGCTTACTTCTTAGCGACGAAGCTATTGATAATAAACTCGAAGAATTACTTATTCCAGCAGTAGCTTTACACTCTATTATCCGATTCGATCAGGCCAAAGCCACGAGCGAACAGCATCATCAACTCACGGAACTTTGCAGGCGGATCAAATATCAAATCAAAAATTACCCGGCTATAAAAAATCAACATGATCACTCCTAGCCAAACGTGACACTTTGATTTTTCAGCCTCTGTATTTTTTGGATTGGAGTTGTCGTTTTTACCGCTAGTGTTGCGCTCATGGAAGAGACAAGCTCCAAGAAATCACTTATCTATTTTACAGGTATTACCGTTGTCATCGCGGTAATCGCGCTATTCCTGATAAAAAAGTGTGCCATAGACCAGAAAGATCCCATCACCCCTGATCAACAGACTGAAAATTCAGACAGTATTGATCAACTTAAAAACATAGATGAATCTAACGATCAGGAGGCCACTCCCGAGGAGTTAATTGGTCATATTCGTGAAATCATGCTTTCCGCGGACAAGTCCAAAAATGCCCAACCGTTGATCGATTACATTGGGAAATCCCATTTTTCCCAATCTCAGCTTCAGCAACTTAAAAGGCTCGCTGCCAGCTCTGGCTTCAAACTTGACCCTGCCAACCCCTTCTCTCGTGTCGACGGATACCCAAACCGCTGGTCTCTTAATCTCGCTAACAACAGCAAAATCATCATTGATTTGGAAAAATCGGCTAATGGAAAATGGAAAATCAAAAACATCATCCTACCCGGAGCAGATAAAAAGACAGCCGACACTAATAGGCTAAAAGATAATCAACCTTCATCCAAATCCCCAGCTGACGACCAGTCGGCATTAATCACAATCAAACAATTTCTTGGCGCCGTCACGCGCCTAGACGCTGCGGCCGCAGGCAAGCTCATCGATGACTCCAAGGTATCTTACGCCACACTAGCTGGTCTCTGTATTATCTTCGAAGAAGGTGATTATGCCTTACTAAAAAAGAAAACATTGCGGAAAATGTTCCTCAAAAATACAAGCTCAGGTTGGTTAGTTCGACTTCGCTCCAAAAGCACGGGTGAACTTGCCATGTTCTCCATCACAAGCAAAAGAGAGAATATCGACTTACCCTGGCAAATCACCGAGATTAATTTAGATAATCTTCTTTCAGATTATGCCCAACGCGCTCTTGGGGGCGATACCTACTATAGCCCACTGATCAAGAATCCTAAAGGAGGTGACACCTTGGCTATTTATTTCGATCTAGATGCTAAAAACCTGACCACTCGCACAAAGCGACAACTCACTATCGTGGCAAAACTTCTGAAGCTGAGTTCAGAAAAAAAACTTACCATATCAGGTCATACCGACTCTTTGGGTTCCGACCCATATAACCTCTCTTTATCACGCGACCGAGCCGAGAAAGTCATGCAATTCCTTGCAGAGAACGGAATCAACGAAAAGCAAATGGAGATCGTTGGTTATGGCAAGTCAAAGCCTCGCTTGCCAAATACGACAAAAACTGGTGACGACTCTCCAGCAGGCAGGCGCGCTAATCGTCGCGCAGAAATACTTCTAGACTTCTAGACAGCCAGAATTTTTAGCCATGCGTAGCAAAATGCCTCAACGTATCCGACAACGAATCGTCTATGCGCTTGCGGTTACCTTTTTTATGGCCCTGCTTAGCTTATTTATTTTAAGTTACACCGACAGCAATAAAGATTCTCGAGTTCCACTCAAATCACTTGCTTCAGCACAGCAAGCAGACGCCCCTCTTGGCTATCCTCTGCTCAATACTCAGAAGCCGAGCCCTTTTGACCACCGCTTCATCCAATTCAACGCATTCGAGCGCGTGATCATACCTACAGCCACCGGCATGTCTGCAGCCATGGGAACAAGGCGTGGTGGTCTTAGCTACAACGCCCAGCAATACTGGGACCAAAACCAGGAACGCGGCGGCCATCATACCGGAGACGACATCAATGGCATAGGGGGTATGAACACAGATTTGGGGGACCCTGTTTACGCGATAGCCAATGGCATTGTCTATTTTCGTGGCGAACCTTCACTCAGTTGGGGGAAAACGATTATTTTAGCTCATCGAGATCTAGCGGGCCAAATCATATTGTCGATGTATTCACACTTGGATAAAAGCTACGCACCGCACGGTCAACTCCTACACGCAGGAGAACAAATAGGCACCGTGGGAACCGCCAATAATAATTACCCCGCTCACCTCCATCTTGAGATACGCGACAGCACGGGCATTTACATTGGTCGCGGCTACGTCCCAATTCAAGGCGAGTCCCTCAACCCATCTCAAATAATCCGAGAGGGAATGAGAAGCCCCGCAGGAAATTTGGCGCCTTCCATACTGTCTATTGCTCTCAGAGAAGAACAAGAACAACGCAAGCTGAGATTTTTCGAAAAGTAAAAATCATTCCTCTACGCTTTTAATTTGTTGGGAATCATAATAAACTGCGTTGAACCATAGATATTCTCTCTACACGAATACCATAATACAGATCCTAGCATATGAGCGCAGACGCATCCGACAATAGCTTTACTCCACCTGAGCTTAATGAAATTGCGGCTCTTCTGCCCCAATTTGAAATTCTCTCATTTATCGCCAAAGGCGGTATGGGTGCCGTTTACCTTGCCAAACAAAAGTCCCTCGATAGAGAGGTTGCTATAAAGATCTTACCTCGGAGCTTTGGTGACGACGAGACCTTCAGATCTTCCTTTGAGAGTGAGGCCAAGAGCATGGCCAAGCTCAACCACCCAAACCTCACGGGTATTTATGATTTTGGTCAAATTGACGGCATGCTCTACATCGTTATGGAGATGGTGCATGGAAGCTCTCTCTACCATGCCTCGTATGGCAAAACCATTGATCAGGCCGAAGCTGGGCGCATCATCTGTGAAATTTGCTACGGTCTAGACAACGCACACCAGCAGGGCATTCTTCATCGAGACATCAAACCTGCCAATATTCTGCTCAATGAGCAGCTATCACCAAAAATAAGCGACTTTGGTCTGGCCCGTCCCGTCGGAGAACACGAATCAGACACGGCCTATGGAACGCCGGGCTATACTGCACCCGAGGTCGTCCACAATCCCAGTGCTGTTGATGAGAGCACCGATCTCTACTCTGTGGGTGCAATGCTTTACGAGCTTCTCACCAGTAAGCTGCCTGAGAAACCTTACATGCCAGCAGCAACCCTTGTTGGCTGTGACCCTCGGTTCGATGATATCGTGCGTAAAGCCATGAATGGCGACCCCATTCTGCGCTTCAGAACCGCCAAATCGATGGCTGAGGCAATCGAGGCTATCCTAGACGAGAAAAAATCAACGACCAACAACAGTCGACTGATCACAGCAAGCGATAATCAGGCTGCAGCCGCAGCAGCTAACAATCCCGCAGCACCACCCGTAGTCATCAAGAAACAAGGTAGTCCTATAGCTCGTAATTTATTCGTCATCTTAATATTGGTTGCCGCGATCTATGGAAGCTGGACATTCTACCAGAAAAAGAAAGCTACACGCGAAACCGAAAACGCCCAAACCATTGTCGAGAATGCTCGTAAGAAGGCTGAGGTGACCGAGCAAAAAGCAAACATGCGAAAGCAAACAAAACTTGAACTAGAAATGCAAAGAAAAAATAGGCATACTGCCTCAAATGCGATGGATGATAGGGCATTAGGCACAAAGTCAGAGTCTAAGCCTAAGTCCATGCCCAAAACCCACAAGAAATGCCCCGAGCTTGAGCAATTGCGGGATAAGTGCTTTGACCTTACAGAAAAAATTCAAGTTAAAGCAGATCAAAATTTTAGCAACAATACCAAGAGCTATGGCCTTGATTTGAAATTTTACCTGAGAGGTCTTCCCAACAGTCGGCAAAACCAAATTGCTCCCTACCTGGAGAAAATGAAAAACCTAGCTGCAGATGGTCGCATACCTTCAAATTTCTCTAAAGCTGGCATGCCAGACAAGGTCGTCAGAATTTATGAGCACCGACTTCGACTCCAAGACAACATCGAGGGGGCGGTCCTCGAAGAAGCTCAAAAACTTCAAGGGTTTTACCAAATGAATTTACTCAAAATTAAGGACGGATTAACCAATAGGGGACTTACAGACCAAATACCTGCCGTCGAGCAAGAAATAGATGCAGTTCGAGTATCTGAACAAGAATTTGTAGACCATATTCTAAATAGATAACCATTCAATAATC
>Ga0102815_10001735_pt1 | contig 13567 bp, 10 predicted proteins | sample ColrivemetaGS759_FD_79113 | JGI IMG/M metagenome (GOLD analysis project Ga0102815, IMG submission 79113) | Estuarine microbial communities from the Columbia River estuary - Ebb tide ETM metaG S.759 | ecosystem: Environmental > Aquatic > Marine > Intertidal zone > Estuary | place: USA: Columbia...
CCGGGTCGGTCTGGACCAGCTCGATCAACTCGCTCGGGACCACCTCTTCCTGACCGGCGACTTCGAGGACGCGCGCGGCGACGCCCGGAAAAGGCTCGAGACTTCGCATCTCGAACATGAGGTCTTTGAGGGGCACGTGCATGGCAGATTGGTTCCCGAGAAGGAGCTCCGGCTACCTACCCGTCGGGTCTAGCGACCACGGATCTGGAGCGAAACGCCGCAACCAGCGGGGCCCTCTGAAGCGAGCCTCCTGCCGGCTTGCCCCGGCCCGGTGCGATTTCTCAATACGCACCAGCGTCGTCGAACAGGCTGGCCGCGCTCCGGAACCCCTTGAACTCGAGTGCATTCCCCGAGGGGTCCCTCAGGAACAGGGTGCCCTGCTCACCCTGTTGCCCTCTGAAGCGCACCCGAGGCGGAACGAGGAACTCGCAGGCCTTGCGGTGCAGCGAATCCGCGAGCCGCTCCCATGCTTCCATGGTCAGGACGAGGCCGAAGTGGGGGATCGGGACCGAATCTCCGTCCACGGGATTCGAGCCGCTGTCCGGCGCTTCGCCGCGACCGCTGCCCGTCCTTGGGACCAGGTGGGCGGTGATCTGGTGCCCGCCAAGGTCAAAGTCAATCCAACGCTCGGACCGTCGGCCAATCCCGGCCCCCAGGACATGGGTGTAGAAGTCCTCCGCTGCCTCGAGGTCGTGGACCGCGATGGCGAGGTGGAACGGACGGGGGGCGCCGCCGTCGGCCCGGAGGACCGAGCGGCGGTCATCGGGGGGCTCGCTCAAAGGTAGGTGTCGTGGCCTTCCTTCTTCTGCTTTCCGAGCGTCCGGTAGATGGTCTTGGCGGCGTCGGCGTCGCCCTTTGCGAGGGCCGCCTCGAGGTCCACCAGGGTCGAACACACGGTGAGCATGCGCTTGCGGAAGTCCGCGCTGAAGTCGACCTGGGCGTCAGCGTCGAGCTCGGTTTGCGGCTTGGGGGGGTGCTGGAACCCCACGAGCGCGGCGGCCTGCATCTCCTGGCAGAGGGTCACCGCGGCGGCCTTCTGCTCCGGCTTGCTGAGCATCTTGCGGATCCCCTTCATCCCCTTCTGGATGACCTCCATGCTCTCGTGGAGGGGGCCCCCCTCACCGTCGTCGTCGACCGCGATCGCGGCGCCGTCGCTCGGGGATGCCGAGGAGTGGTCGGCGTTCTGGATGGCGAGGGCCAGGACCGCGAGGCCAGGCAGGGCGAGCAGCGTGAGCTTGGAGCGTTGAATCATGGGGTCGAAGCGATGGACGCCTTTGGCGGCTGGTTGGGAAGGGACCGAGTTCAGGCGGCCTTGGGGTGAGGCGGCCCTGGACGGGAAAGTGATCGGAGCGTCGTGATGGGGATCGCGACGGCCCGCAAGGGGGCGGGGCGAGTGGCTACGGTAGGCCGTGCCCACCCGCGTTACACGCCCCTGAGAATAGTCTCCCACGCAGCGAGGTGGGCCCTCGCGCAGGCCTGCCAGGTGTACGGGGCGGCATTCCTCATCCAACCCTCACGAATTCCGGGCTCCATGGCCTGCTGCAGGACCTGCTCCAAGGCCACGGCGACGCTCGCGGGATCGTCCGAGTCCACGAATCGCGCCGACGCCGAGAGGGCCTCCTCGAAGGCTGGCGTTGGCGAGGCCACCACCCCCAGGCCGTGCCGGCAAGCCTCGAGCGGGGTCACTGGCGTGGCCTCGTCGTCCGTCAGGTGCAAGAGGATCATCGAGCCGGCGACACAGCGGGGCATGAGCGCCTCGTCTGGCTCGGCGATCCAGCGGACGTGGGCCGCGGCAGGTGAGGCCTTCAGGGCCGCCCTGAACTCCTGGGCGGCGTCCCCCGGCCGGCCGACCATGAGCAGGCGGCTGGAAGAGCCCCGCTGGCGGAGGGCCTCGAAGGCCCGGAGCACAGCGAGAGGCCGCCTCGAACGTCGAATGGAGCCAAGCACGAGGATGTCCCGTGAGGGTCGCTTCCCAAGCGCGGGGGGCAGGTCGCGCTGCCAGTGGTCCGTGCCCACCGGGACCTGGAAGACCCGCGACGGCGCCGTTCCGAAGTCGCGCTGGAGCCGCGCTGCAGCCTCGGCGGAGAAGACGATCAGCCCGTCGGCACCCTGCACGGCCGAAGTGAAGGCTCGAAGCTCGGGCCCCCCGGGGCCCGGAAACCCGGAGACGGCCAGCGTCTGGCTCGGGGCCGTGGCCGGGGGCCAGGCGGGAATGGCGCGGTGGAACAGGTCGCATCCACCTCCGATCCAGCGCCCCAACCCGCCGTGGACCCTCGCGGCGAGGGCCACGGCCCGTCGCGGGAGGCGGACGCGGCGGAGCTCAGGCGCGAGCCGTACGGCGGGACCGGAGAGCCCTAGCGGGGGGCCAGCCATGGGCCGGGGAGCGCGACCGACCTCCACCAGGCGCAGTCGCCGGAGGGATGGAGCCGGCTCCCTGATCAGAGCTCGAACCAGCTCCCGGGCGTAGCGCCCCGTCCCGGGTGCGTGCCCCGCCGCTGGCGTGTAGTCCATGGCCACGCTCGCTCCTGCACCTCGGGGATCCTGATCACCGCGATCCATCCCCTGTAGATCCAGGCGAGGCTCGCTCACTGGGTGTCCTTTCCGCCGTTGCCCTTCTTCTCCCGGAGGTGGGCGAGGACCTCGTTGACGAGCAGATCGGGCTCACTGGCCTTGCGCTCTTGGATCTCGCGCAGGGCGTCGGGGGACGGAGGGCTTCCGAGGAATCCACCGTCCTCTTCGAAGGCCCCGTACAGGTCCTTTATGAGGGCCCTCACGAACGGGATGACCCAGGGCAGTGAGATCAGCACTCCCACGTACTTGATGATCGACTTGGTGGTCTCGTCCATGGGCTCCCCAGACTTCCATCGTACGAAACGGGGGCCGTTCCCCCGCTGGCCCCGGGAAAAGCCAGGGGGTGTCCGATCCTGCGTCAGTCCAGCTACATTCGGCGCCTCCCCAGATCTCACCGAATCACCATGTCAACAGACAACCTCAACGTCGCGCTCCTCGGGCAGCGCTTCATGGGCAAGGCCCACTCCAACGCGTGGCGTCAGGCGCCTCAGTTCTTCGACCTCGCCGTCCGCCCTGTGCTGCACACCATTGCGGGCCGGGATGCGGCTTCCCTGGAGAGGTTCGGGGCCCGGTGGGGGTGGCAGAGCACCACCACCGACTGGAGCACGATTGCGGCAGACCCCGACGTGCAGCTGGTGGATATCGGGACCCCCAACGATGTCCACGAGGCGCCGGCGATCGCCATGTTGGAAGCGGGGAAGCACGTGGCCTGCGAGAAGCCGCTATCAGCCACGCTCGACTCGGCTCGGCGGATGCGGGACGCCGCCGCGAAGGCCACCGGCAAGACCTTCGTCTGGTTCAACTATCGGCGCTGCCCGGCGGTGGCGCTGATGCATGAGCTCGTACAGGAAGGACGGATCGGGGAGGTGCTCCACGTCCGAGGGACCTACCTGCAGTCGTGGGGGGGGCCTGAGACGCCGATGCTCTGGCGCTTCGACAAGGACCGTGCTGGCTCCGGTGCCCACGGGGATCTCAACGCTCACATTGTGGACATGGCTCGGTTCGTCACGGGCCAGGAGGTCACCCGCGTTCACGGCGGTATTGCCGAGACCTTCGTCAAGGAGCGAGCCGCAGCGGACGGCACCAAGCACGCCTCGACAGTGGACGATGTGGTGGTGTTCCTCGCCAGGTTTGCGGGAGGCGCGACGGCCTCCTTCGAGGCGTCGCGCCTCGCCCACGGCCACCACAACCGCAACACTCTTGAGGTGAACGGGACCAAGGGGTCGGTGCGGTTCGACTTCGAAGACATGAACGTCCTGCACTTCATCGACGGGACCGAGGACGCCCGGCTGCGCGGTTGGCGGCGCATCATGTGCACCGATGCCGAGCACCACCCCTACGCCTCGGCGTGGTGGCCCGACGCTCACGTGATCGGCTACGAGCACGGCTTCACCAACATGGTCGCCGACATCTGCGCCGTCCTCGGCGGAGGGGAGCCGCGGGTGCCGCTGCCTGATTTCGCGGACGCGTTCGAGACCCAGGTCGTGCTCGAGGCCGCGCTCGAATCCGCGGCGTCCGGCGCGGCGGTGGACGTGGACAGCCTGCGCTGACCTGTTGAGAGAAATCGGTGTAAAGGCGGGCTGAGCGCTGTCGGGTCAAGGGTTCTCGGCCTGACGGGACGGCGCTAAGCTCTTTCCTTGGCCACGCGCCACGCGCCTCGCTCCTCTCCAGCCTGTTCCCAATCATGATCCGTCTCGTTTTTGCCTCCGCGCTGCTCTCCGCCGGGGCCAGCGCCCAGTCGTTCACCTACTCGCTCGATCCTGCGCTCAGTGACGTTTCCGTCAACGCCGACGTCTTGCTCGATCTGACCGGTGACCTGAAGGGGGTCTTCGACTCGACGGCGAACCCCGGCGGAACGCGGACCATCTCCGGACTGTTCGGCGACCCGGGCACGAACGCCGAGATCCCGCTCTCCCTCGGGCTCGGCGTCAGCCTGGACCTGGGCGGCGCAGGGGCTGGCAGCTTCACGCTCATCTACGACCCCCTGACCGGAGAGGTAGGGGTCGACGAGCTCTTCGCCACGGTCGGCGCCGGTACCACGTCACAGGTTGATCTCAGCGTGACGTTGGCGTACGACACGTTCCGGACCGCGGCGCCAGGAGCCCTCTTCATCGGGGGGATCCCGCTGACGCTTCCGCTGGGTGCCGCCACCGCGTCGGATATCACCCTCATCCAGTCCGCCCCGGCGGTCGGGACCGCCACCCCCTCGGCGACTCCGGGTCTCTTTGATGTGACGCTGGTCGTTCCGGTGGATCTCAGCCTCGTGGTGGACCTGGGCGCCCTCGGCGGCGGGACGCCGACGCCGGTCGGGCCGATCCCGTTCGCGCTGCCGATCAGCGGCGCCTTCGACCTCGGCGCGTGCGACACCCGGCTTGAGGCGGCCTCGAGTCAGAGCTTGAGCCAGTCGATCCCGTCACCGTTCCCGCTGGCGTTCGACGACCTCCCCCTGGACCTGCCTACGATCCTGCCCCCCGGCAGCACGGCGAACCTCCTGCTCACCGCGGGGCTCGACACGCTGACCCTGGACGGCACGATCAACTCGACCCTCGTCGCGACCGCTCCGGACGGCCGCGTCCAGAACGTCTGCTTCGCCCAGTCCAACTCCACCGGGCTCGGCGCGGTGCTCGCGGCCGGCGGAAGCCCGAGCGTGGCCAACGAGGACCTCGCCTTCACGGTGTCCTCCCTGCCGCAGAACTCCTTTGGGTTCCTGTTGATGTCGCAGAGCGAGGTCGCTCAGCCCGGTTTCGGAGGCGGTCAGGGCACGCTCTGCATCGGCGAGCCCTGCTTCCGCTTCTCGAACACCGTGCAGAACAGCGGGATCTTGGGCGAGGTCGCGTTCGCGCCGGACTTCGGGAACCTCCCCATGGGGCAGCAATTCATCGAGGCCGAGTCGTGGGTCTTCCAGTACTGGTTCCGCGACGCCAACCCGCAGACGACGTCCAACACGTCGAGCGCTCTGCGCGTGACCTTCTGCCGCTGACCCGAAGAGGCTCCCTCCTCGGCTACCATGAGAGCGCGAGCGCCCGGACGGGCGCCCGCGCTCTTCTCATTCCATCCCGACCCCCGACGACGCTCCCCATGACGCGCGCTGTTTGCCTCTTCACCGGTCAGTGGGCTGACCTTTCCCTCGAGACTCTCCTCCCCAAGGTCAAGGCCATGGGCTTCGACGGCGTCGAGCTCGCCTGTTGGGGCGATCACTTCGAGGTGCAGCGAGCCCTCGCAGAGGACGACTACTGCGCCAAGAAGTGGGAGCTCCTCGAGGCTCATGGGATGGCCTGCTACGCGATCTCCACGCACCTCGTGGGCCAGGCCGTGTGCGATCGCATTGACGCGCGCCACGAGTCCATCCTCCCGCCCGAGGTCTGGGGCGACGGGGACCCCGACGGCGTCCGCGCGCGCGCGACCGAGGAGGTCAAGGACACCGCGCGCGCCGCGCGCAGGTTCTTCGACGCGGCGCCCCAGCACGTCAAGGATCGCATGGCGCGGCCGGGCAAGGCGGTGGTCAACGGGTTCACCGGCTCGGGGATCTGGCACCTGCTCTACTCGTTCCCGCCCGTGGCCAAGGAGACCATCGACGCAGGCTTCAAGGCCTTCGCCGACGCGTGGAAGCCGATCATGGACGTGTTCCAGGAGCACGACGTGCTGTTCGCGCTCGAGGTGCACCCCACGGAGATCGCCTTCGACATCGCGTCCACCCGGCGCGCCTTCGAGGCCATCGACCATCACCCCGCCTTCGGGCTCAACTACGACCCGAGCCACTTCGGGTACCAGCGCGTGGACTACCTCGCGTTCCTCGACGAGTTCGCGGACAAGATCCACAACTGCCACATGAAGGACGTGTGGTGGTCAGACCAGCTCGGCGAGGCCGGCGTCTTCGGCGGCCACACCGACTTCGGCGCCCCGGAGCGCACGTGGGACTTCCGCAGCGTCGGCCGCGGCAGCGTGGACTTCGAGGGGATCATCCGCAGGCTCAACCGCATGGACTACCGGGGCCCGCTCTCGGTCGAGTGGGAGGACGGCGGCATGGACCGCGAGCACGGCGCGACCGAGTCCGCCGCGTTCCTCCGCAAGCTCGACTTCGAGCCCTCGGCACGTGCCTTCGACTCCGCGTTTTCAGAGGATTGACCGCGCCGGCCCCGGCCAGCTCGAGCTCCACGCCCCTTCCCCAGATCTCCGATGAGTGACTCCACCGCCGCCCCGCTCTCGTCCAGCCTGAGGGTCCGCCTCTCGCTGATGATGTTCCTCCAGTACGCGATCTGGGGGGCGTGGCTCCCCTTCCTGTGGAGCTTCCTCGCTGGTTACAGGGGCATGGAGGCGGCGGAGATCGGCAACATCTTCGCCTTCGGTGCGGTGGGGGCCATCGTCGGTCCGCTCATCTTCGGCCCGCTCGCAGACCGCTTCGTCTCCACGGAGAAGCTCCTCGCCGCGAGCCACCTGATCGGCGCGGTGCTGGTGTGGCGCATGGCGGAGGTTGCCCCGGATCAGTTCTGGCTGTACGCGCTGCTGTACGGGCTGTTCTACATGCCGACCCTGTCGCTCACGAACAGCCTCGCCTTCGCGCACCTGCCCGATCGCGACCGCGACTTCGGCAAGGTCCGGCTCTGGGGGACCCTGGGCTGGATCGCGGTGGGCCTCGCCATGGGACACTGGCTAGCGAGCCAATACACCCCCGCGGGCGCGAGCGCCGCTGATGTGCTTTTGGCCCAGGCCGAGGGCAAGGGCGACGCGTTCCGGCTCTCGGGGATCCTCGGGCTGGCGATGGCCGTCTTCTGCCTCTTCCTCCCGAAGACGCCCCCTGCGGGCTCCGCCGAGAAGAACCCCGCGCTCGCCGCGCTTGGCGCGGTCAAGGCTCAGCCGCTCCTGACGCTCTTCCTGCTCGCCGTCCCGGTCAGCATCATCCACCAGTTCTACTTCGTTCACACCGAGGCCTTCCTCGGCACCCGGCAGGTCGCCGCGCCCGAGTGGTCCAAGGCCATCTTCGGCGCGGGCGGCGGAGGCGTGATGACGGTGGGGCAGATGAGCGAGACCCTGGTCCTCGGCCTCATCCCGCTGCTGATCGCGAGGGGGCTCTCGAAGAAGACGCTGCTCGGCATGGGACTCGCCGCCTACGCGCTGCGCATGGCGCTCTTCGCCTACGTGGACGCGATCCCGCTGCCCCCGGCCCTGACGCTCATCCTTGGGGTCGCGCTCCACGGCTTCTGCTTCGGCTGTTTCATCTTCGTCTCGTTCATGGTCGTGGACGAGTACACGAACCACGAGGTGCGGGCCAGCGCTCAGAACCTCTACAACCTCGTGATCGTCGGGATCGGCGTCATCGTCGGCAGCATCATCGCGGGCAAGATCTCGACCTGGGCGACCACGGACGGCGTCCTCGACTACACCCGGCTGTTCTCGGTCCCGATGTACGCTGCGCTCGCGTGCCTGGTCTTGCTCATCGCGCTGTACCCGAGGGCCTCGGCGTTGCCGCCGTCCGCGGACTGACGGCGGCTGCCATGACCCCGCGCCTCGAAAGGCTGTTCGGCGAGTACCACGCGTACCATCGAGATCCGGTCAACGTGGCGATCCACAAGGTCGCGGTCCCGGCGATCCTGTTCCACATCGTGGTGATGTTGGACTGGATCTCCCTCCCGGTTCGAGTGGCCGGGATGCCCCTCGGCCTCGGCCTGGTGGCGGCCGGGGCCGTGGGGGCCTGGTATGTCTTCGTATGTCCTCGGTATGCGGCGGTCCTCGTGCCGTTCGCCATCGGGTGCGCGGTCTTCGGCCGCATGGTGCCGAGGCCGGTGGTGGTGGGGGTCGCAGCGGTGGCCTGGACGGCCCAGTTCGTCGGCCACGCCCGCTTCGAACGCAGGGCGCCCGCCTTCACGGACAACCTCCTTCAACTCCTCGTCGGCCCCGCGTATGTGGTGGCGCTGATGATGGGGGACTGGCCCCCGGCGGGTGAGCGAGATACCGGCGGATGCCAGGGCGATTCCGACCGTCACCGGGAGCTGCGCGGCGAGTAGATTGGGCGCCCACGATTCGCGCCCTCTCGGCCCCATCGCTCCTCTCCCATGACGCGCTCGCTCCTCGCTCCGCTCGGCCTCGGTGCCGCTGCCCTCGTCCTCTTCACCGCGCTGGGCGTGGCGGGCGCTCCGTCGCCCCAGGAGTCCGGGACCTTCCGCGCCGCGCTCCAGAAGGCCGAGCGAGCGGCCTCCTCAGAGCGCTGGGACGTGGCGGAGGCCGCCTGCGTCCGCGCGCTCGAGCGGGATCGTAAGAACGCGGATGCATGGGCGCTGCGAGCACGGGTCGCCGCCGGCTCGGGCGACGTGGACCTGCAGGTGTACTGCCTGCATCAGGAGCTCCGCTATCTGGAGGCGCAGGGCGCCAAGAAGTCAGCGCTCGCGGATCGAGTGGCGCAGCTGGAGGCGCTGGACCCGATCGCCGAGGAGCTCTACGACCTGCGCTCCCGCTTCTCCAAGAAGTTCACCAAGGTCGCCCAAGCCTACGAGAAGGACGACCGCCCCCACGGGGCCATCCGCGTCTGGAAGGAGGTCCTCGCCCTCGACCCCGAGAGCGGACCCGCCGCCGAGGCCATCGACCGGATCGCGTCTGCACCGGACCCGAGCCTGGCAGGTGACGCGAAGCCCAAGGACCTCTTCGGGGACGTGACCGACGAGTGGATCGCGGAGTACGACGCGGAGCACCTCGAGTGGGAGGACGCGGGACGCGTCGAGCGCGACAACTACGTCACCGTGACCAACGCGGGCTACGAGGTGCTCATCCGCACCGCCGAGGCCATGGAGCAGATGGCGGCCTTCTACAAGCAGTTCTTCCGTTACGGCACGCCCGAGGATGGCCGGAGCGTCTCGCGCATCCAGGTCAACGTCTTCAGGACCCGCGACGAGTACCTGGAGAAGGGCATCGGTCCGCCCGTGGAGTGGTCCGGCGGTCACTTCACCGGGAGCCACGTGGAGTGCTTCATCGGCGACGGCGGGTTTGAGGGCATGGTGGGCACGCTCTTCCACGAGGCGGCGCACCAGTACGTGTCCATCGCGACCAACGCGGTGGGCTGGCTGAACGAGGGCCTCGCCTCCTTCTTCGAGGGGACGCGCATCCTGCCCAACGGCGCGGTGCTCATGAACGAGCCCGCCGACGGCCGCCTCTTTCCGCTCGCCGAGCGCATGGAGAAGGGCTGGATGGCGAACGCGCAGGACGGCTACGACCCCAACGACTCCAGCTCCACCCCGGAGAAGGCGCCCACCTGGGCCATTGTCCTGGAGAACAGCTACTCCTGGGGGCCGCCGTGGTACGCGCCCACCTGGGGCGTGGTGTTCTTCTGCTACAACTTCCAGGACCCCGTCGACGGCCGCTTCGTCTACCGCGACGCCTTCTGGGAGTACGTGGACAAGTCCGGCGGCAAGGTCGGTAAGACCGCCATCAACACCTTCGAGGAGGTGGTGCTCGCGAACCCCAAGGCGCCCTATAAGGGCCTCAAGGGGAAGGCGCTCGAGCGCCCGGATGGGGACGACTTCGCGCTCCCCACCACCGTGGTCGAGCTGGACGCCATCTGGAAGGACTGGATCGTCAACCTCCGGGACGAGCGCTCCGGCAAGCTCGAGCGCGCTCGCCCCTACGGCGACTGGGCGCGGCTCGCGGCGGCGAACGGCGAGGACCTGTCCGCCAAGGAGCACTTCGAGAAGGGGGTGGTCGCGAACCCCTCGGACGTGGAGCTCGCCTATGACTTCGCGGGGCACCTCTCGGGGGCCTTCGGGGAGAAGGACCGCGCGGCGAAGGTCGTGATGGATGCCCTGCGTATGCTCGAGGCCGAACCCGTCCCCGACGCCAAGCGCATCGCCCGCGGCGAGCGCCTGCTGGCCCAGCTGGACCCAAAGCGGCGCACCCTGACCCGCACCCGGGACGAGCTCGGTGAGGCCGCGCGGACGCTGGTGCTCTCCTACGCGGAGGCCGAGCGCCCCGCCATGGTCCAGGACATCGCCTGGCGCTTCGGCTCGGAGTTCGGGCTGCTGGACCTGTTCGACGCGTACGAGCAGGCGGTCATCGCGCGCGGCAGCGACATGGCCATCTGGGACCTCGCGTACAACGAGCGCAACCTCGACGGCTGGACGGTCGGCAACAACGTCTTCCAGCCGGACAGCCTCCGGCTCGTGGCCGAGAACGGCGGCTTTGACGCCGATAACTTCGACTTCAAGATGCTCACCCTCGACCGGGTCACCGCGGGCGACTTCTCGATCCAGGCGGAGATGCTGGCGGAGGAAGGGGCCGCGGCATTCAGCGGCTTCGTGTTCGGCGCGAAGAGTTCCACCTCGTTCCACGGCGCGGTCTACTTCCCGCCCCGCGAGGGCGCGGCCGGCACCGCGAGCAGCGGCTTCTTCGACGTGATGAGCAGCTACGGCGGCGGGGTCGTGAAGGCCTGGCGCCACGTGCCCGTCATCGTCGAGGAGGACGGAGAGGGCCCCAGCACGAGCGCTGGGGACTGGAACACCGTGCGGCTGGACGTGATCGGCTCGCGCATCGACGTTTGGTGGAACGACGGGCTTCTGACCAGCCACGACTTCCAGCTGCGCGACGCCGTGCTGGGCCGCTTCGGCCTGCTCACGGGGACGGGCGAGGCGCAGTGGCGCAACGTGCGTTACCTCGCGCGGGATCCCCGGGACCCGTCGGGCCGCATCGAGCGGCGGCAGCGGCTTGAGCGTTCCGGCGCCGACCCGGACAAGCCCGTGGACGGCAGTTACCTCGGCCTGGTGCCGCCGTTCCCCGAGGTCGAGCGCTGGGCCCAGAACCCCCGGGAGTCCTACGGCGACGTGGGCCCCAACCCCCAGCTGCTCGTCCTCTGGAGCATCGGACAGAACGAGCTTGTCCCTATCGACGGGTGGCTGACCGCCTTTGATCGGCGGTGGGGTCCCGAGGGGGTCGAGATCCTCTCGGTGGTCTCGCCCAACGATGACGAGCGTATCGACGAGTACCTCAAGGCACACCCCGTCCCTGGCAGCGTGGCCGTGGACTCGAGGCCCTACGGGACCACCGGCATCGGTAAGACCTTCACCGAGTACTCCGTACGGCGATACAACCTGCCGCGTGTGCTGCTGCTCGACGTGGACGGCACGGTCGCCTGGGAGGGGGACCCCGGCTTCTCCTCCCAGAGCAAGCCCAAGCCGCCCTTCGCGTCCTACGTGGACACGCCCATGGAGGACCTCGCCGAGCGGCGGCAGCTGATCTCGGTCCGCCGCTGGCGCGAGTCATGGCAGCGCAAGGGTGAGTCGGCCCTCGCGAGCGGCGACCTCGCTGGGGCCATCGAGCTCCTGCGCGAAGCGGGGGGCTTCAAGGACTCGCCCTTCCTCGACGTGCAGCGCGCGACCGCGCGGCTCGAGGCCATCGAGGAGGCGATCGACGATCCCGACGAGGTGATCGAGGTCACCAAGGACGCAGGGACGACCCCGGCGCTGGCGGTGCTCATCGAGTGGGCCGAGGCCCTGGAGACGCCCTTCAGCAAGAAGCGCAAGGCAGCGGTGAACAAGGCCATCAAGGGCAAGACCGCGTCCCATTGGAAGCGGGCCGTCAAGGCCGCCGCCAAGGCGGGCAAGGGGCGCGCCCCTGAGGAGGAGCGGCTCGCCGAGCTCACCGCGACCCTGGCTGAGCTCGAGGGGCCGCTCGTGCGTCAGCTCGAATCGGACGTCCAGGAGCTCGGCCTCGAGGGCGCCGCGAACGCGGAGCAACTCCCCGCCATCTGGCTCGCGCGGAACGTGTTCGGCTGGTGATCCCCTACGCCTGCCGGGCCGCCGGCAGGCGTCTCAGTAGTCGATGACGACCGGCGCGGGGCCCTCGCCGGCCTGGGCGGCCTTGCGGACCGTCGTGGCCCGGGTCGTGGTGGCGCCGGACTCGGTCGTGACGACGATCTCGTACGCACCGGCTGGGAGGTCTTCCCATCGAAGGTTGGGGAAGAGCGAGCCCTCACTCTCCGACGCGCTGGACCCTCCCGACGTGGACGCGCGATACCTCCTGGTCTCGGGTAGCCAGGTGACCTCTCCCGACCCCATGGTCGTTCCGCCTCGGACCAGGCGTACGCGGAGCGTCCGCTTCGGGAAAGCAGCGAGCAGGGCTTCGCGGTTCTCCGTGAGCCAATCCAGGTCCACCTGCCCCTCGGTCGCTGTCGCCCGGCGGTAGCCCCTCAGGATCCGGTCGGCGTCAGCGCCGAGGCTCGCCCGGTTGAGGAAGGTGACCCGCAGGTTGCCGATCTCTGGCCGGGGGACGACGAGCGTCAAGGTCTGGCCCGCGTACGAGCGCATGTGGATCCCCGACTGCTCCCAGCGGACGCCCGCGCCTCGGACTACGGCGGTCAACGGGAGGGCCGGGAGGGCCTCGATCAGCTGCGGCTTGCCATTCAGGGTCACCCCGGCGGACTCAAACCGTCCCGCCTTCACCTCGACCGGCCTCCCGGAGGCGTCCAGGAACTCGAGGGAACCCTCGGCCCAGTGCTCTCCTGAGCTGTCGAGCACCTCGACCCGGACTTGGACGGCCTCGGCCATCGCCACTTCGCCGAGGTCGTGGACGCCCTTCTCGAAGGCCCGGGGTGCGAGCCGCTTCGAGGCGTAGCCCTCGACCTCGAATTCCAGCTCCCAGGTCCCCTCGTCCAGCTTCTCGATCCTGAAGTGGCCGTCCGGTTCGGCGCTGGCGCCGTGGCGGGTGGCCGAGCGGTTCCCGTCCACGGGTTCAGACCACGTCAGCAGCCGGAACGCCGAGATGGGGTCGCCGCTCCTCTCGTCCACCAGGCGCCCCTCCAGGACCACGCCTTGCAAGACCTCGCGGTCCAGCCTGACCTCGACCTCGGACTCGGCTGGCCCGACGGGCACGATCAACCCCTGCTCGGGAGTCTCCGGGCTCGTGACCCTGAGCGTGCAGGGGCCAAGGAAGCGGTGGGCGAACTCGAACCGTCCGTCCTCGCCGGTCTGCTGGTCGAACGTATCGAATAGGTTTTCCAAGGATACCGCCACCACCGAGA
>Ga0102815_10001743_pt1 | contig 13530 bp, 15 predicted proteins | sample ColrivemetaGS759_FD_79113 | JGI IMG/M metagenome (GOLD analysis project Ga0102815, IMG submission 79113) | Estuarine microbial communities from the Columbia River estuary - Ebb tide ETM metaG S.759 | ecosystem: Environmental > Aquatic > Marine > Intertidal zone > Estuary | place: USA: Columbia...
AAGCTCCCAGCAGAACTCTCGCAAGCACACCTGCGTCATCTCACCTAGCTTGTCTTGCAAAGCAGAGCATTGCGCATACTTTACTCCGCATATGGCTGCACCCTCATTGACCACAGGCTCTCTTTCAGGCCATATTAGGCGCATTGCCTTGCCGATGAGCATCGGCTTCTTTTTCAACACGATGTATAACGTCGTGGACTCTTTCTATGCAGGGCGCATCTCCACCGAGGCCCTCGCAGCCATGGCGCTCTCCTTCCCCGTCTTCTTCATCATCATCGCCATCAGCGGCGGTCTCTCCCGTGGAGCATCAGCCCTCATCGCCAATGCCATTGGTGCCAAAGACACAGAAGAAGAAGCCACCCTCTCAGGCCAAGTCTTCTCACTCGCTATCCTCTCAGCCATCTGCGTCAGCATCGTTGGCTTATACTCAGCAGACTCGCTGTTTCGCATCCTCGGAGCAGATGGCAACTACCTGCAACTTGCCAAAGACTACACCAGCCCACTCTTCATCGGCGCAATCTTCTTTCTGCTCAACAGCATGAGCAACGCCATCCTACTTGCCCACGGAGATAGCAAAACCTACAGCAAGACACTCGTCATTGGATTCTTACTCAACCTCATCCTCGATCCATGGTTCCTCTATGGAGGCTTTGGCCTACCCGCCATGGGCATCAAAGGTATCGCCTGGGCCACCGTCCTCATCCAGGGTGCCGGGGCCGTCTACCTGCTAGCCGTCGTCGTCCGCAGAGGCCACATCACATGGCACTGCGCCGAGCACCTCATTCCTAAGCTCAAGATCTACCGCCAAATCCTTCGCCAAGGCATCCCCACCAGCTTCAACCTCATGTCCATCGCGCTTGGGTTTTTTGTCATCACCTACTTCCTCAAATTCTACGGCGAAGTTTCCGTCGCCGCCTTTGGCGTTGGCACCAGAATAGAACAAATCGCACTACTTCCAGCCATCGGCCTCAGCTCTGCCATCGTCTCCATTGTCGGCCAAAACAACGGCGCGGGTGAGACAGAACGCGTCCGTGAATGCGTCAGACTCTGCTTCAAATACGGCCTCTATCTCATCGTCACAGCCTCCGTCCTACTCTTCGTCTTCGCCACCCCCTTAGTCCGCCTCTTCACCAACGACCCCGCGGTGATCGAAGTTGGCACCAAGTATGTGCGCATCGTGACCTTCATCCAGTGGTCTTACGTTTCCGGCTTCGTCTACATTGGCTTTCTCCAGGCCCTCAAGCGACCCATGTATGGATTTATCGAATCCTTCACCCGCAAGATCATCCTACCCGGCATCATCTTCCCTCTCGTCGTTCATTTCTTTGACGTCGGCCTCGAAGGCTTCTGGATCTCCATGTGCGCCATCAATGCCTTCATGGCCATCATTACCATCAGCTACGGCCAGCACATCCTCAGAAAGCTGCACTGCACCTGAGTCCTATCCGCTTGGCTTCATGCGCGGGAGCTAAGCCTTATTGCCTTGATAACAAGACCGTTACCGTTAAAGTAATATTTGAGTTTTGGTCAAAACAAGCTTTCAGAACTACCCAACCATGAAGACAGCAACCATCTTATTCGTGCTCGGCCTTACATGCGCGGCACTCGGAGCTGGGCTCTTCCAGTTTGTCATCATCGGAATCCTCGGCCTTGGCCTGCTCGGCATCGCCTTCCTTGTTCTACTCGCCGCTGGCATCGCCACCTTCTGTGTCAGTAACACCACCATGGGACTGCGCAAATTGGTTGGCGGCATGTTCTACCTGTCAGGAGTCTTTCTACTCTTGGCTTCAGCAGCTTATATGAGCGCTCTGGGCTACGCCGCAGCAATGAGCTCACAAAGGTCAACTGGAAACTCCTCTGGCTGGCTCTGGCTCTACCCCTTGGTATTCTCCATGTTGGCAGCACTCATCATCATCGTAGCACTTCGCTATGGCACCAAGTGGCCTCCGAAAAGATGCTACCTATGGGGCGCCTCCGCATTCGGCACCATGCCCGCAGCCCTTATCCTTTTCTGGCTCTTCTCCACCCTCTTACCTCTCACTGCATAAAGTCTCATCACCACTCAGTCTTTATGCGCAAATTCATCATTACCATCACCATCGTCATCTCAGCCATGATCGGATACAACAGCATCGCCAACGAACAACTCGTGACAGAAGACGGAAACGTCAATGCACAAACCCTACCGCTCGACAAAGAAACCTCCAAGCTCTCCTACGAGACAGCCACCTTCGGCATCGGATGATTTTGGGGACCTGACTCCGAGTTCGGAAGTCTAAAAGGCGTATTACGCACACGTGTCGGCTATGCTGGCGGCAGTAAGGAAAAACCAACCTACTACTCCATGGGAGACCATACCGAGGCTATCTCTATTGATTACGACCCCCAGCTCATCAGCTATAACGACCTACTTGGCCACTTCTGGAACGCACACCGCTGTGAGCGCAACAACAGCTCACGCCAATACATGAATGCCGTCTTTTACCAAAATGACGAGCAGCACAAAACCGCCACCGCTTCCCTCGAAGCACAGGCCAAACGCCTCGGCATCGACCCCAGCAAGGTCAAAACCCACATCCTACCCGTTGCTGAGTTCACCTACGCAGAAGGCTACCATCAGAAATACTACCTCACCAGGCACTCTGACATCCGCGACTTCCTCAGTGCCACCTATCCAGACGCCAAGTCTCTAGCAGACTCCACCGTCGCCACCCGCCTCAACGCCTACCTCGGCACAGGCATGGACAAAGACTGGAAAACCTTTCTCGAAGAACTTCCCAGCTACGGCCTACCCGAGAACCTTGAAAAACGCCTAGAAAAAGCAGCACAGCAAAAGCGCTAATCATCATGAAAAGTAGCACACTAATTTTGGCACTCACGTTCAGTCTGCTGACACTATCATGCAACAAACGCAACGATAGTGAGCAAGCTTCATCACAAGACTCAACAACCGCAGCAAGCTCCGATCTAAACCACACCCCACCTGCGGCCACTCCTTCGCCCACCCCTATCGCGAAAACCTCACCCGAGCAACTCACGTCGACCGACATCGAAAAGCGCAAAAGAATGCACCAAATCGCCATGAAGGATGCCGCCTTAGATAGCGTGAACAAAGGCCCAGAGGGAGAAGAGGCCTTCAACAAAGTCATGCTTGAGTGGGTCAATGATCCCGTGCTCTATGGCGAGCGTAGATACGCCAGTGCGAACCAAATCAACGATGAGCAAATAACCTATCACCTGCCAGCAAAGGCCACCAAAATCCAATTACTCAAAGAGGCAGCCGGTCACTACGCCCTCTACAAAATATCAGAACAAGACTTTATAGATCACATGGTCATGGTCTGGGAACGCTATCGTGAGGAATACGTCCAGTCAGGCGGTAAGCGATGGATCAAACATTCCGATAAAGACGTCGAAAGCTCTCTCATGGGCCGTGATATTGGCACTATAAACTACACCACCCACGGTCAAAAGCAGAACAAAAAACCCGCTGACAAAAAAATCAAAATCACATCAATCAGAGTGCCCCAAGCCATCATCGATTCTGGCTGGAGAACCCTAGAAAACGCAATGCAATACCAAGGCCCTATCCGCACCAATGGTGGTATATCAACCTACTACTATGACCGAGACACTGGCTACGCATTCCATGACGTCGGATATCGGTAAGCCTACATCACCCCCTCTAAGTATCATGAAATTACTCACCTCATTCCTGATCCTGTTCGTAGCTTCCATCACCCTCTGCCTTGGTGATGATGCCAAGCTAAACCTCGACGACCCCAGTGTTCGTGCCGCGATCGAAAAAAAAGCATTAGATGTGCACCAAGTAGAATCCCGCAAGGAGAATGGTCAGAGATTGACTTACGCCATCAATAGCCAAAAACCCTACACCGGATGGACCAAGGCCTATCATGGCAATGCCATGCTCAGATACCTATGCGCATTCAAAGACGGTAAAGAAGACGGACTAAGAACCGAGTTCCATGAAAGTGGGCACAAGAAAGAAGAAACCAACTACCTAAGCGGAATGTCACAGGGTCTCTCTAAGTCCTGGTATTGGAACGGTCATAAAAAAGAAGAAGCCGAGCTCAAAGACAGCAGGCTAAACGGCCTACGAACAGCGTGGCATCAGAACGGTCAGGTAATGGAGAAATACAATTACATCAATGGCTATCGCCACGGTCTTTCTAATGCCTGGTACGAGAGCGGACAGAAAAAATTTGAAACCTACTGGAAGAACCATAAGTGGGACGGCCTCGCAACGTGGTGGCATCAGAACGGTCAGAAAAGCCGGGAAACCAACTACCAAGAAAATAAAAAGCACGGCCTTGAAACTCGCTGGGACGAGAACGGCAAGGTAACCAGCAAAACCAACTGGGTCGATGGCAAGAAACTCGTATCACCTCCAGCCTCAGACTAGCCACTCAGACTAGCCACTAGGACTACCTCCCTTAGCGACCATGTCAGCCACACCCACCCTGCACGGCATCGATGGCTGCCCCGCGGGCTGGCTCGTCATCAGCCAGAGACAAGATGCCAGCCTCAGTGCCTGTATCTACCCCACCCTCGACGAGCTCGCCCCCGATCTCAGAGCAGACCATATCGTCGCCATAGACATGCCCATCGGTATGCCGGCCCCAGATCACTACCCCAGAGCTTGCGATATAGCAGCAAGGCAACTCCTTAGATCCAGAGCATGCTGCGTATTCTCAGCCCCATGCAGAGGCGTGCTAAGTCACCTACACCACTACCCCTCCGCATCCTCTTGGCACAAACACGCCACCGGCAAAGCCATCTCCTGCCAAGCATTCAACATCCTGCCAAAAATCAACCAGCTCGATAGCTTCCTCAGCCTGCATCCGGGCATAGCCTCATTCCATGAAATCCATCCTGAAGTAAGCTTTGCCCATATGAATAGCTCCTGCGCTAAACCATCTCCCATCCTTCTCAAAAAAACCTCCCCTGAAGGAGCCCAAGCCCGCGTAGCGCTCATCGAGCAAGCCTTCCCCACTGCCCTTCACAACCCGGAAGTAATGGAGAGCCTTCAACAAAACCTCGGCCCCAGATCCAAACAGGGAAAACCCCGCTGGGCACTCAATGACCTCCATGACGCCTTCGCCGCACTCTGGTCCGCACACAGAATCATGACCCACAGCGCCAAGGTTTTACCCGCAGACCACTCAGCACAACCAAAGACACAGCCGCAGCTAGATGCCACTGGTAAAACCATGCAGATCAAAGCGTGAGCCCAATCAGGGCTCTAGAAGTGAAGAGTGGATTTCAAAATCTTTTCTAAAGGCCGCGCGATCAAACCAGATACCCTTGTCTCGATAATAACGCTCTGTCGCTACCTTCAGCTTCTTAAACTCCTCAATGCTTCCTCGCTTCGAATCGTCTCTCTCTGGGTTAATCTCAGACATCTCGCGGTAGTACCAGGCTACCGGCGGAATGCGTGCATCATCTAAGCGCTCGAGCATCATCCTGCGGGTAGTTGCCGGCTCATGATGATCAAAAGACCAAGAAGCAACCAAGCGGCTCAGTCCGGGCCTATCCACATAGACTGACTTACCTACATGCTTACCCCCATAGAGTTTTGCCGTGGTGATCGGGTCTTTAGTGAGCACGACTCGATAGCCTGTAGGGCGATCTTTATCCAGTAATCGGGGCACAATAGACGGGTGAGCTACCGGCAGAGCCTTGCGATCATAAGGATCGATAAAAGTGGAGAAAAAGTCCGCCTCAAGACCCTTCTCAGTCAACGCCCGAGCCCAGGTCTCATCCCCAGCCCTCGGCGCACCAAAGGCGATCAGCTTAATTTGTTGCCACGGCCATGCCCTCAAGCGAGTCGGCATTGCATTCCTGGCATCCCCGGCATCACTAACATTACCCACGCTAGCCGAGCTCTCTGAACCACTTGGCCCATAGCCCTCGCCCAACAGCACAGCGCTGACAAAGTGCTGAGCCAATGCACCTCCTAGACTGTGACCAGTGACATAGATACGCTCCGGTCTGCGGCCTGACTTGAGCTCTGCTATTTTTTCTAAAGATTGAAACACCTGCGGGAAAATTGATTCCATACTGCGTGCAAAGCCACGGTTCACCTTACCCGTCTTCGTAATGCTATTCTCTCCGGCATCAGGCCTCAGATGCGAGTATCCCATATCTGTGATCCAGTCTGGGTTTCCTTGGGCCTTGCTGCTACTACGTGCTTGAAAGGCGGATCGTGCCGCTGAGCCACTGCGGCTTCCACGAAAAGCGATATGCACATCATAGCTACCCCCTGAATCGGAGTTCCGAAGGAGAACGAACCCCATCAAGCTCTGAGATGCGGGCTGACCCAGCTCCCCCTTATCGCCCGTTCCACCTTCGAAGGCAATAATCACATCCTGAGCATCCTGAGCAGAGTCCCTACGTCCGACCTTCACCTTCTCAAGCGCGACCTCACCAGGTTCTGCACCCGTCTTACGATAACACACATAGACATCCTTCACAGACCTAGTGAGCTCCTTAGGCGTCGCGTATTCAGTCCAGACACCGGAGCCATTGGTAATCGTATGACTCCACGGATGGATACGATCATAACGATAAATAATCGGATCATGAGCTAAATTATTTTTAAAACCACCAAGCACACCAGGACCACGGTAAGCTCCCAGGCCCTGACCTCGTGCGACTTGTTTCGCCCCCTGCTCAACTGCCCAAGCATGGACTTTTTTACGATACTTTGTGCGGTCCCACTGCCAGTTATTGAGCTCTTCATAATAAGGATCAAAAGGCCAAACAAGCGACTGACCGTAGAGCTGGTAAGAAAGTGTGCACAGGTCGAGGTGATAAATGAGCGGGTGATAAGGCAAACCTTCCAGCTCCTGCCTAACCACTGTCGTATTTGAGGCTTCACCCCACTGTTTTTGCATCGAGCAGCCGGTGAGCCCCAGCAGCAAGAGAGACAGAGACAAACAAAGCGAGACAGACTGATTGCGGAACATAGAGCAGGTATTATTTATTATTTCTGAAGAGAAAATAACATAGAGATTAATAAATTGAGGAACAAGAGCCAAAATTTAGAATGCTACCGTCAGGCTCACCCATGCGTATTCTTTGATTAGAACTCTTTCCTCTTTTGAATAAATCTTAATGAATCTACCAAAACCCTTGTTGATGGCGGATATTCGGTATTACTTAAAGCCGTGTCACCCTATATCGAACTAGACAAAGCCAGCCTGCCTGATGGAAGCTTGCTCGCCCTCTACCAGCAGGACGAGGATTTCATCCTTGAATACAACGGGTTGGAGCTAATGAGCACGAACCTAACATGGTCCGAACAGATGCTTGCGGATTTGGGCTGTGTCGACCTCTTGGAAGGGGCCGCCACCCGACCGGAACACCCGCGGGTACTCATTGGCGGATTGGGATTGGGATTCACCCTCAAACGCGTTCTCGATGTGATCGGCTCTCCGGCCACCGTCGATGTTGCAGAATTGATGAGTCGAGTCATCGAATGGAACCGCACCTATCTGGTTGAGCACAATGGCCCCTTGCTCAAAGACCCGAGGACAAACGTGATTCTGGCAGATCTCTTCGACTGCATCGGAGATGGCGAGCTATACGATGCGATCCTAATCGATATCGACGACACACCCGACGCGCTGATCACCGAGGACAACGCAAAGCTCTACACGCCAAGTTTTCTGGCATTGCTAAGGGAATCGCTCAATCCAGGTGGCTGCCTAGCCTACTGGATGGCGAAGCCATCGCCGAAACTCGAAATGGTACTAAAGAAAGCTGGCTTCGATTTGACCGAGCATCATGCCAAGCCTCATGAGCAATCAGAAGAGACCTGGCACCGCATCTACGTAGCTCGCCTAAGTTCGTAGTCTTGGGAAATGAGCGCAGCAATAGCTGCTCTAGATCATCACCTCCTCCCTCGAGGCTAACGCCAGCCTAAGCTAGCCCACAAAGAGCTTCGGAATCAGGCAAATAAAGCCACCCCTAAAAAACCGCTAAGCTTAAACTCAGCGGCTACTCCCCCTCCACGTACACCTGCCCGCTATCAGTGAATGCCGCCAGCATGAATTGATCATCCACCTGATGCGCCTTGATCGATAGATCCACCTCGAAGTTTTTGAAGTCTACCTTGCGAAGACCCGTATCCTTAGCGACCCCATGTTGTTTGTGAGCATTAACCACACAAGACCCTGCTGGTAGCACCTTCGTAAAGATAGGATCAGGAATATCGGGATAGAGTGCGTCTGAGTGCTGGTTATTGATCCACTTACCCAGCCCCTGCTCCGTTGTCTTTTTGTCAAAAAGGTAGACCTTACCTGTCACCGGAAAGCTTTCATCCTTATTGTCGATCGTCAGCCTCAGAATCGCTTGCTGATCCTTGAAAGTGTAAAAAATAAGCGTATTTCGAAACCCGATCATCGAATAGCACACCTCCTTCTTCACCGCCTGCTTGGCATCAAGCTGGCGCATTTCAGCACCCTCAGCCGCCATCCCTGCGACCAGCAAGCACGCACCAACACACAAACTCGTAAACCTTATCATAAATTAAACCTGATACTTGAGACGACCACGAACTTTCATAGAGCCTCTGGCATCTCTCAATTATTTAAATGAGGCAACAAATCGGTATGATGTGAGATCATTTTCCACACCCCCTCTTCCTTACGGAATATGTTGGTTGCTCGAATCAAGACCGTTAGCACTTTGCCATCCTTACCTTTGTTCTCACCCTTCTCGTAATTCTGTATGATCGCGATATCCTTACCGACAATAATCTGCATATCCACCGCCTCAACCTTTCCGCCCAGCTTCAAGTCAGCCTGAGCTTCCCAATCTGCAAGCACCTGCTTCCAACCCACTTGGAATCCGCCCACCGGCCCCATGTAAGTCACATCATCTGCATGAGACCAGACCTCCTTCATAGGCTCCAGATCACCAGTGAACATCGTATTCAATGCTTCATAAAACCTACCTGCCGCCTCCCGGGCTGATTTCCTGTCATCTCCCGCGGATACTGTAGTGCCTGATGCGAGCAGAATTACTGCCAGCATGGACAACAATGTCATCATTTTGGTTCTATTTTTCATAAGCCTATTTTTTATTTTGTTTTCGATACCTCACAATCAAAAGCACGAATCAAAGAATCTTAAACACGAGTCTGAGGTTAGTCCATCATGAAAAAACTCACGCAAAGCCTACCAAGAAGCTATCGCCCCACACACCACCCCCGAGCGCAAAGCTGAGATCCACCAACAACTCGACAAATACTGCTGCCTCGACACCCTAGCAATGGTTAGACTGTGGCAGTTTTTTGGCGGAAAGGGATAGAGACAAAGTGCTCCAAAACAACCGGCTGCGCTTAATCGGCCTACCTGCATCGCGCTATAATTTAATTGCCTGCCAAACACGTTGTGGCTAAACAAAATAACACTCGAATATGACATTTGACATCCTGTTCAAGCCTTACCTCAACACAAATGTTTCCGCTTCACAAACAGCTCATTGATGCTGGTCTCATAGAAGACCGTAGCACAGTGGCGAGCCATGCGGATGGTGAATTTGTATTTCCTTCAGACAGCCCGAACGACCGCGCCTATTTTGCAGTGTCTGGGCGTGCTGAAATAAAACGAGAAACTGAAGAGAACTCAGAACTTCTGGGCGAGCTCGGTCGCGGGCAGCTCTTTGTAGAACGAGGCACCACTAGAAACAAAGAGCGCGGCACTGCAATACGTGCAAAAGGCAATCTACAAACAGTGGCAATTGACCCCGAAGCCCTGCTCAAACTAACTTCAGATTGCGAACAAACAGCCGAGCTCATTACATTACTCAGAGACATCTATACGGACCACGACTGTGGCTCAGTCCTGAAAGGCAACCAATCAATCGATGGCCACACAGTGATCGTTGCCTCATTCCAAAACGACGACATGCATCCAGTCGTAGTCCAATACGGTAGCGAATCCGTTGCCATCCAGACCCAACAGAAAAACTGGAGCACAACGCCTAAGCCGTTAGATTACACCGATCAAAACCGCAACATCGAACGTCGCCTCCAAGTCATCGATACAAAAATCGTTGGAGCATACCTGACTGGGCCTGCCGACGAAGCCGCGCAATTAATTGCAACCATCGGCAATCGCAAGCCACTCTCCCATGGACAGCGTGCAAGCTTTGAGAACAGAGGCGAGCTCTTCGGCCGTGTCCAGAAGTCAGACTACCTCTGCATCTGCATGCGCCTCACTCACAGCCAACTCAAGAGCGAGATTGAGAAAGGCAGCGACACCGCCGAAGCATTATGCCGGGCAACGGGAGCATCCTCAGTATGCGGAACCTGCCTCGAGCCCGTCAAAGCCTATGTCGAACAACTCAAGCTCGAGACCCACACCACAGACACCACATTAGCCCAGAGCAGAACTGCCAAAAAAGATCCCAAAGCGCCTGACTTCATTAGCCTCGGATTAGGCATAGCCACCTGCATCATCACACTCATCGGGCTATCCATTCCACTAGGCAGTCATACATTCCACCAATGGCAAGCCAGCGATGCTGGGCGCTGGTGGAGCGGCGGCGCATTCCTATGCTTCCTGGGCTACCAATGGTGGATGCCCATCTACCGATGGAGCGGCCGCCTCACAAAGGCCGACAGCCTGCGCAACACGCACCGCCGAATCGGCGCATGCATGCCCCTCCTGCTACTCTTCCACAACACATCATATGGTGCCGGCATGCTCAACCTACTCACAATCGCCGTATTACTACACACCATCATCGGAGTCGCAGACAGCTCACTCATCAGCGGACAACATCGCCAGCGCACCTACTTGCAGATATGGCTATTCCCACATATCCTGCTCGCCTTTTCAATCACCGGACTAGCCCTTTACCACGTATGGGTCATCCTCACCCATGGAGGCCCCTGACATGAAACGTAATCACCTACTCCGCAAGCGCGCGGCCACGATTATAGTAAGTCTCATGCTCAGCTTGTGGTTTATACTCTACTTCTTATCACCAAAAAACGAGCACCTCCTCAGCCCGGGCGGCAGCGACTCTTGCCACTCCTCCATGGCCTGCATCGAATGCCATGAACCCGCGGAAGGAAGCACCCGCCAGCAGATCCAAGCTAATATCAAACACTGGCTTGGGCAAAGAAAGAGCGGAGCTGACCTCGTCACCGCTACCATCGACAATGACGACTGCCTAGCCTGCCATGAATCAGCCAACGAAGTGCACTCCACCCACCGCTTTATGGAGCCACGCTTCGCCGAAGCGCGTGCTGAGCTCGGCCCTCACGAATGCAGAAGCTGCCACTCCGAACACACAGGCAAGCGAGTCGAAGTCAGGGGCAACTTCTGCTTCCACTGCCACGACACCCTCGAGATCATCAACGACCCCGTCGTGCCAAGCCACGCCGAGCTCATCCAGCAAGAACGCTACGACACCTGCCTGCAGTGCCACGACTACCATCGCAACCACCTGCACGAGCCCCCCAATAAGCTAACCGACGCACTGCGCCTCGAGCGCATCCAGTCATACCTCGATGGCCACGCAGAAACCCCCTACGGAGACAAACGCGAACCTTACCGAAAAACTCGACAACCAACACCATGAAAATCAGCTGGAAACTCATCATCGCCCTAGCCCTCGCCCTACTCATTGTCTGGGCATATGTCAGTGCACCCACCCCACTGCCGGATTCAGCTGACAGCGAGAGTACAGCCAGCATAGCCATCGAGGACCTCATGAAAGTCATCGCCGCTGAGAACGACATCGCCCGCACACTCTATACCGAATCCATCGTAAGTGCCGGCAAGGCTGCTGGTTTGAAATTTTCAGAACATTGGAAAGATCAGGATGTCCAAGCAGGCCCCCTGCCCGCATTATTCCTGCGAGAGACCGCCGCCAGCATAGAGCGCAGCCCCATCCCGCTCGGCCTCTTCCTTGGATCAGACCACCCCATTAGCTCATCTAATCGCTTCTCAGGAACGCAGGAGCTGGCCTTTGAAACCATGAAAGAGAACCAACTAGCACCCCAGTTCTTTCTCGACGAGGACACCGAGCGACACACAGGCATGTTCGCTGACTTAGCCTCCGTCCAGGCCTGCGCCACCTGCCACAACGAACACCCTGACTCCCCCAAGACAGACTGGGTGCTCAACGACGTCATGGGTGCCACCACCTGGACCTACCCCAAGAAGCGAGTCACTACCACCGAAGCCGTCGCCATCCTCACCGCCGTCAGGCAAGGCTTCAGCGACGCCTACCAAGGCTACCTCAATGAAGCATCAAGCTTTGACCCAGCCCTCCCCATCGGCGAAGAATGGCCCGGCGAACAAGCCACCATACCCAACCTCGAGACCTTCATCACAGAATTCGAGCGCCGCGCATCCACAAGCACTCTAAAGAGCTTCCTCGCCCTCTAGGTCTGAACTACCTCGCCTCTGCTGCCACAGAGTAGCACCATTCAAAGACTCAGCCCTATACCAGGCTGATTGCCTTAAGGGTTCATTACACCCTCAAGCATGGCAGCACCGCTGCGATCATCTTTCACCTTCCATAATCTCATAACACACAGTAGGATAACATACTTTACACCATGAAAACAACCTACTCATTCCTGGTCCTGCTCGCTGCCTCCACCAGCCTCTGCCTCGCTCAGGAAGCCAAGCCCAAGCTTGATGCACCCAACCTCGATGACGCTAAGATACGTGCCACAGTTGAAGCAAAGGCATTGGACGCACACCAAGTAGAATCCCGCAAGGAGGATGGCCAGAGTCTGCTCTACTCCCTCAAAACCCAAAAGCCCTACACCGGATGGGCCAAAGCCTACCATGGTAATGGCGTGCTCAAATTCCTCGGCTCAGTCAAAGACGGCAAACCACACGGACTCGTGATCACGTTTTATGAGAACCAGCAGAAAAAATCGCAATATCACTACCGCAACGGAATGGCACAGGGTCTCACAAGGGCATGGTATTGGGGCGGCCAGATACAAGAAAAAGCCGAACTCAAAGACGACGTAGTAAACGGCCTAAATACAACATGGCATGAGAATGGCCAGAAGATGAGCGAAGGCAAATACCAGGACGGACTGCAACAAGGCCCCCACACTAAATGGTATGAAAACGGGCAAAAGGCTCATGAATTCAACTACAAGGACGGCATGTTCCACGGCCTCAATACCAAATGGGACAAGGAGGGCAACATCACCAGCCAGGCCAAGTATCAAATCGACACCAAAGTGGAGACCATCAAATAAACATCATCATGCCGCATAGCAGCATACCTACAACTCAACCTCCTATGCTAAATTCCCAACACGATCGCACCCTCAAAAATATGGATAGCAAGAGCCTTGTAACATGTTCTGGTTCCGCGTTGAATGTGGATTCAATACGAGCCTAATATCCCTCTACCGGCTAAGCCCCCTCGCCAACCTAATCTGCCGCATCGCGGCCCACCATCATGAACACAATGAACACCACGCACACACCACCAAAGAACCACAAAGCCGGAAAGAGC